>Ga0209039_10001991_pt1 | contig 18052 bp, 20 predicted proteins | sample BogFormECP12_OM1_FD_188238 | JGI IMG/M metagenome (GOLD analysis project Ga0209039, IMG submission 188238) | Bog forest soil microbial communities from Calvert Island, British Columbia, Canada - ECP12_OM1 (SPAdes) (version 2) | ecosystem: Environmental > Aquatic > Freshwater > Wetlands > Bog ...
CGATTCGGTTGGCCGCGCCGGCCACTTATTCTCCAAGCCATATCTTGCCCGGCTGGAGAAACATTTTCCTCTCCGTTTCACGAACCTGAATCAACAGCGCAAGAAGGCGATGCGCCAGATCTCCGCGGATCGCCTCCTCGAACTGGTGCTGACATCCGAGGAGGATGGGTCCTTGGATCATTAAGGCCGCCTCGCCTTCTGGATCCTTTCTGTCCCCGATCGGTGTCGCAGGCTCGTGGGCTAAAACGATCCTTCGATTCGGACCCATACGCAAATGGCGGCCCACCCGACCGGGCTCTTGATCCGCCCGGGATCCGGTGGATGCACTCATTCAACGGAGATATAGAACCGTTTATTGATGGCGCCCTTGCTTTTGTAATCGGCGACACGAAGTTGCCCGATTTCTGACGTATTATGTACATGGGTGCCTCCGTCCGCCTGTAAATCCAACCCCACGATTTCCACGGTGCGGACCTGGGTAATGCTCTCCGGCAAGAGATTTATTTTGGTGCGGATCAAGTCCGGAATTTTGAATGCCTCCTGGCGCGGCAGCGTTTTTATTTTCACCTCGTGCCCCGAGCGGATTTCTTGATTCACCGTATCCTCGATCGCCCGGACGAGCTCCGCACCCAGGGTATCAAATTCAAAATCCATGTGCCCCTGGAGAGGTTCGAAGTCGCATCCCGTGACCTGGGCGCCATAATCGCGGAATATGACCCCGCAGAGGACATGCATGGCACTGTGGGTGCGCATCAGCTTGTAGCGGCGTTCCCAGTCGATCCGGCCGTGGGCTGCCGCGCCTGGAGCCGGCAGTGGATCCGATCCCCCCAGGACGTGAACGATCTCGTCACCCTTCTTTTTGACGCGCTCGACGGGATAGGTCGCATTGGCGATCGTCACCGAACCAAAATCGCAGGGCTGCCCGCCTCCGCCGGGATAAAAAGCCGAGTTATCGAGGACGATGCCGCGGGAGCCAGCGTCGACCTCGGTCACTTTCGCCTCGAAGGTTTGCAAGTAGCTGTCGGCCAGGTAAAGTAGTGTGGTCATTTTGCCTCCATTTGAGTACTTCGATGAAGATCGGATTACCGGACCACCCGGGCAACCTGATCATCCGGTCGCTTGCCCTGCGGGGCCGGTTCCACGTCGCCGGCTTCGGGCCTTCTCCTCACCATCGAAGGCTCAGTAAAGCGACCAGACCAAACGCGGTGATGATGAGGCCCGAGATTTTATTGACCCATGCCAGTCCGGAGGGGGTGAACTTCTTCCGGAACAGACCCACCCCGCTGCTCAGGAGCAGCCACCAGAGGGCGGAGCCGGAGAATACGCCAAAAACCAGTATTCCAGCAGACAGGAAATTCCCATGAGTGCTGACCACTCCCAGTCCGGCGAAAATCCCCACGAATGAAAGAATGGTCATCGGATTGGTCAGCGTCAGGAAGAATGTCGAGGCATAAAAACCGATCAGCCCGTTCCCTTTGGCCGAAGCCGCTTGTTGTGCAGGTCTGGAAAGGAAGGTCTTAATCCCCAAATAACACAGGAAAAGGCCGCCGATCACACGCAGCCAGATCTGTTGGCCGATCAGGAAGCCCGACACGAAGGTCAGGCCGAATCCGGCGATGCAGCCATAGACCGCGTCCGCTGAGGCGGCCCCCAAACCCGAGGCAAACCCTGAGATGCGTCCTTCAGACAGGGTGCGCCGGATGCACAATACCCCGATCGGCCCGACCGGCGCAGCGATCGAGAAACCAATGATCAAGCCCTTAAGGTAGAAGCTGATGTCCACTGGGGCTTCTGGTTGGGGAACGAAGGATCAACCGCCGGGATAACACCGAGAACTCCGGCCGACCTGAGGAGACCGGAGCGAGGCTCTCACGGCAGGGGAAACGCGGGCTCTCGCTAAACATAATCTGTCTGAGCAGCGGAGCGGATGGCTCTTCATGGCCTTCAGTCAACGATGAAGAGCTTAACGCCGGTTGTGGTATAGGAGCGGTGCGGTTCTGCGTTGTCCGCGACCTGATAGCTGACCCCGGGTGTCAGAACGAACTTCCTGCCATCGGCCAGTTCGGTATGAAGCTCGCCTTCCAGGCACAATAAGATGTGGCCTTTTGAGCACCAATGATCCGCCAGGTAACCCGGGGTATATTCAACCATGCGGACCCGGATCGCATCAAATTGTTGTGTTCGCCAATAGGCCATCCCGGTCTCCCCTTTATGTTCGGTGGGTGCGATTTGCGACCAGACGGTGGTATCAAAAGGGATGTTTTTCATGTCCATGATTGATCTCCAAAAGGGTGTTCGTTCCTTTGATGAATTCGTGCCGGAAATGTGACTTCTCGAAAAAGTATAGCACAACCCCCCTGGATCAGTCTGTTCGTAGAAAAGTCCGGGAGCGATTCAAGTTCCTTGAATGCCCTGGAAGGAGGTTCCGATCCTGGACCCGGAAGCATCTGTTCGGTTCATGAAGGGTGGATCCGTTCCTAAAACCTGCCTCGGCGGGTCACGCCTCTGTCTGCACCATCGACCCTGAGACGGCCAGGCCATCCCATAACCCCCAGGGTGGGATGACTCGATCCTCGTAGACCGGGTGAGGACGCTGGCCGGAAACGGTGGTTCGATTGCCTGTCTGGATCCCGCCCACCTTTTCTTTCAGGTCTCGAAGACGGCAATGGCACGCACCGGAGAGCCAGTGCCTCCCCGTATTTTGAGCGGCAGACCCAGGAAGCGAAAACGCCCCCGGCCGATGAGCTGATCCAGGTTGATCAGGTTCTCGTAATGAGTGAAGCCCAACTCCCCACAGACACGATGGACTTCCTGGTTGGAAACGTGGCGTACGCCCGGTGACATCGTTTCGACGCCAAAAGCCGCGATACTCTGCTGACCCAGCCAGCGCGCCGCGTCGCTGCTGACCCCCGGTCCATGCTGCCAATCGTCTGTCCCAAATGTGCGTCGATAATGATCCGTGTACAGTAGAACCGTATCTCCCTGCTTAATATCCAGCCCCGCCTCGGAGAGGGCGTATTTTAAATCGGTTGGTTCGATCAACTCCCGCAGACCTTTCTGAGACAGGTCTAAACAGATGCCCTCGGTATAGAATCGCGTGAGAGCCATTGTATCGATCGACTGTCCCCGGTACTGACGCGCCATATGGTTGATTGCATCGACGTGCGTACCGGTATGTTCGCCCAATTCCAGCCGGTTCACCGCGGGTGAAACAACGTTACTATCAGTAATCCCATCCCACTGTTCATGCGATGCGTGCATCGTGATTTTCACTTCCGGAAGGCCGGGAAACACCGGCATCCCTGAGAAGATTTCCTGGCTCAAATCAATGATTTCAAGCATGTCCTTTCCCCTTTCTTCTCATGGTCAGAGCATGTGGACGTTCTGTCTGCGTGATGGATGATCAGATGGAGATCAAGTTGATCCTCGGGATATGAACAACCCCCACGCGAATGATAGGGTTCTCCGGCAGGTTGCATTCAATATATAGCGAATTCTCGCAGGAATTATAGAAGGATGGGTTCTTTCTCCTGGCCGAAGCCTCGATTGAACCGGACGCATTCGAGGAGGCACAAATCCAGATAGACCGCGGGGATACGGACAAGGAGTGAATTGCAGTCATAAAAATGAACCTGAAGCCGCCAGGCCCCAGGTTCATTTTCTCGAGAGAGATAGGCTCAATACGGATCCTACGGCAACCGTCCGACGATGGCCTCCAGGAGGCTTGTGGCTTGATCGAGGTTATAGGTATAGGTCTTGCTATCCAACTTTACGGTGGCAAGCGAACTGCCTTTGATCATGGCCGCGAGCAAAGCTTGCGTGCCGTTTCCGTTTGTAGCCGGCCCGCCGTAAAAGGCTATGGTCGCACCTTGGTCATTTATTTTTTGATAACTCGGCGCAGATTGGAATGAGGCGATGGCAGATGCGAACTGGGCGGCTGCACTGGATGTGCTGAGGACAGCAATCTCAAGAATACCGCTGCTCGTCTGGAAATAACAGTAATGAAACCCGGTGTCTGAATGGATTCCAGAGGTCGGGGCAGGGGCAGAACCCAGGAGACTGGTCACTTCATCGGCCGTGATCAGCATGCAAGGGTCCAGGGTCCCGGCCCCCGTGGATCCTGAAGGAGTATTCCCCGGAGCCATCGTGGCGGTGGCTGGTTCGGGGGGGAGGCTGGTTTGTGGCGCAGGCGAGGCGGCTGGAGGGTTGGGGCTACAGGCGGCTAAATAAATGCAGACAAGAAGGGCTGGGACGAGGGTGCGGCGGACAGACAGTTGCAATTTGAATTTCCTCCTTTTATTATGACATAATAGATGATTATTATCAGTATATCATAATCAAATCACCTTGTTGTCTTTTTTCGGCCACTGGGGGGTCAAGAGTCCCAGGGTACGGTCAACTCATGCAACTGGGGTCCGACTTTGTGTGCCAATTCTTGAACCTCTTCCACTTCGCCCAATAATCCGTTAATGACCTCCGCGAGGGCACGCAGCAGTTCGTCCCGGTCGAGCGAGGTGACCAGGGTGTTCGTGAAAACGTCGAGCACTTCACCGGGAAGGTTATCAAAGCCTCGGCCGTGTGAAGCAGGAAGTCCGCGGCGGCGACAGGCGAGGCTGAGGGCGTAGTCGCGTGCGCTACTTATCCAGTATTCGGCCTGCCAGTATCGGCCGCGTTCGATGCAGAAACGAGCGCGCAATGCGTGGTGCACCGCGTACCCAAAGAGTTCTTGCGCCGACGGTGGCTGGGCGTGGGGCTTTTCAACAGAACTGCCGAAGATCAATTTAAACTTCGGGCCCGTGGCCCCAAATTTGGAGGCAGGGGTGAAGGAGAGGTCGAACTGAAGGCAGCCAGGGAGCAAAAATACGCGATAGATTGACGCTCCGCTGGGTAGATCGAATAATTGAACGGCGCCGAACTCGTCGACCAGATCGCGGGTCCAGTCTTCCAGCACATCAAAAATTGACAGGTTGTCTGCGATGGCGAAAGTGAGGTCGAGATCTGACCAGCGATCTCCCTCCTCCAGCGCAAGCGAGCCTACGGCAGCCCCTGCAACGACTCGTGCATCGGAGGCAGCCAGGTGGAGAACGTGGTCGCGAATGCGGTTGCGATCCTGAATACTAAACATGTTGATCCCTTTCGATCGTTTTCTCCATTCCACCTGCCACCGATACTATCGGGATCATTTTCATGAACCCGAACATCGGCTCGCTTGATTGGTGTACGTACCCGCGCTGAAGACGGTCAGATGGAAATTGTTGACAGGCGTCAGATGAAGATGGCTAAACAAAGACAACACAGCCTCGATTGACGAGTGAAGTTAAACAAGGCGGGTACGTCGCTAATCGATTCCAGCGTAAATCGAGCTTCCGCAGATTCGAGAGTTTATGGAACTCTTCCGGTATGGAGGTTAACGCGTTCGCGCGCAGGTCAAGGTATTCCAGGGTACTCAGGCGAGTTATCTCTTGGGGAAGGGTAGCCAGATGATTGAACCTTAAATTCAATTCGGTCAGTCGGCTTAAATTGCCGATGGATCCTGGAAGCTCTGATAGTCGGTTGTCTTGAAGATCGAATTTGGCGAGCGAAGACAATTCTCCAACTGATTCGGGTAATGAGGTGATCTGATTCCTCGAAGCATGTAATTCGACGAGATTTGACAATGTGCCAATCTCTGTCGGGAGCGTAGATAGTGAATTGCCGTAAACCCGAAGCTCAGTGAGATGGTTAAGGCGACCCAGCCAACTCGGCAGATCGTGAAAACGATTATCCGTAATGTTCAGATAACGAAGCCTGGATAGAGCGGACATGGAAGAAGGCAGGCTACTCAATTGATTGTTGCTTACATAGAGATAAACGAGGTTGATCAGTGCACCGAAAGACCCCGGCAGCATCGAGAGGCGATTGTGGCCAAGATCCAGCATTTCCAGCTCTTCCAGGTCACCCACGCTGTCAGGAACCGTCGAGAGTTGATTCTGGGCAAGGTTGAGGGTTTTTAGATGACGGAGTTGAGCGATGTCCCCTGGGAGATCCGTCAATTGATTATCGAACAAGCTGATGACAGAAAGACCGGCCAGTCTTAGGACGCCGATCGGGAATACGGTCAAGCCGCAGCCATCCAGGTTCGCCTCGTACAACGTCGACAGATTGGCGTTGGATGCTATGGCTTGCAACAAGGATTTTCCACTAGGTGTCTGTGTATGTTGGTGGTTCATGAATTTAGTCCGTCAGCCGCCAAACGATCATATCATTCATTCGTGGGTGGACATTGGAGAGGGTCATGGGTTTCTACGTTTACTCTCCCATTACCGGAAGTGCTGATTTTTCGATGAATTTTCTGGCGAGATGGATAGCCATCGTCAATGATCAGATATCCTCCCGGTTTTTTAATTTGGTGTATCTCCTGCAGGAAGGTAGTTGGTTCTCCTACTCCGAAAATGAGATCATTCCCACAGGCGGTATTAGCGATGGGGTCAAAGATTCCAGTTTGATGACGCTCTGTGTGTACAGGCACAATGTTACACAAATCTTGTTCTACCCTATCGATGACCAATCTCTGGACATCTGAATTAATCTGCTTTAAAATCAAAACCACTTCCGGCGATGAGATCAGCAATTGCAGGGAATCCACCTGGCCTCCACCGATTCATCGAATGGCGCATCTTAGCGGTTTAATCCCCGAAAACACTGGAGTATATTCAGCGGCCTGGATATCACCAGGATCATGTTTGGAACTCAAATTATAGCCGGGCGTTACAGAATATTGTTAGATCCGTCAGGAGTAATATTATGGAAACAAAACATATCCCCCCCAAGAATATTGACGAATATATTGCCGGTTTCCCGAAGGATGTTCAGGAGATTCTTCAAAAGATACGGACGACGATCAGAAATGCGGCACCGGAGGCGGCCGAGAAAATAAGTTATCAAATCCCAACCTTTACGCTGAAGGGTAATTTGGTGCACTTTGCCGGTTTCAAACGCCATATTGGGTTTTATCCTACGCCATCAGGTCTTGAGAAATATAAAAACGAGCTATCCGGTTATCAAGGATCGAAAGGGGCGGTCCGATTTCCCCTGGATCAACCCATTCCTTTCGACGTGATCAGCAAAATTGTCAGATTTAGAGTACTGGAAAATTTAGAGAGAGCAGAAACAAAAAAGAAAAAGAAATAACAGATACAGGCACCTTTTGCCTAAACGGCCGGCCCTGGTCGAAGAAAAACCCTTGAGAGGAAAGATCGTGTCCTGTTCTGCTGCCGTCGAGAGAGCAATGCAATCGCCGGGAAGAAATGCTCGCGCCCATGGACGATGGGCTAATTAATTTTCCCCTATTCCTTAAAAAAGCCCAGCAAGGCTGAAATCGCCCCGTGTTTGCCGTGAAGGTTCTTATCCCGGGCAAACCAGAATGATTGATCAGTTGCGGCGTGATCAACCTTCCCGCACGGGAGATACCGCAAAACGACCCGGGCCTAGCGGGAACTTGCCGATTGCGTCCATGATCACCGCCCCATGCCCCGGGCACACGATCCTGGCGTTCAGCGCGGCTTGTTTACGCACCGAACGGTCGGCTCGTCCCTGGTCCCAGGTTACCGCGCCGTGCGAACCGACCAGCTGGTTTTTCACAGAAAGTATCGAATCGCCGGTGAACAGGATCCCCGCGGTTGCTGCAAAGAACGAAATATGGCCGGGAGTATGACCGGAAGAATCCACAATTTGCAGTCCATTCTGGATAGGCAGTATTTGCCCCTCAGCCAGGGCCTCATCCACCAGGACAGGGGTGGTCGTCCCGAATCTTTCCGCCAGGTTGAACAGCCACTTGAGGAACGAATTGACCGTCCTCAAGGAGCGGGAAAAACCGCCGGTGGCGATTGCCCTGGCTTCCACGGCATTGGCATACACGCGCGCCCCGCTTTTCCGTTGGAGCACAGCCAGTCCGCCCACGTGATCATAATCAGCGTGAGTGATCAGAATGCGTTTCAAATCCCGGGGTGAATAATGCAGCCGGCGGAGATAGGCGAGCACTTTCCACGCACTGCCTGGGATGCCGGCATCGATCAGCGTCAATCCGTCGGGATCCCGCAATAAGTATTGATTGCCCGTAATCCCCGGGACGAGATGGATATTGGTAAAGATTTCCATGCCGGTCCGCCTACCCCCAGGCGAACTTGGGTCCAGGATTGGATTCCCCCGCGACTCGTAAAATGATCATGCGCTTTACCTGTTTCTCCGTTATTTTTAAAGTGGGCAATGGTAAATCGGGGGCATTATATCCGGATCAGGAGTTTTAAAACTTAAAGCAGCATGATAGATATTTAGACAAGAACTTACGTTTCTGATAGCTTCGAGCCGGGGGAAAACAGTAGTCCAGGGCAAAGTGGGAAACTACTCGCGTTCATTATCCGCTTGCATGCTAACTTTTGCTCACTATCCTTTGACATAGGACAACTTTTCGCAGATGTAACCGTCCTTCGTTTTGAATAAATCGATCCCTCGGAGATGTTCCTTTTTACCTGTCCCATCGACCCATTCGGATCTCCAGCGCATAATGCAACGAATCCCAAGACTGGCGATCTCCTCGATTTCGATGTGGACATCGGGGAACCCGCGGAAGTAATCCTGCCAGTACCGGGTTACGATTTCTTTGCCCGAATACACAGTGCCGTCGGGGGACGGGTCACCGGTCTCGAAAACACAATCGCCGCTCATTAGCTGCATCATCCCTGCGACATCATGACGGTTGAAGGCCTCGGTAAATTGAAGGACGACGCGGATCGTTGCTTCTACTTTGGACATGCGGGTTGGACTCATATCAACAGGCCCTCCTTCCGGAAAAAGCCGATTGGCTGGCTAACAAATTAGTTCTAGAACCCTATGACTGATTTTTAGTTCCTTTTATATACGCCATCGATATCCACAGGAAAGGCATTGTGGTTTATGCATACAGATCATTGTGCCGCACTCGGGGCATGTCCATTTTTTATTTTCGTTTTTGACGAAATTTATTACGCCGATATTCTGGATGCTGTTTAGATTGTCGATTGGACTGGTCCCATAATTCGTTCTATAGCGCTGATCCAAATGGGTCAGGCGTGAGCATGGAAACTCGTCGCAGTCGAAGCAATACTTAATTTTCCCCCTTGCCAATTTTGGGCAATTCTTGATTAGACAGGTGACGCAGGAATTCGATTTGTAAGTATCGTCTCCCCGACAACCCGGGCACGGTTTCCTATCCCTTGCATAGGCTCGGCAGAGGCGACAATTGATTCCGCATGGGGCAATCAGGGTTGAATGGATTGAATTGGTTCTGATCATGTCAGCTCAGCAAAAATCTCGCCGGGTCTCTTCTCTCTGATGATATTCAAAAACCGCCTGACAAGGATTCGATAAAAATATTGGTCTGACATGCAATTTTTTCAAAATCGATAAGTTGGCTGGAGAACCAAAAAACCGATTGATCTCCCGGGGATGGCATCCCTGATCGGCCATCGATCTGGAAGGGGTTCATCACGAGCAGATCCGGGCGCCTAAAAAAACCTTCATCAGCCCGGGGCCATTCACTTAAACCGCCGGTCAAGTTATCCACGGAAAATATTTAATGTCCATTCTCCCGTGCACAAATCTTTTCCATGTCATCCCATTCGGATTCATAAATATGGGCTGACTTGACGTGGATGATTAGCTTGCCCATGGGCCGGTTTAATTGGGAGGCAACACTGGCTTGCAAGTGCGCCAATTCGATGAGATTGCCGTACGCCTTCTTGCCAAAATCGAGACTGTGTGCGTAGACCACCAGCTCCACCATTCCCGCCGGTATCCAGAAGTCCAATAGACTGATGCATGGGATGTATGTCGTGTCGGTCAGCGGCATGAAGGTTGTCACAGTCGCGGAGCGTGCTTCCGGGTCGCCTTGTAGGCGCTCCACGATCCATTGAATTTGATCCCGGCCCTGGTTGGCGTAGTTGAATAACCGAATGGCATAGCTTGCGGCATGGCCCAGTTCCGCGACTTCCTTTTGGACGAAGAAATTGTCGTGCATCCAGGCTAACCAGCCGGGGTCGCCATACTGAGCAATGAGAGGATCTTGCGGGTCGGGTGAGCGAATGGTCAGCATCAAGTGGGCAATTTCCCGGGTGGGAGCTCCCTCGTAGCGGCAGAGCTGGCCAAATTCCAGGATCAACTTGGATGTCTGGAGCCAACAGTCTCCCAGGGAGTCGCTTTCAAGGCAATGGGGGTAGTCCGGCATATCTTTCTCCATCCTGTGATTTCTTGGTTCAGGAGGTTGCGGTGGGGTTGGGCTGCTGGATGATGCCAGAGGGGTATCTGCGATTCACTGGACCCGGATGCAATCCCTGCGTAATCCAGGGACTACTCTCTTCGTTCCAATTCATCAGGAGTCGGCGGCTGGAAAAAGGCGATCCACGCCTTGAGTTTTGTCGTGTTGATATACGCGGCCCCTTGAGAAGGATGGGAGTTTCTTGTTGCCACGCCTTCGAACAATATCGCTTCCGGCACATTCAAAAAGTGTATTTCGCTGCTGGCACCCAGTTGCTTTGCCCGTGCACGATAATCTTCTCGTTCACTCTTCGCCCAGAATCCAAAATCCAGGATGACATTCACACCTAACCCCAGCACGCGTGCGGCAATCTCCCAGAGCATGGATTCGATGAGGTCATGCCTGGCATCGTGCTCCTCTTCCTCCTCATCATCATGACCGAAAAGGCGCATGTGCCATTCATCGGGCGTCAGCCGAAGAGCTGCGTACACCTGTTCCAGTTGTCTTGCGCGGGTCGTTTTTCCTGAACAGGGAAGCCCGACCATGAGATGAAGGGTTGCCATCAAGGCCCTGTCTTTCTCGATCATGGTCCTGCTTGTCCCGGGCCCTAGGCTTCAACTATTGCCAAAGCGCTTCAATCAGGCGCCGCTTCCAGGCGATCGCTGCAGCCACTCTCCGCGAAAGCAGCCCTTCGACCTGGCTCGGAGAGTAAGAGCATCAAGGGATGGAAACGGTCAATGAATAGACCACCGATGCGCCGTGACGGGGAACGACCTCGACCACGTACTCTTGCGTTTCCGGCAGTTTGCCGGTCCAGAAAGTGTCGCTATCCTTGAAGCTCACGAGCGAACCGGTCGCGATCCCGAAGATGTCGATGTAAGCTTCGCCGGATGGTGCGGTGAGGGTGACGGTCATGTTCAGACCGGCGCTTAACCGGAAGGCGTAGGAAACGACATATCCTGGATAGGTATTGCCATGCAAGGTGACGGTTTTGGGTTCCGTGTCGAAATAGACCAGTTGGGCAAGTTTGGTGGTCAGGGTGTAATTCTCCGTGGACGCGCCGCCGATCACATGGATCGTGTACAGCCCGGTCTGGGGCAATTGCCATTGCCAGTACGACCACTTTTGGGCCGGATCGAGCAGGATGGTGCCATCCGGAGCAATCACTCCCAGGGTGACATCCGTTTTCGGGGATTCCACGATCAGGACCAGCGCCTGGGCCTTTCCTGCCTGTACCGTATACGTCACGACCTGTCCGGCCTGGATCGTGCTTTGTCTGACCGCCGCGGTGGTCCCAGGTGCGAAGTTAATGTTCCCAGCTGCGGCGAGGGAGTTCGCCGTCGCCGCAGTCACGGAGACCGTGAGTGCATAATCCACCGTCTGGCCGCCGGTAGGGGCGACCTCGATCACATAATCCTCCGTTTGCGGCAGGATCCCTGTCCAGGTGTTGGTTGCCGCAGAAGCGTCCAAGACCGTTCCGGAAGAAAGCCCATAGATATCGATGGTGGCTGTGCTGGAGGGCAGGTTGAGGTTCACGGTCAGGGTTTGGCCGGCGCTCAAGTTCAGTGCGTAGGAATAGAGATATCCATTCACCGTTTTACCGTTCAAGGTTGTGGTCGTGGTCGCGGAGGCGAAATTGACCATTTGCGGGGTTTTGACGGTCAGGAAGTAAGTCTCCGTCGCCGCACCGCCGATCACCTTGATCGTGTATAGTTCGGTGCTGGGCAGCGCCGTTTGCCAGGCGGTCTGCCTGAGGGCTGGATCGAGCAGGACGTTCCCGTTCGGTTCGGAGACTCCCAGGGTCACGTCCCTGTTCGTGGAATCCATGATCAGGGTCAGGGGCTGGGACTCGACCGCTCCGAGCGTATACGTCACGACCTGGCCGGGATTGATGGTGCCCTGTACGGCCCCCGCGGTGGTACCCTCTGCGAGGACCAGGCTCCCGGTCGGGGCCGGGGAGGTGGCCGTCGGAGTGGGCGTGGGGCTGGCAGGAATGAGCGTCGGCGTGTCCGTGAACGTTTCGGTAGTGGGGGTGGGAGTGAGAGGAATGGAAGACGGCGTGCCCGGGAGCGTTCCGGGTGTAGGGCTGAGAGGAATGAACGTTGGCGAGGCTAATCCTCCCAGGGGTGTGGGGATGAAAGGCACGGTCGTGGCAACTGTGCCGGAGCCGAGAGTCGGCAGACCGCAGCTCATCAACAGCAGCGCGCCGACTACCAACGCGAGGATCAACGAATGGGACTTAGATCGAGAATTTGAATCTTTGGGTGCCATAGAACCTATCTCCTTCCGGAACCATCAGGCTTCAATCGAATTTAATCTGGAAGTAGATTTTCATGCCTGGTGGTGAAGTTCTATATTTCATGGCGGCTGATGAATCCATCCCGGTTTATAATGCTATTTCCTCTAATCATAGCATAAGAAATTGCATAACTGTTCAGGTATTGAAGGCTGAAAACCAGCACCTCCACCACAATGAATTAGGCGAAAACAAATAGGTGAATACCCCGTGACTGAGGGGTTCATCGAATTGCCCTTCGTCCCGTTCGATGATTAAAACATTACGATCGTCGCCCGATGCGTCCCCGTGAGAATCCATTGGGAAGGGGTGGAGACTCATGGTTCATTTTTTTGGTGGGATTTGGAGGACAGGAGCAAAAAGCCTATTAAAGGATACGGATGACAAGTGGAATCACAATCGCCGTCAAGGCCAACACGATGATCACGGCCCCAAATAAGAGATAGCGCGTACCATAACCGGATATGAGCGACTGATCATAATACTTGTCGATCTGATTGTCCTTATACATCGTGACCAGGCCGGAAAGTAATTTACCCCGAGTTTGACGACCCACATTCAGTCCCGCAAGGGCGATGGTATTTACCAGGAGGGTCATCACGATAAATACTGCAAGCACGACATCGGCTGCAACATTGCCAGATCCATTGTCGTGGCTGGCATGCGCTACCCCCGATGCTGCTGAGTTGATTCCCAGAACGACCAGGTTAAAAATGACAGCCACCACGATAAAAATCGTATCCGTTCGGCTGCTTTGCCCCAACTCGCTCGTGATATGTTCGTGGAGACGTTCCAACATCGTAGGCTCCTTCGGAGGCCTTTTGGGCCGGTTACAGGCGGACAAGCCACGGTTCAATACATAGATTTATATAACCTTCCAAATTACAGGTGATCTATAAAGGCAGTATACGACCAAATATATCTAAAAACAACAATCTTTTTTTGCCTCGGCAGATCAGGAATCGGGATCGGGTTTGTGAGCGGTTTACTCATTGCCCACGCCGAACAACAAAATCCTCAGCGAGGTTGCAATGAGTTTCATCAAGGGAAGCCCTCATACTCCCATTCAATTGTTACCGGCTTATCGCGGATGAGCCAGAAACCCGGGTGAGGTTGCAAACCGGAGGCAGGTTAGCGCTCAAAAAAGCTTGAATCCCATTCACCTGCGGTGAAATGACTTTCTGGTAGATGTACCCCAATTACCTCTCGTTGCCCGGGTTTCATCTTCCTTTCATCTTCATGCTATATATTCATGCCAACCCTGAAACCGGTAAGGAGAGTTCCATGTCCAGGAAACAGACAAACCAGCCTTCAGATTTCGTCCAAAAGATAAAAAAGTTTTTCCTATCCGCCTTTGTGGTCCTCACGTTTCTCGCTTACTTTCTTCACGAGCGATCGACGAATTCCTCAAATGCCAGCACCAGCAATGCAGTGGCGAACACCAGTGCAGTTCCAACCGTGATAGCAACCTCGCCGGGGGTGGTCTTTAAGAACGGTACTTATACCGGGCCTTCGGTGGACGCAACCTATGGGCAAGTACAGGTACAGGTTGCCATCCAGAATGGAAAGATTGCGAATGTCCAGTTCCTGGATTATCCCCACGACCGGCGGACCTCGCAACAGATCAACAGCCAGGTCATGCCCTGGCTGGAGCAGGAAGCCATCCAGGCACAGAGCGCGAACGTTGACCTTATCTCCGGGGCGACTTTGACCAGTGAAGCTTTTGTGAATTCCCTGCAATCGGCGCTTCAATCTGCCCAGAACTGATCATGAAACAAACGCGCATGGTCATGGGGATGCCTGTGATCCTGGAAGTGATTGACTCCGGGGTGACCGGGAAAATATTCGACGACGTATTCGGTTATTTTGGATACGTGGACCGGAAATTCAGCACCTACAAGCCTGACAGTGAAATTTCCCTGATCAACAGGCATGAACTCACGCTCGAACAAGCGAGCGATGATATGAAAGCCATTTTTATGCTGGCCGAGCAAACCCGCTTGGAAACCGACGGTTATTTCGATATCGAACGAAAAGGTCTTTACGATCCATCCGGGATTGTCAAAGGTTGGGCGATCAATCAAGCAGCCGAAATCTTGCGACAAGCAGGGTTTGAGAACTATTACGTTTATGCCGGTGGCGACATTCAGGTTTCCGGGAAAAACGGGCAAGGACAGGACTGGCGGGTCGGGATTGAAAACCCCTTCAACCCCACCGAAATCGTAAAAGTGCTCTCCCTCCAAAATTGCGGCATCGCCACTTCAGGAACGTACATTCGCGGACAACATATCTATAACCCCAAGAACAACGACCAGCCGATTACCGAGATTGTTAGCTTGTCAGTCATTGGGCCCAATATTTATGAGGCAGATCGCTTTGCCACTGCGGCATTTGCGATGGAATCTGCCGGTATCCATTTTATTGAAAAGATGGAAGGTTTTGAAGGGTATATGATCGATCGACATGGAATGGCAACTTATACGAACGGTTTTGAAAGGTATGTGAGCCATGCTTAAGACCATCGACAACCTGCTGAACCGGATCACCATGTACCGGCTCGTGCTCTATTATCTGATTTTTCTGCTCGGCGCAGCGGCCGGTCTTTCACTTTTGGGCATATTAAAGTATGACGTTTTCGCGCTGCTTTTTTCAATCGGTTTCCTGATCGCCGTCTGCTGGTGTGTCAACTGGATCTTTGCCAGGACGTTTAGGGTCGCAGCCAATGTAGAGTCGGTTTACATCTCTGCCCTCATTCTGGCTCTGATCATCACCCCGCTGCAATCGTTCAATGATCTGTGGTTTCTGGGATGGAGCGCTGTCCTGGCGATGGCTTCAAAATACATTGTCGCCATCGACCGGAAGCACATTTTTAACCCGATTGCCTTTGCTGCCGCTTTGACCTATTTTACGCTCAACCGGTCTGCCAGTTGGTGGGTCGGCAATGCCCCCATGCTTCCGTTCGTCCTGATGGGTGGAATCCTGGTTGTCCGCAAAATTGGAAGATCCGACCTGGTTCTCGGTTTTTTGATCACGACGGTAGCTGCCACCCTGGGATTGAGTATATATGCTGGGGGCGATTGGATTGGCGCGTTGCAAAAATTCTTTCTCTATTCCCCATTGTTTTTCTTTGCCTTCCTTATCCTTACAGAACCGCTGACGACTCCTCCCACCCGAAAGTCAAGGATCGGCTATGGACTGTTGGTAGGCTTCTTCTTTACCCCTCAAATCCATTTTGGGACGTTTTACATTACACCGGAACTGGCAATTTTAATTGGGAATATATTCTCTTATATCGTCAGCCCAAAAACGAGAATGGTCCTCAGACTCAAAGAGAAGATCAAGATTGGACCGGATGTATACGATTTCGTTTTTGCACGGGTCAGGCATTTCGCATTTTCACCCGGACAATATATGGAGTGGACGCTTGGGCACGACCACCCCGACGGGCGAGGAAACCGCAGATACTTTACCCTGGCCTCTGCGCCTACCGAAAAAACCATGCGGCTTGGAGTCAAGTTCTACCAAAAATCAAGCACATTCAAAAAAGCCATGCTGAGGATGAACACCGGCGACGAAATAGTTGCGGCACAGCTGGCAGGAGATTTTGTCCTGCCTGAAGATCCAAAACAAAGATGTGTGCTGATCGCGGGTGGCGTTGGCATTACCCCTTTCCGCAGCATGATCAAGTATCTGCTCGATACGCATCAGAGCCGCCCGATTACCCTGTTTTATACGAATAAGACCATTGCCGACATTGCCTACAAAGACATTTTTGATAGGGCTCAACACGAATTGGGCATCCAAATCATTTACACGGTGACCGATAGCACAAACCTTCCTTCCTACTGGAAAGGAACCATTGGACGGATCACCCCCGAATTGATTAAAAACAAGGTACCTGATTACCAGGATTGTATATTCTATATTTCCGGCCCCAAAGGGATGGTTGATTCCTTCAAAGAATCCCTGAATCAGATGAATTTACCCAGTTCACAAATCAAGACAGATTATTTCTCTGGCCTTGCCTGAGCATTTCAGTCATTTTCACTCAGAGATCAAATAAAAAAATTGTCCCCGCAGCTCTAACTCAACGAGAGAATTCAGGCTTACCCTCAAAATCAGGCGAAACATTTCGATCTGAGCCGGTTGTATAAATCCCCGGTGAACCTGGCCAGTCCCCCGGACCCAGTCGCCAAGCCGGTCCGTCTTGCTAATCCCGTCGGTGCCGAAGGGGGTCAGAATGCAGATCCATGTTAGCCGGTGTTCTGCTTTCTTCCAATTAAAATATAGCTCAATGGTATTCCAGCTTGCGCTTCCTCAAATCGGCGATGGTTAGGTGAAAGAGCCGTCGTGTATTCGGAGAAATGTTCAACATTTATCCGATTGTTGATCAGGCTCATCAGAATGCTGGACATTGTATGCACAAACCAATATTGTGTAGTCGTCGCAGGGTATTTTGAATTCCCCACATAGTCTAACCCACCCTGTTCGATATAGGGCTCAGTTTTAAAATACGACCCAACGATGCGCAAGCTGTCAGCCAGCTCGCCATCATCGTCTGGCAGCATATCTACAAAGGGATGGATTTCGTGGATAAAGATCAGCCCGTCCTTCCTCAAAAGAGCCGCGGCCTTTTCGAAGAACAGTTTCAAATCCGGCATCCAGCCCAAGCATCCCACACTGATATAGACGATATCGAACCGATCTTTATACTCGGCATCAATTTCATAAACATCTGACCGGACGAATTGGCAATTGATTCGGCACTTGGCTGCTCGCTCACTAGCCTCCTTGATCGCCTCGTCGGATATATCAATCCCGACACATTCATCAGCTCCCAGGTTTTTCAGAGATAAGAGTTCAACGCCATTGTTACAACACAAATGAATCACTGTCTTGTCTTTGATGCCCACTTGCTGTAACAACTCGATCTCAAGATGGTCTAAACGCACAAAGCCTGGTTGAAAGAACAATTTGTCCCATTTATCCTTTGCTGCCTGCTGGTGTTTGGGGATGACTTCATTCCATGCTGCTCGATTAGCCTCGGTGTAGCGCTTGAGTTCAGACTTCTTCATTGTTCTCTTACTCCTCTACCGGAAACATCAATGAATGAATCAGCCAGCTAACTATGATTCTGCTTATATATTCACAAAACCTTCAAATTTGCAACATAGATAAGAGCAGTATATGACCAAAATCTCCTTCAAATCAACGAGGAAAGATATTCTTCCCAGAACGACGAACGCCCCAAATTCGGGGCGTTCATGGAATTCCTGTAACTCCCAGCCTACCGTTAAGGCATTACTACCGATGAGCAACACGCCCCAGGGGGGTACTCTGCGAAGGGATGAATCCCTCTCTATTATTTGGGTAAAAACTTCTTTCGGATGATAACAATATAATTTGCATTTTTTGAGCGGATATATCTCTCAACCTGCCAATCAGTATCGCCGAGAAGGCTTTCCATTTCTTCAGGAGAGACAAAG
>Ga0209039_10001993_pt1 | contig 18036 bp, 17 predicted proteins | sample BogFormECP12_OM1_FD_188238 | JGI IMG/M metagenome (GOLD analysis project Ga0209039, IMG submission 188238) | Bog forest soil microbial communities from Calvert Island, British Columbia, Canada - ECP12_OM1 (SPAdes) (version 2) | ecosystem: Environmental > Aquatic > Freshwater > Wetlands > Bog ...
AGGAGGAGCGTGAGCGCATTGATCGTCTCCCAGAGCGGGCCGCGAAGACCCCGGGAACCGTATTTTTTGTCCATCTTCATCCACGCCTCCCGGGCTGCCCACGCATTCGTGGAGGCAGAGATGGTAGGCTGCTGGAGTTCGGTGTCGCCCATCAGGGCCGCATGCCGGGCCCGCTCGTGAATAGTAAACGAGTACTCAAGCCCGTACCCGAGTGCGACGGTGGTGAGGTCCATCACGATATCTTCCGGCGGGAGATACTCGTAGAGACGGCGGTTGAGCTCTTTTGCCTTGTTGAGTTCGAGGCCGGTGAAACCGAGCACCGCATGGTTGTGCTCTTTTGCCGCCCGGGCAACCCCATCCAGCGTCTTTGTCTCGGTCATGCCAAGCGTGACAGAGTTCAGGAGCAGCCGCTCGCCATCAGCAACTTCTGACACCTTGCAGAAGACTTGGGCGTCCTTGCGTGGATCCCCGCACCCCCCGATGATCAGCGGGACGTCCACGGCCTGTAGTACTTCCTCAACGGTGCGGGCCGCGGCCTCGGGAGACGAATCCCGGATGAGCGGGTCGGTCGACATGAGGTGCACGGTGATCATGTCGGCGCCGTATTTCTTCACATTCATCCGCGCCCACTCAGCGGGATCACTCATCACGTCCCTGACATTCTCCATGAGCACTTTCGGGAGCGGCACCTCCATATCAAAGACATCGAGTGCAAAGATTGGCGTGTGGGCTGCCGGGTGATCAGCGCTCACAAACGGCGGGTAGTCCGATCCCCCGATCGTAAGGGACCGGCCCCGGCTTCCTCCCCCGGCTTTTGTTTCGCCCAGTCTGACTTCGCGGATCCTGCCCACGAAATCTTCCTCGTGAGGGAAAAATGTCTCCGCAAAAAGAGTTGAAGGCTTCTGGTGTGCGACAGCAGGCAACCCTCGTGGGGCAGTGGCAGATCCGGTCGGGATCCAGAGTTCGAGATCACCGATCTCCATCGAAAAATTCTCGAGCTCGATGCGCTCTTTGCCAGAGAGCATCGCGAGAAGCCGGGGGATCGCCTCCTGTCCCTGCATATACTCCGGTGTCTTGTTCCCCTCACTGGAGTTTTTGTCCTGCATCTATACACCCGTCCCTGGTTTTTTTGGCTGGATCGGTTCGACGATCACCCGGTCTGCGGTGATACGGGCGTTCTTGAAGATAATCTTAAAGCCCCCCGCCATGACGGGGAAATCCCCGCCGGAGAAGACCTGCACCGCCCCGTTTACTACTTCAGGAAGCTCGCTCTCTTCTGCCTTCCACCGTTCCATGATCGGGTGGACATGGGTGGAGAGGAAATCGTGGAGCTCGCTCACGGTCCTGACATCTTTTTCCGTGGCGATCCGGGAGAAGAGATCCGCCGGAATGAACTCCCGCATCTGCTCCCTGAGATCATACGGCATCCACGCGATCCGGGTATACCCTCCGTCGGCAGCGAGGAACTTGGGGGAGCGCATATATTCGAGCGAGATCCCGTGGAACCCATCCACCTGCCGGCCCCCTGCAGTCGAATCCGCCATGGTCGAGAAGGGCAGCCCGTTTACGGTCACGTCCTTGTATCCCCTCATCACGATCCCAAATCCCTCAACCTCGGGGATGTAGAATGCGATCCCCTCGAAACAGCCGCAGGACGTGTGGGGGCATGCAAACGCGCTGTACAGGTAAATCCGGTGCACGATACCAAGCGATCGCTTTTTTGCGCTCTCGTTGATCCCGGAATATTCGCCTTTTACCGGGTCGATGCACTCTCCTTTGCTGATGGTAAAGATCGGGCCCTTGGGATCGATCCGTGCCGCAGCCCTGCCGTCAAACCAGCTGATAGCGCCGCAGTTTGCATACCGCTGCGGCGTGATGACGCACACGTGGCTCGGGGCAAATGACTGGCAGAGTGCGCACCCGTAAAAGACATCCACATCGTCATCGGTCAGTCCCCGGGCCCGGGCATCCCGCGCCCCGTACGCCGCCATCGCCTCAGCGTACCGGACGGAGATCTTTTCTCGGTCTGTAAAGAACGTGACCTGCATCTGTTCGATAATGGGCAGCTCGTTTTTTAAGAGTGCAATAAGGACATTGCCGACGAAGGCAAGCGTGGTAAAACCCTTCGCATAGGACTTTTTTGCAACCCTCACCCAGATGTCGTACCGCTGGTTGAGGTGCATAAACCCCTCGATATAATTGGTATACTCGTGGATCCGGCGCTCGATTACACCTTCAATATCCTCTTCGAGTTCGGGCCCGGCAATCTCGACAAGGATGCCCAGCGGGTATTTCATCCCCTCTTCCATTTCTGCAAGATCCGGGCCGATAATCGTGATCGCCCCGTCATGGATCTCCCCGGGTTTTCTAACCTTTACCAGTTCGAACTTTTCCTGTACCGAAGGGCCGCCCAGCTCAACGTACATGTCGTTTTTCCGGATCCTTTCGCCGACGTGGACAAGCCCGACGTCCACAGGAATGTCTTCAAACATCTGCCGATCCCCCCGTTCCGGCATCCGCAGAGATTGCCTCGAGGCTTTCCTGCCAGTCTTTAAGGGAAATGTTAGCAAATGACCAGGTCGCGTTGGGTTGATAGGTATTGTCGAGCGAGATTGTCTTTGTATGCGGGGCAGCATGCTTGAGCCCGGAAAGAAGCGTCCATGCCATCGGGTACGGCAGCCCGGCAATGATGGCAAGATCACAAGACCCCTTTCCTTCCGTCACGCCCCAGCTGGGATCCGCAATCCGCTGGCCGGCTTCAACCGCCGGCAGGATGACGGCACAGGTATATCCCCGTTCCCTCAGTGCCTTGTTGACATGGCCCGTGGCAATCACCGGGATCTGGTGCACCCGGGCCAGATCAAGCAGGTAATCGACGAGCTTCTTTGCTCCGATATCGATCGTCGCGGCACGGTGCCCGATGAGAAGCACCGGGTGGCGGGCACGACCGATGAATGCCTGCACCATCGCCGGTTTTGTAATGACGGCCGCCTTTTTCGGGCCGGCAACCTCTCCGGTCTGCCAGGGATCGGCAGAAGTCATGGCATATCAGCGCTCCTCCGGCACTGCAGGCCTCTCATGCTCCCCGAGCAGGGTTGGATCCGGGATGGGGCGTTCTTTCCAGTCCGACTGCGAGAGGATGCGGCTGATCTCCCCTTTCAGGGTGACGGGAATATCAGCCGTCGAACGTATATAGCGCGGGATGTCATCGGGTATCGAGCCGTTGTGGCGCTGGTACAGGTCGATATAATGCGTGAGTTTCATCGCACGTCCCCGGGTCGTATCGTTGGGCCGCATGCAGAGCTTTGCAACAAGCACCATCGCCTCTTCTTTTGTCTCAGCCGCAACAAAGAGGTGCTCCGGTGCCGGGCCGGCATAGACATCCTCCCCGGTCCGCTGGTCATGCACATACCAGTCAGCATCATGATCGGCACGGCCCAAAAGCATCCGCCGGTACTTGGTTCCGTGCGGCCCGACTACCACCGGGATCCCGAGGCGCCAGAACCCGCTTGCTATCGCCGCTGCCTTCTGGGACATCGCGCCCCACGCCACGCCAACCGCACCGACACGGTTGTGGACATAATCCGCGATCTCGGCATAGTTCCCGCGCAGGTTGCGCCGGGCAAAGATGCTTGCGATCTTTATGGTCGCCCCGGCGATATGGGCGTTTGCGACGCAGGAACCGACGTTTACGATCCCTCCCGCGGTAAAACTTCCCGGGAATTGTTCGTACGGAGTCCTACCCTCCTCGTCCCGGTACATCCCAATCGACATTGCGGCGCAGCCCGAGGTGCAGACGATGTACCGGCGCTTGGCAAACTCCACGCTCATCTCTGCAACCTCTTTTCCCCCGTTTGCAAAATTGGAGCAGCCTACAAACCCGACCACGCCCGGGATCTCCCCAAGCACAATGGGACCCCCGACATTACGGATCTCGATATCCTGGATCGCGCCCCTCCCGGTGCGGATCACGAATTTCTCATTTTTTATCTTCTCTGCTGCCGCAGCCACAATCAATGAATGCACCGGAATTTTCTGTGTGCAGGCCTGTTCGCACCTGGCGCACCCCACGCAGGCTTCGTACAAGGCAGAAAGAAGCGAGAGGTCGCCGTCACCTGCTGCTTTCATTCCCTGCGGGATCGCAAGATCGTTGGGGCATGCCCTCTGGCAGAGCCGGCACTGCGTACAGTCAGAAGCCAGTTCACGGATGGTCTCCGGGGAGATAGCTGTAGAGGCTTTTCTCCGGGCAGGCATAACAGTACAGGCTACCCGTACTGCCACCTCGCCGGCCTTTTCCGGATCGAGAATCAGGACACCTTTCTGCCGGCCTGTTGTAAGATCCGCAACAATGGCATCGGCTGGGTCATTTGTCCGGTCAGGGAGGCCCATGCAGTTCTTGTCTGACGTTGCAATGAATGGCGTCCCTACGGTTGCAGCCTCGGAAAACGCATCGGTCCGGACGCACTGCTCATCCACGACAATAACGTCGGGGATACCGCTCCGGATGTACCGGAGCTGCCAGGACATGGGACCGATAATCTTCGCCCGCGGGGAGTACCTGCTTGCATCGATAGAGGTGCAGCAGATCCCCGTCACCTCAACCTGATCTGAAAGGCTCTCCCGGGCGAGGTAATCGATAATGGCAACTGATGGAGGCACGTTGTGGCCGATCACAAGGATTACTGGTTTTGAGGTTTCGACCGTCCCCATGCCGATTGCCGCAAGCGGGGCATCGGGGTCGGCTTTCGGGTACCCGAGGGCAGATATCTGCGCAAGATCGGCCACCTCCATACCCACCTGATCGATCATGCCGGCATGGAGCACTTTGCTCTCGAAATCAAGGGGATCGCCTTCCTGCCCGGTATGTGTCACTGCAAGAAGAGAGGTGATCTGGCTCTCGCAGTAATCGAGGACCGTTTCAAGATCGGCAAGAATTTTCGGTTTTTCCCCGCACACAAGCCGGATCACCGGGGCCTCCACGCCAATCGCGTTTCCGCCGGGGTTAATTTCGCAATCGCGGCCGGAGCGACGAACTGCGTATGTTACCAGTTCACGTGCATGGCTCGTATGAGTGGCTGCACCGATACAGGCGGCCAAAAGAACCGTGCGGGCCTGCTGGGCCGGCATCGATATACCGCAGGCCCCCTTTTTGGTGCCGGTAAGATCGCACTTGCCGTAGGTGCACAGGCAGCAGAGATCGCAGAACGGCATGTAGAACGGCTGGTACTTGGAAAGAAGTTTTCGATCCCATGCCCTGAGTGTTGCCAGTGAAGGATACGGAGTTGGACCCTCAGGTTCCGCCCAATCCCGCGTTGACAGTTTTCCGATGGAGACCGAGAGATCCCGGATACGGCCAAAACCGGCATCCAGCTCTTTAATGGTAAGCGCGATCTTTTTTTCTGTCAACAGCGGCACGACCGGGGTATATTCTCAACTAAAATACAGGAATGAAGGATTATATTTATCGTACAGGTTTTTAACCGAATCAACTTGTCGACCGGGGCAAAGGAAGATGGGACCGGAGCAGTCATCCTGATCCCGCCTCCCCGTATCCGGCCTTCTCCATAAGTACGCTGACAGAACGGCACGCCGGGGAGCTCACCGGTATATCAAGAAGCGACCGACCGGCGATGACCGATTCCTGCACCACGGGATCAAAGACGATCTTCCCCAGGTACTGCCGGCCGGTCTCCTCCTCTGCCTTCGCCTCAAGACCGGAGGGAAAGAGGCAGCCCCCGACCACAAAGAAACGATCAAACGCAATCCCGACTTCCCGGGTGATCCGGTCTGCACGCTGGACATGGGCGAAAGACTTATGCGAAGGGCCCATCACATCAAAGATATCGTTGACGGCTGCGGTGATCTTTCGGTTAAGATGCTCAAGGCCTGCAGGGGAATCGATCAGCACGTACCGGTAGTTTTTCGTGAGCACCCCCAGCGCTCCCTTGAGCGCGGCATCGGGCATGCAGTAACAGCCCTCGATCCACTTGGTCCCTATGGCGATCAGATCGAAGTGGCTGCCTTCATAGAGCCCCTCCTTCATGACGTGGTTCTCGATCCGTTCGGCCGGGGCGATCCCGGTCATCGTCCCTCCTTTCTTAATGAAAGTATCCGTGATCAGTTCGGCGATGGTCTTTATGCCTTCCTTTTCAAGGTCGACCCCCACCATCTCGGCAAGGTTCTGGTCGGGATCGAGATCCACAAGGAGAAGCGGCGCCACATCCTGTTCAAGGAAATATTTTGTCTGCATCGCTACAAAACTCGTCTTACCGGTTCCACCCCGGCCCATCGTCACCAGCGTCTTCATGCGTGTCTCCCTGGAGCATCCCGTACAAGCGGCCGTTTTTGCAAATCCTGAAAAATCCGGTCAAGGATCCCGCTGATGGCACAGATTGCAGCCGAGTTTTTAAGGGTTTCGATGGAGTCCCCTACGATACCCGCCCGGGTCACCGCCGCGTCGAAAGGGATCATGCCCACAACTGCCAGATCGCGGGTATGTGCAAAATCCCGTATAACCTGTTCCTGTTCGGCATCCATGATCCTGTTCCCGACAAGCGCAAGCCGGGGGATGCCAGCATCCTGTGCCATCCGCAGGATTCTTTCTGCGATAGTCAGCGACTGACAATGTGCGTCGCTTACGACAAGCATCATATCCACGTTCTCTGCGGTCCCTCTCCCGATATGCTCGACACCGGCTTCCATATCAAGGACCACCACTTCGTCCCGCTCCACGAAAAGGTGGCGGAGCAGGGCGCGAACCATGCTGTTCGCCGGGCAGGTGCAACCGGCCCCCATCGAGGTCACGGTGCCCATGACCAGCAGGTAGGGCCCGGCCGGGGTCGGCACGGCATACTTCGATACCACATCATCGACAGAAAAATGGAGCGCATAGACCCCGGGAAACGCGGTCCCGGTCTTTGCGGCAATGAGCCCCTCGTTTTTTGAGACCGGGACGATCGCCCCCGCCTCAAGGGCGGAAAGCCCGAGCAGGAACCCGAGGTTGGGCGCCGAGTCGGCGTCAATGGCGAGGGTTGTATATCCGGCACGGGCCAGCAGAAATGCAAGGCTGCCTGCCACCAGCGTCTTGCCTGACCCGCCCTTCCCGGCCACTGCAATCTTCATGCCGCCCCCCGCTGTTGCGGATATATAGGTGTAACCGGCATAATAATCCGGTTACGGTACCAACGTTCCGGGAATGCAGCATCCGGTTTCCGGTGCTTGCTTTTTTAGGAATTTAAAGTTGTGATGAATTTGTTTTTACGTTTTTTCTTTCTGGCATGTATGGAGCTGTATTGGGAGTATCGGGAATCTTCCCTCGCCTCTTTTGTGGTACCCCACTATTAAAGAAGCTAAAAGACCAATAGTGTTGGAATTACGGTGGCTGATGGCTGAGTTAAGGATCATCGGGACTGCACACGTTTCCCAGAAAAGTGTCGATGAGGTCAAGGCTGCAATAGAGGAATTCCGGCCGGATATCGTGGCCATTGAGCTTGACCCGGCCCGGTTCTCGGCCCTCAAAAAACAGGCCCGTGACCCGACGGTCGATGATGTCCTTGAAGTAAAGAACTTTAACTCGCTTCTTGTCCAGTGGCTCCTCTCTTACCTCCAGCGGAAGATCGGGGTTGACGTCGGGGTCGAGCCAGGCGCCGAGATGAAGGCCGCCATAGCAGAAGCGGAGAGCCGCAACATCCCGGTCGCCCTTGTGGACCGCGACATCAGGCTCACCCTCCTGAGGTTCTGGAAATCGATGGGGATCATCGAGAAGATCAAGATGGTCTTTGCGCTGATCTACTCCATCGCGGAGGTGGATGGCGGTGAGGAGATCGATATCGAATCGCTCAAGGATCAGAACATCATTGATGCGGTCATGGAGGAGTTTCGCAGGTTCTCGCCCAATGGAGCCCATGCACTGATAGACGAACGCGATGCGTTTATCGCCCATCAGCTTGTTCTTTTAAAGGTGCAGCGGCCGGAAGCACGAATCCTTGCCGTTGTCGGCGCCGGGCACCGTCAGGGTATCACCAATTACGTCGAACACCCGCAGACCCTTCCCCCCTTTAACATGCTCACCCGGGAGCCGAGATCGTTTCCCTGGGCAAAAATATTCGGGTTTGCGATCACCGGGCTTTTTGCCTTCCTGCTGGCCGCGATCGCGTTCTCCGGTGTCGGCTGGACGGTGCTTCTGTACGCGCTCCTGTTCTGGGTGATTATCCACGGGGTTCTTGCCGCAGTATTTACCCTTATCGCCGGTGGACACCCGTATTCAGCCCTGACCTGTTTCGGGGTGGCATGGATGACCTCCTTAAATCCGCTGCTCCATGCCGGATGGTTTGCCGCGTATGTTGAAGCGAAGGTCCGCAAACCGCCGGTCTCGGATTTCCGGAAGATTTACGAAACGGAGTCGCTCCGGGAGATGGCGCGTATCCCCCTTTTTAAGGTGGTGCTCGTGGCAGCGCTTGCAAACCTGGGGAGCCTGATCGGCACGGTTTTGTACTTTATTCTCATCTTCCCGCTGCTCCATATCGATCCTGGTACCGTGATATCTGCCGGTCTCCATAACATGTATACCTGGGCAACCGGGTTGATCTAAAATACTATTTTAACCCGGCTCTGGCTGCCAGATACAATCCGGCCGAAAACCCGCCATTTCTTTACTGGGGCATATCCAGCAACCACACATCAACTACCGAGAGTTCCTTTACCCTCCTGTTGGGTAAATCCGACAGAAGGTCGTTTTTCCGGAAGCCCGAAGGAATGAAAAAGAAGGTTCAGGATGTTTTCCTGTACGTCATAGTGCCGATCGAGAAGGTTCCATTTGGTTCAATTGTCGTAAAAAGGGCACTGGTAGCACCGTTCTCATCGGTCCGGATCAGTGTCAGAGTGTTTCCATTAAGAGTATAATTTCCTGAGTATGAGCCTGCACTGTTCCGGAAATCCATAGTACCATCAGTATACAAAACAATCACACTGGATGGGCTGTTGATTCCGGTATAGGTGCCCGCAGGACCGGCGGTCGTGCAACCGCCGGCGAACAGGAGGGATAAAAGTGCTGCACATAAGAGTATATTCAGACCACATCCGAAGAACTGCATAATTTACGGTGCAGTGTTGTTCACGATCCGCTTTCTAGTTTCGTAAAATACGTTCTGGCCGACACGCATGATCTTTACGGGTCACGGGCAACGGTCCTTTCCATGCAGGCCTTGATCTCCTGGTCGATCCAGTCCTGCACTACCAGTTTCATCTGCTGCGGGGTAAGGCCGGATCTGCACCGGATCCGGATCTCGACTTCGAGCAGATCGAGGAGAGGCTGTACGGTGCGGAAATACGCATCAGCACCGGCAAATCCTCCGGCCTGCTCGATATGAATCATGACGAGCTCATGGAGGTGCGCAAACTCCCCGGTCATATCGATGATCTGTTCCAGGGTCATTCCGGGGAGGGCATCCCGAGAAACAGGAGGGCAGGGATTCGTGGTGACCTTCTCAGAGGAGGTGTGGGAAGGTTCTTCATTCACCGTGTTTTCACCGGTGTCGTTGTGTTGCCGGTTGCCTGAATCCGCGTCCATCCTCCTGTCCTCATGCCCATGGTGCTTATGTATACCAGAATGGCTCGATCCTGTGCCAATAAATAGGTTATCTTCGTGATCATTGAGGATCTTTTTGTCAACGGGATTTTGGATCAATCCACGCAATGTCCGGCACGCGACCGGATCCCCTGCGCCGCAAGAAAACCCGTCGAGAACGCGGCCTGGAGGTTGAATCCCCCCGTATCACCATCGATGTCGAGCACCTCCCCGGCAAAATAAAGCCCGGGCACCAGTTTCGATTCCATAGTTTTGGGATGCACTTCCGAAAGCGCAATGCCCCCCCGTGTCACCATCGCAACAGAAAGATTGCCCACGGCCGAGACTTCCAGCGGGCATTCTGTAAGCATGCCGATCAGACGATTGCGGCCGGCAGCAGTCAGGTGAGCACCGGTACTGTCAGTCGGAATCCCGGCGAGCTCGGGAAGAATCCGGGAAAGCCGTTCGGGAACACCCATACCGGCAATAATGGTCTTGATCGTTTTTGACGGGGCACGGTTAATGGCAGCAAGGACCTCCCGCGCTGCATCTTCGCGCTTGACCGGACCGGTGCATGAGAGCCGGATCTCATCTCCTGCCCTAATGTCTCGGGAACGATCAAGGATCCCAGGGCCGGAGAGGCCGGTATGCGTGAAAAGCACGTCACCCTCGCTTTCAATGATTTTGTGGTTTTTCCGCCAGACCGAGAACGGCAACCCGGGAAAGGTCATACCGGCCAAGGAGGAAAACGGGAAATTTTTTATAACGAGCGGGGCGAGCGCCGGGCCTATCCCAATGATCGAATGGCCCAGAGATGCCGCAACCCGGTAGCCATCGCCGGTCGACCCTGTACTCGGGTACGACGCCCCACCGGTAGCAAGGACAAGGTTCTTTGAATGCGCCCTCAAGCCAGCAGTCCGGATGACAAAACCAGGATTCATAGAATCGACTCTCTGGACAGGTTCCCCACACCGCAGGATGACGCCCCGGCCTTCGCACTCGTGGATCAGGATATCGCAGACATCACTGGCGTTCCGGCTTAACGGGAAGACCTTGCCTCCCTGCATAATCTCGAAAGAAAGGCCGCGATCTTCAAAAAAGCGGAGGAGTGCCCGGTTAGTAAAAGATAACAGTGCCGGCCTGATAAACTGCCCGTGCGAGCCGTACCGGGAAAAAAATGACCGTATCTCACCATCATGCGTGATGTTGCACTGGCCGGTCCCGGAAATTCTGAGCTTTTCCCCGGGCCTCGGGTTCTTCTCCAGCAGGAGCACGCTGGTTCCCGGTGCCGCCGCATGGATCGCGCAGAAAAGGCCGGCTGGGCCGGCACCAATAACGGCGGTATCGTACTGATCCACGGGACACCTGCAAGGACTATCTCGCTTTTCAAGCAGATGAACCTTGCAGCATATGCACGTGTCCAACTCTAATAGGGGACAGAGAATCGTCCCCGTTATTATCTGAGACAAACGAAAAAGATGGTTTCAATGGCACTTCTTCCGGAACCATTCGGCATAATGCCGGCGCAGTTCTTCGGATTCTTCCGTGCTGAAATCCTTCTTTTTATGGGCATGCAGGTGTTTTTCCATCTGCCGGATGATATGCTCGGCATCGTGGTAATCCGCAACCTCCAGATAGGCAGGCACCCGGGCAACCTCGTAGGCATGGCCGCAGGCCGGGCAGAGTTTCCATTTCTGGTACCGGTCCACGTACGTAAACGTTTTGCACCCCGGACACCGGAGGATGTGGTACATAAACATGAGGTCATCGGTGCATCCTCTATAAAAATATATTGACATTTTGATTCAGGTGTGAGGGTTTCTTAACTACTCTGGCAGAACAGACGATAACGGGATCCCAAGAGCAGGGATTGTCCGTATTCTCCGCCATAAGCCAAAAACCAAACGAAACCCCTATATCGGGCGGTCAACCCAATAGAACCAGTACTATGGAAAATATTGTCGTCACAGGTATCCGGGGGCTTCCGCTGATCAGGGCTGGTGATAATATCCCGGCAATGATCTGTGAGCGGGTAAAGGTAGAAAACGGTGATATTCTCTCTCTTGCCTCGACTGTGTATTCGAAAGCCAAAGGGTTCACAAAATCCCTCGCGGAGATCACGCCGTCAAAACGAGCTCTGCGCCTTGCTGAGCTCAATCGGGAAGATCCCAGTTTTGTACAGGCCGTGCTCGATGCCTCGCAGGATATTATCATGGAACACCCCTTCATCCTTTCCGAACTCCCGTTCGGCCACATCGGTGTACGGGCGGGCGTCGACCAGAGTAATATCGATGACGGCATGGTGATCTTCCTTCCTCCCGACCCTATGCACGCGGCGGCGCAGCTCAGGGAGGAGATCCGGCAGCTCACCGGAAAAAAGATTGGCGTGATCATCACGGATACCTGCGGGCGCTCGTTCAGGCGGGGGCAGACCGGGCACGCTATCGGATGGAGCGGGTTTACGGCCATCCGGGATTTTCGGGGGGATGTTGACCTCTTCGGCCATGAACTCAAGATCACGGAAGAGGCGGTAGTGGACGAGATCGCGGGGTTTGCCAACTTTGTCATGGGGGAGAGCAACAACGGCGTCCCGGCGGTACTATTCCGCAACTGCCAGCCTTGGACCGGGCATGATGACCTCTATTTCTCGAAGACTGAGGATATCACCAGAAAACTGCTCAAAGAATGCTGCCCTTCGTGATGGGGAAAAAGCGGATCCGGTCCGTTCATGGACCGAAGTTATGCATGTGTTGAATACAGGAGATTGAAGACCATGACAATGATCCCTACTACGGCGGCGATTGCCATGACCGTTATGGGACTGACATGTATTGCCCGCCGGTCTTCGCTCTCGTAATAGTTGACGAGACCTGCTGATGAAAGTAACCTTCCGCCTTGCTTCTTTGCCATGCAAATATATTTCATTTTTCGATATATAAAAGAGAGTTACGGTACCCGATGAAAACCTCACAGGTCCTCTCCGGTCAAGCGCTGGTGGGCGAGGAGCTCGCGCTCCGGCCGGTCGACATTGTGATCGAGAATGGCCGGATCGCTGCAGTCGAAGAGACCGCCCGGGCCCCCCAGATCTGGATCTGCCCGGCTTTTTTTGACGCCCACACGCACTTGGGAGACACTATCGCCATGGACTGCGGAAGTACCGGGGATCTTGTCAGCATGGTGGCCCCCCCCGATGGCCTCAAGCACCGGCTTCTTTCTGCCGCATCCCGGAAAGATCTTGTCGCCGGGATGCGGGCGTCCGTCACCGGTATGATCCGGTCCGGGACGTTCGGCTGCGCGGATTTCCGGGAGGGGGGAATGGATGGAGTGAATACGCTCCGGGATGCGGTTGCAGGTCTCAACTTTCAGCCCGTTATCTTCGGGAGGGAAGGGGGAGAACAGACAGCCGAGGGTTTCGGGGTGAGCAGTACCCGCGATGTACCTGGGGTAGAGCAGAAGGTAAGGGCGGCCAGGAATGCGGGTAAAAAAATCGCGTTCCATGCGGGCGAACGTGACAACGGTGACGTTGATGCTGCACTTTCGTTCGGACCGGATCTCCTCATCCACATGACCCATGCGACAAAAAAACAGCTCCGGGCGTGCGCGGATCAAGAGATTCCGATTGCTGTCTGCCCCCGTTCCAACTGGGCCCTGGGCGTGACCTCATCTGCACGGTATCCCCCCATTCATACCATGATCGAACTCGGGTGCACAGTGATGCTTGGCACGGACAACGTGATGTTTGTTCCCCCGGATATGTTTTCGGAGATGGCGTTTGCATCGATGGTATACCATCTCGATCCAAAGGCTGTCCTCAGATCTGCTGTTGCAGGATCACAGCTCACCGGATCGTCCTTTTTTATCCGGAAAGGAGCCCGCGCGGCCCTTTTTACGCTTGATCCCACCCAGTCTGCCCTTTTTTTCAGCCGCGATCCCATAACATCGCTGGTAAAGCGCGCACAAATGGGAGCAATCGGGAATAACGTTTTTAATTTGAAAACTCAATAAAAATGGCATGTTTGTTTTGGGTGATGCCATTGTTTACTAACATACTTGTTGCCATTGATGGTTCAAAAGCGAGTGATCAGGCAATCGAACGGGCCGTCGATGAGGCAAAGGTATGGAATGCAAGGCTCCATGCCGTTTACGTGGTAGAGACCGGCCTCTTCTCATCACTCCCTTCAGATAATACAGTAGAGATCATGTACCGCGTCCTTGAGAACGAGGGTAACTCCGTTCTTGATAAAGCAAAAAAGACCGCAGCAAAAAGCGGGGTGGCTCTCATGACGCACATGAAACAGGGCCATGCCGGTACCGAGATCATCACTCTGGCCAAGAAAGAGAAGGTGGATCTCATTGTTTCCGGCTCCCACGGGAAGAGCAAGACCGACAGCATCCTTCTGGGAAGTGTCAGCACCTACATTACCACGCACAGTACGGTCACGACCATGGTGGTGAGATCATAACGGACATGCTTGTTAAGGACTACATGACTTCCGATGTTGTCCATGTAGATATTCCAGGCAATCGCGACGATGTCCTCAAGATCCTCAAAAGGACCGGGATCTCGGGTGTGCCGGTGCTCAAGAACAAGAAGCTGGTCGGCATCATTACCAGGAAAGATCTGCTTCGCAAACCCGAAGAGACCCAACTGGGGCTTCTCATGGCATCAAAGCCGGTCACGATAGGGCCTGAGACGGATATCGGCGATGCCGCCCGGCTGCTGGTCACGCACCGCATCCGGCGACTGCCGGTGGTCGAGGATAACAAGCTGATCGGCCTGCTCTCGGTTGCCGACCTGATTCACGCGATAGCCCAGATGAAGATAAAAGAGGAGATCAAGGATTCCTACATGAGCACAACCTTTGCACTCTGGGAAGACACCCCGCTCCCGCTCGTAGGCCGTGTCATGGAGATCTCAGGAGTGGACGCTATCCCGATCTTAAATTCCGACAGCGTGTTGCAGGGTATCATCTCGGAGCGCGACCTTATCAGGAATTCGAGCATCGAGGATTCGGTGGGGGTCAGTGACTTCTCCAACGGCACCGATGATGATGAATGGACATGGGAGAGCATCCGGGATAACCATACGATCAGTTTCGGCATCTCCCGTGTGCAGCTGCCCAACAGGCCGGTAAAACTTGCCATGGTCAAGAATGTCGTCGCCGTCCCCAAGAATTCAGAGGTTAGCGAGTGTGCGCTCAAGATGCGCAGGTCACGGGTCGACCAGCTTCCGGTGATCAACGGGGACAAGCGTCTCGTTGCCATGCTCTATGACCGGGATCTCATCAAAGTCCTCTGCAAAGAGGACGCAGAATAACAACCTTTAAATTTTCCAGTGTCATCTTATACCATAAAACGCTTTTAATTGATTTTTGGCGTTCATTTATTTTTGAGGTGTGATATGCCTGAACAGTACCAGGAATCTATGACGGGGACGACGACGGTGGGTCTGGTATTTACCGGAGGGGTGATCCTTGCCACGGAGAAGCGAGCGACCATGGGGTACATGATCGCAAGCAAGCGAGCAAAGAAAGTCTACCAGATCGCCGACAGGATCGGCATGACTATCGCTGGGGGGGTGGGAGACGCCCAGCAGCTGGCCCGGATCATTACGGTCGAGTGCAACCTGTACCGTATACGCAGGTCGCGGGCGATCACGGTCGGGGCAGCGTCAACTCTCCTGTCCAATTACTTAAACCAGAACCGTTATTTCCCGTATTACGTCCAGCTGCTCGTCGGTGGTATAGACGAGCATGGGCCGAGTATCTACTCGGTCGACGCGATGGGCGGGGCAACCAAGGAAGAGGATATTGTCTCGACTGGTTCAGGTTCGCCCATGGCCTACGGTGTGCTGGAAGACCGGTACCGCCCGGACATGAACGAGGACGAAGCCACCGAGCTTGCGGTCCGTGCCCTGCGGTCTGCCATGAAACGCGATGCTGGTTCCGGTGAAGGGGTTCACGTCGTTGTCATCACCAAAGACAAATATCAGGAACTTGGCGAGGACCAGCTCAAAAAATACCCTGCCAAAAATCCAGTATAATCTCTTTTTAGGACGTCCATTGTTATGTTGATTGAAGATCGGCTCAAAGAGCTCAGGGACAAGATTAATGAGCGGGTGCCTGCAGGCATCCGGGTGACCGAGGTTGAATTCGAAGGGCCCGAACTGGTGATCTACACCGATGACCCGAAACGGTTTGCCGATGAAGCCGACCTGATACGGGTCCTCGCCCGTGACCTCAGGAAACGTATCGTCGTCCGCCCCACCATTCTTGAAGATCCCGAAAAAGCGGCAACGGATATCAGGGCAGTGGTGCCGGAGTCCTCAGGAATCACGGACATCTTTTTTGACCCGGACACCGGGGAGGTCCTCATCGAGGCGGAAAAACCCGGTGTGGTAATCGGGAAAAACGGGATCACCCTGCGTGAGATCACCAAGCACATCGGCTGGACACCCAAGGTCGTCCGCACCCCACCTATCGAGAGCAGTACCGTGAAACAGGTTCGCCAGTACCTGCGCTCAGTCAATGAGGAGCGTAAAACCTTCCTGCGCACGATTGGGCGGCGCATCCACCGCGACATCCCGGGACGCGACGAGGCCAACAAGGATGCCACCAGGAAAGACCAGTGGGCACGGGTCACTACACTTGGCTGTTGCCGCGAGGTCGGCCGGGCCGCATTTCTGCTCACCACGCCGGACAGTCGCGTGCTCATCGATTGCGGGGAAAAACCGGACAACTCAAACGGCACCCCGTACCTCTACGTCCCTGAGATCCATCCCCTCGCCCAGCTCGACGCAGTGGTCCTTACGCACGCCCACCTTGACCACTGTGCTCTGATTCCCCTCCTTTACAAGTACGGGTACGAGGGCCCGGTCTACTCGACCCCGCCGACCCGTGACCTCTCCGCGATGCTCCAGTTGGATTACCTGGACGTCATCAACAAAGAGGACCGCAAGATTCCCTACAGCTCAAACGAGGTCAAGGCCTACATCAGGCATTCAATCACCCTCAATTATGGCAGCGTCACCGATATTGCCCCCGATATCAAGCTCACCTTCCATAACGCGGGCCATATCCTTGGTTCTGCGATTGCACACTTCCACATTGGCGACGGGTTGTACAATATTGCCTTCACCGGGGATTTCAATTACAGCAAAAGCCGTCTTTTCGATCCGGCCATCAACCAGTTCCCCCGTCTTGAAGCACTCTTCATGGAGAGCACGTACGGCGGCTCAAACGATTTCCAGCCGGCACGCTCGGATGCAGAACTGAAACTCTACGAGACCATCAACAAGGTGCTCTCACGCGGCGGCAAGGTGATCATTCCCGCATTTGCTGTCGGCAGATCGCAGGAAGTCATGCTCGCTCTCGAAGAAGGCATGCGCCTTGGGAAGATCCCGCACGTCAAGATCTACCTCGACGGCATGATCCGCGAGGCGACGGCGATCCATACTACCTACCCGGAGTACCTCAACAATGATCTCCGCAACCTGATCTTCCGGGAAGGGATGAACCCCTTCCTTGCCGAGTGTTTCCAGCAGGTTGACTCATCCGAGCTCCGCGAGAATGTGATCAACGGCGATCCCTGCGTGATCATATCCACCAGCGGTATGCTCAACGGCGGCCCGGTCATGGAATACCTCCTCAACCTTGCAGAGGACGAGAAGAACGCGCTCGTCTTTGTCGGTTACCAGGCTGACGGAACCCAAGGCAGGCGCATCCAGAAGGGATGGCGCGAGGTGCCCCTGGGCCGGAAAGGCACGATCACCATCAACCTCGAGATCGATACCATCGACGGATTCTCGGGGCACTCCGATCGCCGGCAGCTGATGAATTACATCGGCCAGATCCAGCCGCGGCCCGAGAAGATCTTCTGTATCCACGGCGACGAGAATAACACCATCGATCTTGCCAGTTCCATTTACAAGCGTTACCACATCCAGACACACTCGCCGATGAACCTTGAGACGTACCGTATGGTATAGCCCGGACCATTCGATGAAGGCATACCTCCTTATTGTCTGTCTGGGCGTCTTTGCGGTGATGGCACTCTCGAATGCCATCGTGCCGGTCCTTCCGGCGTTTGCCACCGGGGCTGCATGGGAAGGTGCCATCTACGCCGCATATTTTTTGGGGGCATTTTTCTCAACCCTGCCGGGGGGAATCCTTTCCGACCGGTACGGCCGTACGCCGGTCATACAGGCAGGCCTTGCGCTGACGGTGATAAGTGGCGCACTGCTTTTCTGCACTACCGGCCCGCTGACGGTAATTGTACTGCGGCTGGCCGAAGGGCTCGGTGCCGGCTTCTTCATCGCTGCCGGAATGTCGTATATCAACTCGCAGCCGGATCACACCCGTATGAGCGGCTATTACCTTGCGATGCTCAACTTCGGGCTCGTTGTAGGGCTTGCTGCATCCGGCTGGCTTGCTGTGCGGTTTATGCAGCCTTCCCTCGGGATCGGGGGTTTT
>Ga0209039_10001994_pt1 | contig 18030 bp, 13 predicted proteins | sample BogFormECP12_OM1_FD_188238 | JGI IMG/M metagenome (GOLD analysis project Ga0209039, IMG submission 188238) | Bog forest soil microbial communities from Calvert Island, British Columbia, Canada - ECP12_OM1 (SPAdes) (version 2) | ecosystem: Environmental > Aquatic > Freshwater > Wetlands > Bog ...
AGCAACATCATGATCGCGGGCAGGTGGTGTATGCTGTGCACGGTGGAGTCCCGGAAAGGAAAAGCTCCGCATGCCGCCGGAGACGGGGCGGCAGCGACTTGGCGGTGTCATCGTCCATCCAATTGCGAGTAGCTAGCGTGATCCGGGCTGGGGGTTTCCTGATCCTCTTCCTGCTGACTCACGCCGCGTTGCTGCTCCTTTTCCCCTTCAGTCTTTCCCGGTTTCTTCTTTTTGTCGCGTGGTATGCCGCAGGCACTTTCGTCATGCTGTATCTCCTGTTCCACCCGCGCAGCCAGTGGCTCGTGACTAATCGCTCGCGGGTGGAATGTAACGGCAGACGCTGCGTCTCCCTGACTTTCGATGACGGACCGAGTCCGTCGCACACATCGGAACTCCTGGAGATTCTCAGGAAGGCGAATGTTCAGGCCACATTCTTCGTCATCGGGAGAGAGGCCGAGCGGTTTCCCGAGCTTCTTCATCGTGTCGCCGCGGACGGGCATCTCATCGCGAACCACACTTATTCCCACCCCTATCTTTTCTGCTTTCTCACGCCTTGGCGATTGCGCCGGGAAATCGAGAAAGGGCAGGAAGCCATCGAAAAAATCTGCGGGCAACGGCCTCGTTACTTTCGCTCCCCGGTCGGATTGCGGCATCCGCTCCTCAACTGGTACCTGGAGCAAGCCAGCCTGGAGTACATCTCTTGGACCATCCGCTCGTTTGATACACTTGTGCCGCAGCCAGAGGTCATCCTGAAGCGGATCCTCAAGCGGGTGGCGCCGGGCGACATTATCCTGCTGCACGACAACGCCAGTGCCGGAGCAGGGCTAATGCTGGATGTTCTTCCCCGGCTGATTGACGAATTGAAGGGGCGAGGATTTGAGTTTGTGCCCGTCGGAGCGCTTCAGCCGGCGGCTGTTCCCGCTTAGCATCGCTGATGAGAGTCTGCGCGCTGATCCCCGCTTTCAATGAGGCCGCCCACATTGATGAAGTGGTCCGGGGCGCGGCAAAACACGTGCACGCGGTGGTCCTGATCGACGATGGGTCGCGTGACGGAACCGCCGAGATTGCCCAGTCTGCTGGAGCCATCTGCCTGCGCTCTGAAACGAACTCGGGGAAAGCGTCGGCATTGCGCATGGGCATCGATTACGCCCTGGGGCGGGAGTTTACCCACGTACTGTTCTTCGACGGCGACGGTCAACACGACTCGGAGGACATCCCTTCTTTGACCCGCGCTGCGGGTGAGACTGGGGCCGACCTGGTGATTGGGACCAGATCCTTCGATCGCGACCGGATGCCGCGGCCGCGCTACTACTCGAACACAGTGGGCAGCAAGCTCGCTTCGTGGCTGGTGGGCCAGGAAATCAAAGACAGCCAATGCGGTTTCCGTCTGGCTCGTCTGGACGCGCTTCGCCGCATGAAGCTCCGGGGAAGAAAGTACGAGCTTGAAATGGAGATCCTGATTAAAGTTGCGCGGGCCGGCGGCTCCATCGTGCATGTTCCGGTGCACACGGTTTACGACCACGGCCAGGCGCGGTCCAAGATGAATCCGGTGCGCGACACGGTGCGAATTTGTTTCTGGTCGTTAGCGTTCCGCTTCCTGGGTGTGTGAGGATTCCGTGGCCAAGATTCTGCTGGCGATTGCGCTGCTTCTTCCCGGTTTGGCGTCGGGCCAGGATGACGCGTTGCTGACTCAAATTTGGAACGGAGTCCAGGCCGCGCAGAAAAAGTACACCTCGGCTTGCGGCACGATTACGGAAACTCGTACCTCAAACTTGCTGGCCCGGCCGCTGATCTTTCATGGCAAGTTCTGCGCCGAGGGCATGACTCGCTTCTCCCTCGAATACGCAGGAGCGGATCCGATTCGCCTTCGCTTCAATGAGGACTACCTCAACGTGACTACCGGCCACGGCGACAAGACCACTACCGAGGTGTTCCAGGTAGGACAGCACGTCCGCCGAACCCAGGCTTACTTCAGCCAGGCCAATTCCATCCAGAACCTGAAACGCAACTTCGCTATCAGCCTGCGGGAGGACAGTAAAGTTTACGAGATGAAGCTGGTTCCGCGGTCAGGCCGTTTCTCCAGCCGGGTCAACTACGTTATCGTCAAGCTCCTCAAAGATAGCTTCCTGCTGCGTACTCTCGAAGTAGACGGCAAGAGCGGAGTGAACAGCGTGTTCGACATCCAGATCACCGACGTAAACCCGAAGATCAACGCCGAGATGTTCAGCGTGTACAAGCCAAAATGATGGACCGAAGCCAGATCGAAAGCCTGATTCCTCATCGTCCTCCGTTCCTGTGGATCGATCAGATCGCGGAACTGGAACCCGGCGTGCGCTGCGTTGCCCTGAAGTTCATTGATCCGGCCGAACCTTTCTTTGCCGGCCATTTTCCCGGCGAGCCGATCGTTCCCGGCGTATTCCTCATCGAAGCGGTGGCGCAGACCGCAGGTGTGATGATGGCCGGGCTGGCCAAATCCGAGGGCATTCCGATGCTCGCCGCTGTCAACCGGTTCAAGTTTCTCAAGCGGGTGAGGCCGGGCTCGAAACTTCGCATCGAAACCCGAAAGCTGACGGAAGCTGGCGCGATGGCGTACATTGAGGGGACCGTTCATGCCGGCGACGAGATCGTGGCCAGAGGGGAATTGTCCGTGGTTTCTGCCGAAGACCGCAATGCCAAGCCTGAAGACTAGCCGTTGGTTCCAGCCCCTGCGGCGACTCGCAGCCACGCTGCTCACCGAACACCTCGATCCCGGGCATGCTGCTGCAGCGGTGTTCTGGGGCGTCTTCATCGCAAACGTGCCGATCTACGGCTTCCAGACGCTGGCCATCATTGGTCTGGCGGCGCTGCTCAAACTGAACAAGCCGCTCGCCGTGGCTGCGACATTCGTGAACAACCCATTTCTGCAACCGTTTCTTGTCGTTTCTGCCTTTGACCTCGGGCACTTCATCCTGACCGGCAGGTTTGTGCGCTTTGATTTCACTGGCCATCTGTCGGATCTCAAGCCACAACTTGGGGGTTGGCTGATGGGGAGTCTGGCCTGGCTGATTGGAAGCGTGGTGATGGGCGTGCTCCTCGGTGCGGTCGGGGCCGGTGCCACTTTTCTGCTGTTGCGGATGCGATCAGCTCGCCGGACGCCGCGGCGTGAGTGCGCAAAGTTCGTGAATTCTCTCTTCGCGGGCTGTTCTTCTTTCGATCGCGGATTTGTGAGATGGAAAATGCGTCTCGACCGGATTTTCGATATTCTCTCCACCGAAGAGCTAGGTTCCGGAGCGGTGGTAGATCTGGGATGCGGCTACGGCATCGCGCTCGGGTTTGCCGCGTTCCGTGACCGCGAACGGCGTCTGATCGCATGCGACCTGGATGCGCGCCGGATCGCCGCCGCCCGCAAAGCATTCAGCGGCATGAACGCCGAACTGGCGGTCGGCGATGTGCGCGATTTCGAATTTCCGCAGGCCGGACTGATCGTCATCTTCGACGTTCTCCAATATCTGACTGGGGCGGAGCAACTCGCACTGCTCGAACGCTGCGCCTCGGCCCTGGTCCCAGGCGGGAAGCTGATCTTCCGAGTTCCAGATCGTGGACCGGGCCTCTTCTCACGAATGAGCGTTGCTTTCGACCGGCTGATCTTCCATCTGACAGGTGCTCAGGCGGGACCGGTAGTGCTCTCTGGAGAGGAATACCGGGCCAACCTTGAGAAGGCGGGCCTGCAGGTCGCTCAGCGGCGGTTTCGCAATCGGCTGCCGCTGGCTCATTTGCTTTTCGTTGGGGTAAAACTCCAAGCGGGGTGAACGAACGGCGGTGAAAGAACGGCGGTGAACGAGCGGCGGTGAAAGAAAGATGACTTCCCGGATCACACGATTCGTCAGCTGGCTGGTGATCAAGCACACCTGGCTGGTTATCGTTGTGGTCGCCGTCCTGACCGGGCTGCTCTACTCGAACATAAAGAATCTGCGGTTGGGCACCGATCTGACCGACCTCTTCGGCAATCGTGACCCGCAGTGGCGAGCGGTCAATGAGTTTACTGAGAAGCTGGGGTACGGCAACCAGTTTTTCGCGCTGATCGAAGCCCCGTCGGTCGGCGACGAGACACCCGAGCAGATGGAAGCGATGGCGGAACGGCTCGTCGCCGACATGAACCAGAGCGGTATGTTCAAGGTCGCGCGCTGCAGTTTGAAGGAAGAAGAACTGATCGGGATGGTTCATCTTTTTGCCTGGAATTTCCCCGCCTACGCGCAGCCCGAACAGTGGGCGGAAATCAAGCGGCGGCTTGACGATAAGCAGATTCGGGCAACCATTCAACGCGCCAGCGCCGGGTTAGTCACACCTTTTTCTTCGTTCGGCGCCAGCTACTTCGTGGCCGATCCCCTGGGACTGACCGAGGTCGCCGCGAAGGGGGGAGGAGGTTTCAGCGAGTACGCCAGCTTTGACCTGGCATGGGGTAGCGGCAACCACTTCTTCAGCAAGGACCACAAGGCCTTGCTGGTGATTGCCGAGCCCAATCTGCCTGCCGCGAACTACCAGTTCGCCCAGCAAGTTCTGCAATGGTACCGCCAAGACATACGCGCCCTGCGCAACGAGGAAGAGTTCAAAGGACTGCCGCTCACGGTGAATCTCGCAGGTCCCTACGTGTACGCCGAGGAGGACCACAGCTTCATTCAGAAGAATATCCAGCTCGTTTCTCTGGTTTCGATCATCGGCAATTTGACACTCTGCCTGCTCGTCTACCCGCGAATTCCGCTGCTGCTGCTTTCGCTATTGCCGACAGGCCTGGGCATCCTCTGGACCACGGGTATCGCCAGCTACTATCCCGGCGAAGTGAACCTGATCAGCCTGTCGTTCATCGCAATCCTTGCCGGACTGGGCGACGACCAGATCGTTCACTTCTTCAACCGCGTGCCGCAGGAGTGGGCAAAAGGCGGGACGCTGGATGAAGCGATGCAGCGCACTTACGCCACGACCGGCAACAGCATCCTCTACTGCATCCTGACGATGGGAACTGCCATGGCGGCGCTGGCCACTTCGCGGTTCAAAGCTCTGGCGGAGTTTGGCTTTGTGCTCACGGTGGGGCTGGTGATGCTTCTGGTGCACACGATCTTCACGGTGCCTGCGCTGATGCGCGCGTGGTGGAAAGTGGCGAAGCCAAGCGCCCCGGAGAAGGTGACATTCCGATTCCTGCCCGCCATCGCTCGCTCCACCGTCGATTTTGTGGGCCGTCACGCGCGCATGTTTTTTGTTGCCGCTGCGGTGGTGTTTCTACTTGCTCTTCTGGCGCTCCCCTTCGTCAGGATGAACCGGAAGATAGAAATAACCCTCGGTGAAGATAACCCGGCCATCGCTGGACAGAAACGGCTGGGGGAAAAGTTCGGCATCGAGGGCAGCCCGGAAGTGTTCCTGGTGCAGGGAGCCGAGGAAGAAGTGCTGCGCAGGACCGAGAGGCTCACTTCCGCGCTGCAGAAGGAAAGCGCCGTCAAGTCAGTTTTCACGCCATCCAGCATCCTGCCGTCACTTGAGACTCAGCACCTCCGCGAGCGAGGTCTTAGAGAGATTGATTTTGTTCATGCTGCTCAGGTGCTCGAGGAGTCGCTACGAGCCAGCGGTTTTCGCACCGAGCCCTTCAAGCCCGCCATCGAGAGGCTGCGCGAACTGGGGGAAAAGGGAGCACCACCTTTGGACCTCGAAAAGGTGAGTGATTTCCTGCCCCAGGGGATGCTCGACAACAGCATTCGAAGGCTCGGGGACGGCCAATGCATTGCTGCCATCGCCTTCTACCCGAAGGACCCGGATGCGACGGACGTGATCCCGGAATCGGCGCTGCAATCTTGGGAGCAGCAATTCGGCCCCTTCACCCAATTCTCTTTCAACAAGATTAACCGCGACCTTCAGGCGCAGGTTCGTAGCGACAGCAGCCGGGCGATGTTGCTTACCTCGGCCGGCATCGTCTTGATCGTCTTTCTCTGTTTCCGCAGTGTCCGAGTGTCGCTGCTGGTTCTGGTGCCGATCGTCTTTGCCATTGTGGTTACATTCGGGCTTTTGGTGCTGGTCCGGCACCGTTTCAGCTTCATGGCCATCACGGCGCTCCCCCTGATCGTTGGCATCGGGATCGACAACGGCATCCACTTAGTGAAGCGCTACCTGGAAAGCGACCGGGCGTCGATCCTTGAAATCACAAAGGCTTCTGGACCAGCACTGATTCAATCGAGTCTGACTACGCTGATCGGCTTCGGGGCATTGCTGGTGTCGAGTTTCGAACCGCTGGCCGAGATGGGGCTGGTGACGACGATCGGCGTGGCTCTGGCACTGGCGGCCGCTGTGTGGATCGTGCCAGCTATCGTCCTTGTGTTACGACTCCGTCCAAGCACAGGAGGGGACCTGCGCGTGGCTGACAAAGCGGCCGAGCAGTGACAGCTTACGCCGCCTCCAACCCCTGCTAGGCGCGCCTACTTTCGATCCTGGGCAACTACATCTAGCTGCCGGGCTGCCTCCGGCGTCTGAGGTTCGGGCGCGCCGTCGCGGATCTTCGTTTCTGCCAAGTACGCGTCGGGATCCATCATCCGCTTCGTTCGCATCAGAATCCGCGCCAGGCGGGGGAGGTGGCGCGGGTCCACATCCTTCAGCCAGCGCCACCATTTCTTGCGTCCGGCGGTGTTCAGCACGGTGCGCTGCCAGGTCTGGCTATATAGCTCAAAAAAACGCTTCACCGGCAGACGTGGTGTCCAGAGGAGATGGTGTAAATCGTACTGATTCCAGTCCAGGACCTTGAGCCGGGCCACGCTCTGCTCGAAATAGTAAGTCCCGGGTAGTGGCGTGAGGATGGTGAACCCGACGCGATACAGCTGATGCTCGTCCAGGAATTGCCACAGCGCGGCGAAGTCATCTTCGGAAAAATCCGGATCGATGATGAAATTTCCCGTGACCCCGAATCCGAGTTTGCGCGCGAGTTGGATGGCCTCGACCGTCTTCGAAATATCGCTTTCCTTCTTCAAGGAATCCAGGCCCGACCGGGTCGGAGATTCGAAACCGAAGAAAATATCAAAGTTCTTCGCCAGAGGGCGCCATAGTTCCAGCAGGTCAGCACTCTCGCAGACCAGGTCTGGCCGGGATTGCACCAGCATCCAGCGTTTTCTCTCCCGTGAAGCCAGCAGTGCCTGAGCTAGGTTCCGACTCGGTTCCTTATCGGCCCAAAAAAGATCGTCAATGACAAAAACATGCTGGCCAGCCGCTTCGAAGTCCTGCCGCACGTGAGCGGGTGCGTGGCAACGGTAAGTGCGTCTGTAGAACTGCCAGACGGAACAGAACTTACACCGGTGCGGGCATCCGCGGGCGGTTTCCAGTGTCCATACGGGCATGTAGTTGAGACAGCAGTAATGCTTCTGGTAGCGAGCAACGGTCGAGCGGTCCGGAGGCTTTACCTCCGGAAGGTTCAGCCATCCCTCTTTCGCGCTGCTCGCGCGAAATCCATCTTTGCCGTCCGGCAGCAACAGCGAGGGGACATCGTCCAACGGCTTGCGCTCCTCAATGGCATGACAGAGCGAAGCCATGACGTTCTCGCCCTCTCCGACGCAGATGGCGTCTAAGGCTGCGGTAGGGTCGAGGGCTGTGGGGTAGGCGGAAGCCGCATGTCCGCCGACGGCGACGAAGATGCTCTTGTCAAAGGCTTTGATTTGCTGCGCCAGTTCGAGGGTTGCCGGTACGTCCAGTATGTGCAGGCAGGCAATGCCAACCACCTCGGGCCGGAATGCACCCAAGATCGCCGTCGCTCGGCGACGCTCGAATCGCATGTCAACCACGCGCACAGAGTGACCATGCGCCTGTAAAGCAGTGGCTATGTATTCGAGTCCCAGAGGTTCAGTCTGAAAGAATGGCGCCAACCCGAATTGGACGGCAGTCGGGCGCGGTTTGACAAGCAAGATTCTCAATTCATCGTCCTTATGTCAGCCGAAGCTGGCCCGGTGTAGAGACACCTTCGCTTGGCAGCCGGCCCTGATAGGCTGCTTAACCGCTGGCGTTAGTTTAATCTGTCGGGGCCGGGAACGGTTAGGCTTTCTGTCATTGCCTGGCCAGGCACTTGAAAGTCAGGGGCACACCACGAACGTGCCCGTCCAGTGGTTTCTCGGGACAGTGTTCTGCCCAACGGGACGCTTCCGGCGGGACGCGGAGCCACACGAAAAACCGCTCGATTCCCCAAGTCTGCCTGGTGTTCTCGATTTCGCAGCGAGTCTATTGGGTGTCTGTAGTATCATGGGTGTCCGCTTAATACGTTAATAAGAGAGAATGCATTCCGACAGAGGCGCCACCCTTCTCGATCAGGTCCTTTCCCTTTGCCCCGCATGCGGCGAAAGTGTAAGTGCCACCATTTTCGAGCGCGACGGCAAGGTGTATCAACGTCCCAACTGCAGCAAACATCCTGACCTGGAAGCGCTGATTTTTTCCGATGCAGCTTTTTATCGCAAGCTGGACGAGTGGAACCAACGCATCTTCCCGTCGTCAAAGGAACTTCCGGAGCCGGTATCGTGCGAGGGAACGGGGGGCTGCGGCGGTTTTCTGAGTGTCAATGGCCCGACTCTGGCTGTAATGGACATTACGAATCGCTGCAACTACAAATGTCCAGTTTGTTTCGCGGAGGTTAACGAAGGCGACCACTACTCCCTTGATCTTGAACAGATCAGCAAGATGCTCCAGTCTCTGCTCGACCGGCCTAACCCGTGCCGTAATATCCAATTCTCCGGCGGTGAGCCGACCTTGCACCCACGGTTTCCCGAGATCGTGCGCAAAGCGCGCGACCTCGGGTTCAAGCATATCCAGGTCGCCACCAACGGGAGCCGCTTTGCCGACCCGGATTACGTCCGCCTCTGCGAGGACTCGGGTCTGCACACTCTATACCTTCAGTTCGACGGGATGAGCGACGAGGTGTATCTGAAGTTGCGCGGGCAGCGACTTCTCGACAAGAAGATAAAGATCGTCGAGAACATCGCCAAGAGCAACATGCGCATTGTGCTGGTGCCGGTGATTGCGTCGGCGGTCAATGTTGACCAGATCGGCCCCATCTTCAAGTTCGCGCTCGAGCACAGCAAACACATTACTGGCATCAGCATCCAACCAGCCGCTCTGGTCGGGCGCATCAACCTCCCGGACCAGACCGAGTCTTTCAACCTTGCCACCATGGCGACCGCATTCGGCGAGCAGACTGGTCTAACGCGTTTTCCGGACGACTGGTTCCCCCTGAATGCGGTTTCGACCATCACGCGCGCCATGGGCCGGATCCGTCACGACCAGGAGACCAACCCGTGTTGTGACGCCCATTGCTCACTCGGGACCTTCTTTTACATTGACGACAACAACAAGCCGCACTGCCTGACTCACTTTTTTGATCTGGACCGTTTTTTCCGGGGGATTCACGATCTCCCTGCCAGGGAAACTCAGGGAATCCTGCGGCAGCAGGTCTCGCGGCTCAAGGAGTTGCGCCGATTTTCGGATTGCTTCGACAGAAAGAAAGCCCCCAAAGAACTCACGTTTCAACGCCTGCTTCGCAGTCTCGACAACTGGGGGGACAAGTCCATTGGGAGGGGCCCGGGATGGTTCCGGCGGGGTTTCAACGGGATGTTCGTCGCCGGCATGCACTTCATGGACTCTCGCAGTTATAACTTCCGGCGGCTGCAGCGCTGCATTATTCAGTACGTGACCACCAACAGCGAGGTGCTCCCCTTCTGCTGTTACAACGCAGGACCCAGATATCGCGTCGAAGAAGAGGCGGCGCGCTTGCAAATGCTGGACCGCCCGGCCGAAAGCTGAGCGAGCCAGGCATGAGCCCTACCCAATTAGAGCGGCCCAGCACTCTGCTTGCGGTCTCCTCCGGATCTTAATGGATAGCTGGGCGCTGAGATTGAGGTGTCTTCTTGCTATGAAAGATCCAGGACGTCTTGCCTATGTTCTTCTCCTGGTACTCGCGGCGCCGCCGGTGGCGGGCGCAACCGCACTGCCCAAGTACGGGTACACCATTCCCGCTGGCTCCGACCCCGGCCAGGTGATCCAGTCCTCCGAAAAGTGCGGGACCAAGGACAAGGTGGTGCTGCTTCCTCCCTGGCAGTTGAACTTGGCGGGCGATAACGATGCAGGCCAGGGAGGCGACAACCAGGGCAAGGTCCTGGAAGCGTTGGCCGAGGGAACCGAAGTATATCTACGGCTACAGGTTCGTGCCGACAGTCTTACCGGCCAGGAGTCCGAGAAGGCCCTCACTGCCCGCGTCACCGAATTTCTCGGCCGACTGCCTCTGGTCAATGCCAAGGTTCGCGGGCTGGTGGTTGAGGTCGAAGAACCCATGCTGGCGCCCGAACAGTTCTCCTTCGCTTTGGTCAACATCGCGGTGCAGGCGAAAGGGAGCAGGCCCGACCTGCAAATGGCATTCATGTTTCCGGGCGGCTTTATCCCGCAGCATGGCGATCTGATCAAGAGGCTGGCCTTCTACTCCGACTGGCTGGGCACGGTGTTTGGCTCGGACTGGCAAGCCGACGCTGCCTGGATCGCTGATCGGGCGCTGAACAAGCCAATCGTCCTGAAGCTGGAAATTGGTCCATCCGCCGGCCCGGAACAGGCTGGCGCGGCGTACGTGAATGCAGCGCTCGCCACCAGTGGCACCTCGGTCAGCCTGCTCTGGGTCGAGGCGCGGGACGTCGAAGTTCTGGGCGTCGTCTGCACGGCCAACAACTCATTGGCGCGGCTCATCACTCCTGAATTCAACCCCATGCCTTCTGCCACTGCGCCGTTCCAAGCGACCCTTGAAGGCGGCGCGACCGGCGAACCTAAGTGGTTTACCGACAGCCATTCACCCGATCTCGGCGTCGTGGTCCGGGTAAATGGAGCCAGTGCCAGCCCCAAGACCGTTACCATTGCTGGGCCTGCCGGACAATTCGACATCCAATGGTATGACCCAGTCACCGGCACTAAGCTCCATCCGGGCGACGTGAAAACGGAGGGGAAGCGCATCACGCAAAGCTGTGCCTGCGATTCCGAATATGCGCTGATCTTCATTCACCAGCTCGCCGGTGCGGAGGGAAAAGCCTTCTCCACGGTTAATGTCACGGCACGGGCCGACCTGACGGTCGAAGAGATAGTCGCGCGCTGGCAGCAGTACCGCGAGTCGCAACGGCAGAAATTAGATAACTACATCGCCTCCTGCTTCATGACGTTGCACTTCGACGCCACGAACTTCGGCCCCGGCTTCGATATTTCCATGCCGATGAAGCAGTACTCCAACCGCCGCACCGGTCTTCTGGAATGGGCGCAAACCGGCTTCTACATTGACGGCGTAAAGCTCAAACACAAGTTTAACTTTCCCTTGCCACAGCTGGAGCCAGAGAAGGTGATGACGCAGCCGCTGGAACTGACGCTCAACGAAAAGTATGCCTACAAGCTACTCGGTACGGAGCAGGTCAATGGCAGTTACACCTTTGTGGTCGGGGTTGAGCCGCGGGAGCAGGCCGAGACCCTTTACAGCGGGAAGATCTGGATTGACGGCACCACTTTCCGGCAAGTGAGAATGTACTTGACCCAGCGCGGGGCCAAGAGCAACGTCGTCGCCAACGTCGAGACCCAGAACTATGAACTCGTGTCCGACGGCAAAGGAAATCAGTTCAACTTGCTGGTTTCGATCTATTCCCAGCAGACGCTCAATGCCGCGGACCGCGACTTCCTTCTGGAAAAGACCTATAAGTTCTCGGATTACCTGGTCAATGTTCCCGACTTTGACGTACAGCTCGGGACTGCCCGATCCTCCGATCTACCCATGTATCGCGAGACTGCAGCCGGCCTGCGCGTCCTGAAGAAGGAAGGGGACCAGCGGGTGGAGCAGGCAAGAAATGACAAGCGAGCAGAGTCGATTGTCGGAGGCGCCTTCTACGAGGGCACGTACAACTTCCCGATTCCCTTGGCGGGTTTTAGCCTGGTGGATTTCAACTATCGAAACACCGGATCGCAACTCTCCATTTTCTTCGCCGGGCCGCTTCTGGCGGCCGATCTATCTCATCAGTACGGGCGCAAGTTCCGTCTTGGGTTTGACCTGGCAGCATCCGGGCTGCCGAGCGAGAACCGCGTTTTCTGCGGGAGCACAAGTACATGTCCGTCGTTTGGCAACACCGAAGCGAAAAACCAGGAGTTTTGGAACTGGCAAGAGACCGTTGGATTACGTGCGACATGGCAAGCCACAACCGCTCTTAGCCTCACTGCTTCCTCTTATCTTCTTTACGATTACTATCGCAAGACCAGCGATACGGATAAGGCATTCGTCCTGCCGCAGAGCGGCGTGACTCTTCTTCCCAGCGTCGAACTGAAATACATGCGCCACGGGTACACCCTATCCGGCGAGGCCGAGGAAGGGTGGCGACCGAACTGGAAGGCGTTCGGATTTCCGGGGGATTCCACAAGTAATCCCGTGATCCCCGCAAACATGCAACGCGCGTTCTCCCGCTACACGCGCTACTACGGCGATTTCGATAAGAACGTTTACTTCGGCAAATTCACGCGGGGCGGCATCGACCTTTCCTACTACGGCGGGAATACACTTGACCGGGTCTCTCGTTACTGGCCTGCACTTTTCTCGCAACCTAACATCCACGGCATCCCCGGCGGCACGGATTCGTTCGACGCCATTGCCCTCGCCCGCGCCTACTATGGATTTAACGTGGCGGAGTTCGTTAAGTTCGAGGGCTCTTACAACTACGCGCGGGCTCGAAATACTGCCGAGTCTTTGAGTTTTAGAAAGTTCGACGGTGTGGAATTTGACGCCAGCACAGCCGGGCCCTGGGGCACTTATCTGCAAACCACCGTGACTTACGCGCTGGATGGGAACATCCCACGGTACAATTCGCGGTGGTCAGGCTTCATCATGATATTCAAGCCCTTGCACTGAGTCGCCATGACAAAGAAGAATGTACTGGTTACGGGCGCATCAGGGGGCATTGGCGCGGCCATTGCGTTGGCCCTGGGGGCAGCCGGATACCGGGTTATTGCCAACTACCGGGACAACGAGCAGGGTGCGTCCCAGTGCGTGGACCGGATCGTTGCTGCCGGTGGCGAGGCTGTTGCCCTGCGAGCCGACGTTTCGCGGCGGGACGAAGCGGAGGCATTGTTCAACGACGTTGAGAAGCGCTTCGGGTTAGTCGCATATGTGGTGAACAATGCCGGGGTTACCAGAGACGCGCTGCTCATGTTGATGTCCGACGAACAGTGGGATATGGTTCTCGACACCAATCTCCGGGGCACTTACTTGTGCTCGCAACTGGCGCTCAGGGGAATAATGCATCTGGGAGGCGGCGCAATCACCAACATTGTTTCTCCCAGTGGGATCCGGGGACAGGCTGGACAGTGCAACTATGCCGCCTCCAAGGCCGGCGTCATTGGCTTCACTAAGTCACTCGCCCGCGAGATGGGTCGCTATAACATACGCGTCAATGCGGTGTGTCCCGGCGTGATCCCGACGCGCATGACAGAGCGATTGATCGAAAAAGAGGGGCCACGGCTGCTGGCAGAGATTCCTCTGGCGCGATTCGGTAAACCAGAGGAAGTGGCACCGCTGGTGGTGTTTCTCGGCTCGGAAGCAGCAAGTTATATTACTGGGCAAGTGATCGCGGTAGATGGCGGGCTGGTATAACAACCCCTGGTGCAAGTACGATTCGTATCAGGGTATGCCTTCAGAGCCTGCCCTGAGCGGAGTCGAAGGGCATACCGTAAAGTACTGCGTTATGGTTGCGCCTTCAGCCGCTGAATTTGCGATTCTGAGTTTCGCCACGGCCTGATAGAGGGCTTTCTTTCACGTGACAAAACGCGCCGGATGTTGGGCAATCGAAAACTACCAGTACACTCCTTGCCCGCAACCTACGCGGGAATTTCGCACCCTGGTGTCTCCGCATACTCATTCTAGTCATTCCATCGAGAACATGGCCCCGCTCGATAGTGTCATGCGGCGGTGGTACATGTGGCCTCTCCGCGCCATTGTTCGCAGGGCGTTTGGTCTGAACGGGATTCCCAATCTCACCTACAAGGATCTTCACTACAACCCTCCGTATCCTCCGGAAGAAGTGCTGCGCATGGAAACTGAGGCGGCCGGAGCTCTCGGTTTCGAGCAGGTTCAACTCGCGATCACCGATCACGACGAAATCTCCGGCAGCGTCGAATTGCGGCAGCGCCGTCCCGCGGATGCGCACCGAATTGCTCTGGGAGAGGAACTTTCCCTACGCTTCGAGGGACACCTCTTTCACTTTGGGATCACGGGACTTCCGGTGGATCGTGCTGCCGAAATCCACGCCGGCCTGCAAACGGCGGCACGTGCGGGACGCCTGGATGAAGTGTTCGAACTCCTCCAGGCAGCGCACTGCCTGGTGGTCTTCAATCATCCGCTGATTCCCTGGAATTCCAACAGCGACGGCGGCGTAGTAGCACAGAGCCTGCTGCGGCGCTACGGTCATGCCATCGACGCGCTGGAATTCAACGGCATGCGAGGCCGGGAAGAGAACGACCGCGTGCTTGAACTGGCGCGCTATGTCAAAAAGCCTGTCGTCGGAGGCGGCGACAGTCACCTCCTGCTTGCCAGTTCCACGGTCTGCGGTTCCGCTGCCGACAACTACGCTGATTTCGTCGAAGAGGTGAAGAGCGGTCGCGCTGTCCCTGTGATCAAAAGCGACTACTTCGCGCCGATGCGGTGGAAGCTCTTTCTCCGCGTGCTGCACTTCATGGCGCACTACCGGCAGATCGGCTATTTCCGGGGCGAGCCTGTCGCCACCATGCTCGAGCACAGGACTGTTCTCCTTGATCCTGTCGGACGGATGGCCCAGGCCTTCCTCAACCTCACGACCACCCTGGGACTCGCCCGCTAAGCCGCGTCCGGAGCGTGCTATACTGCGGTGTTTCGCGCCGAAATGGGGAACAGGCGGACTGGGGACACGTGGAGAGCACCAAAGCACAGTTGAAATCTTTGATCGTGAAAAGTCTGCGGATCACCGACTCCACCGCTGCCGACTTACGCGACGATCAACCCCTGATCGGCGGCGAGATGGAGATCGACTCGATCGATATCCTGCAGCTCATCCTCGAGATCGAAAGGCACTTCGGAATCAAGCTCGTGACCGGCAAGTTCGACCAGTCTGCCTGGAGAGACATCAACTCGCTGGCGGCCGCGGTCGAAGAGAAGATGAAGGAGCCGAAGCAAGCCTGATGCTGGTTGCATGTCGATAGACTCACACCTCAAGGTCGCCAGAGTTCTGCTGGTGGACGCCAACGACATGACCAAGTGGGTGGGTAGCGGCATCCCTTTCGAAGTGCATGTTCCTCCCCTCGGTTTGATGTACCTGGCATCTTACGGGCGCTCGGTTGCGCCTCAAGTTGAGTTCCGCATCCTCGAATCGTCTCTCCACTGCCCGGACGATGGCCAGTTCATCAAGATTCTCGACGACTTCAAGCCGGACCTCGTCGGCATCCGCTCCATCGTTTTCTTTCAGGAAGAGCTGCAACGCGTTGCCGCCCTGACCCGCGCCCACAGCAGAGCGGCCATCGTGGTGGGGGGACCAATCGTCCAGGCCTGCAAAGATACTCTGTTCGCCCAGGTTCCGCAGATGGATATTGCGGTCAAAGGCGAGGGCGAGCGCACTTTCGGCAAACTCATTTCCGGCGCCAGGTTTGCCGATGTTCAGGGAATCCTGTACCGGCGCGACGGTTCCGTCGTTGAAAACGAGGATTCTCCCGAGATCGAGGACTTGGACACTCTGCCTTTTCCCGCATATGACCTGGTGGACCTGGGCCTTTATGAGCGCCAGCTCAGCTACTCTTACAATCATCGCCGGCAGGGCATACTGCTCACCAGCCGAGGTTGCGTTTACCATTGCACGTTCTGCTTCAACCAGTGGAAGAGCCCTCGTCTGCGCAGCGCCGACAATGTCTTTCAGGAGATCGAGGAACTGTATCGCAGATACTCCATCGCGGATTTCTATATCGTAGATGACATTTTCAATGTGGACGTGAAGCGGGCGCTCTCCGTATTCGAAAAGATCATCGCCTCTGGCCTCAAGCTCCGGCTTTACTTCGCCAATGGATTACGCGCGGATACGGTTACCGAACAGTTCGTGGACAAGGCTATCGAGGCCGGTGCCGTCTGGTTTACCTATGCGGTAGAGTCGGCCAACGAAGAAATACAGCGCCTGATCAAGAAAGGCGTCAATCTGACAAAGGCGCGCCACATCATCAGCTACACGCAGAAGAAGGGCGTGGTTGTGAACATATCAACTATGTTTGGGTTTCCGACTGAGACCCCTGCGCAGGCGCAAGAGACGCTGGATTGGTTGGGTGAGTTGCCTAAACCATCGTTGCTGCCTTACCACTTCAATCTGCGGTTCTTTCCAGGTTGCGAAATCAACCAGCAGGCACTGGCGGCGGGATGGGATCCGGCGCGGCTCGACTTCACCAGCCAGTTCTCGTATAACGATCTGCCGGTAGGGACTCCGACACTGCCACGGTCGGAGATGTTCAGAATCCTGCTCGAATATCACAACCGTTTCGGGTTGAACAATCCGGCCGCCGTCGGGACCGCAGTCCGAACCCTGCAGTCGGTGGGATATGGCGACTCCGAGATCACGCACATGTACTCGGTCCTGAAGAGGAAGATCATTCATGGTGTCGGCGAACTCATGCCCACGGACCTCCAATGACGCGCTGGTACCAGCACCGCTACCACACGATGCTCTCGCACCAGCTCATGTTCACGATCATTCCCCACGTGCCAAAGTTCCTGCAGCCCCCAATTGCCATGGTCACGGCATTGATCTTCTTCTTCCTCCTGCGCCGCGAGCGCCGCGCGCTGGTGGCGAACCTGAGAAAGATCTGCGGCGGCAGTAATCTGGCTCTGCTGTGGAGAGCTTACTGGGTCTTCTACTCCTTCTGCGATTTTATGGTTTCATATTGCTACGTTCCTCAGGCCAGTCATGCCGAGTTGCTTGCCATGTTGGCTGCGCCGGACCCCGGCGCGGAGCTTATTGACCGTTGTTTAGGCGAGGGCAACGGGGTGATCGTGTGGACCGCTCATCTGGGGAACTGGGAGTTCGCTTCGCGGCTGCTGGAACTTCACGGCCGGCGAGTGAATGTGGCCCGAGTCGTGGAGCGGGGAAAGCCGGCCGAGACGATGCTTCGTGATCTCATGTCCAACGACATGCTCCACGTTGTGGAAATGAACGACGATCCCATGGCGCCGCTGAAGCTCGTTCACGCCCTGCGCGCCAATGAGATCGTTGCCATCCAGGGCGACCGGGTATACCAGCCGTTCCAGGCTGAGGTACCGTTCTTCGGATCGCCAGCGGCATTTCCGCTCGGTCCCTTTTTCCTGGCCTACGTTTCTGGCGCCCCTATTGTGCCCGGCGTTGTGGTTCGTCAAAGCTGGCTGCGCTATCGCGTGATCATGAGCCCGCCCATTCGGCTTCCTCACACCGGCAATCGGGACGAGGATCTGCGAGCCGGCCTGGCACAGGCGGCGCGCTTTTTAGAGGACACCGTGAGGCTGTACTACGATCAGTGGCTCAATTTCTTTGAATTCTGGCCCGATGGAGGCGTCGTCCGGGCAGCCCCAGCCGCCCAAAATGAGGATATGGTTGCCCATGGCTAGAAGCTCGAACTTGGTCGCCATTACCGGAATCGGAGTGATCAGTCCGTTCGGACGCGGGTTGAATGCGTTGTCGTCCGGGCTGCTCGCATGCCGCAGTTGCCTGAAGCCTCTGACCATCTTCGACGCGGGGTGGAATCCTCGCCCGGTGGTCGCCGAGATTCCAGAACTGCCGGACGTGGGCGATCGGCCAGGCTTCCGGGTTTCGCGCACCGATCACCTTGCGGTGATTGCCGCCCTGGACGCCGCGGAAGCGGCCCATGACTGCAGCGATTTCCTCGAGAGTGGCGCGGTCATCGCCACCACGGTCGCGGGCCTCACCGAGATCGCGCCGGCGATCGTTTCCAATCCCGCACAGTATTACCGTGTCGGCGGTTTTGCCGGCGCCACTTCCTACC
>Ga0209039_10001996_pt1 | contig 18022 bp, 15 predicted proteins | sample BogFormECP12_OM1_FD_188238 | JGI IMG/M metagenome (GOLD analysis project Ga0209039, IMG submission 188238) | Bog forest soil microbial communities from Calvert Island, British Columbia, Canada - ECP12_OM1 (SPAdes) (version 2) | ecosystem: Environmental > Aquatic > Freshwater > Wetlands > Bog ...
GTCGATCGGCCATTGGGTAAAAACCACGTCGGGGCGCTCCGCCTCCAAGATCTCGCGGAAGGCGTCAAAGTGCGCGGCGTCGAGCACGGCGTGACCGTTCACTTGCCCGGCATACCGAGGGCGAACCTTGAGGATTTCGCAAGCTTTGCGGGCCTCGGCCATGCGGACGGCGGCGGGGGCTCCGCCCTGTGCCGCCGGCCACTCCCCGTTGTTCAAGTAGAGCAGAACCACCTCATGGCCAAGATCGCTGTAACGGGCGATGGCGCCACCACAACCGTATTCAGGGTCGCCAGGATGCCCCCCCGCGATGATGACCTTGAGTTTCGCCGGTGGGGAGCCGGGCGGAGTTTCATGGGCGGCGGCCGTCCCCGGCAGTCCCATGGCCAGGGCGGCCCCTGCTTGCTTAGCGCGAGTCAGCACTTCACGCCGGGTGATGGAATCCATATAAGCTCCTGGGAAATATGAAGTTGCACTCCGCTGAAATCTACAAGATGACCGCACCGCCGGCGCCTGCGGTTTGGGCGCCCTCACCCTTTCACTGCCAGGATCGCGTCGAGCGGGGCGTCAGTCACCTTTCCCTCGATTCGGGCAAATCCCGCCTGGCGCAGCAGGGCGGTGTATTCGGCCAGCGTGCGCTCCTTCCCTTCCGTGCAGACCAGCATGCTGAGCGATTGCATCAGCGCCAGCAGCGGGCCGGACTTATTGTCGTTAAGGAGTTTTTCCGCAATCAGGAGCGCACCGCCGGAGGGAAGGCGCTCCCAGACCTTCCTCAGCAGGAAACGCACCTTTTCCTCCGACCAGTCGTGCAGAATTCGGCCGAGGGCAAAAATGTCAGCCTCCGGCAAGGGATCGGTAAAAAAGTCGCCCGCTATGCACCCCACCTGTCCCTCTTTCTTACCTAACGTTAGGTATTCATGGGCTGTCAACAATGCGGCAGGCAGGTCAAAAACCGCGCCTTGAAGTTGGGGGTAGCGCGCGCAGGCGGCCAATGCCAAGTGGCCGGTGCCGCCGCCCAGGTCCACCAGCCGGTGAAACCGGCTCAGATCGAAGGCCGCAACGACGGCAGGCGAACTCAATTGGCCGAAACCGTCCATGCCGCTCAGAAAATCCCGACGTGCCTCTTGGGTGCGGAAGAAGTGCTCGAAAATCGAAGCCTTCCCCCCAAAAGTCTGCTCCCAACGGTTGGTGCCCTCGCGAATCGCCGGTTCCAGGTTTCCCCACAGCGGGTAAAGAGCGCGGTCGGAATAGAGAATGTAACCCGTTAGCGTGTTGGGACTCGAACGGGTCAAGTAGGTCTTCGCCACCGGGGAGTTGGAATAAAGCGCGCCCTGTTTTTTGAGCAAGCCCAGGGCAACGCAAGCGTCCAGCAAGCGCTGGAGTGCGTCGGAGTTAGCGCCCAACTCTTGAGCGAGCAATACGGCGTCAGCCGCGCCGTCGCCCAGACGATCGAAAATCCCAAAAGAGACTGCCGTAAACATGGTTTTCGACCGCCGAAAGGCCTGAATGAGATCCAGCACCGGCGTTGGATTGGGAAGCTCCGTCATTTCAAAACCTCGATAGTGAAGGATAAATGGTAAATAGTGAATGGTAAATGGTGAATACACCTCTCGGTTCAATTCACTGTTCACCATTCACTATTTCCCTGACCCCTAACCCCTGACCCCGAATCCCGAATCTCTAAAGGCTGGGGGGATAATGCCGATGTGCTCAACTAGTGGATGGGAATCATGCATTTGTCGAAGGACAAATTCGAGTTGGCGTCTTCAGAAAGGATCGAGGACGCAACCCTTCTGCACCCGTCGACTCCGCTCCCCCCACCCAGCATGGAAGACCCGGAGGCAAGGCAGAGCCGCAAGCTCGCCTTGATGGCCGCACTTTCCGATGGACTTCCCACCCTGCCCGCCTATGTGTTCGAGCTCAACAGCCTGCTCGCGGCGGCGCCGGTGAATCTCAAGCGCGTTGGGGAAGTAATTCGGACAGACCCCAGCCTGACGGCGCAGCTTATTCGGCTGTGCAATTCCGCATTCATGGGTTTTCGCGAGCGAGTGACGAAGATCGAGCACGCGGTGATGCTGGTGGGAACGGAAAGGCTCCGGACGTTGGTCCTGACTTGTTCGCTGGTCGAATACGTGGGGCAGCGAGTGGCATCGGAGAACATTCAATCATTTTGGCAGCACTGTTTCCTCACGGCGGCGCTCAGCGAAAGGCTTGCCCGGGGGGTTGCCTACCGTCAGCCCGAGCAAGCCTACCTCGCCGGGCTCCTGCATGACATCGGGGCTCTGCCCCTCCTGATGGTCACCGCGTCGGAGCCGCAAGAGATTGCCAACATGGCCTCCGGTGGTTGGGGTGAGTCTGTGGAATTAGAGCGGGAGCGCTTTGGAATCGATCATTGCGAGGTGGGACGCTGGATTGGGGTTTCGTGGAATTTTTCCCCCATCTTGCTGGAAGTCATGGTGAGCCATCATCACCCCCGGGAAGCTACTCAAGACCCGCACTTGGTGGGTGTGGTGGCTGCGGCCGACCAGTTCTGTGTTCGGCGGGGGATCGTACTGGGAGCCGTGCCTCCCGAGCCCTCGGAGCCCTCAGGTAATCAGGATCAGGCGATCCTCCAGGCCTGCCTGGTGCAACTCAAGCCGGGGGAGGCGGATAAACTGGCCGAGATGCTCGAAACGGACTTTCTCCATCTGATTCAGTTAATGGAGTTCGGCGCCTCTGGGCTGTTTGGCGGCGGGATTCCGAAAAATCCCTTCCGGGAATACCAGGTGTAAATATGAACGCGCTAAGTGTATTGATCGTGGACGATTCTTCCGTGATGCGGAAGATTGTTGATCGCTCCCTCCGCCAAGCAGGCTTGGAACTCAAAGAAGTCTTCGAGGCGAGTAATGGCGTGGAAGCATTGGCGCGAATGCAGCAAAATCGCGTAGACCTGATCTTGAGCGACATCAACATGCCGACCATGGACGGCCTCGAACTGGTCCGCCAACTTCAGGCGGTCGAGAACGCCAAAGGCGTGCCTATCGTGATGATCACGACGGAGGCGGGGGAAGCTCATGTGGTGCAAGCGCTTTCCAATGGCGCACGAGGGTACATCCGCAAGCCTTTTAGCCCGGATCAAATCAAAGAGCGAATCATTCCACTTCTCCAGGGGTAATCATGGACTCCGAATATAAAGGTGTAAGTCCAAATCGGGTGCAGCTCATCATCTCGGCCAAATCATCGGGTCTCCGCGGGTTTGTTTCCAAGCTGGCGGGGCTTCCGCGCGAGGAAACACAGCAACGATTTACCCAAGCCCTGGATAGTGCCGCGGCCGAAGTCTTCGAAATGATGGTGGGAACCCCCTTGGGACCCTCCGATGAAGCCACTCTGCCGCGCGTCGCCGACTACACCGCCATGATTGGATTGGCAGGGGACCTGTGCGGCGTCTTGAGTTTCCGCTGTAGCCATGAGTCCGCCGCGCGGATCGCCTGCCGAATGCTGGGCACGGATGAAAACACCTCGGCGGAGTGTATCCGCGATGCTTTGGGAGAGATCTGCAATATGGTGGCGGGGTCCTTCAAGGCCCAGGTCTCGGACGTCGCCGCGCAGTGCATGCTCTCGGTGCCGACCGTGGTGAGCGGGAAGGATTACCAACTGTATCCCCTCGTTGACGGCTTGCGAATCCAGGTGTCCAAGACCTTTGAGGGAGCACTGATCTGGATGACGCTCGACCTGCATAGTAGCTGATCGGATCGTCGGGTCATTGGGTCATTGGTTCATCGGGCCATTGAGCCATCCGGTCATCGGGTCATTGCGTCATTTGCGATTTTCGAGTTTCGAATTTCGATTTTCGATTTTCCAGTTTCCAGTTTCGCCTTTCTGTTCTCCAAGTCGGCAAATGGGTTCACCTTCTCATCGAAATCCGCCGATAACCGGAGCGGAGAAGTGTTTCACGCGGGGCTCAGCCCGTCGGTTCTGTCCGCGGGGCTGTCACCCCGAGTGGTTGGGCTTTGCCCGCCCGCTCTCCTTCAGGCTTTGCCTGTTTCTCGTCACTCGTCACTGCTCTTCTGATCGGCTCATTGGGCCATTGGTAATTGGCGATTGTCGGCCTCAGCAAATGGGTTCACGTTCTCATCGAAATCCGTCGATAACCGAAGCGGAGGATTGTGTCACGGAGGGTTCAGGTTGTCCTGAGTTCTGTTTCCAACACCGAACTAAACGGGTCACAAAATGCAGCGCATTGCCAACACGAGCAACATCACTTTCCACGGCATCGAATCCGAAGCGCTACTGATCTTGCTCGATATGGAAGGCAATCGACCCGACAATCCTCTAAGGCAGTGAGAGGCAAGAGAACCTGTCGAGTTCCGGCCAATCGTGACAAGTAAGGTAAATGACCTGGCCCGAATTCGCGTGCTCGTCCAGAATCTCAATTATCCGGCCCCGGCGTTGGGGATCGCAAGAAACAAGCGGGTCATCGAGTATCAGAGGAGGCAGGTCGTCGGCAAAGATGGAGCGAATTGCCTCAAGCCGCAGTGCAAGGTAAAACTGGTCCAAGGAGCCGCTGGACATTTCATCTTGGTCCAACTTTTCACCTTTCTCGGGGGACCATACTTGGAGGTTGAATCCGTCCCCCTCTACGCGCTGGTAGCGGCCGGCCGTGATGCGCTCAAGCAGACTTCCGACTTTGACGGGAATGGCGCCAAGCAAGTCCGCAAGTGCCTGGTTCCTGGCATCTTGGAGATACCGGAGAACTGCATTGTCTATTTCGAGTCGATGTTCGAGCCTTGCGATTCGGCGTTCACGCTCGGCGATGGTCTCTTTTAGTTCGGAAACACGCTCCTGGTCTTGCCCGGCGGAGTCAGCCTTGACCTTCAGTTCTGCACGTGAATTGCGCAACTTCTCCAGTTTGTCCTTGAGTGCCTTCATTGCCCGCCCAAAGTCGATCCTTTCGCCGGGGTTCGCGAAGGCGTACGAAAGATTCGCTTTTCGGGTCTGGTCAGCCACCGCGGCCTGGGTCACGGCCTGGTTGAATTTCTCGTCGAGCCTTTCCGCCAGAAGCATCTCTCTTTCCTTTTGAAGGCGCGATACCTGGTCACGCTTCTTTCCCAGTGTCCCTTCCAACTCCTTGATATCATTCTCAAGCTCAGTCAACTCCTTGTCGCCAAGACCAAATGGCCTGAGTGACTCAAACTCTTCTGTCAGCTTCGCGATGGTCGCCATCTTCGCCTTATGCCCGGCATACACGGCACTTTCGTGTCTTGCCTTCAGAATGCCCGCCTTGCATTCTTGAAGCTTTGCCACCGAGTTCGCATATTGATTGTATTCATCTTCCAGAACTTTCAGGCCGGCCGCGGTTTCGCGCTTTGTGCGCGAAATGAGAGTGGTCATCTCCTCCTGCGTATTGCGCATCTTCTCTTGCTGAGCTTGGACAGCATTTTGGCTCTTCGCCAAACTTTGCACTAACATCTGTACGCGGGTTTCGGCTTGAGCTCGATTTTTAGCGAGTGCCTTAAGGCTTTGGCGGTGGTTCGTCAAATCCTTCTCGACAATCGCCAATTCGCGGACCGCAGCGAGTTTCTCAATCTCGGCGGCAACCGCTGCCACTTTTCCACCCAGTTCCGCGAATTCCTGGTCCCAGCTTTCCTTGGAACGAGATTCCAGCGCTGCCTCCAGGCTAAGCTTATTGCTTCTTACGTCCGCCGCCAGCCGATCGCGATCTTCAAACCGTCGGGCCAGGTCGTCCACGTCCCTAGCTGCCGCCCTTGAGAGAATCGCGGCGATTTCGCTCTGCCGCTGCTGCAATTGTTGTGCGGTTTGGCTCTCATTCGTCAGCCGGACTGTTCCCACGCCTGGAATGGAGGCAGTAATTTGTCTTCGCCCGGTAAACTTCTGAGGAGTATCCAGTTGGACTTCTCTTTCCGGCCCGCTGTCGATTTGAATTTTGATTGGCACTGGGTGGTCGGGGTTGAACTCGAATCCTAGACCCTCACCCTGGAGCGCATTTTCAAAGTGGTTAACGGAGGCAACAGCTTCGTGAAACGCTTTGGGATCAATGTCACTTAGACTTCTGAATGGCTCGAGTTTGGCAGCAAGGCTGAGCCGCTGCGACAATAGGGTTGTAAGCCGAGCCGCCTTCTCCGAGACCCTACGGTATTCGACTAAGAGCTGCTGCTGGCTCCCCTTCGACTGCCGGACTTGGTCCGCCAGACCGCGCTCGGATTCAAGTGTGGCGATTGCCACCTCCTGTTCCGTTTCCTGTTGGCCGAGCGGCGCTAAGCGCCCCCGGTTTTCCTCGATGTCCTTCGCGAGGCGAGCTTCCTCGTTGTGCAACCGATCAAGCTCTTCCTTGCCGTCCGCCAGTTTTTGCTCCAAAGCATGGAACCGGGTAAAATCTTCGGCAGTCAGGCCCAAACTGGTCAGTGGGTTCACCAAATCCTTCAATTGCTGATTGAAGGCTTCCAAATTTTGAATGTCGTTGGCCAGTTGTCGGACTTCATCCTGTGCGTTCTCCAGGTCGGCGGCCCTTTGCTTCCACCTTAGCGCCTGCTCGCGCTTGGCCTTTTGCTTCTGAAACAAGTCCGCGAGCCTTTGGAATTCGGCCTCCATAGATTCCAGAAGCTGTGGTAACTGCCCTACACGTGCTCTCTTAGTCGTGAGCTCTCCAATCTCAATTTCTTTTTGTTTGTAGAGGCTTTCGGCTTCCACATACTTCCGATCCAAGTCTTGCCTTTCTTCTGCCTGACTAATGTCTCGTGTGATTTTCTCGATCTCCGCGTCGGCCAATTCAAAGTCAGTCACCGCGGCCACTGCTTGCTTTTCTCTGGCCTCCCTCTCGGCCAAGTCTTCCCGCAGAGTCTGGAGCTCATCCAGCAACACCTTGACGGGCCCCGGATTCCTAGGGGCGGTCGTGAGCCAGCCCCTGCGCAGCTCGTTGTTGTGGTTATCGAGCTCCTTCTGTAAGTTCGCTAGGTCGCGGCCTGTAGAACTGAGCGACCGGTTTTCCAATTGGCTTTTCAATTGGCTCGGGTTGATGTCACTCTTGATTTCATCCTGCATCACGCACGCTGTCTGCCGAAATGACTCTTCAACCGCGATCGGAAGGTGTTCAGCCAAGAAATTGCGAACCTTGTCCTTTGCTTGAACTGTCTTACCTGCAATGGTGCATCGATTCTTGCCGTTTTCGAAGTCACGCTCAAGCCTGAGTTGGCCCGCCTTGAGTGCAAGGTCCGCCGCCACACAAATATGCTCGGCTGAGTTCCAGCGGCAGTAGCTCTTATATCTTTTGTCACTCGATGTTGCGTCCGCAAAGAGCGCGACCAGAATTGCCTCCAGAAGGCTGGACTTGCCGGCCTCGTTTGGGCCCCTGACTACCTGAAATCTTGTATCGAATTTCCATTCGCGGTCGGTCAGGTTCCGGAAATTCCGTGTTTCTAACGTCAAAATCTTCACTCTGTCACCTCTTCGATCCCTTGAAAGAGCGCGTGCCCACGGCGCAGCACCTCGCCCAGTCGTCGCTTGGCCTCTGCGTCAGCAGTAGCCTCAAGTTCCGCCCGCAGTAAGCTGACAAAGGCGTGTTCCACAGTCCTCTCCCGATAATCCCGCTGAAGTGCTTCCAAAGGAGTCTCATATTGCAAGACGTGCGTATCAATTTCGAAATAGGCGAATCTTGGTGCAAGCTCTTCGGCGAGGCGTACCGCATCAACGGATTCGTCGTTGGAGATCGTTCCTGCTAACTTAACCCTCAGCACTCGCGTAGGGTCCGCCACGCTGTCAACCTTCTTTCTCAGCGCTTCGATAGAACCGACTTTCTCCCACGGAAGGTCTAACTCAGTCCATTTATAGTGGCCCGTGCGGATTTTCTCAACGCTGACCCCACTTTCGCCCAGCGTCACAAGTGCCACAAACCCAGAATCCTCCCCGTCTTTGAACTGCAGCGTCTCAGGCGAACCGGGATACTGGACAAAGGTTTTTCCATCATCGAAGCAGTGCGTAAACGTGTGCCGATCCCCCATCGCGAGATACGTAAAACCGCAACGTTCCACTTGTTCCCTCTTCAGGAGGGAGCCGCGACTTTCCTCTGGAATCTGAGGCAACGCGATGCCGGTGTGCAGAAGAAGAATATTAAGGTCGGCGCGCGAGTCAGGCGTGAGCCCCTCTAGCGGGTTATCCGAGTCTGGCAATACCGCGCGACCGTGAATAGCCAACCGACCCGAAGCCAATTTAGTCGTCTCGGCTGTCTCCTTTGTGAATATCTGGAGATTTTCCGGTTTGCTTACCTGAAAATGGGGGGACCGGAAAATGGCTTTTTGATGGATGCTATCGTGGGTCCACGTGCCGGGGAGAAAGAACACAGGGGTCGGCTGAATTGAATTGACAATGTCCATGAAAAACTTAATGTCTGCCTGGGAAATTCTTTCAGAATCGAAGACATCGCCCGACAGGAGTACCGCGTCAACCCGCCGTTCCGCGGCAAGTTGAAAGACTCTTGCGAGCGTTCCCTTGATTTGTGCTCGCAGTTTCTGACCAAATGCTCCGAACTGCTCGAAGGCTTTGCCGATATGCACATCAGATGTATGGAGAATCTTCAACATATTTGACCTTGGGAAGTGACTAACTTCTGAAGAGATTCTGTACTCCCAACTCATTATGCGCCGGACACGAAGTTCAACGCTCTTTTACCATAGGATTGAAGTTCTAGGTCATTAATTGGCTCAGAGTTCCATCCAGTGGGATTTTGGCCGTGATGATACTTTTTCGAGTAATCATTTAATGCTTCAAGCTCGGTTAGCTTTGGTTGGACCAAACTTAGCATGTGATTCGCCGAAGCGCTTCGTATTTTGTCTATGAAATTTCCAAGCCATTCCGACCTCCCGAAATGCTTTGGGAACCTTAACCGCAGGTTGGCCTCAATGAGCCTTCGGATGCAACACGCAATATGTCGAAGGTCACCAGTCGCCCCTTTCTCCAAGTATTCATCTATAGCGAAATAGTCTTGGAGGTAGGCATCCCTCGTCGCCTTTTCGATGTCCCATTCTTCCAACGCACTTTCCTGTCCAGTTCTTATGATTTGGAGATTTTTGACGTCCGATTGGCCCTCTTCGGTCCAGATGGACAACAGGAAGTGCGAGTCATGCGAGAGAACCACCACTTGCTTGACTTTTTGGGTTAGGCCGCGAATTACCTGCTGGGTGCATGTGCGGCGACTAGGGTCCAGGCTTGAAACTGGGTCGTCAAGAACGACTATCCTCTCCGGAAGATTGGGGTCGCCCTCCAGCCGCGCAATGAAAAAGGCTAACGCGAGGGTGCTTTTGTCACCCGCACTTAACGTGTTCTTGAAACAGGGGCCGCCCACCGAGGATTTGGAGTCGCCCAGGTTTACCGGAGTATCGTTTATCGAAAGCTGGTAGTCGGTGGACGGTTTACCTCCGGTAAGCTTCGTGCCTGTATTACAAATCTTGAAGGTGGCTCCGAAGTCATCCAAGTGCTTGTTGATATTGGTCTCATACTTCGCAAGGACTTGTTCCGCGTAGTGCTTGAGATCCCTGTTGGCTTGCTGTTTCTTGTTGCTGAGGGTTTCCTTCTCCCCGAGCACCTGATTGTATTCATCGCAGAGTTTCCTTGCCTTCGCGTCGCCGTGACGCATCCTTGCATTCTTCAGTTCCTCAAGCTCTTTATTTACGACATCTTGACTGGCTCCTGTGGTCCTTTTCTTCATTTGGTCGATTAAGCCGTTCGCGGCTTCGACGTTCTTGTTATATATCGAGACAGTTTCTGCGAGGCCATTGAAGGCTGTAATGGCCTGCTTCAGGTCATCACCTAGTTCGATTGTTTCCAGAGGTGACGCTTCTTTGCGCTTAAGATGTTGCTCGACTCCGCTGTGAAGATTCACCCAGGCACTCTGCACTTTGTCGAATTCGATCAGCGGATAATCCGCCTTGACGTGCCCCTTCCAGAATTCTGCGTTCGAGCTATTGGAATCAATTGTCTGCTGCACCTTCAGAATTGCCTCCTGAGAAAATCCTGCCCCCACTACCGAGATCATTTGGCTGATCTCGTGCTTTAACGCCGCATATGCTTTGCTGAAGAATGCTCGATACGCTTTGATGAGTTCTACTCCGGCAAGCGATTGACCGCAGAACGGGCAGCGATCTGCCTTGACGTAGTCAAGCCCACTATTTATCCACGTCTCTCCCCGCTCGTTCATGCAGCTCGCGACGTGCTGTCTTACCAACTTCTCCGCAGTGTCAGCAACATCTCCGACTGTCTTGGTCAAAAGCGACTGAAGATTCGCCAAGGGAATTTTGGGGAGCGAGAGCTTTGTCAATCCGGGTTTGTTGGCAATAGATGTCGCCTGTCTGAGGGCTTCGACTTCGGCTTCCTTTTCTCCAATTTGTTTATCCACATCAGGTACAAATGGCAAGCTAACAAACTGTTCAACGCTCATGGCGCCCAAGATGTTCTGCTGAATCTCTTTTCCCTTGGACTTGATCTCCTCACTCTTGTCTCTGCTTTTAGTGTCGAGATCATCGACGGCGTTCGCTAATTGCACTCCCTTCTTGCCCACTATGAATCGGTAGAGATTTTTCCTGTGCTCGTGATCCACGTAAACACCAGAATAAACATTTTCGTTAATGAAGGTCGTATCGAAAACCTCGAGTTCGGGGACTGGGTTGTCCCAATTGCCGTTTTTGAAAGTGTGGCTCGCGCTGTTCACTCGGATACAGGCTTCAGGTTCCTTGGACGATTTGATTGATTTTCTTTCAAGCAGGCATTGCGCATCTCCGGTGCCGAGCGACCGCAGAATCGCAGAAAGCATTGTCTTGCCGCGCCCATTCTCACCAAAGATCAAAGTCAATTTCTGAAACTCGACATCGCCATGGCCAGAGTAGTCCACGAACCTCCCGACATTTTTGATGAAGAGGATCTTATTAATCATGGCTTGGCTTGCACCTCCGGTCACCACGAGCTACGCGCTAATAAGGGGCTGGCGCGGTCACCGCCATCGAAAATCAGTTACGCCAGCATGGTGCTGTCCTTGCCGCCATTAAAACCCACCGCCCAGGGCTGCTGGGCTTTCAGATAGAGTTGTTGGAGAGAAGATTTGATCTCCTGAAACATGCGCCGCCCCGTCGCCGGCAGTATGCGCCCCCGTGGTATAAATTTCAAGTAATGTCTTAAAGATACCGTCAGCGGCACGTGGCGGAATAGGACCTCATCCGACTGGCGGGAACGGCCACGGGAGCCAACACCTGCTCGGGCGCGGTCAATCCGTAACTTCGAGAATTTGGTAAGTCAGCAATCAGGCCTGGTCATGGGGGGCGGTAGACAGTAGGCGGTAGACGGTAAATGGGATCCAGGAATCAGAAGTCAGGAAGCACAAGGCGGCGAGCGCGGGGGTGACTGCGAAAGAAAGCGATCATCGGTTTAGCGGGTGGATGGTCCGAACGGTCATCGCAGTGACCTTGTTGATGGGCTTTTCTGATCTTCCGCTGGTGATGAACTCTTCGGCCCCGACGGAAAGCGCCGCCGCAAGGTGAACAGCGTCCATGGCGTGAAGATCAATGGTCCTGGCTTGCAAAAAGGCTTCCGCGGGAAGCGGTTCGCCGATGGACGCCCAGGCACTCACGGATTGAAGAACGTTTCGTAGAACCGCGCCTCGCTCTCGTGGTGGTGGCGGAGGGCTTTCGGCAACACTTCGAGCCGCACAAAGGAGCTGGCGGCAAAGGTCCTATCGGGGTCATCATGTACCGTCATGGCCAGCCGGGCAACCTCGTCGGCGCCGCGGGTGGCGACGATGAGGACTATCTCCACCATCTTCAGGCTTTCAATACCCATGTCGTCCATCATCTAAACAGCAAGGCTCGCCGAAATCGAGAAAATGCGGGGGGCGTTTCAGGGGCGGGGTTTGCGGACATAATGTCCTCTTACCGGCCGACGCTGGGTGGGGTTCCTGCCGGGGAGTCGTGGGAATCAGCTAGGATTCTTGGGGTATCCACAATTGCCCTTCTAGACGCTTGCCTGCCGAATAGGGAATCCGTTTTTCAAATTCGATTCCGGGAACATCTTGCCCACCCCGGCGCCCCGGCTGGGCAGAATATGCTTAGGACCCTCTCGCTTAGGCTCTCTTAAGAATTCACCAACGCCTGAGTTGTCAGTTCCTTATATCGGCACTGCGTCGCGCAAGATAAATGGTATCCGCCCTGCATAGAATCCTGCGGGGAGTAGTGATATGGACAGTGGATTTTACGCCGCCTGCACGGGTTTGCTTGCCAAGACCGACGCCCTGGAATTGACCGCCAATAACCTGGCCAATCTGAGCACGACCGGCTACAAAGGGCAGTTGGAGTTCTATCGTTCGCTCGAAGCCAGTATGGGTAACCGGCCGCTCAGCCCTCTCAACCAGGCCGTCAACGACTATGGGGTATTGGGGGGAGCGGCGGTGGATCTGAAAACCGGGGAATTCCAGAAGACCGGAAACGGCCTCGACTTGGCGATCGAAGGCTCGGGGTTCTTCGTGGTCAATACCCCGGCGGGAATACGGTATACCCGCAACGGAAGCTTCCATACGGACGCCAATGGCCGCCTGTTGACGGCGACCGGGGACACGGTGATGGGTGAACAAGGTCCCGTGGAACTTCCCAGCGGGACGATTACCATCAGTTCCGATGGAACGATTTCGCAGCAGGGCGCGGTAGTGGCGCAGTTGAAGCTGGTTACCTTTAAGCCGGGGACTCCCATCACGGCGGAGGGGAACTCCTACTACCAGGCGCCGGCTGGGTCCGAGCAACCCGCTGACGACCCACGCCTGTCGCAAGGAATGCTGGAAAGTTCCAACCTGAATCCGGTGGTGGGCGCAGTCAGTTTGATTACACTTCAGCGGCACGCCCAGCTTCTGCAGCAGGCGCTGTCGATCTTTCATACGGTTTTTAACGCCGCGCCGGCGCAGGATCTTTCGCGCGTGACGTAAGAGCAGTGAACAGTGAATAGTGGACGGTGGCTGGCAACAACAAAACCGTGGCTAGTGCTTAGTGGCTGGCAACCAAACAGTTCCTGGTAGCTAGCCAGCACAAGGTGGCAACTAACCACTCGCCACTCACCACTAGCTACTGTACTAAGGAGAGAATATGTTCCGAGCTTTATACACCGCCGCGAGCGGCATGCTCGCCCAACAACTGAATCTCGACAACATCGCCAACAATCTGGCGAATGCCAGCACGGCCGGTTTCCGTGGAACCCGGCTGCAGTTTCAGGATTTGATCTATCAGGAGATGGTGGTGCCCGGATCGGCGGCCACCCAACAGACGACCGTGTCGACCGGCCTCCAAATCGGCTTGGGCACCCGCGCCTCCGCTTCCGAGGTCTTGCAGACGCAGGGCGATTTCAACAATACGGGCAATTCTTTGGATTTGGCGATTCAAGGCGCAGGTTTCTTCCAGGTGAAGCAGACGAATGGTGAAACCGCCTACACGCGCGCTGGCAGCTTCCATTTGGACCAGCAGGGGAACGTCGTCACCGCCAGTGGTGATCCCCTGGAACCGTCGGTGACCATTCCCGCCGGGGCCACCTCCATCAGCGTGGGATCGGACGGAACGGTCACGGTATCCATGCCGGGACAAACGAACGCCCAGCAGGTCGGGTCGATTCAACTGGCCACCTTCCCGAATCCCGGGGGCCTGCTGGCCAATGGCAACAATATGTTTACACCCACCACGGCTTCGGGTGATCCCATTGTGGGTACGCCGGGAGGGTCGGAAGGGTTGGGCACTTTGCAGCAAGGCATGCTGGAAGATTCCAACATTAACGTGGTGGATGAATTCATCCAGATGATCGTCACCCAGCGGGCCTACGAGTCCAACTCGAAGGTCGTGCAGGCGGCGGATCAGATGTTGCAAGACGTCAATAACATGTCCCATTAGTGGAGTGTGCAACCTCATGCCCGCAGTCCCTAAAAGCCGAATCGTAAGCGCTCTGTTGATTTTGTGGGTGTTGGCTCCGCAGATGGATGCGCGTCCAGCCGATGCCTCGCTACGCAAAGCGCTGGCGCCCCTTTCGCAGGAGAGTGAAGTGATCCCGCGGCGCGAGCCCCGCCCGCTTTCGCGCTGGGAAATCTTCCAAGCCATTCAAAACGATCTGGCCCAAAGGGGAATTTTGGGGAGGGTGGAACTGCGGCCGGGGGACCTGAATATTCAATCGTCGGTGCCGGTACTTAGAGTTGACATGGGATTACAGGTTAAGAAAGTGGCATTTGATCCTATTCGGCGCGAAGTTGTATTTGAACTCTGGGCTTCCCATGAGCCGCAGTATCTTCCCTTTGACGTCACCACGCGACGCGATCCGCAAAGTCTGGGGTTTACGTCACACTTGGCTTGGAAGCCGGGGGATGCCGCTGGAGCTGTTCGGACAGAAAGTCCAGCGCTCAGTCTGGGGATGAATTTGGCTCGATCCAAGGCCCCCGTGCCCGTGCTGGCCAAACCCGGGAAACCAGCGACCCTAGTCATGCTGGGACAAAATGTGCGAATTACAACCACCGTGGTCCCGTTGCAGCCGGGAATCAAGGGCCAGTGCATCCTCGTTCGTGACCCAGCCACGGCGCGCGTGATGAGCGCGGAAGTTGTTGACGAAGGGCTGTTGTGGACAAGCTTTTGAGACGGAGATAGGGATGAACTCGAACATCGAACATCGAACATCGAACATCGAAATTCGAAAATCGAAATTCGAAAATCGGGCTTCGAGTTTCGAGTTTCGAGTTTCGAGTTTCGGATTTCGGCTCATGCTCATCATAACGGTCTGCCTTCTTGCCCTGCCGGGTTTCGGGGTCGGGTTCAAGACAAAGGCCCCGCCGACGAAAGACTATCTGGCGGAATACATCGAGCGCGTCAAGGCGATGAAGGCCTCGACGCCGACCACGGGGAGTTTTTGGACTCCGCAGAGTCCCTATTCGGACATGGCGAGCGACTATAAAGCGCGGAATATCAATGACCTCATCGTCATTCAGGTGGTGGAATCGACCACGGCAGCAGAGGATGGCGCGGTGAAATCGGCGCGCACTTTTTCGGCCAGTTCCGGCATCAGTGGACTGATGGGTACGCCGGGCCCGACCAGCGGCTTGCAAAACATCTTCTCCCCGAATTCCAGCCGGACTCTTAACGGGCAGGCGCAAACGTCCTCCGATGCCACCCTGACCACCAGCCTCTCCGGCCGGGTTGTGGACGTTTTGCCCAACGGATTTCTGGTGATTGAGGCGGAGCGTCAGATGTTCATGAACAACCAGCACCAGACGGTGATTATTCACGGCGTGGTGCGTCCGGGGGACATTGGCTCGAACAACGCGGTTCCTTCGACTTCCATCAGCAACCTGGAAGTGGAGCTAAAAGGGAAGGGTGTAATCAGCGATGGGGTTGCGCCTCCCAACAAGTTAGTGCGGCTGATCTTGAAGCTCGTGGGGTTTTAAGCCATGCGATCCAAGCTATGGGTGGGCGTTCTCGGCCTGCAAATGCTCTTGCTGCCTGCCACGTTTACGGGCAAGGAATCCGAGCCCCGGAAAGTACGCCTTGGTGACGTGACCACGGTGGAGGGTGTGCGCGACAACCTGCTGATTGGGTATGGGATGGTCGTGGGGCTTAACGGCACCGGCGACCGCCAGCAGACAGTGTTTTCCGTCCAGACCTTGTCCAATCTCCTGCAGAAGATGGGAGTTCAATTCAGTGCCTCGGCGGTGGTGGTCAAGAACGTCGCGGCGGTTTTCGTCACCGCCACGCTTCCGCCTTTTGCCCGCCCGGGCACGCCGATTGATGTCACCGTTTCCTCGACTGGAGACGCCAAGAGTCTTGAAGGCGGAATGCTCCTTTTCACCACGCTGCACGGTCCCGACGGTCAAATGTGGGCAACCGCGCAAGGGCCCCTGGCCAACGGTGGTTACACGGCGGGGGGAAGAGGTAACTCGGTTCAGGTCAATCACCCCACCACGGCGCGCATACCCGGAGGAGGAATTGTCGAGCGGGATGCGGCGGTGGACCTCAGCCACTTGACCCGGCTCTTTTTGTCACTACGCGACCCCGATTTCCAAACGGCCACGGAGGCGGCCACGGCCATTGAGCGCGAACTCGGGAAAGGCTCGGCGTGCGCAGTCGATAGCCGCCGGATTGAGATTCGGATTCCCGCCCAAGGCCCGGACGTGGTTTCCGGCCTGCTCGCGAGGGTGGAAGACCTCCGGGTGGCGGTTCACCCCCCAGCCAAGGTCATCGTGAATGAACGTACGGGAACCATTGTCATGGGCCAGGAAGTGAGCTTGGGGGCTTGCTCCATCCTGCACGGCAATCTGTCGGTGGTGATCACCACGGAATTCAAGGTTTCGCAGCCTCTGCCTTTCTCCTCAGGCCAGACTCAGGTGGTGCCACAAACCACGGTTAAAGCTACGGAAAGCCCTGCCCACCGCATTGAACTCCGCGAGGGTGCAAGCGTCGACGATTTGATCAACGGCCTCCAGGCCATCGGCGCCACACCCCGCGATATTGTCGCCATCCTGGAAGCGGTCCGCGCGGCCGGGGCCTTGCAGGCGGAATTGGAAATCATATGACGCTCCATGCCACGAATCCTGGATTACCGACGCTCGGCAACCGTCAGGAGGTCGCTTCCGCGGGCGGCTCGCCTGAAACTCCCGCCCACAAGAAGCTGCGCAAAGCCGCCGAGGAATTTGAGGGAATTCTTATCTCGCAGCTCATGGGGGATTTCAAGATGGGCTTTTCCGCACTCGGGGGAGAAACCCCGATGGCTGGGTCAGATTCTTTGAATTCATTGGCAGTTCAGATGTTATCCGGGGCCATGGCGCGCCGAGGAGGGTTTGGGATTGGGAAAATGCTGGTCGAACAACTTGAGCCGAGTTTGAACCGAGGCCGGTAGGATGAACATGGATGGACAGGATTGACAGGATAGAACGAAGGAACAAAAAAAGCCTGAAAACCCCGTCGAGTGTTGCGCTGCGCAAACGCGTTTGCTCGTAGCGGCAGCCTTGAGGTCGGCAAATGCAAAGTCCGGTGCTCCTGATCTTCCCGTGGATGGCCAGAATTAAAAGGCCGAATAGTAAATCCTGTCTATTCTGTCGATCCATGTTTGCAGTCCGACTTCAAAGGGCAGTCGTCCTACTTCCCGGAAAGCGCGTCTCACGAGGCTGCCAGCGCGACCGTCACGGTGGCCATGGTGTCGGGTGTTACCTTGACGATTTCCGAGGCCTCGATGGTCTTGCCGGCCCTCGTTCCCTTGATCAGGACTTGATGCTGGCCGGGCATCACGGAGAGGAACAGGCAGCGCGTGCCGTCAACTTTCTTGACTTCCATTCCATTCATCGAGGCGGTCACGCCTCCATCGAAATCCGCAGCATTGGGGACTGTCACCTGGAGACTGCCCGGTTTTGTCGCCTCGGCGCCGACTTTGGCGGCCTTCTCGAGGTCGGCGAGGCTGCTCTGGAATTCCAGAACCCAGGCCTCCGTCTCCTGCTGGACCTGTGTATGGACGAAGACGACAAAGGCCTTCAGGCGCTGGATGAGTGTCTGGATTTCATCCTGGGTCGGCGCATTGCCCGAGAGCTTCGAAAAGAGCGCCAGCCAGTCATAACGCAACTCGGTGAGTGCGCCTTCGAGGACCAATTGCGTCTTGATGAACCGGATCCAGCCCGTGGAAAAGCCGAACAACCGATCTCCAAGAACAAAACCTGCCGCGATCGCGAATACGACATAGCCCCATTGGGGTACGGGTACTCTAAAAGGCAGGTATTGGTCCAAGCCTAAACCGTTCATGCTCAGCAGCGGGAGAATCGCGCCGATGGCCACCAGCCCAATGGCCGCGTAACGGAATAAACGCGACCCGAACCTCTTCCCGCGCTGCTTACGCTTGTACCAATCAATCGCTGCCTCTCCCTGGCCCACCGTGGCTCCATACCAGCGGAGAAGGGAGCCCTTGGGGTCTTTATCGTCCCATGGGGGAAAGTCGTTGGAAGTTCCTGTATTCCCGCTGGATGAGTTCGCCATATCATCCCTCGCTTTCCGCT
>Ga0209039_10001997_pt1 | contig 18021 bp, 18 predicted proteins | sample BogFormECP12_OM1_FD_188238 | JGI IMG/M metagenome (GOLD analysis project Ga0209039, IMG submission 188238) | Bog forest soil microbial communities from Calvert Island, British Columbia, Canada - ECP12_OM1 (SPAdes) (version 2) | ecosystem: Environmental > Aquatic > Freshwater > Wetlands > Bog ...
AACTTCACCATAAGGAAGTTCCCAAAAGAACCAATTTCAGTCGCTCATTGCATTGCATGGAAAACCATGTCGGCAGAATTGGCCGCTTACATGTGGATTCTTTTGGAGATGGGAATCTCATTCTTCATGTGCGGAGAGACTGCTTCAGGAAAAACAACCAGTCTGAATGCTTTTGTGGGGCTCATCAAACCGGATGCGAAAATCGTCAGTATTGAAGAAACACCCGAGGTAAGTTTGGCTCACAGGAACTGGGTAAGAGAAGTCACTAGGCTCTCCACTGGAAGCAAAGTGACCATGTTTGATCTTTTGAAAGCTGCCTTGAGACAGAGACCTGATCAGATAATCGTGGGGGAGATTAGGGGTGAAGAAGGCCAGATAGCTTTTCAAGCTATCGAAACAGGCCACCCTGTTGTGTCCACGATTCACGCTGGAGACTTGCAAACGCTTTTTCAGAGACTGACTTCATCGCCTATCAACGTTCCCAAGTCTCACATGAACGGACTTAACGTAGCCATCTTCCAAAACAGAATCAAAAGGGGCCTCAAACTGGTCAGGAGAGTAACTTCGGTCAACGAAATCATTAACTATGACGAGGAAGAGGGGCAACTCAACTTTCTGCCTATTTTTACTTTCGACTCGGATGAGGATATGTTACGTTTCTCAGGTACAAGTTTCTTGATGGAAGCGAAGATACTTCCCTACAGAGGCTGGCCAGCAGAAAGACTCCCAGAATTATATCAGGAGCTTAAGATGCGTGCAGACATCCTTACAGCCTTGTCAGTTAAACACCCCCGATTCAAGGATGTTTGGAACACGGTGATAGAAGTCGAAAGTGAGGGTGTCGAGGAAGTATATAAAAAAGTGAAAGAAGGGCAATTCACATGGCTAACAGACTAGCATCTTTGAAGAATCGAATAGTGCTTGTAGTACTCGTAAGCATTCTTGTCTCCCTTTTCCTCTTCGTTATGGGGGACTTTATCGGTCTGATTGTCGTGGATTCAGTAGCAGGCACCGTCTTGTTTCTGCTTTTCTTCATTAGGAAGAGGATTCCTTCAAAAATTGATCAGCAACTTGTGTTGCTGCTTATCCATATGTATTCGATTTCTCACGGAGAAATCAAACCGGAGGACTTGGTGAAGGTAATTGCAGAAACGAAGGATTATGGTTATTACAGCGAGGTTTTTAGCGGGATTCTCAAATTGGCGAAAGAGTATGGTTACGGAATCACAAAGGCTACTGCTGAGATGGCAGAGCAGACTAAGCCACCGTTTAAGGATGTACTCATCAGGTGTCAACAAGCTTTTTCGTCAAACAACCCAAAGGGTTACCTTGAGCTTGAATCGTCAACCATGTCTGAGGAATACTCGGGCTATTACGACAGGGCCATAAAGTCCATTGACATGCTTGGAGGTGTTTACAGTACCTTTTCGAGTGTGGCAGTATTCTTAATCATGATTCTAGATATACTAGTCGTTTTCACAAATCAGCCTAGCATTGTCTACTTTGGGTATTTAGTGGGGGCTTCAGTTTTGATAGTAATGTACATCGGTCTAAGAGCCGTCGTGCCTAAGGACGTTCTGATTCATATTGATAAAGACTTGCCCCCCCAACAATACACGCGTTTCAAAATCGTACTGCCCATCGCCTGTGCTTGCATCGTACCAGCAGCATTGGTCAGCATAATATTCGGCTACCCTTATGGTTTCCTCGTAGCGGGCGCAGCTTTTCTACTCCCTGGTTACTATGCTTACAAATTTGAAACGTTCGTTGTAGGTGTCAATGAAAATTATCCCACTCTGATAAAGGGTCTTGGCGAAAACATGGCATCTTCGTCAAGCTTGCAAAATGCGATTTCCTACGTTCTGTATTTGGAATTGGGTAAGCTTAAAGACTTGTTGAAACGGGCATATGCGAGAGTGAAAATCGGCGTTGACAATGCGAAGACTTTGACTCTGTTGTCGTCGGAGGCTGCTTCGAATACTGTTTATATGGCAAACAAGATGTTTCTTGATTCGTTCAGCTATGGTGCTGATCTGTTGGAGGTTGGCAAGATTTTGGGTAACAACTGCGTCAAGAGCCTCGAATTCAGTAAGAAGAGGGAAGCGGTAGCGAAGACGATAGAGGCCACGACTTTTCTGCTTCAACCAATCACAGTTGTTCTTCTGACGGTTCTAACGTTCATGAGCAAGTACTTCAACCAGACTCTAACTTCCGTTCCATATTTCACATTTGGAACAATACCAACTGTTGTTATCAATATCGGAAATGTCTTTATGATTTTGTTGACGACAATCCTTAATGCATTGACTCTGAAGGAAGCGCGAGGAGGTTTTTGGGGGTCCAGTCTCATGTATATAGGACTCTTGTTGATTCTGAGCGGTGCAGCTTGGATTGGCGCTCAAGCCATGATGAATCTGACGTTTGGAGGGGCCTTCGGTAACCTCCAGCAAATCACAGCAAATATGCCGTGAGACTCGAAAATCTTCAGAGAAAACTGGATTCTCGCCCTTTCTAGCTTAGGGCTTCTTTCAATTGTGATGCGAGTGTGCGCGCTTGCAGAAGATAGTACTCAGACACCCTTTTTCTGTAGTACTCGCTTTCTGCGAAGTCATGGTACTTTTCGAAGAATCCTTCAGTTGCCTCTAAACGTTTTTGCAACAGATCGTTATCTTTGGACATGGCATCTTCCCAGTATATGTCAAGAAGCTTGCATGCGTTCTCATAGGCTTTTTCTCTTTGGTTGATTTCTAGGAAAAGCCTTTCAGCCTCGCTCCTAAAAACCATGATCTTAGAAGAATCGCTTGTTTTTTCGGCTTGGTAAGAACAGTATTGTGCACGCACTTCCTTGAAGTATTTGTTTCCAGAAAATTCGCTATATCTGTAGAAGAATTCCTCGGCCGATCTTAGGTACTCTTCGATGGATTCTTCTTTGGCGAATGTCAGGACGAAGCGGGACGCGTTGAAGAGAGCCTTGTTCCTTTGTTTGAGTGTAAGGAACATTTCTTCTGCTTCTGCGTAAGATGCTCGAGCCTCTCCGAACTTTTGTTCTTCGTCATGCTTGTAGCCTTTCCATTGTAGGTAGTTTGCAAGGTTTTCTATGAATTTCTCATCCATGAAGAAATCTGGGTATTTGTGCAGATACTCCTCGACGGTTGGAAAGTATTCTTCAAGGGCGATTCTTTCTTCAAAACGGTATGTTTTGATGCGCAAAGAGGCATTTTCAAAAGCTTCTAGCATCTCGTTTGATCTCTGATACATTTCTTCAGCTTTCAGAAAGAACTCCCTGGCTTTCGGCAGATCTCCACTCTCGAGGTACTCTTTGCCTCTCACTGAAAAGTAGTCCGCGCGGTGTGGTTCAATTGGGACTTCTTTTTTTATCCATCGCTCTTCTACACGTGAGCGATCAGCGGTAACTTGGCGTCCAAGGGTGTCCAGCTCCCATCTCCACTCACCCATGCCCAAGTTCTCTTCGAGACGTTCTTCATCCTCGTGTGGTTTGACTTCAATGTGTTGTTCGGGGTTTTGCTTAAAAACTAAGCCAATGCAGTTACTGGAAAATGGGAAAGCCGTGACAAACAGGACGTCTTCATGACCAAATCCGTCGCGGTGCTTAAGGATTCCTAGGCTTTTTGGTCTTTCGGAGTGGGCAACTTCTACTATGATTCTTTCTGCACCAGTGAAGGAGATTTCAGGGTATACTTCACGAATGGGTTTTCCGATCGAGGTTTCCGGATTTACCTTCGTGGTTTTGGCAGCGCTGGAATTAATAGCAATAAGCTTAGGGGTGCTCGGTTTCCTAATATCTTCAATATGAAAAACAGCCACGGGGCTTTGCATGTTGCCGATGGTTTCGGAATACATTTTTCCGCATACCCGTTCAACTTGATCTTCAAACTTCATGTCCTCAAAGTCTATTTTCTTGTAGCCCCATCCGTTCTTTTCGTGAAGCCGTTTCAATATCAAGAATTCTATATCGTCAGCGGCAGCTTCGAAGATTCTATCGATAACTCTCGTGAACACTCCGATCTGTTTGGGGATCTCAACTCTTGGGACACCTAAGCTTTCGAGTTGAGCAAAAGTTTCTCTGTACTTCTTTTCTTCAACCGTGGACAATGCTTCGTCGATAGAATCGAGTAGGAGTCTTTCGAAATCCTTGGCCTGCAACGACAGACTTCCCTAACCAATTTGATGACAACAGATTCTGCCTGAAATGGGGATAAGACTATTATGAATTGCAAATAACGATTGAGTCTGACTTTTTGGTGATGGTGTGCAGGAGAAAGTAACATTATTCAGCGAACGAGTTTGATTTATCAATTGAGCCTTCACGTCTATGTTTTATTGCCCTGCATTAATGCCTGAGTATTTTCGGCCCTGCTTTATACGAGGACCGTATATGCTTCTGGATCGGTTCTTGCTCGCCTCGAGGGACGTGAACGTATTTTCCGATTAGATATCCTCCGACGCTTCCCACGAAGAGAGTGTTTATGCTCAGAAATACTAGAACCATGGACCATTGTTTCAGGTCCTTTCTTTCCATGGTGCCGATGTCAGAGGCAGCATATACCATGCTGCAAACCCATAAGACTGAGTATATAGAAATGCATAGAAGGGCTATACCTATTAGAGTTTCATATCTCAGTTTATTCATTTGGCTATGATTCCATTTGTATGTCTTTTTGACTAACGGTTTGATATCGTGGTGAGTTAATGGTTTGTGCGTTCACTATCAAACACACAGACTCATGGAGATGCGAATGGGTTTTTCATCTGTAATTCTTGATTTAGATTTCAAGACTCAAAGCCAAGCCAGAACTTGCGAGTTTCAACTTCTTGAGAAGCGTATCGCATTTGCTATGATTCTGGGAATTACGTGAATGGAAACGTTTTAGACTCACATTGTTTACCTATTGACCGTGACGTGAGTTAGTTTGGACAAATCGCATTTTCGTCAGATTTCTCGTCCTGTCCTTGAGAGTCCAATTTTTGTGCAGGGTCTGCCAGGTTTTGGAAACGTTGGTAAGATAGCTGCATATCTCTTGTTGAAGTTTTGTAGTGCAAAGCCTTTTGCTGAGTTGTATTCCCCGTTTTTTCCGGATTATGTGTCGGTAAGTTCGAAGGGGATCTGTCGTTTGCCCCGTTATGAGTTCTATGCGGCTCCTATGGAGAAAAACGATTTCGTCATAATGACGGGAGACACGCAACCGTCCTTCGATGATGTGGCAGCTCACTACAGGCTTTGCGGTGAGACGTTGGATATCGTGGAGAAGCAGGGTTGCAGCTTTCTTGTGACGCTTGGTGGCGTACCATTGACGGAAGAAAAATCGCAGGTTTATGTGGCGGCTACTTCTCCACGGCTTGCAGCTGAATTCATGGAAAAAGGCGCTGTGATATATGGTAAGGGAAGGATAGTTGGTGCGACGGGTTTAACTTTGGCGCTTGCGAAGGAACGTGGTCTTGAGGGTATATGTCTGCTCGGCTCGACCACAGGATTCAAAGCGGATCGGGGAGCTGGCTTCTCTATCTTCAAATTTCTGATGAAGGCCTTGGGGAATGAAGTGAAGGAAGGGTTATAAGAGAAGACGTCAAATTTATGTATTCATCGGGAATGTGAGATGTTTGGTTGAGGAAACTGAGGAGGCCAAGGCGGGGAGACTCAGTTCGAAGTATTGGAAAATGCTATTGATCGTACTGGCAGGTATTTTGACTTTTGGTGCTCCATACGTGGCATTCTCAGCATCTCATTATATGAAGCGAGGTGTCTTCTTCTCTTTCACAGGAGGATTCCTGTCATTAGCCTTGGGCTTAATCTTGACATGGTATCTTGTCAAGAGAAAGATTATAACATAGCAGGTTTTCACGCGCGCGACAGATATCTTCGTTTCAAAAGCGTTGCAACGTCGTTGTGTAATGCTGTCTTGTCAGCCGCGGCCGTTTTCAATTTGGAATTCTTGTGATGCCGAATTGTAAAATTGTATGTTGCTTAGTTGCCCCGATCATTTTTACTTGTAACGTCAAAAGTAATGTGTGTGGTAACAAACGATGTTGAAAAACTGTCTAGACGACTGTTCAGAGCTGACTAGTACTGTAAAATGTAACGTCAAATGTAATGTGTATTGTAACAGGTCGTGAAGAAAGCGAGCTGCTCTTCAGAGTTCGTTCGAGCTGCTAAATTGTGACGTTAAACGTAATGTGTGTTGTAACAAGGTTGGGTAGATGGGCTGGTTTGCTCTTCGTGCTAGACTTCGTGCTGTTCAATTGTGTTGGCAAATGTAATGGGCGCGCTCCAGAATTTCCTAACAAGTATAAGTTCCGTTTTGTGCCTCAGATACCCTAGAGCACATCATCCTGTCAGGGGAAAAAGTCTCGTCATTGGCAGTGTTAGAAGACAACTTTGCTGTTAAAAGCTGTTCGGTTGCCATTCGCTAGAGGTATATTGTCTCAAGACGATTTCCTTTTGGGTTTTCTGTATTTGCCTCAAGCTTGAATATGTTTGGATATGCTTCAGCTATAGCACAAATTATATAAAATATGCTGGCAACTATATTATTTATGCAGGAAGACAAAGAAAAGAAGCTCGAAGAGCTGATGAAGAAAAATGGGAACTCAGCCAAGAGAACTACAATAATATTGGAGAAGGATGAAAGAGACTTTGTCGATTCTTTGATCAGAGAAGGGAAAGAGCCGGGAATCAAGCCTCTCATCTCGAAAATGCTTGATGTGTACAGGAGCATGATGATTTACGACTGGCGTTTTCCCGGCGAGTACTATTGCGGCATCAGCCGAGTGGCCTTCGTGAATGCGGAATTGCTCAGCATTCTCATTAACAATGTCCCTCAGAACAAGTGGCGGGACATAGGAAAAAGAATGGGAGAGGCTGCCAAGGTCTCTATAGAGACTGCAATCGGAATAAAAACCGCAGATCACGCGAAATGGCCTGATATCTTCAAACGTCTCAGAGTGCAAGGGTTCGGTGACTTCTATTTGAAAGACAAGTATTTCCTGATAAAAACGCCCTTCATCAATGAATCCGAAATCTGGGCAGGCTTTATTGAGGGGTTACTTAATGTAGAAGTGGAAGTGAAAACAACGTCTCCGCCGCTGGTGTTCGAATTGAAGGAGAATTCGAATCCAAGAGCAAACGAGTAAGGTCGCTCTGAATTGTTAACATTAATCGTTAAGGGATGTTCGAATGGCACTTCATGAAGCGATGCTTTACGAGAAACTTAAGGACAAAAAAGTCAACTGTTATCTTTGCGCGCGTAGGTGTCTCATAGATGATGATGGCACGGGTTTCTGTTTGGTGCGAAAGAATGAAGGAGGGACTCTTTTTTCGCTCAACTATGCAAAGGCAATCTCCGCAGCCATAGATCCTATTGAGAAGAAACCTCTTGTTCATTTTAATCCCGGCGCTTCCGTTTTGTCCATTGCGACGGTCGGATGCAACTTCCGCTGTCAGTTCTGTGATAACTGGATGATAAGTCAGGAGAAAACGATCAGTGGCAAACACTTTCCTCCTGAAGAAGTTGTGAAAGCGGCCAAGGAAAACGATTGTGACGGAATAAGCTACACATATACTGAGCCGACGATCTTTTTCGAATACGCGTTTGACACGGCTAAACTGGCTCACCAAGTAGGGTTTTTCAACACTATTGTGACGAACGGATACATGACACCCGAAGCGGTTAAGACCATAGCTCCCTATTTGGATGCTGCAACTGTGGATTTTAAAGGCGGAGCAGATCCTGATTTTTACAAAACCTTCTCAGCTGTTCCCTCTGTCGCACCTATCTTTGAGGCTCTCAAGGAGATGAGGCGAAATAATATCCATATAGAAATAACCAACCTCGTTGTACCCAAATCAGGAGACTCAATTGACCGAATAAAGGAGCTGGCTGCTTGGATCGGCGAAGGACTCGGGAAGGACACGCCATTTCATTTGCTTCGTTTCCACCCTGACTATCAAGTGAGCACGATTCCAGCAACCCCGATCGAAACATTGGAAAAAGCCTACGCAGCAGCAAAAGATGCGGGCTTGAACTACGTCTTCATCGGAAACGTCGCCGGGCATCCTTGCGAAAACACCTACTGTCCAAACTGTAATGAGATCCTCATCAAACGCTACAGTTTTATGATTACCCGCTGGAACCTAACAAAAGATATGCGTTGCCCAGTGTGCGGACACGAAATTCCTATTCAGGGAAGACTGCGTGCCAGTCGGCAATCCTATCCATATGCTTTGTTCTAGCGCTATGTTCAATAGAAGCTAAGCAACGGGAAATATTCACCGTTCAGGCGCCGTTGTGACGCCGAACTACTAGTTCCTTGCAACCGCAATACATGACCAAATAAGAGGCCTTGAGGTTCGGGGGCTGAACCGAAAATTCACGCAAGAAGAAATGCGCAGAGCAAATGAGTTGACTAGAGAAACGTAATTTCGACTAATTTTGCATTCTAAGCTCGTCAGCTCAGGCGAAAGCTATTTCTCAAAGAGTTTTCTTTTCATCAACGGAAAAAGTGATAGAATGCCATACTGTCCGGAATGCGGTGGCGAGATGCAGTACATGATATCTACAAAGCACTACGTGTGCAAAAGCTGCGGGTTGTCTGTGACTCAGCAGGAATTGATGGAGCTAAGAGAAAAACTCAAGCCTAGTACAGAATCAAAGGAAGAAGAACGGGAAAGGAAGAAGAAAGAGTACCTTAAATGGTATCTGAGCAAGAAAGAATAAGCCTCTCGACAGCTTTTGAGACCGAAATTCAACGTTTAGTATGAATGGTCATCAGCTCTAAAGTTTTTTAGGCCGTTTCTTTGCTGAGTCTTTCAACCGATGATTCTTATATCCAACTAGCTGCAAGAATAAAGACAGCGGTGGACTCTTTGGAGATAATCTGTATCGGCAATGAATTGCTGATTGGAAAGACATTGAATACCAACGCGACTTGGCTGGCAAAAAACGTCACATCGTTAGGATTGATGGTAAAAAGAATCACGGTTATAGGTGACAACGTGGACGAGATCGCAAAGACGCTGAAGGATTCGCTGAAACGAAAACCAGAGCTTGTAATAACTACCGGCGGTTTGGGCCCAACATTCGATGATAAAACTCTTGAAGGAATTGCCTGCGGGTTGGGTCGCCGTCTCATAGTGAACAAGGAGGCTTTAAGGATGGTCAAAAAGAAGTACAAACGCTATCTCGCTCAGAGCAACACGGAAAAAATAGAGTTGACGCCCCCGCGGATCAAAATGGCGACTTTACCTGAAAGTGCACAGCCTTTGCCTAATCCGACAGGCACTGCTCCAGGTGTCATGTTAACCGTGAAGGGGACGTTGATTGTTGCCCTTCCCGGCGTTCCTCCAGAGATGGAAGCCATTTTTAAAGGGTCATTGGCAGACATCATAAGGAAGAAGGCCGGCGAATTTTCCTTTTTCGAAGCAAGTGTTTACGCAGAGGATATCATGGAATCGACTTTGGCGCCTCTCATCGACGATGTAATGCGTGATAATCCTGCAGTATACGTGAAATCCCATGTCTACACAGAAGAGCGTTTGCGGGTTGAAGGGCAAAAATCCCACATTGAATTGCACTTTTCAACTACTGCTGACATTCACGAGAAAGCACAGAATGATTTGGATCAGGCGATCCGCCAGTTGTCTGATCTTGTGCAGAGGAATGGTGGAAGAATCACGAAGTGACAATCGCTTGACGGTGTTCTTGTCATGCTCTCCTCGCAGGGGCTATGTATGATCGCTGATTATCACGTTCACACTCGTGCTTCTCCTGACGCTGAAGGAACTATTGCGGACTGCGTCAGAGTGGCGGAGAAGAGAAGCATCTGCGAGATAGGTTTTTCGGAGCATGCTTTGCTGCGTCCACTCAGGCAACGTCCAAACAATTTTGTCCCCAAAATGTCTGATTACATGAGCTGCTTCCTCAAGGTCAAAGAAAAATCGAACATTCCGGTAAAGCTGGGCATCGAGATAGATTTCTTTCCTCAGGAAATCGAAAAAATACGGGGTTTCATAGAGAAATACCCATTCGATTACGTGATAGGATCTGTTCATGTAATCGGAGACTGGATTTTCGATGATTCTGCCGAAAAAGGGGAGTTTGCGAAAAGAAACGTTTTGCAGGTTTATCAGGAGTATTTCGGCCTAGTCCGAAGTGCAGCTAAATCAGGACTCTTCGATGTTTTGGCGCACCCTGACATCATCAAAATCTTTGGGAACATACCGAATGTAGATTTTTCACCTATTCTGGCAGAGACAGCTGAAGCTCTGGCTGATGCGAACGTTTGCGCGGAGATAAACACCAAGGGTTTGAGGAAACCCTGCCGAGAGATATATCCGAGCGAGCAATTTCTAATGATACTCTACGGAAGCGGTGTTCCAGTGACTTTCGGTTCAGACGCCCACACTCCCGAAGACATTGCACGGAATTTCAAGGAAGCAGCGCTTCTAGCCAGAAAAGTGGGATATACACAAGCCTGCACATATGAACACCGCAAAAGGGCATTTGTAGCCATCTAGCTAAGCTCTCGGGAATCTTCAATATGAACAACCAAGCTACTTTTGTACTTCTAATTCGGCATTCATAAATGCCATAAATTCAGTGTGCACCAACATTCTCAGATGAAGATGAGAAAGTCTGAAACTGCTTTCCTCATACTGACTGTTTTTCTAATGCTCGCATGCCTGCCTTCACAGGCCTTTTCGGCGAGCTACTCCCTATTATATGAACTTTTGAATCAACCCGGCGGCTCAACTTATTACAAATTGAATGTTGCAATTTCAGAGTCTCTTTTGGATTATTACAGTGAAGGAAGCCATGTGCTTATTTCTGAGAATGACTTTTCCAAATTTGTTACACCTTATGCTTTGAGACCGATAGCTGATTGTCTGCGGGAAATATACCCTAATGATGAGGATTTTGCAAACGGAGTATTGATGATTGTCCATCAGATACCCTACTTAGCGACGGGGCCTCCCAAATATCCTGTTGAGACCATGGAGACGAACAGCGGAGACTGCGAATCGTTTTCTTACATTGCTGCGTCCATCATGAAATCTGGAGGGCTAGATGTGGTGGTGTTCTATTACGCAAACGAGGACCATATGAATATAGGCGTGGCTCTTTCAAATGAACCACAGATGGCAAGGGGAGATGTCGACTACGTCCTGTACAATGGCACCCGATACTACATGGCTGAGTGCACAGGCGGCAATTGGCAAGACGGATGGAGAGTCGGAGAATGTCCAGACGAACTCAAAAATGCAACAGCAGAGATTGTCCCTCTTGAAAACTCCGAGCCCACCGCTCCTGAACAGGTCTCTGCAAGCTACAATGCATTGGCAGCTTCATCAACTTCACTCGATATTTCCTCATCATTCCTTATCGAGGGTACCCAACTAACACTCTCGGGAGCGCTCTTACCATCTCAGCAAAACGTGGCCGTCACGCTTTACATTAAGGCAAACGGTTTGCCTTGGTCAGAACTGAGCACTGTTAATACAGATGTAAACGGGCGTTTTGATTATGTTTGGGTTACAAATGCTTCGGGCCTATGCTACTTCCGTGCGAGTTGGTCAGGAAATGAAGATTACGCCACCTCGGACAGTGTCACGAGAATGGTTACGATTTTCCCATGGTTCCTCATCGCATTGGTGATTGTCATCGCAGTATTGGTCTCAGTAGGGATTTTCGAATTCTTTATGTCAAGAAACAATCGTTCAGATTTGTCAGTTCCGCAACCTCCAGATCCTCCTTTATAGCAGAGAAAACTTTAACTTACCTTTTCGTTCTGGTACAACTCGTTTGGCTTAAACTCAAACTAGAGTGGTTAGTGATATGGTTGTTGTTTTCATCATAGGAACCGCCGGCTCAGGCAAGTCTCAGCTTACGGCGACTTTCAGTGAGTGGTTGAGAATGTCTAAGCAAGATGTGGCGATCGTGAATCTTGACCCTGGAGTTTCAACTCTTCCGTATTCGCCTGAAGTGGACGTTCGCGATTATGTGGATATTGGCAATCTAATGGATGAGTACGGTCTGGGTCCGAATGGAGCCCTAGTTATGGCAGCTGACCTTATCGCAGATCAGGTGGACAAGATTTCAAAAGAGATTGAGGAGCTGCAGTCTGACATTGTTCTGGTTGATACTTCAGGACAGATGGAATTGTTCGCCTTTAGAGCCAGCGGGCCGTACATAACCAGCGAGCTCACGAAGGAGCCCAAGGCCCTGGTATATCTGTTCGACGCCGTCTTTTCAGTGAACCCGCTCAATTACGTTTCCAACCTTTTTCTTTCGGCAGCAGTCTACAACCGTTTCTTGATGCCGCAATTGCATTTGTTATCAAAGTGCGATTTGCTCCCTAAACAAGAGATCGACAAGGTTGTGGATTGGTCATCTAACCCGAACTCTCTAGCATCCGCAATCGATGATAAGCTTGAGGGAACGAAGCGTCTGCTTGGAAGAAACGTTATGCAAGCCCTTTACAAGTTGGGCCTAAGGTTTCTTCTGACTCCCATCTCAGCCAAAACAAACGAGGGAATCATAAACTTCAATACTGCTCTGGAACGAGTTCTGTCCGAAGGGGACACATACACCTTTTAGACGCAATAGGCGAAGCCCGTTTAACTTGAGAAGTTAGTTGGGCTGCTGACTAGGTGCAGATTGTTTTGGACAGTTTGTTCTGTCCTACGCTCGAATCTTGCCTGCATAGTATTCGCCTATAATGCCTATCGTCAGGGTGACTAGGCCAAGTCCAAGAAGATAGATTAGGGGGTAGATGAACACGGAGAGCATGGATTCATAAGTTATTCCAGATGATAATCGCGGAGTGAAATAAACAGCTATCCACATCATGGCGAAGGCTGCTATGCATCCGATGCCTAGGCCAGTTGAAAGACCATGTACAAAACCTGTCTTGCTTTTTGAAGAATGTGTTGTCTTTTTTCTTTCATTCTTGCTTCTGTTGTCTTGTTTTGTTTCTTCCACGGGCTCATCTTCATCAACGTTTTCCTGCTGTTGTGTGTCTTCTTGGTCTGCTTGGATATTTTGTTCGTCGGATTCTTCCCAGTCTTCTTGAGCCTGTGGAGTTTGTTCTTGCATAGTGTCCATTCTGGTCGCTCTTGTGTTTTGTTGAAATTGGTAATAAGATTATTCAATTCTGGGTATTAATTCAAAATAAGTATTGAAGGAATGGATCTTAGAGACAAGCTACTTTGTTGGGAGTTTCGGTGCTAGGCTTTCTACGGCGGTCTTGAGTTTTTCCCATTCTTCCAAGTTTCTAACGTTGAATTTGTGTTTTCTTTTCCATAGATCCTGCCTTTTTTGCCATAGGTACATACCAATGGCCCGTTTGCCATAGGATTCAAAGACTACGACGGCTTCCCACCATTTCTGATTCTTGAAAATAGTTACTGAGTCGACGACTTTGTAGAATTCAGATATTGGTAACTTCTCTTCTGTTTTCTCCGTCACGTGTTTCAGCCTTCCAGTAAAAGATTTACTTTTCGGATTTAAGCGTTTCAAAAGTTATGGGCGTTGGAATGTTCCGTCCACGAGTAAATCCAGTGGGGTTTTTCCCTTGTTGATGATGGTAACTGTGGGCTTGGATATCAATAGGTCCATGTGGTTTCTTGATGGGTTTTTGCCCCCAGGCATGTCCGAGTTGTTGCCGAAAGCTATGTGCACTGTGCCCAGGATTTTTTCTGCCTCCAGAAACTCTTCTACGAATCTTGCTTTCGGGTTTATTCCAAACGCGAATTCACCTATGATGCTTGCATGGTCGTCGGTCTTCAGCGAATTTTCAACCATTTCTATGAGTCGATCATCTTTTGATTCGGTTTTCTGGGCTTTTCCATTCTCCGCTGTTATTTGAATTGCTGTCTTTATTGGGCCTATTCCGCCTATAGCCATGTCACAAACCAGTTTGCCTTGTAGAGAGTTCTCTATGGGTGCAACGGTGACCTCTCCAGTTGGCATATTTATCCAGCTCAGTCTGTTCCAATCGAGCTGAGTGTCTGTGAAGAAGGGTCTTCCTTCAACGCTCATTGAGATTTTCGTGCCTGCTGGGTTTGTAATCTCTAGGCTTGCTGTCTGTTTCAACTGTGTGATGAGGTTGTTTGCGAAGCCCTGCATTTGTCTGTGATCTTTTGTGGTCATGGACAGTGCTCCTTCGGTGAGCATGTCTAGTGTTATGCCTGGGCAGTGGGCAAGGCGGGTCTTGGGGTTTGTAGTCTCCATTTCAGTGAGTTTTATTCGGAAAGGCGTTTCCTCTCGATTTCCACGCAGTAGATTCACAAAGATGTCGGTTCTCTGTTTCGCGAACACGTCTTTTGCCTCTGGAGGGATCTCTTTGCGTACTGTGGGTCCAGTTTTTAAGGGGACGAGGCGCGTTTTCAAGCCGAGCTCTAATGCGCCTGTGGAGAAAGGTTCACCAACTCCCAATTTTTCGTCATCACAAAAGATAACGAGGGTTTCACCTTTTTTTGCTTCTAGAACACACTCTAATGCGCTTCTAGCAGCCTCGCTCGCGTCCAAACAGTTTCATCTCGATTACCCTTGTTGAGTCTCAGTGTGATAAAGCTTGTGAAATCTCCGACAGTTCGCTTTTGTAGACGCTTGCTTTGTCTAGAATCCTTCCTGTATAATTCTTTTCGGCTTCATGATTTCCCTTAAGAGTGTGGTTGCGTATGAGCCCTTTTGTAGTTTGAAGGCTGTCTCGACGTTGCAACTTCTCGGTTTATTTGTATTTGGCATTATTTTGTCTGAAGAGAAATCGATAATGGGTGTTAACGTTGTTCGAAGTCTGCCGGCGGCGCTGATTTCAGGCATGATTGATGTGCGGAATTCTTCGGGGGAAACATCTTCTTCTTCCAAGATTTGTTCTTCGATTTCTCCCTGTTTTCCTCCGGAACAGCGTTGCCTGAATCCTATTAGCGGGATTGCCAAGCGCAGTTTTCCATTTTGGATGGCATTATTGATTTCTGTGAGGTTTTCGGGTTTTGCCATCTTGCTCATGGTTGGTGTCGGTATTCCTGTGCGTTCCACGGCTATGACGAAGTCTCCGACTTCGGCCGTCTTTAGCGGTAGTTGTTCTTTTATTCTTCTGCTCAAGAACTGGTTGAAGAGGTAGGATTCGTAGGCCTGTATGAACATTTCTCTCAGTTTGAAGGGGAGGGTTCTCAATGCGCCGGAGAAGTCTGCGGGGTTTTCGACCAATTCTCTTAGCATTGATCTTTCATAGCGCAATTGTTTTGGAAAGTTTTTGAGGGCTTTATGGAAGTTGTGCGTCTTTAACAGTTCTATGCGTGCTAGCCTAGATGATGGGTGTTCATGAATGGTTGATTTGGCAAGATACAGCATCACGGCTTTTTTCAAGTCCTTCTTTATTATGGCTTTCCCGACCAGGTGGGTTATGGGTCGAGTTGTTCCGAAGCGTTGGTGGCCGAAGAAGTTTGGAACCCCTCCAATTGCAAGAAGCTCTTCAAAGGTGTTCGCTACTCTCTTGTTTGTTTCAGTCATAGAATGATTCACTGCGCTGATTCGTATGTGAAAACTGTTTCCCCATAGATAATAGGCGGATAGCCTGTTGTGGACGTAACCTAAAGGATGGATTTCCATGTCTTTGATGTGAATTTTCCGTATCTGTTCTGGTGAAGCGTTTTCCACAGTGATGTATTGGGCGGTGAGGGCTTTCGCATCCTTTATTCCTGCAGTTTGAATCTGTGGCATTCCTATGCCGAGTCGGTAGGCGATGTTTCGAACAGCTACGAATGTGTCCCAATCGCGTTTGAGGAATTTGCAAAGTAGATAGGGAGTTTCCTTGGTTGAACAGCCGAGCACTTTCTTTTGGGCGGTGTTTTCTTGGCTTTTCACGTGTGCAATTGAGCCGTCGACGAGAATTTCTTCGACGATAAAGTCTTCGATGTTTTCACGGATGTTTCCACCGATGCCTTTCGTGCGGGTAGCGTAGGTTTCCATGCCTGTTTGCTTTTCGATTTCTGGGGCACGCAAGATTATGCCTGCTCATAATAATGGGAGGCTGCGCGTTATCTTGTCTACTTTTTCAGCTGGGGCAGGTCCTATTCCGAGACATGTTACTGTTCCAGCTGGGATTTCGGTGAGGCCTCTGTCGATGATCAGCGCGTAGGGTAGGCCCATCTCTCTGGCTTTTGTTTCAAGTTTCGTCATTTCTTCTTCATTCTTTACTTTGACAGCGATTTTGCACTGACCTTCGAAGGACCATCCGTCGTACCATTCTCGTCTGTGGCGGCGGGCTTCTTCCGCGGCTGAAACCGCTGCGTGCCCTGCTTGCGCTGCCGTTTTTCCCTTGCTTAACCTGAGGTTTGACCTGAAAACAAGAACTTGTTTATAATGAAAGTCCGACATGAGTCGATGACCTGCCACATCTGTGTGTTCTAAGCAGATTTTAAAGGTTAGCTGAAAGAAAGGCGTAGAGGAAGTAGCTAACGGCTACCATTATGCGAGGGTTCCGTAGAGCGTGAACCAAGGTTTTTCCCTGGAAGTCGATATCTTCCACGTTTTGGAGCGTTTTATCTAGGCCGAGTTTCGTACACAGAGCGATTGCGTAATTGAGCCTTTGATCTGACATCGAGTCAAGCGTGCTTCTCATTCCAAGCATGATTTTCATGTCGAAGCTCAATAGTTTTCTACAGAGGTTTCCGTATTTTTTCAAAAATTGGCTTGAGGAGTCGTTGTTATCTAAGGCTTCTGAGGCTACTTTGGCGGCTGCTTGTGCACAGGTAAGGCCCATTATTACGCCGCCTCCTGTTGTAGGTTTGACCTGTGAGGCTGCGTCGCCGATGGCCAGAAAGCCGTTTGAGTAGGGATGGGTCGCTGGACCGCCGAGTGTTATGGAGTGGAAAGTGGAACTTAGGATTTTTGCGGATCGCAGTTTCCTCGAGGCTGCGGGTTGTTTGCGGATGAGTCTCTCTAGGAGTTCTTTTGGGTTTCCAGTTTTTGCTGCCAATCCGACTTTTGCTTTTCCGTCTTTCTTAGGTATTAACCATGCGTAGAAGCCTGGGGCATAGCTGTTTCCAAGGTAGACGTCAACGCTGTCGGATTCCGTGTCGTGGAGGTTTTCGACTTCTGCCTCGACAGCTTTCACAATCCTTTGGGGAGCAGGGAGGCCTGCCTGTCGAGATAGCTTTGAGAGTATTCCTTCGGCGTCAACAACTATTCTGGCATGGTTATGTTCCTCTGTCTGTTGCCTTACGATGACACCTTCCGTCGTGCCATTGTTTAGTGTTAATGCTTCGACGTGTGAGTTTAGGTGATATTCTGCTCCGGCATTTTGAGCTTTTTCTGCTATGTACCTGTCGAATTTTGCGCGGTCGACGGTGCATGTGATGGGACGATTAAAGTGAACTGTGAATTTGTTTCCGTTGGGGGAGTAGAAGTTTGCTCCTTTGAAACTGTTTTGAATTATGTCTGGCGGGAGAGAGTAGAGTCCCAGCTGTTTTAGGCCTATTATGCTTAAGTGTCCCGCGCAATGTGTGGGGATGCCGATCTGGTTATGTTCCTCAAAAACCGTGACTGATTTGCCTAGTTTGGCAAGGTGCATGGCGGTGAAGGAGCCGCATGGGCCTGCTCCAACGACGAGCACATCTGAAATTGTATTCATTTGCGAGGCGCCAGAGTTTTCTTGGTGCTCCTGGCGTCTAGGCTATGAGTTCCACGCGTCTTTTTCCGCGGGACATCGATGTCACGCGTATTTTGCCGCTGATTTCTAGTTTCAGGATTAGATCACTGAAATCTTTGTAGCCTAGGTCATGAAATTCATCTGTTAGGGCTTCGAAGAGTTCCGTGTCAGTTACTGCACCTTTTTTTTGGAGGGCAGCTATTAATGTGAAGTAGGCGGGGATGGTTTTCCATGTTTTAGTAGGCATCGGCATGTTTGTTCACCTAGGCGACTGGGGTTGCGGGTTTTTGTGCTTGTCTGGCCTGCTGCATGAAGCTCTTGTACCATTTTTCCATGTCAGGCATGATTGACGGT
>Ga0209039_10001998_pt1 | contig 18014 bp, 14 predicted proteins | sample BogFormECP12_OM1_FD_188238 | JGI IMG/M metagenome (GOLD analysis project Ga0209039, IMG submission 188238) | Bog forest soil microbial communities from Calvert Island, British Columbia, Canada - ECP12_OM1 (SPAdes) (version 2) | ecosystem: Environmental > Aquatic > Freshwater > Wetlands > Bog ...
CGCAATCCGGACATTGATGGCATCCTTGACCTCGTCCGGGATATTGTATGCCTTTGCCCAGACGTAGATCACAAATTTCAGGCTCGATTCCCCGAACTCCTGAAAGAAGATCTTCGGCGGCGGCTCGGGAGCAAAATATTCCGTGTTTTTGATGGCGTCCAGCACGACCTCGGCGAGCACCTGTTTGACCCGGACGACATCGCTCCCGTATGCAACGGTAACGGGGACGGTATACCTAACCCTCGGGTCGGGTTCCGAGAAGTTCACCACGCTGTTCGAGGTGATCTTGCTGTTGGGGAGGGTCACGATCTTCCCGTCGATGGTTTTGACTCTCGTGCTCCGCGTCCCGATACTCATGACGTCCCCGTAGTAGGAGTCGACCTCAATACGGTCCCCGATCTTGAATGGCTTGTCGACCGTGATGATCGCGCCACCGAAGAAATTGGAGATCAGGTCCTGCGCAGCGAGGGCGAGGGCGAGGCCGGCGATACCTGCACCGGCGAGGAAGGGAGTGATGTTGATCTCGAGGTTGACAAAGACCAGCATGATCCCGACAAACCAGACCACGTAGCGCACCGCGAGTTCAAGGAGATCGATGATGCGGTCATCGGTATCCCCTTCGGTCATTTCGGCCAGTTCCCGCCCGTAGATACGGATGATATCGTGAAGGAGGGAGGACGCAATCCATGTCCCAAGCAGGATATAGATCGAATTGAGCACCTTGTCCGAGAGAACCCAGGCGTACTGCGCCGGGACGATGTCAAAATATTTCAGAGCAATGTAGACCGAGAGTGCTACGATACCAACCTGCACCGGAGTACCGATCGCGGCGACAATGATATCGTCCCACTTTGTCTCGGTGGTCTCGGCAAACTTCTCCAGCCACCGCACGACCATACGCGCGATTCCCGCGACGGCAAGACCGGCAATAATGGTTGCAACGGCGAAGAGCAGGTTGTCACTCATATACGTATACTTATGTTGCAGGATTCTAAATAAGTATAAGATAGCATGGCGACGGGAAACGAGATAGCTGCAACACTCCGCGGGCTTGTGGACCGGGATATGACCTTCATGCACATCTGCGGCACCCACGAGGCGGCCATTGCCCGCACCGGCCTGCGCAGCATCCTGCCGCCGCAGCTGAAGATCGTCATGGGACCCGGCTGCCCGGTCTGCATCACGCCGCAGGGCGAGATCGATGCAGCGCTCGATCTCGTGGAAAAGGACTGCATCATCGCGACCTACGGCGACCTTCTCCGGGTACCCGGCTCGAAAGGGTCTTTAGAGTCCTGCGGCGGTGACGTGCGGATCGTGCAGGGGATCCACAAGGCTGTCGAGATCGCCACAAAGACCAAAAAGGAGGTCGTCTTTATCTCGGTCGGTTTCGAGACCACCGCCCCGACTGTCGCCGCCTCCATCCTTGGCCGGCCCCCGGAGAACTTCTCGATCCTCTCCTGCCACCGGCTCGTTCCCCCGGCGATGAAATGGCTGCTTGAGCAGGGCGAGGCAAAACTTGACGGTTTTGTCCTGCCGGGCCATGTCTGCACGGTGATGGGCTACGAGGAGTACGAGCAGTTCCCGGTCCCGCAGGTCGTCGCCGGTTTCGAAGCCGAGGATATCCTGCTTGGCCTGGTCATGCTCGTCGAACAGATCCGCGAGGGCAAGCACCGGGTGGACAACGCGTACCCGCGTGCGGTCTCCCGGGAAGGAAACCTCAAGGCAAAGAAGATCATGTACGAAGTCTTCGAGCCCTCCGATGTAGAGTGGCGGGGATTTCCGGTCATCCCGCAGTCCGGGCTCAGGCTCAAAAAGGATTTCGAACAGTACGACGCCCAGAAGAAGTTCGGCATTGTGTACCGGAGAGTGAGCAAGCACTCGGCCTGCATCTGTGACCGGGTCCTGCGGGGTATTGCCCAGCCAACAGACTGTAAGCTTTTCGGGAAGGTCTGCACCCCCCGGACCCCGGTCGGGCCCTGCATGGTCAGTCACGAGGGCGCCTGCAAAATCTGGCACCTTTACCAGGTAAAAAACCTGTGATCCCCGGCGATCCTTTGCATTTATATGATAGCACACAAGATTAAGTAAGGTAAAATCAGCCTCGGTAGGGTAGTGGACATCCTAGAAGCCTCCGGAGCTTTTGACCCGGGTTCGAATCCCGGCCGAGGCGCTCCGTTTTTCGCGTACCTTTCAGCATATGTCGTAGTCTGGCCGGTTTTCCCCGATCATCCCCTTATCACCGGCTATCCGATGCGAATAAATAGTGTCCGAAATTAAAACAGGACTCTTACGTTGTCTGACCTTGCACACCGGGAAGACCGGAGTGGTCCCGGTACTCATTTTTTTGCAAAAAATTATGTGACGATCCGTTCGATGGCATAATCGAAAAAGGGAAGCGTCATGTAGAGCGCGGTGCTCCATGTGTTCCCCGTAAGCGCGACCATTATGCACACCACGGAAACAAGGGGGACCACAAGGTTGCGGGCACTGATTCTCCTGATATATACCTGATTTAGAGAGGATTCGACAAGCCGGCTTTCCCGCGTCGCATACCACCACTGGGCAAAGAATCCCATGCCGAGCACGAAAAGGTTGGCCTCGAATTCGATCGCTCCAACTGCCGTGTCGCCAAAAGCACCGTAATACGAGGTCGAGAAAGGGAGGAGGGCCACGAACATGAGGGTGACCAGGTTGATCCAGAGGAAGGTCTTGTCGATAGTTCGCACGGAACGGAACATGATGTGCTGGCCTATCCAGAAGGCAGCGAGGATAAGGAAGGCAAGGACGTAGTGGAAGAAAGCGGAATACAGCGAGAGAAGGGTGCGGATGGCAGCATCATTGGTCTGCACGAGGCCTGCCTTGTCCGGCAGGAGGAGGTTGATAACCAACAGGGTCATCGCAAAGGCAAAGATGCCGTCCGTGATCGCTTCCAGCCGGGCTTTGGTAAGATAGGGGACTCCCTGTGGGTCAGGCTCCTCGGCCATAGTGCTCTGTTCCCGGATGGGAGATGAACAGATTTATGACTTGGGATCTATTATTCGCAGACACCGGGGCCATGCCCACCCTGCGAGACTGAAAACAGGGCAATTGAGATCCTGCCCTGATACAACCTTAAAAAAGATCAGAAGACCAGTCCCGGTGCGAAGAATATGATACCGGTAAAGCCTGCGGCAGCGATAGCAAGGCAGCCCATGAGGATGTAATCCCCGGTACAGAACCGGCGTTCGCGCACCCGGGTCCGCGTTCCCGTCCGGTATCCCCGCATATCGATGGTGAGGCCGAGCACAGTCGAACGCAGGAGCGCATTTGAGACCAGCGGGACGACAATGGGCTGGACGCTCCTGACCTTCCCCAGCAGGCCCGTCCCCGGGTTGTAGCCCCTAGCCAGCTGCGCCTCATGGATCCTCTGCCCTTCGATCTGGAGCGTCGGGATGAACCGGAGCGCAATGATAAACATCAGGATGTAATCGACCGGCATGTGCAGTCGGTCCAGGGCATGCACGAGATCCCGGGGCTGGGTCGAGATCAGGAAGAGCTGGAACGCGAAGATCAGCACCATGAACCGGAGCGCAAGGACAAGGCCGATCACGATCGCCCCGTCCGTGACCGGGATGGATCCCCCGATCACCGGCACTCCCTGCGGAATGAGGGTGCCAAGCGTGGTACCGTTGGGCATCGTGAGCACCGTGATAACCACAAAGACAACGCTCATGACAAGGACGAGCCGGAGCTGCTGGATCAGTTTACGGTGGAGATGGCTGATATACGCGACGAGGAGCAGGACCGCAACCATAACAAGAAGGAAGGGGATGCCTGTGGCAATCACGCACATCACGGCAGCAACAACAATGAAGAGGATCTTCGTAAAAGGCGTGAGCCGGTGGAAGAACCCGTCCTTGTGGACATACTGCAGGATCTCAGCCATCTGCCTGCTCCTGCGCCCGCGTATCTGAGACCACACAGCCCTCGTCCATGGTGATAATGCGGTCGGCACAGTACCGTGCGATATCCCGGTTATGGGTGATCACCACCACCGTGTGCCCTTTCTGCTGGTGCTTTTTGAGGATCTCCATGACCAGCCGCGCCTCGTCGCCGTCAAGGCCGGTCGTGGGCTCGTCAAGGACAATGATATTAGGCTGCATCGCGACCACGCAGGCAATGGCAAGCCGCTGGCGTTCCCCCCGTGAAAGCCACCGGGGGTAGAGTGTTTTTGTGTGCAGGAGCCCGGCCTCTTCGAGCGCTCTATCTATAATGGCATCCTTGTTGTCAATCCCGAGATTTACGAGGCCAAACACGATCTCGTCCCGTACCGTATCGGCAAAGAACATGTGGTCCGGGTTCTGGAAGACCAGGCCCACATCCCGGGCAAGTTCTGCAATCGTGCAGTCCCGGGTATTTCTGCCGTTGACAATAACGTCCCCGGTTGTGGGGGTAAGGAGCCGGTTGAACTGCCGGACCAGTGTCGTTTTTCCGGAGCCGTTCTCGCCGATAATGGCAACAAATTCGCCGGCACCGATGCTGATAGTCACATCATGCAGTGCCGGGACATCGCCATACGAATACGAGAGGTGCCGGATATCTATTGCGGGGACTGCAGCGGTGCCGGCCGGGGCAACCTGCACCGTAAGAGACCTGCCGTTCCTGATCCCGGAAAAGTCCGGGATGACAATTTTTTTGATCCGTTCGTCTTTCAGAACCTCATCCGGAGCACCGATGGCAGCGATCGTGCCGTGCTCCATGACAACAAGGGTATCGACGATCTCCCGGAAGTGGTCGTACTTGTGCTCGACAATGAGGAGGGTCTTGCCCTGCTGCCTGAGGTTTGCGAGGATCGAAACAATCCGCCGGGTCGCGTGCTCATCCAACTCTGCGGTGGGTTCGTCAAGAATCAGGACATCATTTCCCAGAGCGATGGTCGCCGCAAGTGCGACGCGCTGCTTCTGGCCCCCGGAGAGATTGTGGGGCGAGCGATCTTTTAACGTTGAAAGATACGTGACCTCCATGATCGCGGCGAGGCGTCGTTCGATCTCGTCCGGGGAAAGGCCCCGGTACTCGAGCGCAGAGAGGATCTCCTCTTCAACAGTCGTAAAGATCATCTGCGCCTCGGCATCGTCAAAGACGATCCCGATGGTTCGTGCAATATCAGAGAGGCCGGTATAATCAGCAACGTTTTTGCCGTTGATGGTAACAATGCCGGCTTTCTTCCCGCCGTACTCGTGGCTGAGAATGCCGCAGGCTGCAAGACAGAGCGTGGTCTTCCCGGCACCGGAAGGGCCGGTGACCATGATGCATCGGCCCTTCTCTAAAACGAGAGAGAGGCGGTGCAGGGCTTCCTGCACCGCGTGAGGATACGTGTAACTGACTTCAGAGAGTTCGATCATTCCTGTCCTCGTACGAGCACCCTGCTGGAGGGGAGGTAGAGGATCTGGACAATGATCGCATTAAATACTGCCGTTATAACCACGATCGGGACAAAGACGATGACAAAGGCCCCAAGGCTGCCGTGATACGTGGAAAGGATAGTCGCGCCAACAGAGAGGATCGCAATCGCAGCAAAGGAGAAACCGCTCACCAGTGTTGCAATAAACGTTGTCACGGTAGGGGCAAGTTTTGTCCGGGTGCTCAGGAGCGCGTAGAGGCCAAAGCAGGTCAGTGCGCCAAGCGGCTCACTGATGAGGTTTGCCGGGGGGAATATTGAACTGGATATCAGCATCGACAGGAGACCGGCAACGATACCGATCCCAAGCGCTTCATACACCCTGGGCCGGATCAGGATGATCGCGAGGCAGTAGAACGCGATAATCATATTGGGCGTAAGCGGCGTGTGGAGCATCGCAAGGAAGTACCGCAGTATAGCGCCGACAGCAAGGAGGATTCCGACAATAGCAATGTCTTTTGACTTCATGATTACATCTCACCGGTAATTATGCACAGGTACCCCGCAAGAGCACCACAAGGTGCTGCCGGCATCGCCGGTTCACGGCGACCAGGCCGTACCTGATGTATACTTTTGTTCATTAATGTATTAAAATGTAACTTTACCGGAATGAGGGAGGGGACTTACTGTTTCTTTGGATCCATTCTCCGACGGAGCGTCCGTAGGCCTGAGCCAGGCCCGGGAGGTTCCAGTGGAAATGGTGCCAACACCCGACAAAATTCTTCATAAAAACGGGTATTTTTGGGAACGGGCCGTTTTAACCGGGAAAAAACCGTGCAATTTAGCAGCGTTCCTTTCATCGCGAAAAGCGGGAGGATCAACTGGTCGTGCAGAGCGCCGGGAGGGAAAGGAACGCTTCTATGGCCAAAAATAAAGAGGGTTCTGTACCGGGCAAAAACCGGATGCTTTTTCCCGGGAAATACCTGAGATCCGCTGCCGGTATCATTGTGCGATGCCAAAGGGAACCACCCGGATAAGGGACACCCTGTTTTTCCATCAGAAACATTCCTCAAGGTAGAGCAGGGAGCCTTCGTATCCGGTTCAGAAGGTTCATTACGTTTCGCTACGCTCTTTTCGTACAGGAAGGGAAAAATGCAGGGTACCGCCGACCGCGATGAGATCTACCGGGAATCCCTCGCACTCCACGCACGGTATCACGGGAAACTGGAGATCCGGTCCAAGGTCCCGCTCCGGAACCGGTATGACCTCTCCCGTGCCTATACCCCGGGCGTTGCCGAGGTCTGTCGCAGGATAGGGCAGGACAGGAACCTTGCGTACCGCTATACACTTAAGGCGAATACCATCGCAATCGTGACGGACGGATCGGCGGTCCTCGGACTCGGGAATATCGGCGGGTATGCTGCCATTCCGGTGATGGAGGGGAAGGCAATTCTCTTCAAGGAGTTCGCTGGCATCGACGCGTTTCCCATCTGCTTTGAGAACTATGAGACCGATTTTGTCGACCAGGTAAAAAATATCGCACCGGTCTTTGGCGGGATCAACCTCGAAGACATCGCCGCCCCGAAATGCTTTGAAGTCGAAGACGCCCTGCAGGATATCGGGATACCGGTCATGCATGACGACCAGCACGGCACCGCGGTTGTCGTGCTCGCGGCGCTCCTGAATGCCTGCCGGGTCACCGGGAGGACGTTTGAGGATCTCAATATCGTGGTCTGCGGCGCAGGGGCGGCAGGCTATTCCATCACCCGGCTCCTCAAGTGCATCGGCTACGACCCGCTCGTCTGCACCACAGTCCGCGAGATCACGGTCTGCGACACGCAGGGTATCATCCACCGCCGGCGTGAGGGACTTTACAGGAACAAGTACAAGTTCATCCTGAGCGAGGAGACCAACCATGCGGGCCGGACCGGCTCGCTTGCAGATGCTATGGAAGGAGCGGACGCGATTATTGGCGTCTCGGCTCCCGGGATTATTACGCAGAGGATGATCCGATCGATGAACAGGGACCCGATTGTCTTTGCGATGGCAAACCCGGTGCCGGAGATCTGGCCGGATGCGGCAACAGAGGCAGGGGCAGCGGTGGTCGGCACCGGCCGGAGTGATTTCCCGAACCAGATCAACAATGTGCTCGCCTTCCCGGGCATCTTCCGGGGGGCACTCGATGCCTGTGCCACCCGTATCTCCGACGAGATGAAGGTCGCGGCCGCCCATGCCATCGCCGGGTGCGTCCAAAAACCGCACCGGGGGCATATCCTGCCCAGCATCCTTGACAAGAGTGTAACCCGGGCGGTAGCACAGGCAGTCGCACAAGCGGCAGAGTCCTCCGGGTGCCGGAGAACCATCTGATCGCAGTTTTTTAAAAGATATTTTTACCGGGCTTCAGCCGTAGCCGGTGATCTCGTAATCGATCGCGGTTGAATTCTTCGCACACTCTTTCCCGTGCAGGAGCACCTCGTCGATCATCTTCTTGAGCAGGGCGGGGTACACCGCACCCACCATCTCCTGCACCGGCTTACCATCACAGAAGAACTTGAAGGTCGGCGTGCTCCGCACCCCGTACCGCTCGGCCGTCCACGGGTTGATAATAATATTGAGCCGGACAAAGGTGACGGTCTCCCGGTATTCTGCTGCATAGTTCCTGAAGTAGGGCTCTATCTGGTGGCAGAACGGGCAGGTCGGGCTGTAGAACATGACTGCAACGGGTTTCTTCTCTTTCTCCACAAGCGTCTCCCAGGTAAGGTCTGATGCATCGGGAAGCGGATCCGGGGATTCTATGCCATCCATCGACACCACGTATGAGAAATGTGTGAAAATCCTGCTCTTATAGTTTGTCCTCTTCACTATGCATACTCACCAAAAGAGGGTACGAGGGAAATCTGACGGGAGGAATCATGATAAATTATTGCGAGTCTGACGTGCAGCTGTCGGAAAATACCTACCCGGGATCCGCTGGAGCCGGTCTGTCTCAGTATTCTTACCCTATCCCGGTACAGTACCGAATTCTTTATTGTGGATCACCGGGATAGGGTACTGAACTGGCCAAACGGCGACAGGGATCACCAGAGATGCTCCGAAATATTCTTTTTTCACCCGCCCCTTATGGAAAGAACCACCCCGGTGATACAGCATGGTAAAACGCTACCTCTCGCTTGTCTCCTTTGATGAGGCGCTGCGTCTTCTCAAAAGTTCGTTTGATATTCCCGGGCGCACGGAAACCGTTCCGGTTACCCGGGCGCTCGGACGGGTGATTGCCACCCCGGTCTATGCCCGGTATTCGGTGCCCGAGGTTAACCTCGCGGCTATGGACGGCATTGCCGTAAAGAGCCGCGATACGCTCGGGGCATCCGACCAGTGCCCGGTGACCCTCGATGATATTGCCCGAGTCAATACCGGCAACATCCTCCCCCCTGAATTCGATGCCGTGATCATGATCGAGGACACGTGGGAGACCGGGGGGAGGTTCCAGATCCGGAAAAGCGCCGCCCCATGGCAGCACGTGCGTCCTGCCGGGGAAGACATCCGGGAGGGCAGGCTCGTCTTACCCAAGGGACATGTGATACGGGCCTTTGATACCGGGGCCCTTGCGACCTATGGGATCGCCGACATTGAAGTGACCTCAGCACAGGTTGGTATCATCCCTACCGGGAGCGAACTCGTCCCTCTTGGTGTCCGGCCGCAGCCCGGGCAGGTTGTGGAAAGCAATACCCTCATGGCGCAGGTGCTCCTCGAATCGATGGGAGCCACGTGCATGCGCCTGCCCATCGTCCGGGACGACCCCGGGCTCATTGAAGAAGCGCTCGGCCGTGCGGCAGAAACAAACGACCTCGTCATCATCTCGGCCGGGTCCTCTGCCGGGACCCGGGATTTTACCGCGGGGGCGATCGCGGCGATCGGTGAGCTGATCTTCCACGGCGTCGCCGTCAAGCCGGGCAAGCCAATGATGCTGGGGAAGATCCACGGGACGCCGGTCATCGGCCTCCCCGGCTACCCGCTTGCGGCCCAGACCGTGCTTCGCGAATTTGCCGTCCCGCTCCTCGAATACTGGGGACTTGCCCCGTTCCCGAATTACTCTGTCCGTGCACGGCTTGCGACACCGCTCTCTTCAGATATCGGCTTTGACGAGTTTATCCCGGTCTCAGTCGGGAGGATCAACGACCAGTACTGGGGGATCGCCCGTTCGCGGGGCACGGTGGTGCAGATGGCAACCGTCAGGTCTAACGGCTACACGCACATCCCGGCCCGGGTGGAAGGATGCGATGCGGAGCACGAACTGGATGTCTTTCTCACGACCGATCCGGCGAACATCGAGCGGACCCTCATTTTTTCAGGTGCGATCGACCCGGTTCTCGAAGAGCTGGGAAATCTTGCCCACGACCAGGGCCTCTTTATCCATACGGCAAGCGCCGGCAATACAAGTGCCATTTTAGCTCTGACGAGGAACTCCTGCCATGCTGCTCCGATGAGCCTGCCGGCGTTCTCCATCATACGGGAATGCACGACGCTGGTGCCGTACCTGGAGTCGATGGACCTCGTTTTTGTCAATATCGCGACCCAGGAACAGGGCATCGTCTCGGCAAAAGAGGTCCGGCCTGACGCACTTGATGCTGTCTGCTGGGTCAATTCGCGCCGGGACACCCCGACCCGGCTTCTTTTCGATGCCCTGCTCGCGTCGCACCACCTTGCACCGTCCCGGATACGGGGCTATGAGATTGAGGCGGCTACCCCCGGGGCCGTTGCTGCCGCAGTCAGGGCCGGGCAGGCCGATGCAGGGATCTGCTCCGAGGGGCTTGCCACCTCCCACGGCCTGCTGTTTTTACCGGTCGCACAGGAACAGTACGAACTGGTGATGCGCCGGGAGATGCTGTCCGATCCCCGGATCGTCACCCTCATTGGGCTCGTCCAAAGCCCGGCGTTTAAGGTTCATCTCGACCGGTCAGGGGCCTACAGCACCACCCTGACCGGCAGGATACGGAGCCTTTCGTCCGAAACCCTTGAACCCGGTACGCCCTCGTCCTGCAACCGGTGAAAGGCAGGATTACCGCTGCCATTTTATAGGCTGCTTGCGGACAGTTCCTGCATAGGGTGGATACAAAGAAAACAGGGGATCGTTTCTATGGAGATGCTCATCAACGGGAAGGCGGCTCCTGCTGCCGATGCAACATGGATCGATGTGAACAACCCGGCAACCGGCGAATCTGTTGACCGTGTCCCCAGGGGGTCCCGGGACGATGTGGATGCGGCAGTCGAAGCGGCGGATGCGGCGTTTGGTGCGTGGTCGGAAAAGACCATGCGGGACCGCGGGCTCCTTCTCGCCCGCGCCGCGGCAATGGTTCGCCGGGACCACAAGCAACTGGCAGAGCTCCTGACCCGGGAGCAGGGAAAACCACTCCATGAATCCATAGACGAGGTGAGGGGGTGCGCAAACATCCTCGAATACTATTCCTCCATCGCCGGGCAACCTGCCGGTGAAGCAGTAAATCTCGGCAAGGCCGGGGACTGCCTGGTGACCAGGGTCCCGCTCGGGGTCTGCGGCGCGATCATTCCCTGGAACATGCCGGTGCTCATTATGGGCTGGAAGGTGGGGCCGGCACTGCTTGCGGGTAACAGCCTTGTCCTCAAACCGGCATCCACGACACCGCTCACGAACCTCAAAATTGCCGGACTGCTGCAGGAAGCCGGGCTCCCAGCCGGCGTGCTCAATGTCGTGACCGGGCCGGGAGAGTCGGTCGGTGAGGCTCTGGTGCGTCACCCGAAAATAAAGAAGATCTCCTTTACCGGGAATTGTGCGACCGGCCACCGGATACGCGCGCTCGCGGGCGATCATCTCAAGGCACTCACGCTGGAACTGGGAGGTTCCGATCCGATGATCGTCATGGCAGATGCTGATATCCCAAGAGCAGTCGAAGGGGCACTCCGCGGGCGGTTCTATAACGCCGGCCAGATCTGTACGGCGGTGAAAAGGCTGTACCTGCACGAGAAGATTGCCGGGGAGTTCATGCACCTGCTCACCGTCCGGGTGCAAAGCATGAAGATCGGAAACGGTCTCCTGGCGGGAACGGAAATGGGCCCGCTCAACAGTGCCGCCCAGATGGATCGGATCTCAAATGTTGTGCAGGAGGCTACCGACCGGGTGGAAGGGAAGATCCTGACCGGTGGCTCCCCGGTGACCGGGAAAGAATACGAGAACGGCTTCTTCTACCGCCCGACCCTGATCGCGGATGTGCCCCCGGATGCCGCGCTGCTCAGGGACGAAATCTTCGGGCCTGTACTACCGGTGATGACCGTCCCTGATCTCGGCACTGCCATCCGTGAAGCGAACAGGTCGCAGTACGGCCTTGGTGCATCGGTCTGGACCCGGGATCTCTTGACGGTAAAAGAGGTGTTCCGGAACGTGCATGCCGGGATCATCTGGGTGAACCGCCACCTTACCGTCCCCCCCGAGGTTCCATTCGGCGGGACAAACGAGAGTGGGATCGGCAGGGAGAACGGTTTCCACGCGCTGGACAATTACACGCAGACAAAAACGCTGTTTCTGGGCTGGTAAAAAAGAAATTTTCAGGTACTTTTGCGGATCAGAAGAAACGCTGCGATACCACCCAGGCATACCACTACCGGTACCGGGGCACTCTGCGTAGTGGTGGCGGGGAGCGCGGTCGTGGGAAGTGTCCCGGTTGTTCCAGCCACAGCCGCTGTGCTGTTCTCCATGCCTACTGCCGCCGTCCCTGTTGTTGTGATATTGGCGGAAGAGAGCCCGGGGATCGGACAGGCCTCCCCGGAGCTGCTGCAGGATGAGGCCGGGACCACCGTGAACTTTCCGGAGGCGGTTGCACTCTGGGTGACCGCACTGACCGTCACCAGGTACTCATCGGGTGAAAATGCGGAGGTATCTACCGTAAACGACCAGATGTTTTGGCCGGCACTGCCGGGCTGCACCGTGACCATGCCTCCGGCACCCGAGAAACCGGAGAATGTACTCTTTGAGGTCGGGGAAAATGAAGACGACGTGATATCAACCATCAGGTTATCCCCCGCGGCAAGACTTGTCGTCCCGTTGAGAATAAAGACGGTCCCCTGCGGAACCGTGCCCGGGGAATTGATTCCCACGGTTGGCTGGCTGACAAAGAACGTGACCGTGGCAAAGGTGTCGTCGATATTCTGGCTCCCGATCGCGCTCATCAGCGCGGTAATGGAATCCGTACTCTGGAGGCTTCCGCTGCCGGTGAACTGGTAGATGGTTTTCCCTGTCTGGACATTTTTGACGGTGCCGGACGAAGCGTCATACACGATATCGAACTGACCGTTCATCATAGGGTGCTGGACAAGGACAAAGTACTGCCCGGGCGCAAGGTTCGCGGTATCTGTCCCTTTAAGGTCGTATACGTAGGTATCATCGTTGTTGACCTGCACGGTAGTAACCCTGGCGAAGTTGTACCCGATGAACCATATCTGGAGTCCCACCTGCGGGTGGCCGGTGGCGATACCGCTGATCGTGACCGGGTCTCCCTGCGCGATGGTGGCAATCGACCCGGTACTTCCGGGCGAGAGGGTGATCGCTGCTGCGCACGGCATATACAATGCACAAACAAGCAGCAGGAGGCAGGCCAACCGGCATACATTTCCGGTGAGTGGGTGGGCGTTCATGGCAGGACTTCCTTTCATGGTCGAGGGTTGTTCTCCGGCCGGGAAAAACAGCTCGTCCTGCAGTTGTAGGGCGGGATCGTTAAAAAAACCGGCTCACACTGACTCCTGCTGCCGGTCCCGGATGGGATGGATACCGGCAGGAGAGAGGGGGTCCCCGCAGCAGGCAATAGTGCCGTCAATCCCCTCCCTGCCGCATACATGCTGCCTCTTCGGCGGCCGGATGCAGGGAATATAACATTTAAGAGAATACCGCTCATTGTACTACCCATGGATGAAGGACACCATCACGGCGAAGACTTTGACGCCCGCCTTTCTGCCTGCGGCGTTGCCGAACCGGTACGCACCTATCTCTCCCGGTGTGCACAATTCCACTCTTCCCCTGCACCGGGCCTTCTCATCGGCGCATTCATGGTGGACTATGCCCTCGAACTGCTGGGCGCAAACCCTGAAGAGAAACTCTTCTCGGTATGCGAAACCCCCAAGTGTCTCCCCGATGCACCACAGGTGATCACTCACGGCACGACAGGTAACGGCAGGCTCAAAGTGCTCCCTATTGGCAGGTTTGCGCTGACCCTAAACCGGGCATCGGACAAAGCAACTGCAGATGCGGTCAGGGTCTATGTCGATCTTGAGAAGATCAGGCAGTTCCCCATCATCGATGCGTGGTTCGCAAACAGCCCGACGTTCAGCAAGCATACGCAGGGCAACGCCCTCCAGGAGCAGATCTTTATGGCAGGCAGAAAGTTCCTCTCATATGAGAAGGTCAGGGTGCCGGTCACCTTCAGGGAGCCCTGGCAGCCGGTAAAATGCCCATCCTGCGGGGAGACAGTGCCGGACTATATGGCCGTTGACGGCAAGTGCGGCGCCTGCGGGTCGATGAAGTATTATGAGAAAATATGAACGTGGGGATACGACAGATCCCTGCTTTCCGCAGGTAAAAGGAAATATCACCCTCTCTTTTGACGGTGTGGCAGTCCCCGCTTTTCCGGGTTATTCGCACATCCTGCCGGATGATTGATCGGAAATTGATCCGCTTCAGGAAAGCTCCTTTCGGAGGCGACGATATTCCTCCCCACGATCTTCCCTACGGCTACTGAACTATTCTTCCAGGATAGAAAAATCAATGGTTGAAACAAATTCAGAAATGTATATCGTTCACAATAAACCTCAAAATGAGAACGTGAGTGGGAGGAGTAAGCCTCCTTCTGTTCATGCGGCATTCAGCTCTGCGCCAAACCCGGGCGGATACCGAGCGATCCATTGCCCTGTTCTGGCTTGCACCCGCAGGGATTCGCCGTTTCATCGTATCCTGTTCCGTTAAAGCGCTCAGCGGGTTACTCGCGCGGAACCAGCCGCACTTCTCGCCCTCAAGGGCTCAACCGCATCATAACTGGGAACAGGCCGTGTCGTTTCTGTGCCATTGCCGTGACTCTCGCCACCCATACTTGCGTATGGCTGCGTGCCCGGTGGGTGGGGGGACTTTCCTCAGCGGCCATGTATAAGGCCACCGTCAGCCGCTCTCTCCCTCTCACGAGAACATATGCGCGAACGATCCTTAATAATGGTACCGATGAGCCGGTATACATGCACCGGGTTCTCCCGGGGAGGGATAACTAATTTAACAACCCCTGCCGAAAGTGTCACAACAGAGGTATATGTCATGCAGCTCCTGAATCCCGATGAAGGTCTCCTCGCCATCCGGCTTGCCCGGGGGGCCATCGAATACACAATCGTAAAAAAGCCAAAACCGATGGTCCACCTGACCCCGGTCTTTTCCGAGAAACGCGGGGTCTTTGTAACCCTGACAAAACAAGGCCAGCTCCGGGGCTGCATCGGCTTTCCCTACCCGGTCATGCCGCTGGGTGATGCCATCGAAGATGCCGCAGTGGCGGCGGCCCTCGAAGATCCCCGGTTCCCCGGGGTGGGAAAAAGCGAACTCGTGGATCTCGATTTTGAGGTGACCGTACTTACCATTCCCGTGACCCTTGAATGCGACCCGCAGGACCGCCCGGCTCATGTCGAGGTCGGACGCCACGGCCTCATCGCCCGGGGCTTTGGTACAAGCGGCCTTTTGCTGCCCCAGGTGGCAACCGAGTATGGCTGGGATGCGAAGACTTTCCTCGACCATACCTGCGAGAAGGCCGGGCTGCCCCGGAACTGCTGGACAAAGAACAACGTGGAGATCCTCACCTTCGAAGGCCAGATATTCACCGGTACATTTAAGGGATCGGTTTAACAGAAGAGACCGCGAATCATCTAGGAACAGGAGTATCCCTTGGGCATGGCGATTACCTTCGAGAGTCTGGACAGCGATATTGCAGGGCGCACCGGAAAACTGGGTGCCTCAAAAAAGATCATCCGGACACCGGCGCTGCTGCCGGTCATCAACCCCCACCTGATGCTCGTCACCCCCAAAGAACTCCGTGCAATGGGGGTTGAGGCGTTGATCACCAACGCCTACATTTTCTCCCAGAGCAGGCAGTACAGCGAGCGGGTCCGGGAGGAAGGACTGCACCGGCTGCTCGATTTTGACGGCCTGATCATGACCGATTCCGGGTCGTTCCAGCTCTCGGTCTATGGCGACGTCTCCCTGACAAACGAGCAGACCCTCTCCTACCAGCGGGATATCGGGAGCGACATCTGGGTACCGCTCGATATCCCGACCTCCCCGGATGCGGACCGCACAACTGCCGAACGGGAACTTGCCATCACCACGGAAAGGCTCCGCGAGGCAAAGGAACTCTTCGGGAACGATGCCCCGCTCGCCGGGCCGGTGCAGGGCGGCATCTACCCGGACCTTCGCGAGCAGGCGGGAAAAGCAGTGGGCGATCTCGGCTTTGCCTTCTGCCCTATCGGTGCGGTCGTGCCGCTCATGGAGGCCTACCGGTACCGTGACCTCGTGGATGTCGTTATGGCCGCAAAACGCACAATCCCCCGCTCTGCATGCGTCCACCTCTTCGGGGCGGGCCACCCGGCCATGTTTGCCCTTGCCGCCGCGATGGGCTGTGATCTTTTTGATTCTGCCGCGTATGCCCTCTATGCAAAGGAGGGAAGGTACCTCACCTCACACGGCAGTTTTAAAATAGACGAACTCACCGATCTTCCCTGCGCCTGCGCGGTCTGCCGGAGCCACACGGCTGAAGAGCTGCGCACTGCAAAGGACCGGACACGGCTCCTCGCCCTCCACAACCTCGCCGTCACTCTCGCCGAGATTGCGCGGATCCGGCAGGCAATAGCAGACGGCACGCTCTGGGAACTCGTCGATGACCGGTGCCGGAACCACCCGCAGCTCCTCGCCGGCTACCGGGAACTGCTCGGGCACAACACGGAACTTGAACCTTTTGACCGAGCCTCCAAGCGCCGGTTCTTCTACCGGGGGAGCGAGAGTTGCGCCCGTACCGAGGTCATCCGGTACCAGCGGCAGCTGGCCCGGCTGCGCCTGGGAAATGAGGTGCTGGTTGCCTGCGACGCCGGGCACCGCATGGGATACGACGATGTGCTTTTCTTCAAGCCGCCTTTCGGGCCCTACCCTGTTGAGTTAAAGGAGACCTTTCCTGTCGGCCCAACCGAGATCCCCCCGTGGGACGCGGCGATGGTGCGGCAGGGGTGCCGGGGCATCCGGATGCTTGCCGAAAGCCATAAAGGGAGCAGGATCTCTGTGTCAGGTCTCCGCAGCAGGCATACAATTTTCCTCGAAGAAGTCGGAGATGCTGCGGAGCTGGTCGAATGATCCGGTTCGATATCAAAAAGCGGGACGGTCTTGCCCGGGCCGGTGTCATGAGTGGCGACGGGTTGACAGGGCCGCAGGTGCCGTTCCCTGCCGTGATCGACACGGAGGCACTATTCCCTTCGCTTGCAGCACGGGGCGGCACCAATGTTCCGCTCTCTGCGCCGGCGGCATTTGCAAAGACATACGTCCCCACGGGAGCCGGCCAGCCGGTCACTATCCACCCGGAGCTTGAAAACCCTGCTGCAGGCGGGGATATAGTGATGGTCGCGAACTGGCACACAGCACTCGCCAACCCCCGGCAATATGTCGCGTGGCTCAAAGCCCTCAAAGAAAAGACCCCCTCCGATACACTCTGGTATGCACCGGCCGCAGCCCTGCCCTCGGATGTCCACATCCTCTGCTACGCGGGCTTTGGCCTCTTCGATTACACCGGGGTCGATCTCACATCCGCACAGGGAATGTTCTGCACTCCCGAAGGGGAATTCCCGGCCGACGCACAAAAGGGAGGTATCTGCGGCTGTGAAGGCTGCCGGAACGGGGACCTGAAACTGCACAACAGGCTCGCGCTGGATCATGAGATCGCGCTCGTCCGGTATTTTATCGGTCAGGCAAAACTCCGCGAACTCGTGGAAGCCCGGTGCCGGATGAACGCGAACCATGTCGCCATCATGCGCCATCTCGACACGGATTACGCATGGTCGGAACCGTATTCACCCATTGCCCGCAGCGGCGTGATGAGGGCAAATTCGGGGGAATCGATGCAACGGGTCGAGATCAGGAGGTTTGCAGAGCGGCTCCTCACCCGGTACTTGCCGCCGAAAGCCACGGTTGCCGTCCTCCTGCCCTGCTCGGCAAAAAAACCCTACTCGCTCTCGCAGAGCCACCGGCGGTTCCAGCAGGCAATCGCCGGCCGGGCCCACGAACTGATCATCACCTCGCCGCTCGGACTTGTTCCCCGCGAACTTGAATGCGTGTACCCGGCGATGCACTATGATGTCCCGGTCACCGGCTACTGGGACGCAGAGGAATGCGCGTACATCTCGGACATCGTCGCCCGCTACCTCTCGCTTCACAACTATGAACGGGTAATCGCCCATCTTGAAGGCGGCGCGCTCAGGGTTGCGGAGATGGCGGCAGCGACCTGCGGCATCACGCTTGAGTATTCCTGCCGAGAACACCCGGCCGGAGAGGGTGCCCTTTCCCAGCTCAGCCGGGCCCTCGACTGCGAACGCCGGGTAAAGGACG
>Ga0209039_10001999_pt1 | contig 18004 bp, 19 predicted proteins | sample BogFormECP12_OM1_FD_188238 | JGI IMG/M metagenome (GOLD analysis project Ga0209039, IMG submission 188238) | Bog forest soil microbial communities from Calvert Island, British Columbia, Canada - ECP12_OM1 (SPAdes) (version 2) | ecosystem: Environmental > Aquatic > Freshwater > Wetlands > Bog ...
GATTCCCGCGCCGCCGGTTCCACCGCAGCCGCTTTAACCGCGGGTTTCACCCCCCGCGGTGCGGCCAAAGGAAAGGTTAAGGCGTCGCTTCCCGCAAAAAGTGAGCAGTGAAGAATATGGGGATTTCTGCGGAGATAAAAGCCATAAAGCCGGGGGAGAACCTGCACATCTGCCCGGCGTGTGGATACGAGTACGGGTTCCATCTCTCCTTTGTCAGCGTGAATGCCGCACAGGATGGGAAAGAGAGCCCGGTGAAATCCACCCGGGACCTCTACCGGGTGATCCTGATCTGCCCTGAATGCGGAGCCCGGTTCGATGCAGGCTGGAGGATCTCGTTCTGCGAGGAGGAGAGCCACATTGTCAGGGCTGCCGGAATCCCGCACTGACGCAGCGGCCATTTTCCTAGGGCTGGATGAACACAGTTGCCATGCAGCCGTGGCACCGGAGGGCCTGATGCGGTGCATCCGTTGCAAGGGAAAAGGATTGTGTGGCCTGCCCCGGTGTCCGATCACCAGCCGGTTCCTTGCACAGGCGGAAGTGAAACCCTCCGCAAACTACCAGGGCACCGCTCCATCGGTCTTTGTCGGGAGTTTCGGCTACCCGGATGTCCAGGGCGGCCCGCTTCTTATTGATGACAGCGACCATCCCCCGGATTGGCTGGCCCGTAACCTCAGGATCGAGGATGTCGTGGGTATCCGGGCCAGGACGATCCGCGGGCGATCCCCGGCCCGGCAGTTCACCGGCAACCTTCAGGAGATCGCCCTCTCGTCACGACCCCTCGATGTCGACGTCGCGTTCTCCCGCCCGGTCTCTTTTGCGATGACCTTCGACGGGACGGTCGCGCCGGTGGGGTTCTCGGGGGAGGTACAGCGGCTTGACGTGGTGGGCAGCGCCACCGTTGAACGACTTGTCGACCGGATCACATCAGATACCGATCTCGGGGCTACCGAAGCCTGTATCGAACTGTCCCGTGGGGGAAACGATGTCTACAGCATCACAAAACTCATGACCTCGGGGCTCCTTGGTCGGCACCGGCACTTTGTCCCCACCCGGTGGGCGATCACGGCGGTCGATGATACGCTCTCTGTGGCATTAAAAAAAGAGATCGCACGTTTTCCCTCAATCGAAGACTACCGGGTCTTTTCCGGGGAGGTCTTTGCAAACCGGGTTGTCTGCATCCTTGCCCCGGGGGACTGGCGGTACGAGATGATCGAGGTCTGGGGGAAACAGACGCTCTGGGCCGGGGATACTGAAGCGATCGTGCAGGACCGGGAAGGGATAAAAAAACAGGGGTATTCCCCGATTTCCGGCGCCTATTACTCGGCCCGGCTTGCCGTGTGCGAGTACCTTGCACGGATCCGGCGCTCGGCCCGGGTGATTGTGTTGCGACATATATCCAGCGATTACTGGGCGCCGCTCGGGACCTGGGTGATCCGGGAGGCGGCCCGGAAGGCGATGGCATCTCCAGCGGTTTCCTGCGAATCGCTGGATGCAGCCATTGCTGTCGCTTCCACCCGGATCGGATTTGGGTACTGGCAGCAGCACAGCACGCTCATCCCCGAGATGCGCACCCAGCGGACCCTCTTCTCGTTCTGATCGGTTATCCCGTGTACGCCTGGGCTGATTTTGACTGCCGATGGTACCTGTCCCTGATGCCTTCGAGCGTCTCGATCTCGGTCGTGTCCTTGTCGTCCCTGATCCGGATGAACCGGGGGAACCTGAGAGCAAAACCCGCTTCGTAGGTCGTGCTGACCTGGAGTTCGGCATATCCCACCTCAAAGACCAGTCCCGGCTCGAAACGCACCTCTTTTCCGGCGCCTGAGATCACCGTGTCCTTGAGGAGATCGTACACCTCGCCCAGCTGCTCGTCAGAGAATCCGGTCGCCACCCGGGAGAGTGGGATAAGTTTTCCCTGGTCCTGGCAGGCCACCAGGAACGACCCGAAGACGTGCGCCCGTTTTCCCTCCCCCCATTCTGCGCCGATAACGGCGAGGTCGAGGGTATCCACCTCCGGCTTGATCTTGATCCAGTTCTTTCCCCGCTGGCCCGGGGTATAGGGCGAATCCGGCACCTTGAGCATAATCCCCTCGTGGCCGGCGGCAAGCGCGTCATGGTAAATCTGTTCGATGACCTGCGGGTCGGCACTCACTACCTGCGGGGCGACATACTGTGTTACCCTATCCACGAGGATGCTGCGGCGTTCGTGGAACGGGAGATCGATCAGGGTTTTACCGTCAAGATAGAGAATATCGAAGACATTGGGCACCATCCTGATCTCCTCCTGGGCCCCGGCCACATCGTGACGGCGGCGGAACCTGCGTAACACGGACTGGAACGGCATCGGTCTGCCGTCTTTGATCGCGATCACCTCCCCGTCGAGAATCACATCCTGGGTGGTCGATGCCTGCAAGAGTGCAATCACGTCGGGAAGGGCCCCGCTGACATCTTCGAGCCGGCGCGAGTACATCATGGCCTTATCGCCCTCTTTATGGAACTGGAACCGCGATCCATCGTACTTGTATTCCGCTGCCACCTCGCCGTGGTCTTTTACCATGCCCGCAATGGTGCCCTGCTGGGCAAGCATCATCCGCACCGGGTGAAAGAGCGTGATGTGAATATCCGTGAGGGCGTCTGGCCCCAATTTCGCAAGGCGTGCCACCTCCCCCAGGTCATTTATGGCCTGCATCGCGTGTTCGACAAGGGCCGGATCTACCGAGAACGCCTTTGCGATCGCCTCGCGAACGGTCCCTTCACCCACTCCGATACGGAGTTCTTCAAGCATGATACGGGCGAGATACCGCCCTTCGAGAGGGGTTGCATCACCCAGCATCAACTTGACTGAACGCATTTTCTCTTTCTGGGAAGTTGCCCCGCCCCGGGCCGCGATGCTGATAAGTCTGGTATAGACCTCGACAAGGTCGAGGTCCTGGGATGATAACGATGCCTGCGACTTCTTCGCGAGCAGTTCTTCGACTGCCCTTCCCATGTCCCCGGTTTTATTGATCCGCTCGATGACCGCATCCTTCTTTACCCCGGCGACGTAACCCACGGATTCATAGAGGAGGTTCGGGCCTATCCCGAGTTTCTGGGCGCTCCAGTCGGGAAAGATCCTCCCCATGATAAACCGGACAAAAACGGGGAGTTCTTCAGGTGACAGATGTGGCAGCACCCTGCTGATCACATCGATCATGTCAAGACGGCCGGAGATGTGCTCGATCTCTTCGCAGCACCGTGAGAACTCTGAGAATAGCATGAGGTTTCTGATGTGTGGGTTGGTGACCGGAGAATTAACATTTTGCTGTATCGCAGGATGAGGCGGGGCCTCTTTGTATACAATCCTTTTCCGTTTTTATAGCCAAGGTAAAAGTATTTTTAATTTACTGCCGATAATTCATGCAGTGCAGGTTGTGGAACAATCCTATGGGTGACGAGTGGCAGCCCGAAGCAGTGGTGAGGGTGAGACTGGAACGTCTTAAAAAAGAATTTAACGAATATATCAACGTCAATAGCGAAAAGATTGACGCAAATATCCCCGTTTTTTTCGGTCAGGTCATCGCCTCCCTTGATAAGACGCTTCCCGGCCTCAGCGATGAGCTCTTCGACCAGTTCATCGATGCGATGGCCTTTGCCGTTCTTGAAGCCTCGAAACGGTCCGAAGAGATCCCCTTTGTCGAAAAACTCTTCGATTACGCAATGCGCAACAAGCGGGGGAGCCGGAATCGTGCAGTTTACGATATCCTCCTTGGCATGAAGATGATCAACACCGGGAAATATGCAGAGGGTGCCGAGCAGCTCAAGAAGTACCGGTCCGTGGACGTCATCATCTGCCCTGCGATCGCGTACTGCTATTTCGTCCTTTCCACCCAGCAGAGCCCTGTCGAGAGGAGCGGGGAATACCAGCGGCTCAAGGATATGGCGCTTGCCGCACGGGAGCAGATGATCGAACTTGTCCGGCTCAGCCCGCCGATAAACCGGCTGCAGGATCTCGAAATTGCCGAAGATCCGCGGATCAACAAGATCTTCTGGTTCATGATCAAGCAGGCAATCGACTGGTTCCCCAGCGAGCGCGAGTTTCTCCGTATCGGGATCGAGAAGGCGTCCAAGGACGGGGGGCGTGAACTTAAAGAGGAACTCCTCAATATTGCGATTGAACGGTTCTACAACGACATGTTCTTCCTGCGCGAGCTCTATAAACTCAAACTCGAGAACCGGGATGCCGGGGGGGTGGCCGGGGTAGTCAAGCAGATGACCCAGCAATATCCCGACGAGATCGAGCCGGTCTACTATGGTCTCAAGCTCTCGATCATCACAAGCCGCATGGATACCTATTTCCGGTTCCGGAAACTCGCCGTGGACAAGAACATCCCGCTTCAGGCCCTTCTCCTGCTGGACTACTCATTTGAAGTGATGAGCGGCAAACAGGCCGACGCGGCTGCCTGCATGGACGAGATCAAAAAACGCTTCGGTCCGCAGCACTTTTTTGTGACACTGCTGGAATACGTGGCACACGATTTTCATTCTGACGATGCAAAAAAGGTCAAGCGGTCGAAAAAGGCAATTTTTGATGCTGTCGATCAGTACTGTATGAAACTGCTCAAATTCGAGGCGTTATAATGGCAGAACCTGCGATCCCGGGTGTGGGTGAAGGCAAAAGGAGTTGCCTGCGATCAGAGGGGGGTTACGTATGGCAAAGGTGACAGTTCTTATTGCTTCGGGCGATGCAGCCGACGCTGACAAGCTTGCGGCCCGGGCAGAAACAGCAGGATACGAGGTGAAGGCCCGGGCATATTCCGGGAAAGATGCGGTTGCACTGGCGGAGTCCCGGCATCCCGATCTCGTTCTGCTGGGTACGCATCCAGGCGGGACCATGGGATTGACCGAGGTGTTGATGAGGATCCAGAGGGATAACGGTATTCCGGTCGTCCTGATTGCTGACTCTGATGACGATATCCTGGCCCTGCACGAAAGCTCCGCTTTTCCGTACGGCTACCTGGTACGGCCGTTTGGCCCCCGGGCTTTCAGACAGGTGGTCGAGGCCACCGTCTACCGGCACACCCTTGAACGGGGCAACGGCGGGAAGAAGACCTATCCCGGCCCGATGGTGCGAAAGGTTGCTCACGATATCAACAACTCGCTCTCTTCGGCGCTGGCAAATATCCAGCTTGCACGCCGGTCCCTGACCCACGGAAAAAACCTGTCCCGGCACCTGGACGACGCCGAAAAAAGCGTTCTGCGGGCGAGGGATCATTCCTGCAATCTGCTCGCACCGGCGACGGGCATAAAGAACGAGGCCAGCGCAGTCCGGAACATTCAGGTTCCCGCAGCACACCCGAGCAGTGTCCCCGGCAAAAAGAAAAGTGCTGCGACCGGGTACAGGATCCTCCTGATGGATGATGAGGATGCAATTCTTTCGGCCACCAGCGAAATGCTCTCGTTCCTGGGTCACCTGGTCACGGTTGCAAAAAATGGAGAGGATGCGATCGAACTGTACAGAAAAGCGCATGCCAATGACCTGCCGTTCGATGCGGTCATTCTCGATATCACGGTCCCGGGCGGGCTTGGTGCAGAAGAAACCCTGCCCCGTCTCCGCGAGATCGATCCGGATGTGCGGGCGATCATCTCCAGCGGGTATGCAACTCATCCCCTGCTGACCAGCTGTGCTGCGGGGGGGTTTGCCGCAGCCCTGATCAAACCGTACGGGTTCAAGGAACTCGAAGAATCCCTGGCACAGGTATCCGGTCCGAAATAACTATAACCAGATTTCCTGCGGTGAGCCTGGTGTTGAACCCTGCTGTGTTGCGACAATCAGGTTCTTTTCTTCAAAGAAGAGCCCGAATCCGCCGCGTGCGCTCGCCCGGGCACGCTCCGGTGTATTGTTGATCTCACTCAGATGGGAGAGTACAACCTGAGGCACGTCTTTTCCGAGGGCCCGCAGCACAGAAGCGGCAGCCGGGTTTGAGAGATGCCCACGGTTTGAGCGTATCCGGCGTTTCAGGGATTCGGGATACGGGCCGGTTGTAAGCATCTCCGGGCAATGGTTGCTCTCGAGCACCACCGCGTCGCAACACCGGAGCATCTCGACCATGTGCGGGGTAACGACGCCGGTATCGGTGCAGTACCCGAGCTTTTCTCCGTGTTCCTGCAGGACAAACCCGCAGGGTTCTGCCGCATCGTGGGATGTGGCAAATGGCGAGATGGTAAATCCCCCTGCCCTGAAGGGGACATCGTAGCGGCATGTATGCGTTTCGAGCGATTTATCCGACATACGCCGGTGACAGAGAAAATCCGCGAGAGTTCCCCCGGTCGCATAGACCGGGCAGGAGAGTTTTCGTGCGAGCACGTCAAGGCCCCTGACATGATCCGTGTGCTCGTGAGTGACGATGATCGCCGCAATCGCATCGGGATCACAACCGTTCTGCGCCAACCGGAGCAGGGTTTCCTTTGCACTCAGGCCTGCATCGATAAGGACAGCACCTTCGCCGCCGGCGATATACGTGCAGTTGCCTTTGCTCCCGCTCGCAAGAATCGTGCACCGCATCTCTTCCTACATTGGGTGCTTTTTGTATTAACCAGCTTTCCCCGTTTCACTGCCGGGGAATATTAAAAAGGGGGCAGGGTTATTTTTTTGCTTTCATGGCTTCATATTCCGCGAGCACCGGGGCGATGGTCTTTGTGGAGATGGAACGCCGAACAAAGACAGCCAGCTTCCGGCAATACCGGATATGGGCTATCTGGAAACTCACAATCAGGCCGAAACAGAGACACGTGATGCCGATCAGGAAATAGCTTGCAACGTCGACCATGCGGATCCCCTCAGGACTCCCTGGCGAGTTCGTCCACGAGCGGGACAACGGAATCCGTATCGGAGCAGTCTTTTGCAAGCACCATAAACCGCTTCGAGTAATACATTGTCAGGAGCTGGTACCCGATGATCATCCCGATAGCAAACATGATGATCCCAAAACCAATGTAGATGAGCAGATCCGTCAGCAGGTCAGCCATAGTGAAACACATTGACTGTTACGGCGGGATGCTGATAAATTTATTGAATCCGCGGTACCACCTGGCCGGGGAAGAAGGACCCTGCAGCCCGGGTTCCGGCCGAACCGGACACGCGCACGGCCCCGGGCTGATCCACCGGCTGAATAAGGCCGGATAACGAAACCTTAACAACCTTTCCCGCCGATTTTTCCTGCTATGTGGAGCGCGGTAGATGTCAAAACCTGGGTCTCGCAGCGCACGTCCCGTCTGGATGAAGTGCACGGCCCGGTCCTGGAGATTATAGAGAAGGTGAGAACGGGGGGAGATGCGGCCTTAATCGAGCTCACCGAAAAATTTGATAAGGTGCACCTGGATACCATTGCCGTCGATGAGGATACCCGGGAGGCGGCCTACGAGGCAGTCGATGCACGGGTCACCGAGTGTCTCGTGGAAGCTGAGGTACGGATCAGCAGGTTCCACGAACTCCAGCTCCCCCGGGGTCTCTGGCTTTCCGAGATCGAGCCCGGCATCACTCTTGGCGTGAAGACCACCCCGCTCTCCCGGGTCGGGGCGTACGTGCCCGGGGGCCGTGCCGCGTACCCCTCAACCGCCCTCATGTGCACGATTCCTGCACGGATCGCCGGCGTTCCTGAGATCTGCTGCTGCTCCCCGCCGCCTATCCAGCCGCTCACCCTCGTCGCGCTCGATATTGCCGGGGTAAAGGAGATCTACCAGTGTGGCGGGGCACAGGCGATTGCTGCAATGGCTCTTGGGACCGAGACCATCGCGCCGGTAGACAAGATCGTCGGACCGGGGAACGTGTATGTCACCGCGGCGAAGATGATGCTGCGGGAGTTTGCCGAGATCGATTTTCCCGCAGGTCCAAGCGAGATCGCCGTTATTGCTGACGAAAGCGCTGTTCCGGCATATGTCGCGGCTGATATTCTCGCACAGGCTGAGCATGACCCGCATGCGGCCTGCCTCCTTATCACCACCTCTGCCGCCCTTGCCGACCGTGTGGGTGCCGAGATTAAAAAGCAGGCCGAACACGCCCCGCGTAAGGAGATCATGGCCCAGGCACTTAAAAACTCGGGTTACATTATCACGGGCGATCTTGACGGAGCGGTTGCGATCTCGAACATGGTTGCACCCGAGCACCTCTCCCTCCAGGTTGCCGATCCGCTCCCGGTCCTTGGCGGCATCCAGAACGCAGGCGCGATCTTTGTCGGGCCGTACACGCCGGTCGCCTGCGGGGATTACGCCTCGGGCACCAACCACGTGCTCCCTACGGCGGGGTACGCCCGGCAATATTCTGGCCTCGATGTGCACCACTTCTGCAAGACCTCTTCGGTTCAGGTCCTCACAAAAGACGGCCTTGAAAGTATCGGTGAGATCATCGAAACCCTTGCCACCGCAGAAGGGCTTGCTGCCCACGCACGATCCGTGAGTATGCGGCTTCAGGGAATCCAAAAGGGCCGGAAGAACAATTCCGGCTGCTGAATGGTTTCGCTGGTTTTCCGGTGGGCCCGTCACCTTTTTCTCATGCGTTTTCAGCCGGCGGATCATGCAGGAGCCGGCAATGACGGTGACAGTCTGTGCCCCGGCGCCGGGATACATGCCATGAAAAAGGGGGGGATAGTGCAGCCAGAAGACAGAATCGCCCGCAAATGCCGGTACGCTTCTTTCCGGAACGATAAAACTGTATCACAGTCCCCTTTTAAAATTCCACGACCATAACCGCTTCTTCTTCTGCTTTGAGGTCCCCTTTCAGGTGCCCGGTATCGAACTCATAGGCATCGGACGGGTTGTAGTCCTCGTAAATCTCGCACTTGTCCAGCACATCGATGAATTCCTTGAGGAAGATCCTCGGGATCACGTCCACCCGGCCGCCAAACCGGCCGGTGAGCTTCTTGATCATGGCCCGGATAAACCGGTGGGAGATCCGCTCCCGGTCCACCTCCCGGTAAGCCTGAGAGTACACCTCGATCACTTTGAGGGCCACCAGTTCGAGCTTGCCCATGTCGAACCGGGAGAGGTGGATCTGGGGCTGGCGGGGATTTTTGTAAGCGTCTGTTCCAGCAACACTGATCCGGTCATAGAGAGGGGTTACCGATCGTATGCCCCGCGAACTGTCGAAAAAGGCAGGGGTACCGGTGAACAGGAAGTAACAGTGCGGCATCCGCCCGGCGTCGAGCGCATCGATTATCCTGGCGAGCGTCTGGTAACTTCTCTCCCGCTGGTTCCGCTGGAGCCCCTGCGTGGTCTCCAGTTCATCGATCGCAATGGCAAGCCCCCGGTATCCCGCACCATGGATGATCTCGACAAGCCCCAGGAGGAAGGAGAACGCTGCGTTGTCATCAACCTCACCCTTGATCCCCGCCTTTTGCTTGAAGTCGCGCCCGATGGTAGACTCAGCCGCGATCCAGCCGATGGCTGCCTGCGCTATCGGGAAATCCCCGGCGTTGTTGGCCCGGTAGTACGTGCGCATCGCCGCGGCAAGGCCGGTGCTGGTCTCGCTGATGCCGGCCAATGCCGATTCGATCTCATTTTCCGTGGCCGCTTCGAGGAGCGAATCCCCCGCCCCACCCCGGCCTGTCGAGATCAGCCGCTCCTCGATAGCAAAGATCCAGTTGTCAACAATCGTCTTGAGTGCATGATCCGCCTCGCTTGTCTTGAGGTTGGCGCAGATCTGCTGGTAGAGTGCTTTTGGTTTAGAAAGCGGGGATGTGGGGGAGACAAAGATGTGGGCGGTGGCAAAGCCCTTGCTTCCGGCAATCTCGAGGGCCCGGGCGACAAAAAAAGTCTTGCCGCTCCCGAAATCTCCCCTGATGAACTTGAGGTCGCCGCCTCCATCAGCGACAAAATCCAGTTGCCTGCTGATCACGCCCTCTTCCATGTCAAGCCCGACCACGATCCGTTCCAGACCAACCGCGGGAACAGTTCCTCTCCTGAGCGCGTTTATGATGTTGAGGCTTTCATGCCGGCACCGTTCCTTCTGGTCAGGGTCCGCAGTATTCATAGACCTCCCCCTCCGTACTCATACCTTTTTTCTCTATGAGCATAATCCCCTGTGCTTTTACTTTCCGGATCAGGATGTTTATGATCCCGGCAACACGGCGGGTGTCAAGCAGCCGGCGCAGGTCGGTCTCACTTGCCCGTTTGTGCATGGCAAGGAACGTAACGATCTTCTGCTCGGGATCTGAGAGTGCCATGCGGTCCATCATTTCCTGTATGGTCTGCCCGGATCCCGCGGTCTTTTCTGCGGGGGGTGAGGTTATGACAGGTGTAAACGTCAGCATCAGCTCCTTGGTGCGATTTATCAGGGTAAGGAAATCCTCCGCATGGCAGGTAAGGGAATATGCAGGCAGTACGTCGATGCCGCAGAGACAATTGTACATGCACGCCGCATAATCATCCCGTGAGAGTGCATCGGCGGCTTCGCGCCGGTATGCTGCTGCAAGGCACTCGCGGTCATTAGAACTGAGTGTCTGCCGCCGCTCCTCAAGGCGCCGGATCAGCTGCCGGGTAAGGCGTCTCATCCGCTGCAAGGCAGCATCGTGTTCTGTAACGGCAGCAGCGACTTTGCTGAGATCAGCGGGTTTCCTGACATTTGCGAGGATATGGAGCAGCACTTTCTCGCACTCCCGGTCGTCACCACCGGTAGCAAGGAACTTCGCGTAAGGAAGACCGCCGTTCAGGTAATCGGCGCGGTACGCCCGGTAATACCAGGATTTTGCCTCATCGGTCTCACCCAGTTCACGGTACATCCGGGCGGTCTCTTCGAGGCAGACCACGTTTGTCTCGCCCGGGACAAGGGAAAGGAACCGTTTCCGGGCCTCTTCCGGCGGGAACTGCTGACTGATATATATGAGGTACGATCGGAGGATCTGCCGGAGAGCCTCCGGTACAGCAGGAGCATCCAGTACGTCCCGGGCAAGAGTTTCATATTCTTTAAGGGCGTTTGCATGATCGCCCAGCGCTGCAGAAAGTTCGCACGCGATAAGCCGGTACTGGGGCCGGCTATCGAGTGCGATCAGTTTTTTTACCGTGGCAAGTGCCCGGAGATACTCTCCCCGTTCCCGCAAAAGAAGCGCGTAATCCAGATAGATCCCGGGATCCGGAACCTCCTTTAGTGACGATGCGTAGGCTGCGGGAGCGGCAGCAGCATCCGCATGGGCATGTGCGGCAAGGTATACCCGGAGGATCGAGGGGTCACGGGTTTCATTATACAGTCCACAGGCCTCGTCAGCCGCTTCGCGGTACCTCCCGGCTGCGTAGAGTGCCTCGGCATATTCACGGCTCGTTATCATGCCGGCCCGCCCGGACGTATAAAGGGCACAGGCCTCGTCTGCACGCCCTGATCGGGTGAGTGCCGCAGTCAGGTGCCGGAGATCGTCAGGCCGTTTCCCGGATGTCCAGAGGTGTTTTAAGGCCGGGAGAGCCCCCCTCTCGTCATTTCGCGCGACCAGCCCTGCCGCATAGCTGCGCAAGGCGTCCTGGTTCGCGGGGTCGAGACGGACCGCCGCCGCGTACTCGGCGATTGCATTATCGTCTCCTTCTTGTTCGAGCACCTTTGCAAGGTAACTGTGGATATGGGACGAGTCCGGCATCCTCCGTGCAAGATCCCGGAAGTGGACCTCCGCGTCCTCGAGTTTTCCCAGGGAGAACAGGTTGGTGGCGGCGAGGATCTCAAGGGCCGGGTCCCGTGTCGTTACCAGCAGCCGGTTGCACAGAGCGAGGGATTCTGCATACTTCCCTGCATTGTATAGTGCTAATGCCTCCTTCTTTTCCTCTTCAGCAGGTGCCGGGGTCATGGCTTGTCCGGTCGGAACCGCACCCGGAGGAGACCGGCGAGCATTCGCAGCATATCCCCTCTCCTGACCCGGGAATCCCCCTTGTTCTGCCATACGACAGGAATCTCCTCGATTTGGTAGCCGGCCCGCGAGAGTCTCCAGAGCAGTTCGACATCGAACTCAAAACCCTGCGCAGTGAGGTGAGGCAGTACAGCATCGACCGCGGCTTTTTTAAAGACTTTTGCGCCGCACTGGGTGTCGTGGAAGGAGAGCCCGAACAGGAGCCGGATGATCAGGTTGAACCCCCGGCTTTCCAGCCGGCGCATCCAGTCCTGCCGGATCGCAGGAGTGGAACCCGGTACCCACCGGGAACCGATGACAACATCAAAGGAGGAGAGATGGTTAAAGAGCCGGCACATCTCGTCGATCTCAGTGGAGCCATCTGCATCCACGTACCCTACGAGAGGCGCCTGTGCCGCGGCAAGCCCTGCCCTGACGCCGCCTCCTTTCCCGAGGCGGACAGGAAAGCGCAGGCAGCGGATGGAGATGGCAGGAATGCTCTTTGCAAGGGTCTCAACCATATCAGCGGTCCGGTCATCCCCGTCGCAGACGACAATGATCTCTCCTTTGAACTGCCTGATGGACGCAAAGAGGCCGGCAATCCGTTTTTCCTCGTTGTAGGCGGGGATGACCAGGCTGTATCTGGGTTCTGGAACAGGCGACATGGCAGGCAGCTCCTCGGCATCTGCAGGTGTGAAAATACCGGCGCCCTGCAGCGGTGCAATCCTTTACCGGTGGGTGAAGAATGCCAATTAATATTACTGGTGTTTTCCCAGGTGCCGGGCGAGTGCGGTCTCTTTATGATATTTCTCCGCAATGGCAAGCGCTGTTGCACGAAGTTCCTGGTGATCCTTAAGACAGGTCTCGGGCGGCGGGGTTTTGCGCATGATAGCTGATGTATTCTCTGTCACCTGGATGAGTTCGGTTGCGATCAGCGCATTGAGCCAGATCAGGTCAGCAAGCATACTTTTGAGTTCTGCATCTTCCATGCTACATACTTCAGGGGTACCGGGTAATTAAGGGTAAGGTGCCCGACGGTCTTTTGCCTCTAAAGGGAAAGAGAAGCACGGAATATGACTCCCTATCCCCGCCAGCGGAAGTACGGGACCCCTTCTATTATCCGGTACTCGATCTTCTTTTCCTGGAACAGGAGTGGGGCAAGCAGCGTCAGGTTAGCGATAAAGACGTCGAGATGTTTTGTTCGGTTCATTCCGGGGCCAATAAGCGCCTCCTCGATCTCATGAAGCGAGTACGCCATGCCGGGGTGTGCCCTGAGCAGGGTCTCGATTCCGTTTGTCCCTGTGGTCCCTTTTTCAAATTCATCCGCGGAAAGAGGCATGATCAAAAATCACCATTCCTCGATTACTGTTCCTGGTCCATAAACGTTGGGAGCAGTGTTTTTTGTCCGTCACGGGAACCTTAATCCCTTTTTCGTTCCAGACATCTCCTTCGGAGTACTATGAGTTATCTGGATACTATACGAAAAGACGGGAAATATGCCAACCCTTTCTTCTGCCTGACGGGAATTGAGGTTGTCCACGCAGGGGAAGGCCGGGCAATCCTGAAAATGGCGGTCCGGCCTGATATGCTCAATGGCGTGGGCTGGCTGCAGGGTGGGATGCTCGTGGCGCTTGCCGATGAGGCGATGGCACTTGCGCTCTATCCGATGCTCGAAAAGACCGAGGGAATAGCGACCATCTCTGAGTCCACGAGTTTTATCAAGGGTGTTCGGGACGGGGTAATCATCGCTGAGGGCCGGGTGATCCGGAAAGGGCGGCGGGTTGCGTTCTGTGAAGGGGAGGTCAGGATCGACAATGCAGAAAAGACCATGCTCTCACGGACAACGGCCTCCTTTGCCGTTACCGCCTGCGCGTGAGTGAAAAAGAAAAAAAGGTTTCTTACTTTTTATTTTTCTTCATGGCGGCTTGTTTGTCCGGCTCTTCTTGTGCCTTCCCGCCCGTGGGTGCCTTTCTCGTGACAAGGTACGCGACACCCGCGGCAATAATGACCACCACGACAGCAATGACGATCAGGGTGACCGGTGGGGCAGAAGCGGCAGCTTTCTCTGCCACGGCCAGCTTCGTAGTGGCGGCTGTGTTACCGGGATCGCTCGCAAGTGCTGCCTTGTAAGCCGTTACCGCGTCCTGGTAGTTCCCCAGTTTCTGCAGGGCGTCACCCTTGTTGATCAGGGCAGTGGTAAAGTTCGCGTCGCTCGCGAGCGCCTGGTCATATGAGTTTACCGCATCGGCATAATTTCCGAGGTTGTACTGGGCGTAGCCTTTGTTATTCAGGAGGTTCTCATCGCCAGGGTACACCGTGAGGCCGGTATCAAGAGTCGCTATCGCGCCGGTATAGTTGCCCTGCTGGATCTGTGCATACGATTTATCCTGGTAAACATAGAGGAGCACACCGTCAAGGTTAATCATTGTCGTATTCGATCCGAGTGCTTGGTCGTAGAATGCGACCGCCTCCGTATAGTTCCCGGCTGCCAGTGCAAGCTCGGCATAGTTATAGTAGTCTGTAGCAACATCGTGAGTTGTAGTGGTGGTCACGTTTGCTGCCATGGCGGGAAAAACCATTATGGCACACACCAGAAGGAGTGCCAGAATTCCCAGAATCTGCCCACGTTTCATGCCCGGTATATGGGTGCTGTCCTGACATCAATCTTGCTTTCGTAATCCCGCTCGTCATGCCGCCGTTGGTACATTCAGTGGCGGTACCACATAAAAAGGAGAAGGAAGCTACAATAGGCCCCGGTGGCGAGCACGGTGATCGTGAGAACTGAAGTATTGAGGATATTTTCCTGAAAAAGCATTTCCCCATACCCGGGAGGGAGCGTTGCCGCAAACCCGGTTGCCCCGAGAATGAGGAGGAACGCAATCCCGGCAACAATGGCGCACCTCTCAAGGAATGGTACCAGGTTCCCGGCATGCATAGTGTAGAATATTTTTCCCGAACGATAAAGTTCGCCATGTGAAGCCCGTAACGGGTTCCCCCACCCGGGTGGTTCCAAAACCCCGGGCCGGTTCTTCTATCCCGTCGTTAAGATAATAATAATAGGGAATGCGGCTCAAATGGTAAAGCAATCGGGGAGATCACGTGAAGTACATTTTTATCACCGGGGGGGTTATGAGCGGCCTGGGAAAAGGGATCACTGCCGCTTCGGTCGGACGGATCCTGAAAAACCGGGGGTACCGGGTCACAGCCGTCAAAATTGACCCGTACCTGAATATCGATGCCGGGACGATGAACCCTGCCCAGCACGGCGAGGTATTTGTCTTAAAAGACGGAAGCGAGGTCGATCTCGACCTCGGCAACTACGAGCGTTTCCTCGATATCGAGCTCACCGCCTCGCACAACATCACCACCGGTAAGGTGTATCGCACGGTCATCGAGAAGGAGCGGCGGGGCGACTTCCTGGGCGAGACCGTCCAGATTATCCCCCATATCACCGAACAGATCAAGACGTGCATACGGCAGGCGGCCGAAGAAGAGTTCCCTGATGGCACGAAAGCAGATTTATGCCTGGTGGAAGTGGGCGGCACGGTCGGCGACATCGAGAGCATGCCGTTTCTGGAAGCCGTCCGGCAGATGCGGGGCGAGGTTCCTGCACATGACTACATCCTGATCCATGTCACGCTCGTTCCTGAAGATGCCATGGGCGACCTGAAGACAAAACCCACCCAGCACTCGGTCAAGGCACTCCGTGAACTCGGGCTCCACGCGGATATCATTGTCGGCAGGAGCGACCGGGTGATCGGCGCGAACACCAAGCGCAAGATCTCGGCGTTCTGCGATCTCCCCTTGAATGCGGTCATATCTGCAGCCACCGCCCGCGACACCTATGAAGTCCCGATGGAGATGGAAAAGGAGGGGATAGCAGATGTCCTTTCATCGATCCTCGGCCTCGACAAGAAGGAGACCGACCCCTCATGGTACCGGCTTGTCACCAAGGAGTACACGAACCGGGTGACGGTGGCGATTATCAGCAAGTACGGCATCGAGGATGTCTATATCAGTATCAAGGAAGCGCTCAAGCACGCGGGACGGGCCCTCTCCACCGAGGTGAAGATCGCATGGCTGGATGCGGAGCGGTATGAGCGCTGCCAGCTCAAGGATTATGATGGCATCCTCATCCCCGGGGGGTTCGGGAAGCGGGGTATCGAGGGAAAGATCGAGGCAATAAAATTTGCACGCGAGAACAACGTCCCGTTCCTGGGCCTCTGCCTCGGGTTCCAGCTTGCAACCATCGAGTTTGCACGGAACAAGTGCGGTATTGCAGATGCAACAAGCGAGGAGTTCGGGGAAGGCTCGCACGTGATCGCACTCCTTCCCGAGCAGGAGAGCGTTACGGAACTGGGCGGGACGATGCGCCTTGGTGACTACACATCCGACATCCGGGACGGCACCCTCGCGATGAGACTCTACGGGCAGAAACAGATTGTCGAACGCCACCGGCACCGGTACGAAGTGAACCCGCACTATATCGAAAGGCTGGAAAAGGAGGGGCTGGTCTTCTCAGCCACGAACAAGAACCGGATGGAGTGCCTTGAACTCCCCGGACACCCGTTCTTCTTTGCGACGCAGTTCCACCCCGAGTTCCGGTCACGGCCGACCCGGCCCTCCCCGCCCTACCTCGGATTTGTCGAGGCATGCGGAGCGACCAAGCGGACGAAATAGGCAGGCAGCAGTCATGGTAAAAACAGAGAAATTTATCCTGCAGGCAATCGAGGAGATCAAAAAAGCCGCCGGCAACGAGAAGGTAGTCGTCGCGCTTTCGGGAGGCGTCGACAGCTCGGTCTGTGCCGCGCTTGCCGCCCGGGCTCTCGGGGACCGGCTGATCCCGATCTACATCGACACCGGCCTGATGCGGAAAGGGGAGACCGAGCGGATAAAGACGATTTTCTCCGGCATCCGGCTCCAGGTGGTCGATGCAGGTGACGAGTTCCTTGCCGCGCTTGCCGGGATCACCGATCCCGAGAAAAAGCGCAAGGCAATCGGGGAGCGGTTCATCCGGGTCTTCGAGAGGGAGGCAAAGAAGTCTGGTGCGACCTGCCTTTTGCAGGGAACGATCTACCCGGACCGGATCGAGAGTGAAGGGGGTATCAAAAGCCACCACAACGTCGGCGGCATGCCCCTTGAGATGGCCTTTACCACAGTGATTGAACCGATCCGGGATCTCTACAAAGACGAAGTACGGGAAGTTGCTGGCGCGCTCGGCCTTCCTGTGGAGATCCAGCACCGGATGCCGTTTCCCGGGCCGGGCCTTGCCGTCCGTATTCTCGGCGAGGTAACAAAGGAGAAGGTCGCGGTCATCCGTGAGGCGAACGGGATCGCCGAGTCCGAGATTGTCGAGCAGTACCGGCCCTGGCAGTGCTTTGCCGCCCTGATCGGCCTTGGGACGGGAGTCAAGGGTGACAACCGGATTCACGGGTGGATCGTCGCGATCCGGGCCGTGAACTCCCGGGATGGAATGACGGCCGATCCCCTCGACATCCCGTTTGCCGATCTCACCAGAATCGGCGCGAGGATCACCGCAGAGATCCCCAGTGTCGCACGCGTGGTCTACGATATCACCCCAAAACCACCGGCGACGATCGAGTATGAATAATCCCCATCCCCGTGACACGCCGGGGATGCCGGGGGATGTCCCGACGTAAAAACAACAGGAAGCCCACCATAAGAAAAATCATGTGATACCCATGAAAAAGAGCGATATTACCAGCCAGTACAAAGCGCTTGACGACCAGTACTTTATGCCCGCCTTCTCGCGGAACATGGCGATTGTCCGCGGCAAAGGCTCCCTTGTCTGGGATGGCACCGGGAAGGAATACCTTGATTGCGTGGCGGGGATTGCCGTCTGCAGCACCGGGCACTGCCACCCGGCGGTGGTAAAAGCGATCTGCGAGCAGGCACACGAGCTCATCCACTGCTCTAACCTCTACTATATCCCCCACCAGGGCGAGCTTGCACAAAAGATCGTGGAGATCACCGGTCTTAAGAAGGCGTTTTTCTCCAACTCCGGGGCCGAGGCAAGCGACGGGGCCTTGAAACTTGCCCGGGTCAGGACAAAAAAGAGGAAGTTTGTCGCCTTCATGCATGGCTTCCACGGCAGGACGATCGGGTCGCTTGCGGTGACCCACAAGCCTGCTGCCCGCGAGCCGTTCGAG
>Ga0209039_10002000_pt1 | contig 17990 bp, 24 predicted proteins | sample BogFormECP12_OM1_FD_188238 | JGI IMG/M metagenome (GOLD analysis project Ga0209039, IMG submission 188238) | Bog forest soil microbial communities from Calvert Island, British Columbia, Canada - ECP12_OM1 (SPAdes) (version 2) | ecosystem: Environmental > Aquatic > Freshwater > Wetlands > Bog ...
TTAATGGTGGGTATGGTTCCGTAAAACCGATTTAAGAGTCAATGGAATTCTGGACAATTTCTTAAATATTTCTTTATACCCAAATAAACGGATATTAAATCCAGATTCCGTTTCTCCAACCCCGTTTATAAACACGCAAATCCATGAGCGGGACCGGCCTGCCTGAAGCATAGAGTCGGGATTGAAGACGATCCATAATCGGGTTGATGCGACTCGAGACATTTCCTGTTTGTTTGATCGCACGACGACTTAGCGTATCGGCGTATTGGTTTTCTTTGCGGGGAATCCAAACCCATGAAAGATGGTTGAAACCCTGTGCAAGCTTTAACGCTCGTTTGTGGAGATGCCTGATCCCAACTGAATTGACGGATGCAATGCCCGTCATTTGATTAATCACGAACTTTGCATCTCCCCGGACCTCAACCGGCGCATCGCCCACGCGCAGATCTGCCAAAGCTTCCAGGCCTTCGATCAAAGCTAGATATTCAGAGATACAGGAAGTAGCCCGCTCCCTTTGAATAAACATTCCAAAGCCATGAGCAATGATTGATTCTTGTTTGAAAATAATCCAGCCGTAGCCCATCAAGCCGGTTCTTTGTGTCCAACGGTGAAGCGAACGGAACATACCGTCAAAGAGAAGAATATACATCATTCATCCTTTAAGAATGCAAAATGGCGCCGTCAGCTGCCGACACCATTTTGCGTAAAAGGGGAAAAGGTGGAACTGCAAGGATTCGAATCTCCTGCATGATTGCATTATCCCATGAAAATCACCAAGGGTGTTAAGGGATGGTTATCGTTTAGTTAAGATGAGATAAGTAAGTTGTTGATTAATAGAACCTTAACCACAACAGAACTTCGCGTTAACCACTAAACAAGATTTATTCAATACAATGCTACCGTTCTGAAATCAGAGGACAAAATTCCAAAAGGAGATAAGAAGTAATGAAATCACAACGTTTTGCAATTCTTTTTTCTGCGCTCGTGTTGGTTGCGTTAGTGCTGGCAGCTTGCGGATCGGCTGCCACACCTGCCCCAACGCAGGCACCGGCAGCCAGCGCCGCGGCTCCTGCCGCGACCCAAGCTCCGGCAGCTTCTGCAACGTCTGCGCCTGTTGATTGGTCAAAGGCCACTTCAGCCGCCGATGGCGGTGGTATGGATTCACTAGTCAAGGCCGCTCAAGCCGAGGGCAACCTGACCGTTATCACCCTGCCGCGCGATTGGTGCGACTATGGCGATATGATGGATAACTTCACCGCAAAATACGGCATCAAGATTCAAGATGTCAATCCTGAAGGTGGCTCTGCCGATGAAGTTCAAGCCATCAAGGACAACATGCAAAACAGCGGACCCCAGGCACCAGACGTTCTTGACATTGGTCCCGCTTATGGACCTCTTGCCGCTGGACAACAGAACGCCGGTGATCCCAAATTGCTTGCTCCTTACAAGGTAGCGACTTGGGATACGATTGCAGGTGCGGCCAAAAGTGATCCCACCGGGCTATACTTTGTGGATTACTATGGCGTCATGGCTTTCGAAGTTAATACCACTGTAATCAAAGATGTTCCACAATCTTGGTCTGACTTACTGAAACCGGAATACAAGGGAGAGGTTGCTCTTGCAGGTGATCCTCGTGCTTCGAATGAGGCTGCCCAGGATGTTTATGCTGCCGCGGTTAATAACGGTGGCACCCTGGATAACATTCAACCTGGCCTTGATTTCATGAAGAAGCTAGCCCAGGAAGGCAATCTCCTGCCATTGATTGCGGATCCAGGCCCGATCGCCAAAGGCGAGACCCCGGTTTCCATTCACTGGAATTATCTGGCGCTGGCGGATCAAAAGAGTATGAATGGCAACCCCAGTATTCAGGTTGTTTACCCCACTGGAACCACTTGGGGCGGGTATTACTATCAAGCCATCAGTGCCTATGCACCTCATCCTGCTGCTGCTCGTTTGTGGGAAGAATATCTGTATTCGGATGAAGGTCAGAATACCTTGGTCAAAGGCTTCTGCACTCCGGCTCGTTTTGCTGACATGGTTTCCCGCAATGTAATTCCGTCTGCAGCACTTAGCGCCCTCCCGCCTGCTTCGATGCTTTCGGGTGCAGAAATTCCCAGCATTGATCAACTGAGTACAGCCCGCTCCGCGATCAAAGCGCAATGGGACTCGGTCGTTGGCGTGGATGTCAAGTCCGGCGGCTAATTTCGCCCACTTAGTTCTATTTACTCCTTATGATGGCGTGGCCCGGACTAGCCGGGCCACGCCAATCCCATATAAAAATGACTGCTATCGCAACGAAAATCGATTCACCGAAAGTCCTGATCCGTTCCCGTTCATTTGAATCTCTCCGGAATTGGATTGGTGTTCTTCCTTTTTTTCTATTTATTTTGGCCTTCCTGATCCTACCCTCTACCAACCTTTTTGTTGGAGCGTTTCAGGATCAACAGGGCCATTACACACTTGCCAATATCATGAGCATACTTTCGGATGCTGATGTTCTCAGATCTTATGCCATCAGCCTGAAAGTAAGCATTATTACATCTGTTATTGGTGGAGTGATGGGCTTTTTTATCGCCTACGCCATCACCATCGGAAAAGCGCCAACTTGGCTGCGTAACATCCTGATGAGTTTTTCTGGATTGGCGGCTAATTTTGGCGGCGTACCACTGGCTTTTGCATTCATCGCTACTTTGGGACATACCGGTTTTCTAACCGGGATTCTCAGGAATATCTGTTTCCCAGCTGCGGGTGGAACTCAATCCTGCCCATTCGACATTTATCAAGCGGGATTTAATTTGTATAGCGTCACAGGCCTTACGCTGGCTTACCTTTATTTCCAATTCCCGCTGATGGTATTGACCATGACGCCAGCCTTGGAAGGTCTGAAGAATGAATGGCGTGAAGCCTCGGAAAACCTTGGGGGTAGTGCGCCTCAATACTGGTGGAATGTTGCTCTGCCGATCCTATGGCCTTCCATTCTGGGATCTGCAATCTTGTTGTTTGCCAGTGGGTTTGGCGCATACGCCACGGCTGAAGCGCTGACTGGAGGAAGCATCTATCTGGTCACCATCCAGATCGGTGATCAGATTCGCGGCGATGTACTCGGTAACCAGAATGAAGGGTATGCACTGGCACTGGGAATGGTGGTCATCATGGCCTTCTGTATCGTAATCTACAGCATTTTACAACGGCAAACTGTTCGGTGGATAAAGTCATGAAGACAAAAAATTTCGGCTGGTGGGCTCTCTCCTGGTGTATCATCGCATTGCTGTATTTTTTTGTACCCTTGTACGGAACCTTGGACTTCTCCCTGCGCGAGGAGAAGGGCAAGCTTAGCTTTCTGGCATATCAAAATGTGCTTTCCGATCCTCAATTCCTGAATAGCTTTCGCTATTCTGCCACCATGGGGATTATTACAATTGTCGTCAGCATCCTGATTTTCCTACCTACGGTTTACTGGATATACTTGAGACTGCCGCAGGCGCGGCCGATCGTTGAGATCATCACGATCCTGCCATTTGTCATCCCCGTCATTGTTTTCGTGTTCGGTCTCATCCGCACTTTTTCCCACCCACCCTTGCCGCTTACCGATACCCCTTTCACAACAGATCTTCTGATGACGGCTGGTTATGTGATTCTTTCCATGCCCTATATGTATCGGGCCATTGATATTGGCATGCGTTCGATTGATGTTCGCACACTAACCGAGGCTGCCCAAAGTCTGGGATCTAATTGGTTACAAATTCTTTTCAATGTTATTGTTCCAAACCTACGTATAGCGCTCTTAAGCGGCGCACTCATTTGTTTTGCCACCGTGATCGGCGAGCTCATCCTGGGCGATTTTCTGGTGCGTCCAGCATTAGGTCCATATATGGTAGTGGTTGGGAGAGATCAAGCCTATGAACCGGCTGCCATGGCGATGCTGGCTTGGGGATTAACTTGGATCTGCTTGGGCTTAATCCAATTTTTCAGTCGCGGTGGCACCAGCCAGCAATTGAGCGGCCGGTAGAAGAATGTTGAGGTAAATATGGCTTTTCTTGAGCTTTCTCATGTCAACAAGTTTTTTTCCGAAGCAACCGCAGTGGATGATTTCAACCTGAGTGCAGAGCAGGGCGAATTTGTCTCGTTCTTGGGACCCAGCGGTTGTGGAAAAACAACAACTCTGCGTATGATCGCCGGGTTTGAGTTGCCTACATCTGGAAAGATTGAGATAGAAGGCAAAGACCTGACCTTTGTGCCCCCTAATAAGCGCAATGTAGGCATGGTATTTCAATCCTATGCGTTATTTCCCAATATGACGGTCGCGGGAAACATCGCATATGGGCTCCGCATGGCAGGCAAACCGAAGGCTGAGATTAATCAGCGGATCAAGGAAATGCTGGCGTTGATTCACATGGAGGATTTTAGCGACCGCTACCCAGCCCAGTTGTCAGGCGGCCAGCAACAACGTGTGGCTCTCGCGCGTGCGCTTGCCATTCGACCGCGCGTCTTGCTGCTGGATGAACCGCTTTCCGCATTGGACGCGAAGATTCGCATTGAGCTGCGCCAGGAGATCCGCCGTATTCAGCAGCAATTGGGCATCACCACCATCTACGTCACTCATGATCAGGAAGAAGCGCTTTCCATTTCGGATCGCATTGTGGTCATGAGCAAAGGCAAAATTGAACAAATTGGTTCATCGTCCGAAATCTATAACTTCCCCAAAACAGAGTTTGTTGCCAATTTCGTGGGACAACTGAATTTGTTGCCGGTAGATGTTGTGAGCTTGGCAGAGGGATTGGTGAAGGTCGGCGGACAGATTGTGCGGACCAGTCAGTCTTTGGATCATACGAATGGGCATGCGATTCGCTTAGCCGTGCGTCCCGAGGAATTAAATCCTGGTCACCGGGAAGGCGAAAATAATCTCCTCGGACGGGTTAGCACAGTCACGTATCTGGGACCGGTTGTGCGCGTTCGTCTGGAGGTCGAAGATCATTTGCTGACGATTGACATGTTCAATGAGAGACGATTGCAGGTTCCGGTCGTCGGAGACTCTTTTGAATTCAGTTTTCATCCGGATGCTTGCTGGTTGCTGTAGAAAATTATCCAGTAAAAGGAATACACTATGAACTTCCTTCCGCCTTGGAAAGATAAAGCCCTGTTCACTCCCGGTCCGCTGACCACCAGCGCGACCGTCAAACAAGCCATGCTCCGCGATCTTGGTTCGCGCGACAATGAATTCATCGCGGTCATCAAAGACGTTCGGCAGAGATTGGTTCGATTAGGCACAAACTCTGATGAATATACCGCAGTGTTGATTCAGGGCAGCGGTACCTATGGCATTGAATCAACTTTATCTTCGGTGATTCCGCCGGACGGGAAGCTGCTGATTTTAATCAACGGCGCCTACGGGCATCGGATGTTAAAGATTGCTGGCATTCATCGCATTCTCACTGAAAGTCTAATTTTTACTGAAGACATGCAGCCAGATGTTTCCGCTTTGGAATCGGCGCTGAAAAACGATCCTGCGATTTCGCATGTGGCCGTGGTTCATTGCGAAACAACAACAGGCATCATCAACCCAATCGATGTTTATGGTGAGATCGTTAAGAGATATCATCGTACCTACATTGTAGATGCCATGAGCAGTTTCGGTGCTTATCCGGTTGACCTGAAAGCTTGCGGCATTGATTACCTAGTATCATCCTCTAACAAATGCATCGAGGGCGTCCCGGGTTTTTCCTTTGTCCTCGCACGCACAGATTCGCTCATGGCGGCGCGTGGATTTGCGCGCACGTTGAGCCTTGACCTTTTCGCACAGTGGGAGGGATTGGAGGGTGATGGACAATTCCGCTTCACGCCGCCGACTCACGCCATTCTTGCTTTTCGTCAGGCATTACTTGAGTTGGAACAGGAAGGCGGCGTATCAGCAAGAGGCAAGCGCTATCATGAGAATTACGAGATTGCTTTATCTGCCATGCAGGCCATGGGATTCAAACCGTACCTCGATAAAAGCTTGAGAGGCTACATCATTACATCATTTTATTATCCCGAGCATCCGAATTTTAAATTCAAAGAGTTTTATGAGCGCCTCAGTGATAAAGGACATGTGATCTATCCCGGCAAGCTGACCCATGCGGATTGTTTCCGCATGGGTCACATCGGGCGTTTGGGCCCCGGCGATGTAGCCTCCTTGATGGCGGCGGTTGCCGAGACGCTCAACGAAATGGACATTCATATGCTCGTAAAAGTTGAGGAATAGGAAATGGAATTTTTGTATCAGCGCTCTTATCGCGGTCCTGTTAAAGCGGTCATTCTCGACTGGGCGGGGACTACCGTTGATTACGGTTCTTTCGCCCCGACCGCGGTGTTCCTGCGGCTCTTCAAAAGTCGAGGAATTCAAATCACGGCAGACGATGCACGCATCGGTATGGGCTTGATGAAAAAGGATCATCTGCGCACCATTCTTTCTCGTCCAATGGTTGCCGAAGCGTGGAAGTCCGCGCACGGCGCATCATATTCTGATGCAGATATTGATGACCTATTCGAAAGTTTTGTGCCGATGCAATTGGCGGTTCTAACCGAATTTGCTCAACCCATCCCCGGATTGTTGAGTGTGGTAAAAGACCTGCGCGCACGCGGCATCAAAATTGGTTCAACCACGGGCTACATCCGTTCGATGATGGACGTGCTCGCGCCGAAAGCTAAAGAAAACGGATACCGACCGGATTGCATCGTCTGTCCTGATGAAGTGCCGAACGGAAGACCCTATCCATGGATGTGTTATCAGAACGCGATTCAAATGAATGTATATCCGATGCAGGCGATGGTCAAGGTGGGCGATACGTTGGTAGATATCGAAGAAGGACTGAATGCCGGCATGTGGACTGTCGGATTATCTCAGACCGGAAACTTGCTGGGATTGAGCGAAGCTGAAGTTAAGGCATTCTCGGCAGCAGAAAGAGAATCCGCAAATCAAAGAGTCGCAACCCAGCTCTATCAAGCCGGAGCGCATTATGTCATCGATGGTATTTGGGGTTTGCCAAGTATCTTGAAGGAGATTGAATCACGCCTGGCACATGGAGAACGTCCGTAAAATGCAAACAGTAGATATGGTTGTGATCGGCGGCGGTGTGCTCGGGGGAGCCGTCGCTTTTTATTTGGCGAAGCAGAAGGCGGGGCGCGTGACCTTGCTCGAACGTCATTCCGTGGCGCAGGGAAATTCCAGTCTCGCGGCGGGCTTGCTGACGCGCGGTCGCTTCAAATCTCATCTGATTCCGATGGTTCTTGAAACATATAAAGCAGTCGATGAGATCCAATCAATTACTGGTGAAAGTCTGGGCATGCACCGAACCGGATGTTTATACGCGGCTGTTGCGCTTGCTCATCAAAAGGAGATTCGTGAGTTGGTGGATGTTTCCACCCAGGCGGGGCTCAAGGCCGATTGGCTGAATATCATTGATGTTGCACAACTCGTTTCCTGGGTCAAGCTGCCGCGCACTGCCAGTGTGGTCTTTATGCCGGAAGATGGATATATTGATGGCTATGCTTTAGCGAGCGGATATATAAAAGGCGCAAAAAAACTGGGTGTGGAGATTCAAGAACAGACGGAAGTTTTATCCATATGCAAAGAAGGTCAGCGTGTGACCGGCGTGAAGACCACCCAGGGTGATTATTCGTCACCGTTGGTAATTGATGCGGCAGGCGTATGGGCGGGAACGCTGGCGCACGAACTTGGAATTGGATTTCCCATGGCGCCGGTTCGTAGTCATTACTGGATTACGGCTGAGCATCCGTCGTTTTCGCCGCAACAACCTTTTGTGATTCTGCCCGATGCCCGCGCCTATGCGCGTCCTGAATCGAATCGCTTGTTATTCGGTTTTCGTGAAACACAATCGGTTGCAGTCGACCCGCGTGAACTGCCCCAAAAAATGGATGGTTATATTTTTAAAAAAGATCCGCACGGCTGGGAGTCCTTGCTTGAAGGCGTGCCCGAATTCAGCAAGTTTTTTCCTTTGATTGAAGAGATAGAAATCCCAACCTATATCAAAGGCTTGTCCAATTACACGCCTGATGGAAATTTTGTACTGGGGGCTATTCCCTCACTAGGTGGATTTCTTGCCGCAACGGGATGTGCCGGAGCCGGGATTGCAATGTCCGGCGGGATTGGGCGCCTCGTCGCGGAACTGGCAACGGGCCGCACGCCTTTTGTCGACGCGGCACCTCATCGCATTGATCGCTTCGGTGAGATCGATCCCTTCGATCCGGCTTTTCTGCAACGCTGTGGTGATGCCCGATCAGGTAAAATCACAGGTTGAAAAGGGATAGAGATGACAATTCTTAGCATCTCCGAAGAACTGCTTATCCTCTGCATCAGCAATGATAAAGGCTCGATTTCGAACTCAGCTAAATCTGTGCTTCCTTATGGGCTGGCAGGTGCAGTGTTAGCCGACCTTGCCCTGATCAGTAAAATACAGATCAAGGATGACCGGCTGTTCTTGTCAGGTTTGATCCCCACCGGAGAAGCCTTATCCGATGAGATTATGAGCGCGCTGTATAATGAAAAGAAGCCGCGCAAACTGAAGCATTGGGTGGACAATCTCGGCCATAAGCATAACATCAAGAGTGTTGCCAAACGACTGGTGGAGCGGAATGTAATTCGCATTGAACAGAAGCACTATTTATGGGTAATACCTTACGAACTCTATCCACAGCAGGATGCCTCTGCAAAATACTGGGTCAAGCAACATCTGCGTAGTATTGTTCTAGCGGGTGAGAAAGCAGAGTCTGCTGATATTGCATTGCTTGGTCTACTTAGAGCCTGCCGATTGTTATCTTTGGTTTTTACCCACGATGAGTATAAAGCGGCAGAAAAGCAGGTGAATGAATTGACGGAAGGAGAAGTCTTTGGTGAAGCTATTGCAAAAGTACTTGCTGATAATGAATTAGTTACAGTTGTGGGGATTATGGCAGGAGTCATGGGCTAGCGAGACATAACCAATGTTCCCGTATCTTCTCCCAATTCATTTAATTTAGAAGACCGCGCTTGGCCATTAGTGTTTCGCCATAAGGTGTCGTACGCACGAGAATTAAAGGCGGATAAATCACAACCAGCGCCATGAAATCTCTGGAAATGTCAGATTAATTTCATAAATAAGAGGTGGATTGTTTTTATTAACAAAAGAAACGAGAGAGATAATTCTGCGTAGCTATAGGTGATGAATTATTTTATCGGTACTGCTGTTGCCCATCCAAGATGATGTACGCTATTGGGCAACGAGTGTGGCCCTCATCATCGCACACATGTATAGGTATGCCGCTCCAAATCTCGCTGGTTTGCGCAATAGATCATACACGATCGGTCTTGGAATACGGTGCTTGGTATTTTCATATTCAATGATGGACTTGGAGAAACAATGTCTCTAAAAAGATGGTTGTATGAGGGAGGGCACCCAAACACACTCGCCAAAGTATTGAACAAAGGATGGGCAATCCTTCACTCGCTGGGAATATCGCCAAACTACCTGGTTACATTAGAAGTGGTGGGCAGGCAATCAGGAAAATTGATTAGTTTTCCGCTTGTGATGGCTGTAATGAATAGCGAAAGATACCTCGTATCCATGCTGGGAGAGGAAGCGAACTGGGTACAAAATATCAAGGCGGCGGGCGGAAAAGCAACCCTGCGGCATGGCATCAGCGAAGAAGTAATTTTGGAAGAAGTGGATGTCCAACAGCGAGCGGTAATCATCAAAGCGTATTTAAAAATTGCCCCGGGCGCAAGACCGCACATTCCAGTTGACAAGGATGCGCCAATCACCGCCTTCAGGGAAATCGCGTCGAAGTTTCCAGTGTTCAAAATAATTTCCAAGAATTCATAAGAAGCATTGCCGCACATTCAAATTGTTACGGAAATTGGAAATGCATAAGGAGAGATGGATGAACGTCCAGAAAATTACTGTCACACTCGTGCATGCCTTCATCGGCTGGATTTTGTGCGCCGCGACAATGGGGATCGGCATGGCTGTGACTTCTTTGAATAACGCCTTGATCATTCACGCGATTGCCGCACCGATTTTCTTTGCCGGCATCACGTGGGCTTACTTCCGCAAATTTAGTTTCATCACGCCCTTTCAGACAGCTATGATATTCGTTGTTTTTGTGATGGCAATGGATTTTTTCATCGTTGCTATGCTGATCAACCGTAGTTTCGATATGTTCGCCAGCCTGTTGGGTACGTGGATTCCGTTTGCCTTGATCTTCGCTTCGACATATTTGACAGGGAGATCGGTAATCTAAAGCCCAAGATAACGATTCACCGACTATAAGGAATATGGAGATAAAAGATGAATGCGATTAACAAAACTTCCAGAGTTTTAGGAGTTGCATTTCTTCTGCAGTTTGTCACCTCTTTCTGCAGCGGAGCCTTTCTGCATCAGGCATGGTTTGTGGCAGGAAACATCAATGAAACGATGCTCAAAATTGCCAATAATCCCTGGCTGATGAGGGCAAACATTTTGGTGGATATGCTCACAGCCCTTGGCATCATCTTTTTAGGAGCCATGCTTTTTGTAACCCTGAGAAATCAGAGCGAAAAAATAGCTCTGGTTGCCTTGGGATTTTATATATTAGAAGCTGCGCTGCTTGCTGTCAGCAGAACAGAGGCTTTCTCCCTCTTACGCATCAGCCAGGAATATGTAACAGCAGGGCAACCTGCGTATTTGGAGACGATGGGAAATCTGGCGTTCGAATCCATGGATTTTGTTGGATCGACGTTGCATATGTTAACTTTCTGTCTTGGTGGAATACTTTTTTATTACCTGCTGTACAAATCCAGAATTGTTCCGCGTGTTCTGTCGCTCTGGGGACTCATCACAGTTTTTCCTATGCTGATCGCAACTCTGTCTGCGATATTTGGCTATGAACTTTCATTTTTCTTCTACGTTCCCTATATCCCCTTTGAATTGGTCATTGGGGTTTGGATTTTAATCAAAGGTGTAAAGGAAGTGCAATCATGAAAGCGATCCTATATGATCGATACGGATCGCCGGAAGTTCTTCACCTCAAAGAGGTGGAAAAACCGGCTCCCAAGGACAATGAAGTCTTGATAAAAATCCATGCGGCATCCGTAAATGCTTATGACTGGCATTTCCTGACCGCTGACATATTCTTGATTCGCCTAATGGGCGGGGGATTGCTCAAACCCAAAGACGCGAGACTCGGCGCAGACGTGGCGGGGCGGATTGAAACTGTTGGCAGAAACGTCAAGCAGTTTCAGCCAGGTGATGAGGTTTTGGGGATGGTAAAGGGCAGTTTTGCCGAATATGCATGTGCTCCTGAAAGTGCATTGGCGTTGAAACCGATCAATACTTCGTTCGATGAAGCCGCAGCCATACCTATGGCAGCGATCACCGCCCTGCAGGGTCTGCGCGACAAAGGAAACATACAGCCCGGGCAAAAGGTGTTGATTAATGGCGCGTCGGGCGGGGTGGGAACTTTTGCCGTGCAGCTTGCCAAATCATTTGGCGCCGAAATCACAGCCGTGTGCAGCACTAGGAATTTAGAACAGGCGCGCTCGCTTGGGGCAGACCATGTCATTGATTACACCAAAGAAGATTTCACAAAAAATGGGCAGCAGTATGACCTGATCTTTGCTGCGAATGGATATCATCCGATTTCAGCGTATAAGCGTGCCTTAACTCCCAAGGGCATTTATGTCATGGCCGGAGGTTCCTTTGCTCAAATCTTCCAGGCTATGCTCATGGGGTCAATGATGTCAGAAACCGGCGGCAGGAAAATGGGGGGCGTAAACGCAAGTGGGAACCAAAAAGACCTGGCTTTTATCAAAGAACTTTTTGAAGCAGGCAAGGTAAAATCCGTTATTGATAAGCGTTACCCATTAAGCGAGACTGCTGAAGCGCTTCGTTATCTCGGAAAAGGGCATGCTCGAGGAAAAGTTGTCATTACAATGGAGCATGAAATCAAATAACAACTTTTGTCGCAAAAATATCGCTGGTGATTTGTGCAAGGAGATAAGAAATGAATGCCAATAGAATTGATCCGCGCTGGAAGGACTTGTACGGAATGGCCGGGATTGCTGTGATCGTTTCAGAGATCGTGATCCTGCTTGGAATTATCACCTACTTCATCTGGCCTTATGCCCCCGGAACTAAAACCACGGAAAGCATCTTTCTGCTTTTGCAAAGCAATCCATTTGGTGGATTGGTCTCCCTCGATCTTTTTCTCGTTCTCGGCAACTTGTTTAGCGTATTGCTCTTTCTTGCGTTGTATGTTTCGCTCAAACAAGTAAATGAATCCTATGCCCTGATTGCGCTGGCAGCTGGCTTGATCGGTGTTGTGTTGCTCATTCCTTCCCGGCCACTCTTCGAGTTGCTTTCCATCAGCGCACGCTATGCGGCTGCAACAACTGATGTGGCCAAAAATCAATACATCGCAACTGGAGATACCCTGCTTGCGCTTTTCGATGGCACGGGTTGGTTCATGAGTACCCTGCTTGGCGCTATTTCTCTGCTGGTCAGTTCTCTGCTTATGTTGCGAAGCAACGTCTATGGCAAATCAACTGCCTACGTGGGCATTCTTACAAATGTAGTGGTATGCGGCTTTTTTATCCCTGTATTTGGCAAGTTCTTGTTATTTCTATCTCTGCCAGGATATATGATCTGGTATTTCTTGCTCGCAAAAAGATTTTTTCAAATGGGGCGAGACGCCTGAATATGAATCGCACTACAAGAATCATCGTGTCTACACTTGGAGTTACGCTCGGAATAGCTGGGATAGATCATGGATTTTTCGAGGCACTTCAGGGCAATGTCCCAACTCCTGGACTGTTCGTTCAAGCAATTGGACCGGCTAACCGGATGTGGGTGTATGGTACGGAAGATGCCTTTACTCTTGTGCCAAACTTTCTTCTCACCGGCATCCTGGCAATCATCCTTAGCTTCGCTATTATGATTTGGTCAGTTGGGTTTGTCCACAAGAAGAACGGCTCGCGCGTTTTTATCTTGTTCTGTATCTTACTGTTTCTGGTTGGCGGTGGCGTTGCCCAAGCCGTTGGGTTCATCTTGGTATGGGCAATGGCAACTCAAATCAACAGCCCGCTGACTTGGTGGCGAAAAGCGCTCTCTGAAAACGCGAGGAAGCGGTTATCGCCATTATGGCTTTTCTTTCTAGGCATAGGTTCACTATTGTTCTTAATAGCGCTCGAAATCGCCATTGCAGGATTTGTTCCGGATATAAACAATCCGATGCAAAAGCAATATATTTGTTGGGCACTTCTCGGCCTCGCGTTGGCGGCGTATCTCTTATCGTTCATCGCGGGATTTGCCCACGATATTCAGGCAAAAAGAATGGGGCAAGAATAACATGAGAAAAGCTACTCGAATTGTTGCCGCGTCTTTCGGATTCATCGCCGGGATTGCGGGGCTTGAGCACGGTTACTTTGAAATCTTACAGGGAAATATCAAACCCGTAAGCCTGATGTTCGCTTCGATGGGATCTCCTTGCGTTCCGGAAAGAATCTGGCACGCCTGTGAACCCGCCATGACACTTCTACCTAACTTCCTAATAACCGGCATCTTGACGGTGATTATCAGCCTCTTGACTATGATCTGGTCGGCTAGCTTTTTGCAGCGCAAAAGCGGAGGTAGCATTCTGATCCTGCTGTCGGTGATCCTGCTATTGTTCGGAGGTGGCTTCTTCCCACCCATATTTGGCCTTGTCGGCGGAGTGGCAGGAACCCAGATCAACAAATCGCTGGTCGGAAAGTCCAACGGCAGCAGCTTGCGTTTCGCGGCAAAGCTATGGCCCTGGCCGCTGGTGATTTTCATAGTTTGGGTTTTAGGACAGTATCTAGTGGGATATTTCTTCAACGATTTTTTGAGGAGTATGATGGGGCTTAGCCTGCTCTTGATGGTGGTCATGCTTCCCCTCTCAGTATATACTGGCTACGCCCATGACGCGCAAAATGCGGTGGCTGCCCCCGCGACAAGCATATGATTTGGTAACATCAAATCTAAATTTCGTTTTTATTCGTTTTTGGTTTCGTAAAACTCATAACGTAAAGGAGCCTTATGTGGACACTGCAACGAAATTTATTGCGCCTGGAATCATCTTTCTCTTGACACTCGCCTTCGGCGTCTGGTTGAGCAAAATAGGCAAACCGTTGAATACCGTCATCTTTACCGCCCACAAGTTAATCGCGCTGGCCGCGGTGATTTTTACAGGCATCGCAATTTATAGTTTGATCAAGAATGTCCAAATCCATATTTTTGTTATAGCCCTGATCATTGCCGTGGGGTTGTGCGTCCTGGCATTGTTTGCCACCGGGACTTTGTTGAGCCTGGACATACCCATTCAAAAAACCACCTTGATCATTCATAGGGTCGCACCTTTTCTGGCGGTGATCTGCACGGCCATGATGATTTATCTCATCAGCGGTGGAAAACCATGAGCTATCAGAGTGCGAGCTTGAAAGGAAATGAAGGATGAAAAAACAAACAAATCCCCACTCCATTACCGTCTGGCTGCTCATTCTTCTCCAATTTTTGTTGGGACTCGGTGCTTTCGTCAGCGGAGGCCTTCTAGCTCTTGCCCCGGATGGGTCACTCATGCAAATGCCTCTCAGCATGTTGAAATATTCCCCATTTTCAAATTTCTTGATCCCTGGAATAATTCTATCCACCCTTTTAGGCATCTATCCCCTGGCGGTTACCTATAGTCTATGGCGTAAACCCGCCTGGCGGTGGCCCGAGGCGATCAGTCCGTTTAAACACCTGCATTGGTGCTGGGCAGCTTCGCTGGCATCCGGGGTCATTCTGCTGATATGGATCACGATCCAGGTGTTGATGCTCCACTCCATTGCTTTTCTCCACGTCTTGTATTTTATTTGGGGATGGATGCTGATCTTGTTGACTTTGAGTACGGGCATACGCCAGCACTACCTGCGCTAGCGCTACAACTAAATCGCTACGCGCCAAAGCATAGTTGGATGGATGGCTAGTACGCAACATAAGAGAAACTCTATGAGTATGATCAATACAGTACTGAACCAATGGAGGAAACCGACCGGTCGGCTCGGCCAACTGTTAGTGTGGGCAATGAACTTTAGTCATTCCATTTTGATCAATTGGGGCTTGAAGTATATCTCGATAGAGAAGCACTATACGATTCTGGATGTCGGCTGTGGAGGTGGAGGGACTGTTCGTAAACTTGCAGGAATCGCAGTGCATGGCAAAGTTTACGGTATCGACTTGTCCGAGGAGAGTGTTACCGTATCCCGCAGAACGAACAGGCGGTTTATAAAGATGAGGCGCGTCGAAATCCAAAACAGTTCTGTATCCTATCTGCCTTTCTCCGACAATCTGTTTGATCTGGTGACCGCGGTGAACACCTACTATTACTGGCCAGACTTGGTCGGTGATATGAAAGAAATCCGCCGCGTACTTAAACCCGGCGGGAAGTTCATGATCTTAGGAGAAGCATACAAAGGTGGGAAGCATTTTGACCGGAATCGGAAGTTTTTAGAAATGATGGGGGGTGCGACGTATCATGGTATTGGGGAACTTAGCGAACTTTTCTCAGTCGCCGGTTATTCAGAGGTTCAGATGTTTGAGAAATATGAATGGGACTTTGTTTGCGGCATAGGTAAGAAGCCTGCTTAGCGCTACCTCTACGAGGAACTAATAACCTTGAATAGCTCAAACATACACAAGAGATAACTTTCAAAGATCTGGACATCAGCTCAGATTTGACACACCAATGGGTAAGGATTTAACTAATGGAACAAGAAGGAGCTAGCCATGAACCATAATCCATTCATCGCCGGAATATTATCATTACTTGTACCAGGGTTGGGTCAGATATATGCAGGAGAAGGCAATGCTGGTGCCGCGATTATTGTCGCCGCGATCATAGTAGCAAATTTGAATATCATCGTATTGCCACTTATTTCAATGGCAAACCCTGTCACCCTAAAAGGAGTTTTAGATCCAAGAAAGATATGGTCTTATTGGATACCGAGGGTCGTGCATGATATAGCCTCCTTTTGGAGCATTGTCTTTTGGGTCTGGGCGATCGTGGATGCAGTTTCCATAACACTGAGAAAATAGATAAAAACACCCGATCAAGCTTTCTATCATTGCGTATGGTCCCTGTATCTGCCACATCCTTTCAAAACCAAAAACGCCTTAAGAAGCAGCATGTACCGGATAGTAAGAGTCTGCGCCTGGCGAGGCGTTTTGCGGCATTGTACACGTTTCAGTTTGTGAGCGTCTCATTGAGATAGGCATGCCGACCATTCTGCACACAGAACAGCAACAAAATTGTGATCAAAGTGCGATCATATTGGTTCTGACGCTCCCTATTCCCGAAGGAAAGAGGTTCTCGTTTTCACGAGCAACATCGGCCTGTGTCATAGCCTCTACTTCGCAAAGGACGGAGATACGTTAAATGCTGGATCTGCACTCAGGCATATTCGCCATACAGGAAACGGGAGCAAATATTGGCCCCACCGTTTCCATCCCGGCTCAACCGCACACCGCAGCCCGGACAATACAATACACGTCCGCGTGGTGCGTTCTTCAATACCTGCCCACCACAGTTCCTGTCTCGCCTTACATTGCAACAAACCGTGTCTTGGCTCAGCCTTGGCATAAGAAAATAAACCGATGGAAAGAGAATGACTGCCGATTAGAATGTTAACGATTTTTAATGAAAGAAAACGTTGACAATACTAATGAACTGATTACAATAAAACCCCCTTAGTTAAGAACCTTCACTTTTCATTCATCATATCAAAGGAGAGTTCCATGGCAAAATCATTCCCTGAGCTAACAGATTCCACCCGCCAAATGCTGAAAGGTCTGGAAGCAAATATTGCTGAAGTGTCGAAACGCGGCGTGACAGCAGAGTTTACTAAGAGCGGTAAGGTATTGCTTACCAGTGTGGATGCGATGAAAGCCGAGCGAGATACCATGAAAGCCGCGCTCAAAGCCAAAACTGCCGCTTTAGATATTGCCATTGCTCAGCTAAAAACTTGGAACTCTGAAGCCTCCCATGCCGTCAAATCGACGTATGCTGATCAAAAGGAAAAATGGGATGAGTTTGGAATTAAAATGAAAATGAAAGCAAAAGGAAAAGGCAAGAAATAGCTCTGGCACTTACAGTCAATGTCTTTGAAAAAGTCCATTCCAGTAGAAAAATCCTTCTATTTTTTAGAAGGATTTTTTTATGCTAATCTAAAAAAGCATAGATCAATTAGCTATTCACAGATATGATTTCATTTCAACGCAAAATCATAGCCGCAGATTTAAACTAGACAGAAAAAGAAAAAATGTATAATGCAGGCCGGCTCAAAACTGCCCCGACATTTGGCGAATTGTCGGGGCAGTTTTGTTTTCCAAGTTAGGACGGAACTGTCCTGACTTTTACTTCCGTCCCACATTTCGCACATGAAAATAGCGGAAAAAGGGAATAAATGATACGCTTGCGGAACGTATGACAAAGCGAGATCCATTTATTCCCTTGAACCCAAGTAGGTTCCGAAACGAAGAGGATATTTGTCTTGTTGGTTTTATGGAATGATATGATGAGATTGTTAAGTTTCTGAACGTTTTTTCTAAGCTGCCCTACCTTTTTGCTCGCCATGCGCAAAGTCCAACTCAGTATCTAGGCTTGGCGGCTCAATGCCCATCATCCGGTAAGTACCTGCCACGCTTAGCCAGCCAAAACGGTCGGCCATATATTCTGGGGAATGAGGTAGGTCATTATCCAGCCACCAGATGATGATACCCAGTATAGCCCCCGCTACATACTCGCTGATGAACATATCGTCCAGAATCGGCACGGCGGCGGGATAAAGGGTATGCAAACTGGCAATGCGCAGTTGCGTGACTGTGACTAGTAGTCTGTCAATCATGCTTTGATAAGTGGACTTGGATTATCCTGTCTCCGCAAAGTGCGGCGGACCTTCCGCACAAAGGAGACGGGTATGGCAA
>Ga0209039_10002001_pt1 | contig 17988 bp, 16 predicted proteins | sample BogFormECP12_OM1_FD_188238 | JGI IMG/M metagenome (GOLD analysis project Ga0209039, IMG submission 188238) | Bog forest soil microbial communities from Calvert Island, British Columbia, Canada - ECP12_OM1 (SPAdes) (version 2) | ecosystem: Environmental > Aquatic > Freshwater > Wetlands > Bog ...
CCATGGTCACGGCCAGCAAGGCGGCCAGGACGGCCAGGACGGCCAGGCCGCCGAAGTGCACGTGGAAGCCGAAGGCGGCGCCCACCGCCACCACCACGGCGTCGAAGGCGAACATCATGACGAGGCCCGCCAGGATGAACGCCACGATCATCCCGACGATCAATCCGACAACCAGCAGGAGAGTGCCCGCGGCCGCCCCGGAGAGTCCGGAGAGGATCGACTCGTTGGACCACTGGGTGACGTTCTGGTAGACCGTTCCGCCCTTCGTGATCACCGTGATCGTTCCGTTGACATAGTGGGTGTTCGGGGTGTAGATCGTGGTCATCACGATCGAGTACTTGTAGACCCCCGTCTGCCCAGCGAACCAGGTCTGGGGTGACGGAACTCCCGGAGTCAGTTCGATCATGTTGTGGGTGTAGACAAGCGCATTCGTCGAGGAGTAGATGTTGATCACCGCACCCGCGATCCACGAGCCGAGGTAGGCCACCGCGAGCGTGACGTTCCCGGTCGAGACCGCCGACCCATTATACGGGGAAACGAGCGTTGCCGACAGCGGGGTCGTGACCACGAAGAACGGGTGGAACGCGGTCAACGACTTGTTGCTGACGCTCACGCCCACCGTGACGGTAAAGCCATCCTGGGGGAGGCCGATGCACTGCGAGTTGTCGCACCCCATCGTCGTCGACGTGACGTTGAACGACCAAGCGGACTGACCGGTGGCAACGGTCTGCGGGTTCACCGTGACGACCGATTTCGCCGAGAGGTCCGTGATGTTCACGAAGAGCGTGGTGGTCGCGGCGCTGACCGTGGCGTTCACGACCGTGATGGTGAAGTTCACTTCGAACGGCAGCGTAGCGTACGCCGGGAAAGGCGACGGCGCCGTGAACGTGGTCGAGATCTGAATTGGCCCAGCATTCGGGTTCACCGCGGGCGAGAGCGGAACCGTGGCCTTCCCCGCCGAACTGGCTGGGGATGCCTTGGCGGCTTGTCCCGACGCCAAGTGCGACGCGCCCAGAAGTCCTCCTCCAAACATCCCCACCACCAAGAAGACCGCTACAAGCCCAATTGCTACCGTCCCCAAGGTGGCCCCGGTCACACGATACATAGCGCCTGCGAGTGAGTTCCCGTACTTAAATCCAACGTAGATTTCCTATCCTCCCGGGTCGGGACCCTCTCTCGGGCTCTCGAGGGGTTTTGGGGGAAACAAGACCCACGGAAGCGACCGGCGACGACCACCGCCCCGTCCGACGCAGAGAGAGCACCCCACACCACTCTGACCGTAAGAATCGCGGCCCCGCGGCGCTCCCGGCCGTTTCCTCCGTGGGGGGATGGAGTTCCGCCGAAAGGGGAGGTACCTGGGACTCGGCCCTCCGGCGGTGGCCTCATCTACTCCGCATCATCGACCGACACCGTATGTCGTCGGTGGCGCTCACCGGCACCCCGGGAACCGGTAAGACCACGGTCGCCGGGCGGCTTCCCTCCCCGTGGCGGACGGTCGAGGTCGCGGAGCTCGCGCGGCAGCTCGGGACGGGACGGCGCCAGGGCCGGGGGTGGGAGGTCGACCTCGAGGCGACCTCGCGCGCCTGGCGGGCGGCCCGCCCTCCTCCGGCGGACGTCGTCGTGGGCCACCTCGCCCACCTACTGCCCCTGCGCGACGTGATCGTTCTGCGGTGCCACCCGCGCGAGCTCGCCCGCCGGTTGGCCCGCTCCCGACCCAGCTCGCGCCGAGACCGCGAGGCGAACCTGGTCGTCGAGGCGACCGACGCGATCCTTCAGGAAGCGATCGGCCTCAAGCGTCGCGTTTGGGAGGTCGACACTACCGGCCGGACGCCGGCCTCGGTCGCGAGCGAGGTGGCCCACCGGCTGCGCGCGAGGGGGACCCCATCGTACGGCTCGGTCGATTGGCTCGGCGATGCCTGGGTAGGGAAGCATCTTTTGCAGTGGTCCCCGTAGGGGCGGCCGATGGTGCTCGAGGCTCTCCGGACCCGGGTCGCCAGCTACGTCGCCCGGCTCGCCCGGCCGTTCCTCGGCTGGCGACCCGATCGGCTCAGCTGGCTCGCCCTCGGCTTTGCGGGGCTGGGCGGTGCGCTCTCGGCCCTGGTCCGCTGGACCACGCCGCTCCTGTTCCTGGCCGTGGCCGTCGCGATTTTCCTCGCCGGGCTCTTCGACGTCCTCGACGGCGAGGTCGCCCGCGCGACCGGGCGGGCGTCGGTCCGCGGCGACTTCCTCGACCACGTGCTCGACCGGTACGCCGACCTCTTCCTCATCGTCGGGATCGCGCTCTCGGGATACGCCTACCCGCTCCTCGCGCTTTTCGCGTTCGCGAGCCTCCTTCTCACGAGCTACATGGGCACCCAGGCGCAGGCGGTCGGCCAGGGCCGGCTGTACGGGGGGCTCCTCTCGCGGGCCGACCGGCTCGTCGTGCTCGTGGTCGCGACGTTCCTCGAGTTCGACTGGTCCCTGCCGTGGCCGTGGGCCACCGCGCTCCCCTGGTCGCGTTTCCACGTGGGAGGTGTCGCCTTCACCGTGATCGACGTCGCCCTCGCGTACTTCGTTATCGCCGGCCAGTGGACCGCGATCGCGCGGGCGCTGAAGGTCTACCGGGCCCTTCCCCCGGCGGGGACGGCCTAGACCCGTCCGAGGGGTCGCCCTCGACCACCGTGCCGCCCCGGCGACGGTAGTACTGGAGAGGGTGGCGGAGCGACGGGTCGAAACAACGCTCGTCGCGCACGCGGTCGCGCGTTTCGCTCGCAGCCGGGTCGCCGTCGCGCGCGCAGAGGCCGTGGCTGCGCAGCGTCTCGCATTCGGGCGGCTCGTACCCCCGGCCCCCGTCCCGGAGCGTGATGTGCTCCACCTGGTAGCGCGTGACCGACTCGTCGAAGTCCGGGGCTCCTCGGTACGTGTCCACGATCGTCTCGAAATCGGCGCCGGCGCGGTGGAGGAACGCGGCGAGGCAGAACCGGCCCGAGTGCGAGAGGTTCTCGCCCTTCTGCAGGGTTCGTTGCATCCGTCGGATGCACGGCGGGAAAAGGTCGGGACGGAGCGGTCCTCCGCGGAGCTCCGGCCGAGCGACGGGCGAGGGGGTTCGACGGGCGAGCTCCTCGAGAAGCTCGGCCTCACGGTCCCGCACATCGCGGACGACGTCCTCGGCGAGCGGGAGCGCTTCGGCGAGACGGAGCCGAACCGCCTCCTGGAGTAGTCGGGCCGCGCGGGTCGGGCGAACGAGGACGGAGCCCCGCCGCACGGCTTGCCGTGGCAGGCGGAACTCGGCCTCCCGGATCGGCACGGAGAGATGGAGGTAGTCGACGAGCGGCACTTCGACCCCGTCCGGCCCCGCGGAAAGCGTGAAGCCCAGACGCCGCGCCACCTCGACGAGCTCCTCGGCGGGAACCGCCACGAGCCGCGCGTGGTTGCGCTTCGCCTCGGCGACCGCCCAGCGGCGGATCGCGGCGGGCGTCGCCGCCGCCGATAGAACGAGTCGGGCGAACAGGAAGGAGAGGAGACGCACCGACGGGTCCGCACGCGCGAGCTCCTCGAGGTCGCGCGCGCCCCTCGGGTCGTCGGCGGCCGCCAGGATCCGGGCGCGCCCGAGCGTCCGGGCCGCGGCGAACGCCGGGTCCGCAAGGAGCGCTCGCACCGAGACCGTTTCGTCGCCGAGGAGGGCTTCCGCCCCCGGTAGGAACGGGTACTCCGCGAAGAGCGAACGCTCGTCTAGAAGAGCCGAGGCACGATGAACTGCCATGCGATGAGCACCAGGACAAGGAACGAGGAGACCGCGACGGCCCGGCCGGCGAACTGCTCGAGTCGGGCCTCGCTCCAGCTACGCCGGAAGCGGGCCGCGATGGAGGCGGCGAAGTCCCGGAAGAGGAGCCCGCCGTCGAGGGGCACCAGCGGCAGCGTGTTCGACAGTCCGAGAAGGAAGCTCATCCAGGCCAGCCAGTAGAGCATGTTCGCTAGGATCCAGAACCCGTCGGTCCCGAGCCCGGCGAGAGGGCCCGTGACGTGGTACCAGTGGGTCGTTGCTCCCGCGACGGGCTCGAGCCCGCCGAGCGGGAGGACGATCCAATCGACGGTCCCCACGAGAGGACCCTGGTCGCTCCCGAGCGGCCAGACGAACGTCTGTTTCAACTCCGACGGGGAGAGACTGTACCCGACCCCGAGATACCCACGTGCCTTGTCGTTGGGATTGGTCGCCAACACGACGTGGGTCGAGAACGTTTGGCCGAGGTTGGACGAGTAGTACACGAGCGCTATGGTTTCCTTCGGCGTGGTGTTCGCGAGCGCCGCCTGGAACTCCTTCGCCGTCGGCGTAGCGGTGCCGTTAACGGAGGTGATGAGGTCCCCCACGGCCAGGCTCGCGTTCGCGGCCGGCGTCCCCGACTGAACGTAGCTCACCGAGACGCCGTTCGCGTTCGGGGCGATGGACGAGGCCACGAGACCCGAGAGGAGCGCGAAGAACAGGACCGTCAACGCGAAGTTCGCGAGGACCCCGGCCGCGGCCACACGGTCGCGCTTGCGCCGCGAAGCGGCCATCATCTGCGCGTCGTCCTGTTCGACGAACGCCCCGATCGGGACCACGCACCAGAGGATCCCGAGACTCTTCACGCCGATGCCCTGCGACCGGGCGACCACGCCGTGGCTCAGCTCGTGGAGCACGATGCCGACCGCGAGGGCGATGATGCCGTACGTGATCGGGATGAACGGGTTGATCCCAGGAAGTCCGACGGCCTCGTTCACGGTGGGAGCCTGGGCGGCGGAGATGCGGAACGACACGATCGCCCCGAGGACGAGGAGGCCCAGGATCACCGCCATCGCGAGGACCGCGAGTCCGATCCCGATGTCGCTCACGACGGTCCAGAACCGCTTGAACCGTCCCCAGCGTTCGAGGGCGGAACGTCCCCTCTGGGTCTTGATCATCAAGGCGGGCCCGAACAGGGAGAGCGCCCGGTCGGGGCCTAGCCGGCCGGTCCGGTAGAGCCCATACACCACGAGGGCGTAGAGCAGGACGACGGCGAGCGCGATTTCGTATCCGAAGTACGGGTCCACGGCGCGTTCCGTCGTACCCACGTCCCGACGCGGTTAAGAGTTCTTGCGGGGCGGCGGACGGGGAAGGAGCATAACCCCTCCCCCGCATGGGTTGGGCCGTAGGATGAATCTCGGGTCCCCACGACCGCGGCCCCTCTGGAGAATCGTCCTCGTGCTCGCGCTGGTGAGCGTGACCCTCCCGGCCGGAGTGCGCGCCGCATCCAGCCCCGGGTCCGCTCCCGTTGCGGGGACAATGCCGTCCTCGCCGATCCCTTCCTCACCCTCGGCTGCGCCCCTCGGGACGATGGTCGACGTGGCCCCCGCGTACTCGCCGCCCACCGGTGTGGCGGCGGTAGGGCCGGTTTCCCCCGAGAGCCGGATCGAGGTGGCCGTCGGACTCGCGCTTCCGGACCCGAGCGCCCTGCGAGGACTGTTGACCGCCCTCTACGCTCCCGGGACTCCGGAGTTTCGTCACTACCTGACGACCTCCCAGCTCGCCCAGCGCTTCGGCCCGTCGGCGGCGAGCATCGCAGCGGCCACGGCCTACTTCGAGCGTTTCGGACTCTCCGTGAACGTCAGTCCGGACCACTTGCTCCTCGTCGTGGGGGGCGGTAGCGGCCGGGTCGGGAACGCTTTCGGGACGATGTTCGAAGAGTACCGGGGACTGGACGGCAGCACGTTCTTCAGTCATCCGACGGCGGCGACGTTACCTCCCATCGCTCCTTGGTCCGGAGCGTACGGTCTTGGTGACTCCTCCCCGATCGTCCCCTCGGGCGGCCAGGTCGTCCCGGTCGAAGGGGAGATCACCCCAAGCGCGGGATGCGCCGGCGTGACTTCGGTCCTCCTGCCGTGCCAGGTCTGGCAGGCCTACGACACGACGGCGCTGATCTCGGGCGGGACGAACGGTTCGAACGTCCGAGTCGCGGTCGTCGACCCGTACAGCTCGTTGGAAGGTCAGTCACAGCTCGCTTCCGACCTAGCGACGTTCGCGACCGGCAACGGGATTCCGGCGGGCTCCGTGAATTTCGTCTACCCCGTCCCGCCCCCCGGGAACCTCAACTCGAGCTCCAACACCGGCTGGACCCTCGAGGACGCCCTCGACCTCGAATGGGCGCGGGCTTCGGCACCGGGCGCGACGATCGACATGACGCTCTCCCCCAACGCCGGCCTGGGCCTCTACGAGGCGGTCGATTGGTTGGTCGCCCACCAGGCCGCCGACGTGATCTCGATGAGCTGGGGCGAACCCGATGTGGGCCTCTACAACGCGTACTCCACCCCGTGCTCCTCGGGATGCAACGCTTCCACCGACGGTTCGTACGGCATTCTCTCCCCGGTCCTCGCGTTCGCCGCGGCCGAGGGGATCAGCCTGTTCGCCGCGAGCGGGGATTGCGGGGCCGCCGACGGGACCTCCGGCGTCGCGACCAACTATCCCGCGTCGGACCCGGACGTGACGGGGGTTGGAGGGACCGTCCTCAATGTGGACGCGAGCGGGGACTACCTCTCCGAGGCGGGTTGGAGCGGGAACGACACCGGAGCCCGGGCCCCCGGATGCTCGAACCAGGGTGGTTCGGGCGGAGGCTACTCACCGTTCCCTCGGCCCGAGTGGCAGAGGGGCCCGCCCCCGTCCGAGATGACGCGCGGGGTTCCCGATGTCGCCCTCGACGCGGGGACCCCCGTGAGCGTGGTGTTGCAGGGAAACGGCGCCGCCGTGGACGGCACGAGCGTCGCGACCCCGGTGTGGGCCGGGATCGCGGCCATCGGGGACCAGTTCCTGGGCCGTCCTCTCGGGCTCCTCAACCCGGGACTCTACGCGATCGCCTCCGGTTCCAACTACTCTCGGGACTTCCACGATGTGGTCTCGGGGTCCAACGGATACCCAGCCGGGCCGGGCTGGGACCCGGTGACCGGCCTCGGCTCGCCGATCGTCGGGTCGCTGCTCTCGGATCTCGGCCACACGACGGCGGTCTCTTCGAGCAACCTCGCCGCGTTCCTCTACGCATCGCCCCGGTTCGGTCGGGCCCCGCTCACGGTCGGTTTCCACGTCAACGCGACCGGAGGGACGGGCACCTACCCCCTCGAGGGAGTCTCGTTCGGCGAGGGTAATGCGTCCTTCGCGCCGGGCGGTGCGACCACCTACACCTACACGATGCCGGGCGTGTACATGGTGCAGTCCTACGTCGCGGACTCCGCTTCGAACGTCTCGCTGTCCCCCCCGGTGGCGGTCGTGGTAGGGGGAGGGACCGCGCTCTCGGTCAACCTCAGCGCGTCGACCGAGACCCCGGCCCGGGGAACACCGGTCATCTTCACGACCGTAGTGAAGGGAGGCGTGGGGCCGTACCGCTACAACTACTCGTTCGGGGACGGGACGTTCACCTACAATTCGACGCTTTCGAGCACGACCCATGCGTACGGTGCCAACGGGGGATCCTGTGCGGCGGTCGTTGTCTCGGACTCCGCCTCTCCGGTCGACGGGGGAGCGAGCGCACGACTCGCGCTCGCGGTCGGGGGCGCCTCCCGCCCCGACTGCGGGAACGATACGGTTCCCCTCGTGGTCGACCCGGTGGCGAGCCTCAACGTGCGGGATGCGCCCGCCGACTACCCTCAACTGTTCACGTCTTCGGGCGGGTCGACGGCCGCGGGAACGCTCGCTCCTTCCGTTCAGTACTCCACCACGGACCCGTACCTCGCGGCGTGCGATTGCGCGATCTTCCGTGCTCCGGGAACCTTCCACGTTACCGGTTTCGTCAACGACAGCGAGAACGAACAGTCGAACGCCTCGGTCAACGTCACCGTGGCCCCACCCCTGGTCGGTGCCTTCACCGCGAGCCCAACGTACGGGTCGGCTCCCCTCACCGTCGATTTTCAGGCGAGCGTGACCGGAGGCGCAGGGGCCACCTCTTCGTCCACGGTCTGGTCATTCGGCGATGGAACCGGCGCGGTGGGGGCGACTGCGACGGCCACGTACTCCACGCCGGGGTTCTACCTCGCGGTCGGCCAAGTGTCGGACCTCGGGGACGGGAACACTAGCCGGGCGTTCCTGATCGACGTGCAGCCGAGCGGGGCGACCTCCCTCCCGCTGCCCCCGTTCCTTACCGCGACCGTGGCTCCGGCCGTCGACGTGCCCCGAGGCGCGACCGTGAACTTCACCGCGCGGTTGGTTTCGGCGAACGGGACGGACGTACCCGCGGTCTTCCACTGGGGCGTGGGGTCGGGCTTCGGGGCCTATCGTGCGGCCCTGAACTGGACCCTCCCCGTGAACTCTACGGCCTCGGGGAATCTGGCGGTGTCCCTGAGCGCGACCCTCCTTGCAACGGCCGCGACCGTCAACGTCACTCTAAGGTTCCCCTCGTTCGTCGCGTCCGGTTCCGGTCCGACCCCACCGGCGGTCGACGCGCTCGACTTCCTCGTTGAGGGAGGGCCCTCCGTACAATCCATGACCGCCCCGTGGAACGCTTCCGCCACCGTAACGGGTCCGGGGACGCTGGCGGTCAACTGGGCCTTCGGCGACGGAACCGAAGAGCAGAACCTCTCGGTGCACCACGCCTTCCCGGGCGGCCTCTACACCGTGGTCGCGACAGCCTCCGACAGTTGGGGCGACGTGGCCACGAGCGACCTCGCCGTGGCCGTGTCGGCTCCGCTCGCGCTCACCGCTACGCTCTCGACCCTGACGGGGGCCCCTCCCCTCACGGTCGCGTTCCGCGCGAACGTGACCGGCGGCATCGGTCCGCCGTTCCTATTTCGATGGACGTTCGGGGACGGCGGAGCGTCCGCCTCGGCGGACGCGAACCACACGTTTGCCGTCTCGGGTTCCTACCGCGTGTTCCTCAACGTGAGCGACCTCTTCGGTCGCTCGGCCTCCGCGAACTGGACCGTGAACGTGGCCAGGGAAGCGAACGGATTCCCGGTCGCCGTCCTTCTCGGAGCAGGCGCGGCGGTCGGCGTGGTCGCCGCCCTCCTCGTGGTCCTTAGACGACGAACGACGCGCGGCGTTCCCGCTACCCCTTGACGACCCCGAGCGGGACCAGCCGCGCGACGCGCCGGGTGAGCCCGGCGCCTTCCGCGACGCGCACGACCTCTTCGACGTCTTTGTAGGCGCCGGGGGCTTCCTCCGTCACGCCCTCCCGGGAGCTCGAGCGCACCACGATCCCGCGCTCGGCGAGACGTCGGGTCACATCTTCGTACCGGAAGGCACGGACGGCGGCGTGCCGGCTCAGCCGGCGACCTGCGCCGTGGCACGAGGAGCCGAAGGAGCGCTCCATCGAGGTTGGAAGGCCGCAGAGGACGTAGCTCGCGGTCCCCATGTCGCCCGGGATGAGGACCGGCTGGCCGAACGGCCGGTACAGCGCGGGCACCTCGTCGCGGCCCGCGGGGAACGAACGGGTGGCCCCCTTGCGGTGGACGAGGAGCTTCTTGGGACCGCGCTCGGTCGCGTGCTCCTCGACCTTCGCCATGTTGTGCGCGATGTCGTAGATCACGGAGAGGTCGAGCTCGGTGTCCGGCCGACCGAAGACGGCCGCGAACGCTCGGCGGACGGAATGGGTGATCGCCTGGCGATTCGCCCAAGCGTAGTTCGCCCCCGCGGCCATCGCGCCGAGGTAGCGCTGGCCAGGGTCGGAGGAGATCGGAGCGCACGACAGCTGCCGGTCGACGAGCTGCACGCCTTCGTCGCGCAGTCGCCGGTCCATCATACCGATGAAGTCGGTGGCGACCTGGTGGCCGAGACCGCGCGAGCCGGTGTGCAACATCACGGTGACCCCGCCCGGCGCGAGGCCCATCACGCGGGCGAACTCGGGTGCGAACACCTCGTCCACGGCCTGGACCTCGAGAAAGTGGTTGCCGGAGCCGAGGGTGCCGAGCTGCTTCGAGCCGCGCTTGCGGGCGGTCTCGGAAACCTCTTCAGGGCGCGCGCCGGCGAGCCGTCCCTCCTCCTCCTGGACCGGGAGGTCCTCGGGGCGGCCGTATCCCTTCCCCACGGCCCACGCCGCGCCGTTCGCGAGCACCTCGTCGAGCTCGCCGGGCCGCAGGGCGTATCCTCCGTGCGAGCCGACCCCCGACGGCACCTCCCGGTAGAGGCGCTCCACGAGGTCGGTGAGACGCGGCCGGACCTCGTCGACGGTGAGGTTCGTGCGGATCAGTCGAACGCCGCAGTTGATGTCGTAGCCGATCCCGCCCGGCGAGACCACGCCGTCCGCGAGGTCGAAGGCCGCGACGCCCCCGACGGGGAACCCGTACCCGAAGTGGATGTCGGGCATGGCGAGCGAGCACCGCTCGATCCCCGGAAGGGTCGCGACGTTCGCGAGCTGGATGAGCGAGGGGTCCCCCTCAACGCCCGAGAGGAGCGCGGCGTCCGAGAAGAGGACGCCGGGAACGCGCATGCCGGGCACCTCCTCGACCGGGATCTCGTAGGTGAACTCGTCCCGCGCGATGAGCCGGGGGACCTGCGGCATGGCGCCGCGCGAGCCGACCGCCCTATTTACCTTGGTCTTCTCCCGAGCGCACCGACCCACCGGAGGAGAGCGGACAAAACGCCAAGTAACCTACGCCCTCTAGGTACGGTCGGAGGCGCGGATGAACGGGCGGGTCTTCCTGTCGATCGCCGGACTCGTCGTGATCGGCATCGCGTTCTACATCATCTTCGAGTACCCCGGCTACGCGACCTACGCCTTCTACCTCCTGATCCTCTGGATGGTCACGAACTTCGTCCTCCTGTACGCGATACGACCGCGCGGAGCCCCGCTCCCCTCGAACACCGCGGCCGCCACGAGCCCGTTCCCCTCGACCGCTCCCGCCACCCTCCCGGCGGCGACCGGCTCGGAACCCGCGGGCGGCCTCGGGTTCTGCATCTACTGCGCGACCCCGATCCCCCCGGGGACCCGGGCCTGCCCGGCGTGCGGCCACGCCCTGCCCCGGTGGTGAAGGGGAGGTCGACCGAGCGATGACGACCCGTCCGTTCTCCCTGCTCTCCTTCCCCGTCGTCACGGTCCTCCTCGCCGGCCTCACGCTCGGCCTGCTCGTTCTCGGGTTCTATTGGGGTCTCGGCCGGGCCACGATCTTTCTGCTCGCGATCCCGATCGCTCTCGCCGTGGTCTACCTCGCGTGGTACCGCACGCTTCCGTACGTGCCGCCCCGCCCGGTGACGGGCGACGGGTCTTCCGCCGAGGACGGCGAGCCGTTCGAGGACCCCGTCGAGGAGGCCGACCGGCTGGACACCGCGAAGGACGGTACCGAAGTTCCCGAGGAGCGGGACGACGCGTCCCCGGAAACCGCGCCCGAGGCCCCGGCGCCGCCGTGACGACGCGCTAGGGGCCGCTTCCGTCCGGCCGGATCCACATCATCGGTTCCTTCGCGCGGGCGTTCGCTCCGGCGGTCACTCGAATGTCCCGGACGACCCCGTCTACGGGGCTCGGGACCTCCCCGCGCATCTTCATCGCCTCGAGGACCAGGAGCGTCTGACCTTTCGTGACACGGTCGCCCTCGGCGACCCGGACCTCGATCACCCGGCCGGGCATCGACGGCACGACCGCGACCCCTTCGCCGGTCGGAAGGATCGACGACGGGGCCGCCCCGACCGACCCCGAGGGGACGGGCGCGGGAGAGCCCGCGGCCGTACCCGGAGGGCGGCTCGGCGCCGGGATCGGCTCGCGCACCCCGGCCTCGACCCGGACCGGCCAGCGCTCCCCGTTCACATCGACCGGGCCGAAGGGGGCGGGAAAGTGCTCGGGCCAGTTCTCGACCACGACCTTCTCGCCGTCGATCTCGAGCTCGACCCGGTTCGCGAGCGTGGCCACCACCACGACGGGGTAGTCGCGGCCCCCGACCGTGACGGACGTGAGGTCGTTCGCGACCTCGACCTGCTCTTTCTTACCGTCGCGTTCGAGAACGACCCGCATCGACCCACCTCCGCTGTGCATGCGAATGCGCCCGTCCCTCGTACGCCCAGGGGCTCATCCCGGGGGGTACCCCGTCCGCGGACGGCGCTCGGGGGGCCTCGGTGGGTCTCGGCGCCCGGAGCGCCCCGACGACCCCGAGGGCCGCGGTCGTGAGAACGTCCCCGGTGAGACCCCGGTCGGTCGCTCGCCGGTAGGACTTGTACACCGCCGGGAAAAGCGCGTACGAAAGCGCTTCCGCCGTGTCGGCCGCGGGCACGAGCGCGCGCACCTCGCCGAGCATCTTCTCGAACTCCGGGGGCAGGAGGGCCGCCGGGCGGCCGACGATCGCGGGCGCCTTCTCGGTGACCTTCTTCCGGAGGGTCGGGTCGATCGGCGCGGGCGGGGTCCCGTACAGGCCCCGGACGTAGTCGCGGACCTCGCCCGTGACCTGCTGGTAGCGCGCGCCCGTCAGGACGTTGATGACCGCCTGGATGCCGACGATCTGGCTCGTCGGGGTGACGAGCGGAGGGTACCCGAGGTCGGCGCGGACCCGGGGAACCTCGGCGAGGACCTCCGTGAGGCGTCCCATCGCGTCCTGTTCTGTTAGCTGCGAGAGGAGGTTCGAGAGCATCCCGCCCGGGATCTGGTGCGTGAGGATGCCGGGGTCGGTCTGCAGGGAACGCAGGTTGAGGAGCGGCCGATAGCGGTCCATCACGGTGTGAAAGTACTCGGCGAGCTCCGCGAGCGCGGCGAGGTCGAGCTTCGGGTCGAGGGCATTTCCCTTCAGCGCCCCGACGATCGTCTCGGTCGGCGGCTGGCTCGTCCCTCCGGCGAACGGGCTGATCGCCGTGTCGACGGCCGCCGCCCCCGCCTCGGCCACGGCGAGGCACGTGAGCGTCGACATCCCGCTCGAGGAGTGCGTGTGGACCACGACAGGTAGGCCCACCTCCTTCACGAGCGCCCGAACGAGCGCGCCGCCCTCGGTCGGGGGCATGAACCCCCCCATGTCCTTCACACAGAGCTCGTCGGCGTCGAGCGCCGCGAGGCGCTTTCCGAGGTCGACGAACGCTTGTAGGGTGTGGACCGGGCTCGATGTGTAGCAGATCGTCGCCTGGGCGACCGCGCCGGACTTCTTGACGGCCCGCAGGGCAACTTCCATGTTGGCGGGGTCGTTGAGCGCATCGAAGACGCGGAAGATGTCGACCCCCTGGCGGGCCGACTCGGCGACGAACCGCTCGACGACGTCGTCCGAGTAGTGCCGGTAGCCAACCAGGTTCTGCCCTCGCAGAAGCATCTGGAGCGGCGTCCTCGGCATCGCTCGCTTCAGGGAGCGCAGCCGTTCCCACGGGTCCTCCCGAAGGAACCTCAGGCAGACGTCAAAGGTGGCGCCGCCCCACGCCTCGATCGAACGGTAACCGATCGCGTCGAGCCGTTCGGCCGCGGGCAGCATGTCCCGCGTACGCATCCGGGTCGCGATGAGCGACTGATGCCCGTCCCTCAGGACCGTCTCGGTGATCTCGACCATCGCGGACCCGTCGGTTACAGTGGCATGTTCCCGTGCTTTCGGCCGGGCCGGTCGTCCCGCTTCGCGGCGAGGAGCGCGAGCGCGCTCGCGAGCCGCGCGCGGGTCTCGGCCGGGTCGATCACGTCGTCGATGTAGCCGCGCTCCGCGGCGAGGTACGGGTTCAGGAACACGGCCCGGTACTCGGCGGTCACGCGCGCCCGCATCGTCGCCTGCTCCTCGGGGGTCCCGCTCTCGAGCTCCCGACGGAAGAGGATGTTCACGGCGCCGTCCGCGCCCATGACGGCGATCTCGGCCGTCGGCCAGGCGAGGTTGACGTCCCCGCCCAGGTGCTTCGAGCACATGACGTCGTACGCTCCGCCGTACGCCTTCCGCAAGATCACCGTCAGCATCGGTACGGTCGCTTCCGCGTAGGCGTAGAGGAGCTTCGCCCCGTGGCGGATGATGCCCCCGTGCTCCTGGGCCGTTCCCGGAAGGAACCCCGGAACGTCGACGAGCGTGAGCAGCGGGAGGTTGAACGCGTCGCAGAACCGAACGAATCGCGCCGCCTTCGTGGAGGCGTTGATGTCGAGCGTGCCCGCGAGCACCGCCGGGTTGTTCGCGACGACGCCCACGGAGCGACCCTCGAGGCGCGCGAACGCCGTGACGATGTTCGCCGCATACGCCGCCTGGACCTCAAGGACGGAACCCGGGTCGAGGACCCGCTCGATCACGGCGTGCACGTCGTACGGAGCGTTCGACTCCTCGGGAACGACCCGCGCGAGCTCGGCGGCGGCGCCGTGGCCGGGCGCGACGGGTGCCGCCGGGGGGGGGTCTTCGAGGTTGTTGAGCGGAAGGTAGCCAAGCAGCCTTCGGGCGAGCGAGAGCGCCTCGAGGTCGGAGGGGGCCGTGAAGTGGGAGACGCCGCTCACCGCGGCGTGCGTCTCGGCGCCGCCGAGCGCCTCCATCGTGACCTCCTCGCCCGTGACGGCCCGGACCACGTCCGGGCCGGTGATGAACATCTGCCCCGTTCCCGAGGTCATGATGACGAAGTCGGTGATCGCGGGTGAGTAGACCGCCCCGCCCGCGCACGGGCCGAGGATCAGCGAGACCTGCGGGACGACGCCCGAGAGGAGGACGTTGCGGAAGAACACCTCCCCGTAGCCTGCGAGGCTCATCACGCCCTCCTGGATGCGGGCACCCCCCGAGTCGTCGAGGCCGACGATCGGGACCCCGGCCTTGCGGGCGGTCTCCATGATCTTGACGATCTTCATCGCGTGCGCCTCCCCGAGAGCGCCCCCGAAAACCGTCGCGTCCTGGGCGAAGGCGCAGACGGGTCGCCCGTCCACCTCGCCCCACCCCGTGACGACCCCGTCGCCGGGTACGCGACGCTCTTCCATCCCGAACTTGTCGACCCGGTGGGTCACGAAGGCGTCGATCTCCGTGAACGTCCCGGGGTCGAAGAACTTCTCGAGCCGGTCGTGCGCCGTGAGCTTGCCGGCCGCGCGGTGCCGCTCCACCCGTTCGGCCCCTCCACCCTCGCGCGCCTTCTTCTTGAGGACCGCCCACCGGTCGAACGCTTCGCTCATGGGGCTTCTTCCACCCGAACGTCACCGGCCCATATTGCCACCCGTTCGGTCTCGGTCGCGAGCCAGAGCTCCCCATCGTCGCCCAGCGCGTCCAAGGTACCGGCGGGTTGGCCGTCGACGGATACGGGCTGGCCCACTCCGTACAGCAGCTTCCGACACAGGGCCCGGGCCCGGCGGACTCCTCCCGTGGTCGAGAGCCATTCGGCGGCTCCGAGCGCCGCGGCCACGGCGATCTCCTCGACCTGGTCGAGTCCCGGGGAGGGAGTGACGAACTCGTCGAGCCCGGCGAAGCGGTCGGCGATCGTCGCCGGAAGCGATTCTCGGGGGAGACGGACGTTCACCCCGATCCCCGCGACCACCGCGCGCCCGAGCGTGGGCGAGGCGACCTCATCGATCAGAATCCCCGAGAGCTTTCGGGCCGGCCGGCCCGTCTCCCGTACGAGGAGGTCGTTCGGCCACTTGAGCGCGAGCGGAACGGAGTACGCTTCGTGGAGCGCGGACGCAAGCCGCGCGCCTACCGTGAGCGGCAACAGGCCCGGGTGCTCGCGGGGGCGGGGCAGCACGATCGAACAGTAGAGGCCGCCCACGGGCGACGCCCACGAACGTTCGAGGCGGCCCCGGCCCTTCGTCTGATGTCGGGCGATGACCCGGGTTCCTTCGCGGGCTCCGTCCCGGGCGAGCGCGACCGCCCGATCCTGGGTCGACGGTAGCGTCTCGTGGAATTCTCTCGGACCCACGCCGGGTTCCTCCCGGTCACGAACGAGGGTCGAGGAGGCATAATGGTTGGGGATGCCCGAGGGGGACCTTGCGGGTTCGGGACCACGGCCGAAGCTTCGAGCGACGGGGACCGAGAACTAGATAACCGCCCCGGCGCGTGGAAACCCGATGGCCCCGTTGGTCCCGCTTCTCGAGAAGGTCGCGCACGACCTCGAGCCGCAGGTCCGCGCGCAGCTCGGCGGGTTCTTCGGGGGCATGGTGCGGGCGTACCTACCCCAGACGTGGGTCTTCCGCACGGAGCACGAGGCGGCCTCCCTCACGGTCGACCGCGCTGGGGCCGTAACGGTCGCGAGCGGGACCGTCCCCAGCCCCGACGTCACGATCGAGACGACCGAGGAACGGCTGACGAAGGCCCTCGCCACTCGTTCCCGGGCCCATGTCCCGCCGGGAACCCTCCAGGTGACGACCCACACATCGAAGGGGAAGACGGCGTTCGACTACCTGCGCGGGCGCCTCGGCCTCTAGGCCCGCGCGTTCGCTCGTCAGTCGAGTTCGCGCATCCGACGGACCATCTTGACGACGGCGCGCACGGCGTTGCCGGCGTTCTCGATGCGGTCCTGCGCCTGGAGGCGCGTCTCGCCCGGTCCCGAGATGCCGAGACCGACCGGCTTTCCGAACTCGACCGAAAGGTCGGTGAGCTTGCGCGCGGCCTGGTTCATCACGACCTCGTCGTGCTGGGTCTCGCCCTCGATGACCGCGCCGAGCGCGACCAACCCGTCCACGTCGTCCCGGCCGAGCAGCACCTTGGTCGCGAGCGGCATGTCGAACACGCCCGGGGTCTTCATCACGGGTCCCAGGGTCGCGCCGAGGAAGGAGACCTCCTCCTTCGCCCGCTCGAGCATCAACAGCGTCACATCGTAGTTGAACTCGCTCACAACGATCGCCACGGTCACTCCGGCCCCTTCCTTCGATTTCTTCGGCATGATCGTTCTTCTCCTTTCCTTGTGAGGATCGTGAACCGGCTGCCTACCGGGTCCGACGGGCCGGGCCCGCGTCGGGGAATCCCTGGCGGAGCCCCTCGCCGGCGCGCCGCGCGAGGTCGCGGGGGCGGAACAGCATCGCGTAGGCGTTGAGCGCGTGCTCCTCGGCCCGCCGGCGGGCGAGGGCGGCGAGCTCCTTCGGGCCGGACGCCTCGCCCTCGAAGACGAAGCATTCAACCACCGGTTTCGCCGAAAGCACCGAGGTGAACATGAGGCCGAGCGACGCTTCGTGGGCGCACGTCTTGTCGTACTCGGCCTTTCCGGGCATGCCGAGCGCGAGGCAGAGGTCCGCGCCCTCGAGGAAGAGGCGGCGGCAGGCGACCGGCAGGTCCTTGATCCCCGGGACCGTGTCGCGGACCACCTTGAACCCCGTACCGCGGGACTTGAGGGTCCGCACGGCGTACTCGGCCATGTCGACCCGCGCGAACGTCGTGTCGACGACGCCGATCCGCTTCACGAGCGGTGCTCCTTGCCGCGCTCGAGGATCCGGTCCACAAGGCGCCGGGTCGCGAGCTCGTCGTGGGGCGAGGCGCGGATGCGCACGACCTTCACCGGCACTCCACGCCGCGCGCACTCCTCCTCGACCTCCCGCTCGTTCCAGACCTGGTCGAAGCCGAGCGCGATGATCTGGGGCTTTTCGTTGAGGACGGTCTCGTAGATGTCGGTCGCCGACCCGAGGACCGCCCGGTCGACCGGCTTCAGCGATTCGACCATCTCGCGGCGGATATGCTCGGGGACGTACGGTTCGCGCTTCAGGCGGCGCGCCGTCTGGTCGCGGGCGACCACGACCACGAGCTCGTCACCGAGCGCCTTCGCTTCGGTGAGGAAGTAGATGTGACCCGGGTGAAGGAGGTCGAAGACCCCCGTGGCCATTACGCGGACGACCATTTCCGCCACGCCTCGATGATCGTCCGGCCCTCGAGGAACTCGAACCCGTGGTCCTCGGCGTACGCGCGCGCGGCCTCCGGAGCCCTCGCGCCCCCCGAATCCCCGAGCATCTCGCAGACGGTCGCGGACTCCGACAGCCCCGCCATCCGGGCGAGCGAGATGGCGAGCTCCGTATGGCCCTTTCGCTCCGCAAAGAGCCCGGGCGCGGAGTAGAGGAGCTGGACGTGGCCGGGGGAGATGAACGACGTCCGGAACCTCGCGCGGAGCTCCTCGTCCGAGAGCTCGGGCGCGGAGCGCGCGATCTCGCCGACCGTGCGGATCGTAAGCGCGCGGTCGTTGTCGGGGACGCCCGTGAAGTT
>Ga0209039_10002002_pt1 | contig 17977 bp, 22 predicted proteins | sample BogFormECP12_OM1_FD_188238 | JGI IMG/M metagenome (GOLD analysis project Ga0209039, IMG submission 188238) | Bog forest soil microbial communities from Calvert Island, British Columbia, Canada - ECP12_OM1 (SPAdes) (version 2) | ecosystem: Environmental > Aquatic > Freshwater > Wetlands > Bog ...
TGAGCTGTTGCGGCGCATACAACCGAAAACGCTCCGCCAGGGCCCGGAGCAGAACCACATCCGTGATTTGCGAGTCAAATCCGCGCTCCGCGATCCGCATGGCAGAGGGCATTTCCGCAGTTTGCTCAGCGACCGGTGAGTCGGCCATCTTGGCGGAATCCGCCTCCACCCAGCGGCCCGATAGAACCGCCTCCCATTCCGGCGAATCCAGAAAACTCTGCAGAGGCAGCGCGAAGATCTTGAAATCCAGTTTCGTTCCCAGCTCGTTCTCCACCTGGACCATGGCAGCCTGCCAAACGGTGAGGGTCCGGTGAAACTCCCTGCCCGGCTTCACGTTCAGCAGCATGCGCACCTGCTTTAGATAATCCCGGCTTTCCTCGCTGGCGAAGAAGGCATGATGGTGGAGCAGGCTGGTCTTGATCCGCTCCACCAGCGCCATCGTCGCCGTTTGTTCCAGTTCGATCAGAAAACCGGTTCCATCGGGAAGTTGAACTTGGTGATCGGGACGCAGAACTTTTCCATCCCCATATGAGATCGTTTGATCTGTAGTCATGGCGATCTTCAATCGGTTGGCCAGGATATGGATCGATACCATGGATAAAACATGTGCGATGGCGATCTCGTCCTGGAGGCTGAAGGCTTTGGCCTCCGAAAAACCGATGAATCTTAAGAATCTGGCGCCGCCTTCCTCGAGGATATAGATGGCAGGCGGCCGGTTGGCTTCGCCGGAACGTTCAATGGTTTTCAGTAATTTCGAAAGGATGGGGAAGCCCTCCAGCGACATCCCCGCCAAACGATCGAGGATGCGCATCACCTTGTCGCGTCCGAAGTTGGTGGCATCCTGCAGCTGGCGGGTATCGGCGATGCCTTTGATTGCCAGGGTTTGCAGGATCATCCTCCAGCGGTCATCCGGCATGGCCGATTTCAGATTTTCCAGGAGTTCCTGGGGGGAAGAGGCATGGGTGCTCATAAGTAGGCTCCTTAAGCGTCCGACGTTCTACTTAATTAAGGGGGTTTTACGCATGGTGTTGGCTTTTGGCATCGAGGGCATTAGTACGGATTCGATCATGCAATTCAAGGATGGCCTTATTTTGTTGGATGACTTGGATTTGCAGACTATCTCTTTCCTGCTTTGTATTTTCATAATCCGCTTCCATTTCATTCATCTCCTGGATGGCTGCATTCATCGTCTCCTGCATCCTGCGTTCATGATTCAGCGCATTCAAGACCGTTTCCGGATCCTGGAACTTTGCGAGCAGCCGGCGGATGGCGTCGCCAAGTAAATTGGCGGCCACGACAGGATCGGGATTCTGATCGACTTGGTCACGGATCTCCTGGATGGAATCTCCCAGAAGGTCTTCCAGGCTCGGGGACCACAGCAGTAACATCATGACCTCGCGTCGCAGCCCGCGGACGGCCCTATCTTCTTCATCAGGAATTAGTTCTGAATTCTCCATTTCGTTCGCTCCTTTTTGTTGTGTAATTCGATGCCGGCCCGAATCACGACCGGTGCCAGTCATGCGATTCGTGGCTGATCCGTGCGGAGATCATCTCGATGCCGTCCTCCGTGTGTTCAAAATTCAAACACACGGCCGTTTGAATTCCAAAACCAAAAAAATTGCTGGCGATTTTTATCAGGGGTGCTCCGAAATCGCTCAGGGTTTGAAGGTCTTTATGAATCACCCACACTGCAACCCGACGGTCTTCAATCACCCAAAAATTTTTCCCAAAATTCATCCCGTTGACATACACATAGTTGAGATTCGTGACATGGGCAGGGTGACCGTGGATTTGGAGGGTCCGCGCCAGCAATCGTGCGATCGCATCCGCATATTGCAACCCCTCCCTCTTCACTTGATAATACAAAACCATCTTGAAGAAGAAAGAAATCTCCCTGACATCGTTTTCGTGCTGGTCGGTGTTTTTTCTGAAGGTCATTTTGCGCTCCGTTCATTTTGATTCAAATCTCGTGATCGATTTCTGGAACACCGTCGAGATCGTGCCCACCGGCCCATTACGTTGCTTGGCAACGATCAAGTCAGTCTGCACGGTACCCGCGGTGTTGTTCTCCGGATCGGGTTGGTACAGAAAAACCACGACATCTGCATCCTGCTCCAGATCGCCACTCTCACGCAGATCGGAGAGCTGCGGCCGTCGATCTGCCCGTTTTTCGATCTCTCGATTGAGCTGCGCTGCGGCAAGAACTGGAACGTCCAACTCCTTGGCCAGTGTTTTGAGCGAACGCGAGATCAAACCAATTTCCTGCGTGCGATTCTCGGCTTTGCCGCCCGATTTCATGAGCTGCAGATAATCAATAGCCACGAGATCGAGAGGCCCGCTATCCAGGATCAGCCGGCGGCAGCGCGTCAGGACCTGCGCCGGGCTGATGGCCGGCGTGTCGTCGATAAAGATCGGTAACTTCTCCATGCACTCGATCCCTGCCGTGAAGGTTGGCCATTGATCATCACCAAGTTTGCCCGTATTCAACATCTGGACATTCAGTCCGGTATCCTGCGCGATCAGCCGGCTGGTCACCTTGCTGCGTGACATTTCCAGAGAGAAGAAGGCGCAGCGCTTGCCGAGCCTGGCGGCGTTAAGCAGGATGGATAGTTCGAGGCTGGTCTTGCCCTGACCCGGCCGCGCCGCCAATATATACACATCCCCTTTTTGAAAATTTCCGAGCAGCACATCCAGCTCGCGAATGCCGGAAGGCACGCCGGGGAATTCCGCGGTGCGGCTGGATTGATCGACGTACTCGTACACTTCCGTGAGGGAGTTCGAGAGCGGCTGCAAGGCGTCGCCGGTGGAACGCACCACGGCCGACTCCAAGACCCGAATCGCCTCGGAGGTCACGGCTTCAAGTTCTTCGTGCTCGTTGAATGCCAGCGCCGCGATCTGATTGGCGGCCTGGATCATCCGGCGCCGTGCGGCGTGTGCGGACACGATGCGCCCATAGGTTTCGGCGTTGAGTGAGTTGGGTGTCTGATTGATCAGCGTAGTGAGATAGGCCGGCCCGCCGATCTCTGCCAGCTGTCCTCTGCGATCCAGTTCTTCAGTGAGCGTGAGCAGGTCGAGCGGGACATGCTTTTCATGCAAGGCCGTGCAGGCCTCCCAGATCCAGCCGTTTCGATGAACATAAAAATCATCGGCGTGCAGGAAATGCGCGACATCAAAATACGCATCCGGGTTGATCAACACCGCGCCAAGCAGAGCCTCTTCGGCTTGCCGGCTGAAGGGAATGGTTAGGGTTGCAGGCGTTTCTTCGGTAGTCATTTTTGACCTCGTGGTTTGAAATTTTCCAACGGTGATTCGGAAGGCTGATTCGGATCACCGGGGATTTTGGATTTGGAGAGCGATGCCATGGCGAGTGCACTCACCATGGTTTTCTTGAGCGCGCCGGGATGGGATACCCGGAAGGTAGCCTGATTCCAATTCGAGTAGGTCAGCTTCATGGCACGCGGTAGCGGGATGTTGTAGTCCGCCGCGACCTCGTTCAGTTCCCGGAGACCGTTGATCCATAACGCAAAGGTTCCGCCTCTGGCGTCCGGTGCCGGCCGCTTGGGCGGTTGGACATTGAACATTTCCCACATCAGACGCGCGCCCTCCTGGCAGTCTTCGGGGAAGTCGGCAATTCGTTTTTCTGGGTTGGTGGAAAAAGCGCGCGCGGGCGCGTCAGCGCCCATGTGTTCTTGCCCTGCCTGCTTTGCCGAAGTCGAAAAAATCGGACTCTGGCTGTGTCTTTCTGATGGGTGCTCGGAAGATTCATCTGGCTCCATGTTCTTTTCTTTGGTTTTAATTGGCTTTTGTGTATACTGTCCGACAGTCCCACCCTCACCCTGTCCGACAGTATCCCCCCCACTCTGTCCGACAATCCCCCCTCCATCCGTTTTCTGTCCGACAGAAGGCTCTTGGGGGGTATGGTTGTTGGACAGTCCCCCCCTCTTTTGGGCGATCATAGCCCGCGCTTTTTGCGTGCGTTTTTGTTGTGTCTCTTCTTGTTTCGCCCTACGGTCCTTGAGCAAATCGAAACGGATCTGCCCATCATCCAACTGCAAGGCCCATTCAATGCCCTCGTTCCTGGCGTTATTTTCGTGAAGGCGTAATACCAGACCGATGGTCATCAAATAGTTCATGCACCCATCCAGCGTTTCACCGTTCAACCCGGTGGCCTCAATCAGCTGGGGCTTGGAGATGCGGTCGCTGCGCTTCTGCCAGCCAAAGGTTTTGCGCGCCAGAAAGATCACGCATTTAATTTCGTTGCCGGAAAGATACGCCATGCACTCGTCGACAAAAAAGTTGGGTGTCTGGAAGCTGTTGGGAATAATTTTGTTGGGGGAGTCAGTCATGGGTTCTCTACAGGATTTGAACGGGAAAGCGAATTCCCCAAACGCGCCAGGAATGCACAGGAGGGGCGATCTTTTCCAACCCATGCAACGAACCACATGGCCTTTTTCAAGCGGCGCCTGTTCATTCCTGTGCAGGGAGCGTGAGCGGCGGGGTGAGCGTCAAAGGTGAGCGGCTGTGAGCGTCCGTGAGCGGGGCAGTGAGCGGTAACGCTCACACCCTTTTTCCATTCAAAAAATGGATCGCAATTTGGCGGGAATGAGAAAGTCATTTTTTCACGCTCCCCAGGATGGCGTCACGGTATTGGTCACAACCACGGAGTGAGGCGTGATGATCAAATGACCTGCACGATAGGCTTGGAGTGCATGGCTCAATAGGAAGACCACCACCTCCCCGCCCGAGACACCGGTCTTCTGGACTATGGCTTGAATCTGATTGGATATATCCGCACTCCAGCGGTAGCTGAGAAATACAGGACGCGCTTCCAGCCATTCGTTCTTTTTCTTTTTGGTTCCGGGCTTGACCTCACGCGGCCGGCCGCTTTCCACTTCCTTCCACTCCAGCGACAAGCTCCTGCGCTCCGGATTCGGTTTGGATTGAATCGTGAGCCGGCCGGAATGCAGATGGGAAAGGGAGAAGGCCATGAACGCCTCCGCCACATTCGAAGCGCTGGTGAGAAACTCGGAAGCGATCCCGCTCAGACTGGCGCTGAGATCGCGTGCCGGCATATTCAGTTCGACCGGGATGCGGTAACTGTGCGAACGGTTCTTCTTTTCCCAGGAGCGCGTGCGTTTGGCGCGCGATTCTTTTTCCTGCCGGGCAGTCGGGATGATGTTCATCACCTCCACCGGTTGAACCAGGCCGGAGGCGTCTTTTTGCAAGTGTCGTTCCAGAGCATTTTGGCGCGGCATGGATCCTCTACGAATACTTGATGAGATACTCGCTCAGCGCGTAATACTCGCGCGTGGCACGATGCTGAGGATCGAGTTCATAGATCAGCTTGCCCTCCGCGGGAGCTTCGCGCAAAATGGTGGCGCGGTGAATGGGAGCCAGCAGGCTGCTGCCGAAGTGTTCCTGAAGTTCCTTCATCGTCTCGCGCGACTCACTGGTTTGTTCATCATAGAAGGTCGGCAGGATGCCGAGCAATTTTCCGGACCAGCCGTACTTGAGCATTTGTCTCAAGGCTTCCATCATCTGTGCCAGTCCATCGCTTGACATGAACTCGGTGGCGGAGGGGACAAGCACCAGATCGGCGGCGAAGATGGCGCGCTCCTGAATCCCTCCCACACTGGGCGCCGTGTCCATCAAAATGAAATCATATTCAGCGCGCAGCGGAGCAAGCAGAGTGCGGATGGCGTCCATCCCACGGTTCTCGGCATTGATCACGACTTGCGCCGTGGCGGTGGTGCGGTCACCGGGGATGATCTCGAGGTGCTGTCTGCCGGTGGGCCGGATCCATTGGTGAATATCGAAGGAGGTATTCACCAGCAAGTTGAACGCGCCGGGCTCCTGGGTGAGTCCGAGTGCCACGGCGCACTGTCCCTGCGGATCGAAATCCACGATCAAACAGTGTCGTTCGCGTTGCGCCAGCAGTCCGGCCAGCGTGAGGGTGGTGGAGGTTTTTCCGGTTCCACCTTTTTGATTGGCAATGGTTACAGTTTTCAACATGGTATTCTCCAGTGTTCTATTCAAGGGTTGGATCTTCGGTGACTTCATCGAGTGTGGTGTCACCGTTTGAGTTTTCGCCAAACTGTGCGCCCTGGATCAAAGCCAGGGCGACCGGCTGGCCATCGATGGTGGTGTTGAGGGTCTTTACGCCGGACAAACGGGCAAGCGTGCCGAGTGCGCCCAGGACCAGCGCCAGGGCTTCCTCGGGACGCGGCAGGCGCGAAATGCCTCGGCGCTGGACCAAGATCGAGGTGGGCAGTTGAATGAGTTTCACCGCATCCAGGTCCAGTGCGAAGCGCGTCGTTGTCCGGCTCACGAAGGGTTTTCGTCCAACCTGTCTCCGCTGTGACCATTCCCTTTCACCAGTGATTCGGGCGGCGCCATCATGGGTGCGGCATCCTCCGGGGAGAGAATGGGATGGGGAACAAAGGCAGCAGGTTTGCTGTTGCCAGCCGGCTGGTGATCGGCGGCTTTAGGCTTGATCGAGGAACCCAACCCCAGGGCGCGGAAATCCGAGAAACGCTGCTCAAATTCCTCCACCCACTGGGCCGCTAGTTGCGGTGCGAGTTGACCTGCCAATTGCTCACCGCGCTTTTCGATCTCTTGAAGCGCCCTAGCCTCCAACTGGTCGCGCACAAAAGCTTCACGCATGTTGCGAAGATTGGCGCTATCCAGCAGATGATAGGCAACGGTCGAGAAAATATTGACCGCGATCAATGCGCTCAATGCCAGGATGACGGACCGGATCTCATCCTGTGTCAGGCTTGCGATCATTCCGGATTGCGCGCTTCTGTATAGCGTATCCATCGTGAAGAGTCCGAACTCGCCGCCCATATCGATCACAACCATCAGGCCCGCCGTAACCTTTTGGCCAAGGCCTTCACTATGGAACATAAAGAGCATTAGCCATGCGATCATGCCGCCCGAAGTTGCGGCCAATCCTAGAAAACCCACGATCTGTTGATTACCCGGCAGAGTTGACGATATGAAGTCGAGCGAACGCGATGCCGCATAAATCAAGAGGGCTCCGCCTATCACATAGAGCAATACCATTGCCACGCCTCGCCAAAAATTCTTCATCTTATTTCTCCTTTCTGCAAACCACAAAAGTTGGAATTGACCCACCCGGTTAAGCCGGCGGGGGTAGTGACTTGAAACCAATCGTTGGAAACGCTGTGCACAGTAAGGCAGGAGTCGTGATCCAGCCAGCCGATCACACCGCATGAGGCATTTGGACACTTGCGAAGGTTGAGCACGGTGGCAGTGACCGTGCAAGTGGATGCAGTGGAGGAAGGGGGAATCATCGGCAGGCCGGCAAGGACGGGATCGGGGATCGCCACCCGGGGAGGATCTGCAAGCGGGGTGGCAGCGACATAGGCTGCACCGGCGTTCGTTAACGTGCACGCAAAAATGAAAACGGGAATTACTGCAACGAGGGTCGCGATCACTGCGCTCTTCTTGAAGATATTCAAAGGGCAGACCATGCTCTTCATGTTCCCGAATCCTTTTGCATCACTTCATCCAGCGTGATCGCGACAGTTAGCAGAGCTGAGCGGCCAGTCGGTGGAAGGCCATCAAAAATGCGAATGATCTTCACGCGATCAGGATGATAGGGATCGATCGACTGACCTGTGACCTGACCCGCAAGCGCCAATAGCTCATCCGTTGGCCGGCCAGAGAGCGCGGATAGACGCAGGCACGTTTCAAGAGATGGCCTTCGTTTTTGGTCGATCACCAGGTAACGAAACGTGCCTGGTGCGATCCCTGCTTGATGGGCAATGGCGGTTAATGTCGCATCGCGTTCCTCCGCGAACTGAACCAGCCATTTCGCAAATGGTGATAGATTTTGAAGATGTTTCCGTGGCATATGTGCCTCCTGATAAGTTTTTGGCAAAGAAAAACGCCTCTCGAAAATGGGAGGCGTTTTCTTAAACTTAATCGTCAGGCAATAATGCGCTCGTACCCTCATGCAATTCCAGTAACATCAAAGCTTCCTCAACGGATGTTTGAGGTGGAAGTATCAGCGGTTCGTAACGAGCCGGTAAGCTCCCGTCGAGACCGCAGAGCGTAACAGCAAGTTATAACGAAGGAACCCGGTTTTCGATGAACACAATTCATCGGAGACCGGGTTCCTTCGTTTATCCGGCTCCAGGAGGAACTATGTCAGCCGGAAAACAAATATCAGACGAAGAAACTTTACTTAGCGTTGAATTGCTCACCATCGCTCAAGTCGCAGAGTGGGCCAAGGTCAGCACCAAGACCATTTATCGATGGATCGATGCAGGCCAAATCCCTGTCGTCAAATTTGGTAATCGCACATTCCGGATTCCCGCTCGAGCTGTCATCGCTCAATTGAAAAAGGGCGGATACGATCATCTCCTCGAAGACCAATAATGGGGAATTTCATACTGAGAGAAAACATCGTGATGCTGCTTCTGTTTCCGCGCATTAACTTATTTAAATCTATCTCAACGCAATCCATTGTCTGGCTTGATGCGCAGGTATCACGGAAAGGAGCGTTGCTTATTCATTGATCCAACCTCAATAAAAAACCTGCCCTGCGGGTAAAGCTTGGCGGCACCGCGAGACAGGTTGCGTCATTTTATCACCCGTGCTGCCTACCCAAATATCAACTTATCGAAAGAGGTAAGCCGATGCTTCAAAAATATAGAGTTCCTTTCATCGCTTTCGTCGTTGCATGGCTGTCTATACTAGCCTGCACGCTCACGCAACAACCTGGTGCAACTATTTTCGCAGTTTCACCGGTGTATCTCAAAACGAAAGCATCCCCCACTCCATCGCTTGTTCCAACAGGTCACACATCGCTACCAAAAACCTTCCACGATGCACCGGCGGACAAACCTCCAGCATGCACTATCGGTTCGCAAATACGCTTTTACGAGGAGGGACCGTATGTTAAATATTCTAGATGTAAAAGTACAAGATACAAATCCTCAGGTCAGTCTATAAGCCGCATTTTAGACATACCTGGGGATAATGCCTATGCGAATGTAATACCGTCGTGTAATTATAAAGGCAAACAAGGGGGAACAACAAATGCCTGACGTCGCTCCGTTTCGAGGATTCGAAAAGCCGCGCGAAAATTTCTTCCGTCTTCCAAATAATTGGTTTACGGATGTGATCCCTCGATTACGTATAAAAAACGGAAAACGGTTTATCACGCTTCTAAAAATCCTTGAATTCATATTATGTTGCACTTGGGGAATACAGGCTTGGGATGGCCCTATTCGTCTATCCCTCGATGAGATACGAAATGGACGTAAAGGATCTGGTGGACGACGCAGAGAACGTGGAACTGGACTTTCCGAAAAAGGAATCATCGATGCCACGGAAAAATTGAGGGAGATAGGTTTTATCAAAATCATCAGAGACGATTCTGATAAAGCGAGGCGCCGCAGATTTTTCCAACCAAAAATTATTTCCAATTCCGACAACGATATTCCTTCCGGATTTCATGGTTTTGACATCCCAACCATGAACTATTTCATCATGCCAAAATCCTGGCCCGATTTAACTCACGATGTGACGCATGCCGCGGTAATGCTTGTGGTCGAATATCTCATCCGACATGGCTGGGGATTCAACAACAGCGGCATATGGCTCACGGTGGATGAGTTTGTTCACGGTCGGCTATATAAAACCAGTAATCAACGTTACGACAATGGCGTTGGATTTGATGATGCAACCGTTTATCGCGCTTTGAATGAGGCAATTCAACGCGGCTGGATTGTCTGGGCGGAAAAATATGAAAACGGAATTTCGAAACGGCTTTTTAGTCTTCATCTAATCTCCATGAACGTGGACACATCAGGTCAGTGTCTTTCCCAAGTGCCATGGGATAGCGACCCTATTCGCACTAATGAGGAAGCGATTCGCAGTAACAGGCAAAATAATACTTGCGCTAATGAGGAAGCGATTCGCACTAATGAGGAAGGAAGTTGCGTTGATGAGGAGCGATCACTTAAAGACACTCATGCACCCACATCAAACAAAACTTCATCACCACCAACACCACGGCGGAAATCTAAAAAGGAAATTTTAGAGCCTGCTGCTGTTGTTGATTTGCCGGAAACGTTCCTCGCGGGGCTTGGACAAATCGAATGGGCGGACACTACCTCAGAAATTCAACGCGTGTACGCGTCCAATCCTGAGCTTGTACAGGCTTGGCTCGATTTTGCAATCCACACCCCAAGGGTTCAGCGTTCGCGTGCTGGCTTATTCCGCACGGGTATCCGCTCGGGTTCGATGCCGCCGTGTCATGCCATGGTTGAGGCGGACTTGGAATCAACTGACGAGAACGATTCTAAATCATCAGTGGTTCCAGAAGTTTTGGAAGCTGCAATGGACCCTTTGGCGGATCCTGTTGCAGAACGAACATGGCAAACGATTCTTTCCCAACTCAAATTTGACATGCCACGTAACACGTTCAAGTCGATGCTGGGCGATTCAAGGGTCGCGGGTTTAGATGAAAACTTGTTATCTGTGGTTGCACCGAACGAAGATGCGAGAGGCTGGCTTGAGAACCGGGTTGCTAAAACAGTAAACCATTTGCTACTCGGAATTCTCAACCGGCCAGTTACGGTCCAGTTCGTAACCGTCGAAAAGGACGATATGCATGCCGAAACGCCTCGATCGATCGAAAGTGAAACTCAAAAAGGAAATCCGAATTTAACGGAGAACGAATAAGCAACATGATTGCAAATATCGTTGGATCTGGATATTCAAATAATCAATAAAGGAGTTGATCATGAAAAAACACATTATCTGGTTACACGTTCTGCTCATGTTAAGTGCCATTCTTTTTGCTGTCGGTGGTTGGGTGCTCATTCGCCTATCGAGCCGGCCGGCAGATTTTGGAATGATCTGGCCATGGTTACTTTGTCTGCCTGCCGGCGGCGCGGGGCTACTGTATGTAGGGCGCGAATACAGGCGATGAGAGGAGAAATCACGTTGGCCAGATTGATTGTCATCCTGATGCTTTTCCTTGCGGCATGCGCACCTGTGTCTAACACGTTGCCGGCAAATTCGACTCCCAATCCGGTTCAGGCCTATGTGGATGCGAACGCGAGTCAAGCGACTGCGGTCGCGGCCATTGCCACCGCCCAGTTCTACACCGGACAACTCACGGCTACAGTAGAGGCGAGTAACTTGGAATCCACTGCTCAAGCTCAGGATATGGAAGCCAGACAACAGGCTGTCAACATCGCCGGCACGCAACAAACCTGGTCTGCTTCTGCAACTGCCGATAGTGCGCAAGCGACCACCGCTGCGTCCGCGACCTCCTTTGCCGTTGCCGTCCAGGCTGCGTGGACCGAACGCGCGGTCAGCATCACATCCACGGCCGATACCGCTTCTGTCCAAGCATATGCAACCGAGCAATACGACAGATCACAAGAATCGCAAATGCAAGTCGAACGCGATCGAAGTATGAACAATGTGCGCGGCATGGCTCCTTGGGCATTGATGTTTTTCGGCGTCACGTTCATTGCATTGATCGCCTATCGTTGGTCGCGGGTTCGCATCATCCATCGAGATCAGCGCGGCGATGCGCCTTTGCTTCTGAATATGGTGGACGGCATTGCGTACGACGCGGATCGCCATCCCGTTTCCACCGCCGGCATATTACGAAACGATCTCAGGCAATTGCCACAACTCACCGCTGAAAATCATTCTCAAACGGTGGAACGCGATCAAATGTTGGATCTGGCTTCCCGACTTCCCAACTCGCATCGTATGCAGGAACAACTCACTGCGGCTATCGCAGGGTCTGATTCCAAGCCCACATCACACGTTCAAGTCATTTCAGAAGAGCAAGCGCGAGGCTGGCTCAATGATGTCATGCCGCATCTTTTGCAAGATGCAATCGAAGGTGAAATCATCTCAAGCGAGAAAGGAGAAAAAAAACGTATGACCCTCGCACCGATTACTCCACCCATCCCGATTCATCGACGGGAATTCCTACAAGCCAATCAGGTCGCGCAAAAGCTGATTGAACTTCTCAGGGCGCGCCGCATGGTTCCCGCCTTCACGCATTTCTTCGTTTTCCAAGCCGCCGGCATGACCTTTCTAGCCGCAGTTCTGGATTCTACGCAAATTGGAGATCATGGTCGCTATGTTGACAAGAACTTTCTTCACGAGTTGAGCACAGACCTGAAGGGATTACCTGTATATCTCAGTAACTCCACCGGTATTCGTTATCTGGTACTCCTCTCACCGCTTCCGCGCCTGCCCCAAAAAGTAGATCTACCTCCGGATACGCCGCACGGCCAACTGTTGCTCGGCGTTCGCTTCAATATGAAAAGTGTATCCGTCGATTGGGAAACCACGCCGCATATCGCAGTACTCGGCGCCACCGGTTCCGGCAAATCGATGTGTCTTCAATCGTTTGCAATCCAGGCCGTTCGCGATGACATGAAACTGCTGCTGTGTGATATGGACCAAACTACGTTTGGAAGATTTGAGAATCACTCATCGCTCCTGGCTCCGATTGCAACCACTCCTCCAGCCGCGTTGGAATTGATCGAGAAAGCGATCGCCGAATGCGATCGCCGGGCGGAACTCTTCGCGCAGACACCAGAGCATCCACAAAAGGTCAGCGAGTACAACACCATCGCCCGCAGACATGGAAAAGAAACCCTGCCGCGGGTGTTGGCCATTTTGGATGAAGCATCTGCGACCCTCACTGCGCTCGGCGGAGCCAAAGGCGCATTGGGACAAGCGCTCGCGACTCTCGGATGGCGCGGGCGGAAATTCGGAGTTCATTTTGTATTCGGAGCGCAAGAATTCACGAAAGACATGATCGGCCCGATTCGCGAACAAGTGGGGCTCACGGTCTGCTTCCGAGTACGCAACGCACAGATGGCGGAGCGCATGGGCTGTCGGGGTGCAGAACGTATTTCGGAAAAACGTCCAGGGCTTGCGATCACCGATTGCTTCGGTCCCATCCAGACCTTTTACATCGAACCCTCATTCATTCAACCCCAGACTCTGGTACCTACCGTGAACGAACACGAGGCGCAACTGCTCTTGCGCACGATCCTTGAAACTCAAGGCCGGCTATCCATTCCGATCCTCACTGCATGGGGAATCCGTGAACGCGCCGCGCGTGAAATGTTGGATATCTGGGAAAAGCGCGGTTGGGTCCTACGCGATCCACAACGCGATAACGCCCGCTATATCACAACAAAACTCAGGGAAATACTGTCCCCAAACAACAGGGACGCGTCAAACCGTCAAACCCGTCAAATCGCGTCAAGGCAGGCTTGACGGGTCAAACCCATGTCAAACCAAAAATCAAAAGGAGAAAACAAAAATGGAAACATCAACCAACCTCATGCCCCACGGAATCGACGCCGGCAACGGAGCGCTCAAAATATATGGAAAAGCCGGCGGACTCGAGATCGTTTCTCAAGTAGCCGTCAATAATGGACAAAAGGCCGTAACCACCCTGGGATTGCGCACGCAGAAAGCGCCTCTGAGCATTTCGAATGGCCATGGTCTGTTTTATGTGGGCGCGAATGCGCACGATCACGGCCGGCCTGTTGAAAGCCTGGATGTCGAAAGATATAACGGAACGCCGGAAATGGAAGCCTTACTTCAAGGCGGCATCACAGCGTATCAGAGGGCATATGGAACGTTCACGAATCCTTTGTCCGTTGTGGTCGGAGTGACCACGGAGGCGGTTACGAGTGAAAACTCGGATCAGATCCGCCAGTGGATCAAAGGGAAACACGAATGGATCGCAGATGACCAGCCTGATCGTGTGGAGATCGCGAGCGTCAAGATCGCCACGCAGGCATCCGCCGAATTATTCGATTATTTACTCGATGATGAAGGATGTTTTGTCCCGGAACGCAAAGGCGCCTTCATCGGAGAAGTGGGCGCCATTTCGATCGGGTTCGGAACCGTGGAGCTCATGGTCGTGCGCAACAAAACCATCGTCCAAAGATTCACTTCCGGTTCTGCGTCCGGCGTTCGGAGATTATTGGAAATCGTGGATGGCCAGCATCTATATTCGCTGGGCGAACTGGACATGCAGCTGCGGGCCGGCCAGTTGGATATTCGGGATGCGCTGCCCATTTGGGAACGGGAGGTATCCGGCGTAATTGAAAAAGCGTGGGGTAAATCCTGGAAGCGGTTCGCAGCGGTTTTGATCGTAGGCGGCGGCTCGATCCTGCTGAAGGACACACTTCCCTATCGCTTCAACGGTCGCGCGTTTATGCCCGAAAACCCGGTGATGTCGATCGCACGCGGCCTCTATAAACTCGCGCTTTCACAACAACGAGGTAAATAAATGGCCCGCGGGAGACCTGCATTGACCGAGCCGGCATGGGAATGCCATATTCATCTACGACTGCGGCCGAATGAAGATGAGGACTTGATCGCATTCTTGAAGCAAGTCCCGCCGCGCCGGCGTGCATCTGCTCTCAAGTCCGCACTCCGAGCCGGCGGAATGCAGCGATCCACATCTAACAAAGACGCACCGGAAGAGGCATTGGATAACGCCATCCTGGACTTCCTGAAATAATGGGAACCAAAAAAACATGATGATTTTACGGTTCCCAGCCCGCACATCAAGGAGCAGAAGAATGCATACCATCGAACATAAGAACTACCCTGTGAATGAAATCCAGGAGATCATTCACATCTTTCGTCAGAAAGCGTATCTGGAGGCGAAGATGCTGGACATTAGTGATACCAAATCGTTGGCTCACATTCTTTCATCCCAGCTCAAATTGGAGAAATTCTCAGCCTATGTTTCCACCCGCAAGAAACCCATTGTTGATGGACGGGATACCGGCACAACCTATTGGGTCATCGTGAACAATCCTATTGCCATCTGGGTATACAACCAAAAGCTGAATAATCTTTTGGAAAAAAAGTTTCCTCTGACCAGCCTGGCTCTCGGCTTTTTCAAGATCGATCCCATCGATACTGCGATGCTGCGATGCTGTTGAATTTTGGAAAAACCACACATGGCTCGGATGTGATCTATGAAAAAATCAGATAATAAGTGGACGAGTGCCAACCTTCTGGATCGTTTCAATACAAACCTAATGGAAATGGAACGGTCCGAAACAACGCGCAAGGGATATTTATCCGATTTGCGTGATTTCACGCTGTGGTTTAAAGGAAGGGGTCAAACTCCAGTTTCATTAAATCAAATCAGCGATGAATCGATCACGGACTACTCTCGATTTCTTCAGAATGAACGGAAGTTGAAGGCAAGCACGATCAATCGTCATTTGGTCGCCATTTCCGTGTTCTCGAATTGGGTCCGATGTTCCGGGGTCGCTCCCGAAATGGGCATACCCAAAATCCATTATCTCGAACATGAAAGCGTCCCGCCAAGGTGGTTGGAGGATCGCGAACAATCCCGACTTCAGGATGTGATCGAAAACGACCTGCGACTGGCTGAAATTCGTTTCCACAAACGTAAGGTGACGCGCCGGCGGGATGCCTGTCTGGCCTCCTTTATCCTGCATACAGGCTTGCGATTAAACGAAACCATCCAGTTACGTTTGGAGGATCTGGATCTTTCAAAGCGCCAGGGGAAGTTATGGGTAAATCGCAATAAAGGAAATGAGCGCGTCATTCTGTTGAATGCAAAGGCCAGGCAGGACCTGGAGACCTGGTTGGAAGTACGCCCTTCCACCAAAAATAATTTTCTCTGGGTGGCGGTGGAAAATGGACAACCAGCCCAACTCAGCAGCCGGACGATTCAACGCATCCTCCACCGATTTGGAGAAGAGGCAGGACTACCTGACCTCACCCCGCAGGCGCTTCGCCATACATACGCAAGAAATCTTGTCAAGGCCCATGCAAGTCCAAAAACCATCGCGGCGTCGCTTGGATATAAACGCGTGGATATCGTGCAAATTTATTTTCAACCGGTCAATAAAAGATAGCAGATCCATCCGCAGAAAGAGAGGAACCATGAACCTATTATTTGGAGATTCCCGTGAAGAACGTTTCCGGACTGCAAATGAATTCGCCAAAAAGATCTTCACAGAATTTCTGAATCTGCTCCAAGCGGATTTTCCGGACGTGACCGAAGACACCTTAAAAGCGGTCGGGCCAAGCTACGACCATCTCAGCAATGCAAGTGCGGTGTTCGCATCGGGAATCCGGAACGCCATACAGCGCCGGATCTCTGAACAAACCCGATCCTTAACCGACGAGGTTTCGAACCAACGAGCCAATATCAAGGAATTGGAATCGAAGATCAAAGAATTAAACACCCGGAACAAAGAGACGCTAGAGCATGAAAGAGGATTAAAAAATCAAATTAACGAGATGGAGGAAACAATGGATCAACTGAATAAAACAATTGAAAAACAAAACAGAATTCTTTATATGCAGCAGGAGAAATTGAATTCCTTTATGGGGAATGTCAGCGATAAGGATGAGTGAACATAAACAGAATTAATAAATAGAAGGTCGGCCCCTACGGAGTTATGTTATGCACGCGAATGAAATTGAAGTTCAACAGCTTGGTGAAAGATTGAAAACAGCATTTCCCAATGGTGAATGGCTTCTGATCCTAAAAACCTTTGAAGTGACGGGAGCAGCGGATAAGATCCAACTTCAGGAAAGCGTCGGACAGGATCGAAACAAATTTACCCGGACATTTGACAGGTTCTCCGTGTCTGCTCCCGGTCTTCCCCCCATATTCCAACCTCTTGGCCGCCCAGTTATTCGTTCAGCCAAACAAGGTCGTCCGCCCGCTGTATATTTATTGGGTGAAACGGGCGCGGCGCTTCTGCGCGCCAATGGATTTCCGGATGCCCACCTCTGTGAGTTGCGCGAGGATCGGGAGTTCTCGCATGCGTTGACGATGCTCGATATTCACTTGGCGGCCACCCGTTTGAATCTGGAGATCATCACCGATCGCATCATCCGCTTTGGAGATGGACGCTTGATTCGTCCCGATCATCAAGTTCTACTCCCGGATGGAAAACATCTGATCCTCGAAGTGGAACAGGACGCGACCTCCGAGACCATCCGCCGCATCTCGGAGACTCTCAAAGGCAAAGTGGATTTTTTTACCAGCGAAGAGAGCAGGGAATTTGTTCCGGCGGTTCATATGATTGTGAACCCAAGCTCCAAACAACAGCTCAGGAAGATCTTCGATCTTTGGCACGATGTTTTTGAAACGCTGGAAAGCGATGGCGGCAAATCGCTTGGTTTTCAACTGCACGGGATCGCGCTATCGGACTTCCTGCTTCAACCCGAGTTCACTGCAAAGCTTTCGTCGCGCTGGCATAATCTGAGCGTACGCGATTCGAAGCCGAATCGCGTGCCAGAGTCTCAAGAGACACATTCAAATCGCCGCGCTCAAAAAGCTCCCCCTATACCGCTTAGCTCTGCGGAAGACTTGGTATTGCTCCAGGCCTATCAGCAAGCGTATGAAGAAGATCCAAGAAACGCGCATTCCCCGGATAAAGGTTTTCTTAAGGTGATGGAGCTGATCTACGCGGCGACCTATTCCTACAGTATTGTACAAAGGGTCGAGCAACCGCCCGATGAGTCGATTCACCTGCTCAAAGTATATTTGGAGATTCGCCCGGATCTCAGAAATAAACTGCGCTTCGCAATGCATCATGCCAACAGCCGGATGCTCTGGAGTCAGAATACCATCCTGCACCGTATGCAGCGCGTGATCGATACCTTCCTCATTCATTTCGGTTGGGGACAAAGCCAGACGCTTACAGTGGAGTCCACGATGGATAATTCTGGTATTCCGGCTATCACTCATGGACCGTTCTATGTGACAGCTTCCTATAAAACTGCAACCCAGGAATGGGAATCCAATCTGCACAAAAGTACGGCGCTCGCATGGGTCTTATGGGCCCTGTTTGAATACGCGGATCAGATCGGTTTGGGAAGACCGGATTATTGGTAGGCCAAAATGAACAAAGGAAGCAATTCCATTCAACTTCTA
>Ga0209039_10002003_pt1 | contig 17969 bp, 15 predicted proteins | sample BogFormECP12_OM1_FD_188238 | JGI IMG/M metagenome (GOLD analysis project Ga0209039, IMG submission 188238) | Bog forest soil microbial communities from Calvert Island, British Columbia, Canada - ECP12_OM1 (SPAdes) (version 2) | ecosystem: Environmental > Aquatic > Freshwater > Wetlands > Bog ...
TCAGGAACACCGCGGCCACCATCACCGCGATGCTCGGCCTGCTGTTCGTGATCCCGGTCCTGGTGAACCTGCTGCCGCCCAGCTGGGGCAACGACCTGGTGCGGTGGCTGCCGACCTCGGCGGCCACGGCCATCTCGGTCACGGTGGGGCGGGCGGACCCGCACCTGTTCCCCCCATGGGGCCAGTTCGCCGTGTTCGCCGTCTACACCGCGGTCCTGCTGGTCGTGGGCGGCATCCTGTTCCGCAAGCGAGACGCCTGATAAAACGAGCCGCCGGATGAACACTGCTTCGACGTCGTGGCCCCGTCGCAATGCCTGCGGCGAGCGCAGCGCCGCCGAGCACCTGGTCGCCGCGCGCTGCGCTGCCTGTACCGAGTCGGAGCGGGTGACCACGCGACTAGATTGGCCGCGGCCGACGACCAGAATTGCCAGGTTTGTGCGCCCGGGCTGGGCTGCGGGCCCGGGATTAATGCTGCTGGGGGCCGCCGAGGGCTAGGCGGGCGGCGCTGACGTCTTCCCGGCCGTGGCCGGCGTCAACGGCTGCGCGCCACTGGCTGGACAGAGCGGCTAGAAGCGGCAGCTCATCGTCGCCCGCGGCCGCGATCGCCAGGTCTACGTCCTTGAGCGCCCACTCCAGCGGAAACTCGGGCGCGAAATCGCCGCGCTCCATTTTGTGCAGCTTGGCGTCCGCGATCGGTGCGTCCAGCGGGCCGCCCTCGATGGCCTCGGCCAGTTTAGAGGCATCGATGCCCAGCCGGGCAGCCAGTTCCAGGGCCTCAGCCACGCCCTCGATCAAGACGGACATGTAGGCGTTGACGACCAGCTTCATCCGGCTACCCTGGCCGGCCTCGCCCAGCCACACGGTCTTGCGGCCGATCGCCGAGAACACCGGGCGCACAGCCGCGGCCGCTGCGGACGGGCCAGACGCCAGAATGAGCAGCTGGCCGGCCTCGGCGGGGCCCTTGCTGCCCGATACCGGCGCATCCACGAACATGACATCGGGCCGCAGCTGACCGAGCCGGCTGCCGATCTCGGTCGTTGCCGCAAGGCCGATCGTGCCCATTTGCGCCCACACCGCGCCCTCAGCCAGCGCCTGTGCCACGCCGCCAGCGAAGATCACCGAGTTGACCACGTCGGCGGTCGGCAGCATCGTGATCACGACGTGCGCATCCTGGACCGCCTCCGCCAGCGACGCTGCCACCAGCGCTCCGGCCTCGGACAGCGGCGAGGTCGCCGTGGGCGACCGATCCCAGACCGTGGTGCGCAGCCCGGCGGAGACCAGATTGCGGGCCATCGCCGAGCCCATGATGCCGGTCCCCAGCACCGCCACCCGCACATTCTCGCCACGGTCATCCCTCGCAGCCATCTGAGTCTCCCTCCGCGCAGTTATGAAAGCCCCGTGCGGCGGAACGCAGCTGAGCTGGACGCACCTCCCAGATGAACACTTGAGAGGCTGGCCCGAAAGAGCCGCCGGCTGATGCCTCGACGGTCCCAGCGCGCATGCGGGAAGGGGCCCCCTTCGTCCTCGATCACGCTACTCCCGACCATTACCGGCAACCTACCCACCCAGGCCAAACCAGAGTGACCGCGTACAGCACGGCCGGCAAGGCATCGCCCGGCACGATATCGACCTGGGACGGTGGCTACCCGACGATGCTCACGCCGGTCGGCGGCATACTGCTCATCTGGGACCCGGACTCGTCCACCGCCTACCTGATCAACCCGGCGACCCGGACGAGGACGACGCTGCGGCTGCGCGGGATCCCCCGCGCGCAGTATGTGACGCTAGCCTGGTGATTCAGCTGGTGACCTTGGTCCCTGCCGCCCGGGACCAACGCTTGCGGAACCGCCGCGCGGCAGCGCTAAGGTGAAGTTTGCTCAAGGGAAAGGGAACCGAAGGGGAACCGGAACCCGGGCAACGGCCGAAGGGAGCAAACCGGAGAACGCCGGACGAAGGGAAACCAGAGGAAGGCGGACGAAGGGGAAGAACCCAGCGGGCAAACGGGAAACCGGAGGAAAGCCCACAGGGGAAACCGGAGGACGTGATGTGAGGCCCCAAACCACCGGTGAGAATCCGGGGATTTGGGGCCGCACGCATCTACGATGCCGCTGGCAGGTCCGCGCGAACTGCGCATAGTCGTCCGCCAGCTTTCTGGCGGGCAGCGCCTCGATACGGGTCCATGGAGCGTTCCAGCAGCAGTCACCGCCACTGTGGACCTGCCAGGCCTACGTACTCTCTGACGCTTCGTGCCCAGCGCTCGCTCGAGTGAGGCGCACATCCCCCGCCGTTCGGCGCCGTGTCGATGTCCATGCCAAGGACCATGGGTGCGGAGGCCGCTCAAGGTGATCTGGCTATTCTCCCGGCGGTCCGGGCTCTCCGGGCCTACGATGAGAAGACGGGCTGGCTCTCAGCAAGTTTGGGGGGATGCCATGCCAGACGACAACGCCCATGCGGCTGACGACACGCGCAAGCTCCGGGCCAGGTTCCCGCGGTGGGGCATTCTGTTTGATCCCCTGGAAAGCGTGTGGGTGGCGGTCCGCGGCAAGCGGACGCTTGTCGCGGCCAGCAGCCCTGAGAAGCTGACCGAGCAGGTGGAGGCAGCGGCCCGGGGCGAGGCCGGGCCGGATGAGGGCGACAAGACCCAGACGTGGCGTGCCCACCGCAAGCATCGGCGGGGCTAGCGGCTACGGCCAGTGGCGCCAGCGGCACCACCAGGCCGCCGATGCCGTAGATGGCGAATGCGGCGAAGCTGTCCTGGTGCCTGACCAGCCACCCGAAATTCTGGCCGAAGAACCCGGTGACGAAGGTCGGCGGCAAGAAGACCGTGGCCAGGTTAGTTCGGGGAATGGTGTTGACCGGCGGGCGGAGGTAGAGCTGGACTAGGAGGCGACGCATCACTTCTGCGACAGGAGGGCCTGCCATGCCGAAAGTCTTGATCCTCACGGGCGACGCCGCGGAGTCGCTGGAGGTCATGTATCCCTACCAGCGTCTGCTGGAGGAGGGCTACCAGGTAGAGATCGCCGCGCCGTCGGCCAAGAAGCTGCAGTTCGTGGTGCACGATTTCGTTGAGGGCTACGACACCTACACTGAGAAGCCCGGCTATACCTGGCCCGCGGATCTCGCCTTTGCTGATGTGGACCCGGTCGGCTATGTCGCCCTGGTCATTCCCGGCGGCCGGGCTCCGGAGTACATCCGCAACGACCCTGACGTGCAGCGGATCGTGCGGTACTTCATGGAAGGCGACAAGCCGGTCGCCCAGTTGTGCCACGCGTCCCAGGTCCTCGCCGCGGCCGGGACGCTGACGGGCCGCCGGACCGCTGCCTACCCGGCCCTGGCGCCCGATGTGACCGCGGCCGGGGCCGAGTTCGTCGACGGGGCAGCGGTGATCGACGGGCAGATGGTCTCGGCCCGGGCCTGGCCGGACCATCCGGCCTGGATGCGGGAGTTCATCGCCATCTTGCGATCGAAGTCGCCTGCGTAACGCCGTTGGCGAAGCCGTCATGTGCCAGCCAGGCTCGCCAGCTATCTGCTCAGCGCCTGATGACCCGCCCCGCAGCGGGACACCGGGGGTTATCGGAGAAAGCTGCCGGTCATGCGCGTTCGGCTCCTTCGGGTTTGCGGGCCAGGTAGCCCACGACGTTGATCTCGGCCCGCAGGGGCAAGCCATCGCGTAGCTGCCTCTGAGCCTGCTCGACGGCCGCGCGATGGAACTCAGCCTCGCCGACGTTCTGGATGGCCTCATAGGCCGGGCCGCTGGACGCCAGCGCGCGCGCATACAGCTGCGGGTCTGCGAACTCCCACGCGAACGGAACGGGCAGGCGCTCAACATCGGCGAATCCACAGGACTGCAGGAGTTGCTCACCCGCACCAGGACGGCCAAGCGACACCATAACAGCCTGATTGCCGACCTTCTCCGCCGCAGCAAGGCGGAACGGCGCCAGCGCCCAGGCCCCAGGAGAAATCTTCAGGTGACCCCACACCGTTATCCCGACGCGTCCGCCGGGACGAAGGACCCGGTGTATCTCGGCAACCGCGCCGGGTGTGGTACCCCAGATCCCCCGGAAGCTGGTGACGACGTCGAACGACGCAGGATCCCACGGCAGGGCGTGCATATCGCCGACCCTGATGTCGGATTCCGGGTTCCGGTCCCGGGCCACCGCGACCAGCCTGGCCGAGGCGTCGATACCAGAGCAGGAAGCGCCGCGGAGGCGAGCCAGCTCGATCGCGAGCCCGGACCCGCACGCCACGTCGAGCAGCCGGTCCCCGGCATCGACGCCGAGCCGATGGTGCACAGCGACGTACTCCCGGCAGTTGCCCGGCTCGCTGAGCGTGGAGAAGTCCACCGCCTTACGGCCCCAGCCCTCGTCCACCATCTTCCACTGGGGAAAGTCTGTGCCCGGCCTCGTCATTGCTGCTCCCTCTGCATGTTGTCCTCCTCTGTGGTAAGTGCCGGTCACTGGCCAGCCAGCAGTGTGGCGATGCGCGCGGCGGCGCGGCCCGCACCGCCGCGCGGCACCTTCCGGTAACCGGGCCGGGTGCCGGCTTCCGCCAGTGCTGCCCGCATCGTGGTGGCCAGGTCCTCCGCTGTGGTCGTCGTATAGTCCATCCGCAGGCCGGCCCGGTAGTGGTCGAGCCGGTGGGTGACGAAGTGCTGCTGTTCCCAGTGGCGGCGCAGGGGGAAGTAGATGAATGGCCGCCCGGTGGCGACCAGTTCCATCGTCGTGGACAGCCCGCCTTGCACGATGGCCGCGTCGGCGCACGCCAGGTGCTCGAAGAGATCGGGCACGTAGCCGCGCTTGTCCATGCCCTCGGTGTCCGGCAGCAACCGGGGATCGATGCGAGGGCCGGTGACCAGAAGCATCCGCGCGTCCGGCACCTGCTTACGTAGCCGCGCGAACGCGTCGCAGGTCAGTTCCAGCAGGCTGACGCCAGCCGCCGTGCCCCCTACCGCGGCCACGAGCAACGGCTGGTGCTGGGGGTAGCCGAGCCGGCCGCGCAACCGGGCGCGGTCACGATAGGCGGCGGGGTCGAACGGGAGCACATAGGGGACCGAGGTGAACCACCGGCTGGACCATGACCGTACTCCCGGCAGGCCGGGCCCGAACGAGAGATCGGGCAGCTCATCGAAAGAGCCGATGAACATGGACAGGTCCCGCAGCCGGGGGAACCGCTCACGCTTTCCGATGGAGTCGGCGTTGTAGTCCGCGCACAATTCGGCTTCCCGTGGGTCGCCGGGGTCGGTCGGCAGGAAGCCGATCACGTCAGTCATGAATACGTACGGCGCGATCTTCCGCTCGGGGTTCTCGTGCAGGAAGTAGTCGATCTCCCAGCACTCGTCACCTACCCATAGGTCGTAGCCGGTGTCCCTGACCACGTCGTCGAACAGCAGGTAGTTCGCACACAGGATCTCGTCCATCCGGCGGAACGCGTAGAACGCGGGCAGGTCGTGGTTCGCGGATTCCGACTCCCAGTGCGCCGACTCGCAGACCAGATCGGAGCTCGCCGGGTGGATGATCTCCCCGGCGCCGGCGAGTACCTCGGTCACTGGCGGCTGCGCCCACCAGTGGATCTCCAGGTCTGGCACCCGCTGCCGGAGGGCCCGGGCGATGGCCAGGTCCCGCTGGACGTGGCCGAGGCCGATGGGGGAGGAGATCCATAGCGCCCGCCGAGGGCGGCTGTGGGTGGCCTGCCAGACGGCCTGCTTGCGCTGCCGGTGGATCACCCTGTCCGCAAAGTCACGGATGGCGTGGTTCACCGCGACCGGGTACCGGACATGCGGTGCGTGCCCGCCGCCTTCGATCACGAGCAGCTCAGCGCTCGTCAGCTCGGCGATCCGCCGCGCCCGCTCCGGCGGGACGATCTTGTCCTGGTCACCGCCGATCACGAGTACCGGGCAGGCCAGCGACCGGCAGAGGCGGATCGCCTCCTGCTCATCAGCGACCTGCTGAGGGGCATCGGCATCGCGCAGCAGGGTCTCAGCGTCGGTTTGCATGCCCCACTCGACGAGATCGTCGTAGGGTTTCGTGGAGTGCGGCTCGGTGGTGATCTGGGACATGAAGAACTCGACGTATCCTCGCCAGTCCCGCCGCCAGTAGTGCCGGTTCTCCTTCGCCCACCCATCGGTGGTGTCGAGCACGTCGTCGAAAGAATGTCCGCCTCGTTCCCAGGGGTCGGCTGGCGGGATCGGCAGCGTCGGCGCGATGGTCACGATCGCGGTCACCCGCTGCGGATGAGCCGCCGCGAACAACAGCGCCCACGCGAAGCCGCTGCAGAACGCCGCGAGCACCGCCCGCTCGGTGCCGGTCGCGTCGAGCACGGCCGCAGCGTCACTCGCGAAGACCGCGTCGGCGTAGGCCGCCGGGTTCCTGGGCCGGTCGGACCGGCCGTTGCCGCGCGGGTCGAAGGTGATCACACAGTAGTCCCGGGCCAGGAACGGCACCTGCATCTTCCAGTGCCTGGAGTCCGCGATCGCCCACGTGGGCAGCAGCAGGATCGTCGGCTGGCCCGTGCCGTGCACCTCGTAATGGACCCGGACGCCGGAATTGACAACGTAACCGGACTCATCGGGTAGTCGTGCGCGCATCAGTTGCACCTCCACCGGGCCGCTTGCCAGCAGCGTAAGGCCCGCAGGATCATCCGGGAACGCAGCTGACGGCATGGACCGCCGCCATGGTGACCGGTCGACCCTCACGTTCCTCTCTTGATACGGCCGGCTGGATGGGAGCGGCTATCGGGGAAAACCATTAGGTACCGATGCGGCCCGCTTGTGCCGGACCGGGCGCCTATCCGGACTGGGCGCCTGCCTGGGCCCGGACGCTTATCACGCTGGAGCGGACAGGTGATGCGTGACGGCCCAGGCGGCCACTTCGGCCCGGCTGCGGGCATCTAGCTTGGACATCACATGGTGCAGGTGGACCTCGGCGGTCTTCTCGGAGATCCCGAGAACCCTGCCGATCTGCCGGTTGGTCCGGCCGGAGGCAACCAGCGCGGCGACTTGCCGCTCCCGCGGGGTGAGCGGCACCTGATGGGAGCGGTCCGGGTCACCGGGTGCGGCGCCCGAAGCGACCGCTATGGCAAGATCGGCGGCCTGCTGCGCGGGCATTGTCCGGCCAGCGTGTATGAGCGTGTCAGCGTCCTGAGGCCCCAGCGCGCGGGCAAGTACCCGCTCCACCGCCGAACTCCTCGCCTGCTCGGCATCGGGCTGGCGGGCGGCCACCCGCTCGCGCAGCGCCGCGGCCGCACCGATCAGCCGCGCGGCGCTCTCATAGTGCGCCCGTTCACTGGCGACATGGGCGAGCGCCTCCACGCACTGGGCGACGCCCCGGGGGTCGTTGACGTCGGTGTAGATCCGCAGAGCCTCCGCCAGCAGCGGGCCCGCTTCTTCCAGGCGGCCCTGCGCGCTCAGCGTAGTGCCAAGCCCCCACGCCGACCATGCCACCGCCCACGGATAGTCCAGTTCACGGAAGTCTCGCAGGCTCGCCCGCAGCAGTTCCGCAGCGCTCCCCAGGTCGCCGTGGTCCCGGGCGAGCAGCCCAAGGTCGTGCCGCGCCCACGCCACGCCCTGCGGGTTGCCCCCCTCGCGGAATCCCGCCTCTGCCCGCCGATGCCAGTCAGCGGACGCATCCCACTCGCCGCCAGCACGGGCCACGTGCCCCAGAAAGGCGCAGGCGATCGTCGCGCGGCGCGCGTCATTACGCCCCTCGCTGCGCTCAAGCGCGCTGAGCAGCAGGTCTTTGGCACGACGCGTCTGCCCCGTCGCCCAGGCCAGAATCCCGGCCACGATGAGCGCGCCAGCCTGGCCGCCGGCCTTGGCGTCATCGCTCATGGCTGCCGGGTCATGCCGGGCCGCAGTCAGGGGAAGAACCGTGTCCACGAGCGCCTGGCCAGCACCGAGGTCGCCATGGGTGTAGTGGTACCAGCCGAGCGCAGTGGCCAGCGAAAGCGCCCAGGCATCCCGCCCCGCGCCCAGGCAGTAATCCAGCGCGGCGCGCAGATCCGCGTGGTGGCGGACGGCCCGCAGCACCCAGGTTCGCTCCTCCGGCAGGCCGAGGGAAGCCTCGAACTGCGCCGCAAGACCCGCGTAGTGGCCAGCGTGCCTAGCCCGCGCCTCCTCGGCTTCGGCATGGGACGCCAGCTGCTCCGCCGCATACTCACGCAAGCTCTCCAGCATCGAGAACTCGGCGGTCTGCTCGTCACCGGGCAGCCGCCGGATCAGGCTCTTGTCGAGCAGCGACTCCACCATCGCGAGCGCGTCGCCCTCATTCACGGCGCAAACGCTGCCCGCGTCAGCAAGCGTCCAGCCGCCAGCAAACACCGACAGCCTGCGAAACAGCGCGCGCTCGCCGGAGTCGAGCAGGTCATAGCTCCAGGCGATGGCACTGCGTAGCGCACGCTGCCGGGCTGGCACGTCCCGCGTACTCCCGGCCAGCACCTCCATCCTGCTGCTGAGCCGGAACACCAGCTCCCCGGGCGTCAGGACCTTCAGCCGGGCTGCGGCCAGCTCGATCGCCAGCGGCAGGCCCTCCAGCCGGACGCACGCGCGGGCCAGCAACAGCGCATTAGCCGGAGTGAGATCAAAGTTCGGGTTGGTCCGGCGCGCGCGATCCAGCAGCAGCGCCACTGACGGATTCGCCGCCAGAGAACTGAGGTCTGCGACGTCCGCCGGCGCGGGCATGGCCAGCGGCGGAACCGGAAACTCCTGCTCGGCGGACAGCCGGAGCCGTTCCCGGCTGGTGGCGAGCACCCGCAGCCGCGGGCAGGCAGCGAGCACCCGGCCGATGTCCGGGGCGGCGGCCAGGAGATGCTCGCAGTTGTCCAGGACCACGAGCCGCTCCTCGTGGCTCAGCACAGCAGCCAGCTGGCCGGTCAGATCCGTCCCGCGCCGCGGCTCGACGCCGACCGCTTGAGCCATTTCGACCATCACCAGCGCCGGTTCCCGGACCGGAGCCAGGTCAACGAACACCGATGCGCATCCGTTGCGCTCGGCGTGAGCCGACGCGCATGCCACGGCGAGACGGGTCTTGCCAATGCCCGGGGGCCCGGTGAGCGTGACTAGCCGGGTCTGCGCGTATGCGAGCATCCGGGACACAGCCGCCAGCTCGCCGTCCCGGCCTACAAACAGGTCGGCAGGCGACGGCAGGCCACCGTGCGATGCCCGCCTCACGTCTTGCATCCGACTGCCCCGCCCATGTCCTCTATCCATGCAGCCAGGAGGCCATACCCGAGCATACGACGGCCCACCGCGCCGCCGCCATCGCTCGCCCAGCCAGGGCTGGGGCTGCCCTGCCCGTATAGCCCATGTAGGGGGATTCCCCGATACCGCGATGACAGCCTGCACCCGTACAACGGTTTCATGATGACACTCAGCAACTGATCCCATCGAAATCAAGGAGACACCGATGACCATCACCGACAGCCCCGTCGACAATGGCGTGAACGTCCAGGCCTTGCTCGGGGCGCGCGAGGCGCTGTCCGCCGCACCGCAAGCGGCGCAGTTCACCTGGCGGGCCAGCTGCACCTGGCGCAACGGCACCCACAGCCACTCCACTGTGGCCGGCTTTTCCGGCCTCGGCGCCGAGCAACGGCACCGCACCGAGTACGAGTTCGACGTCGATCACCCGGAGTGCTTCGCGTCCGAGGACAAGGGCGCCACGCCGACGGAGATCGTGCTGGTCGGCCTCGTCGGCTGCCTGACCGCGGGCGTCGCCGCGGTCGCCCAGTACCGGGGCATCCAGCTCCGGTCGGTCACCGCCACCATCGAAGGCCAGATGAACGTCCTGGGCATCCTCGGCGCCGACCCCGATATCCGCAACGGCTTCGAGGCGATCACGGTCCGGTTCGCCATCGACGCCGACGCCTCCCGCGACGACCTCCAAGCGCTGATCGCCCAGTCGCAGAAGCGCTCGGCGGTCTTCGACATCGTGACCAACCCGACGAAGGTGCTCGTCGAGCTGGCCTGACCGCCACGGCCCGCACGCCCGCATGATCAAGACCACGGCAGTCATCGTCGGCGCCGGGCACGCCGGCCTGGCCATGAGCCGCCGCCTCACCGAACGCTCGATCGACCACGTCGTCCTCGAGCGCGGTGAGGTGGCGAACTCATGGCGGACCCAGCGCTGGCCCAGCCTGCGGCTGCTCACCCCGAATTGGCAGACCCGGCTCCCCGGCCACGACTACGCGGGCGATGACCCCGACGGCTTCATGCCCGCCGCGGACGTCGCGGCCACCCTGACCGGCTACGCTCGTCTGGTCGGCGCACCGGTGCGCACCGCCACGACGGTGCACACCGTGCGTGCCGCGCCGCAGGGCTTCGAGATCCACGCCAACGACGACGTCCTCCGCGCCCGGGCCGTGGTGCTGGCGACCGGGGCGTGCAACCTGCCTGCGATCCCGGGCGTCGCCGACGCCGTCCCCCCGTCGATCATGACGCTCACTCCGCTCGCCTACCGCGATCCGGGCCAGCTCCCCGACGGCGGGGCGCTCGTGGTCGGCGCGTCAGCCACCGGCGTCCAGCTCGCCGGTGAGATCCACCGGTCGGGCCGCCCGGTGACCCTGGCGGTCGGCGAGCACGTCCGGCTGCCCCGCACCTACCGCGGCCGCGACATCTTCTGGTGGCTGGAGGCAACGGGCCTGCTGGCCGAACGCTACGACCAGATCGATGACCTCACCCGGGCCCGCCACCTGCCCTCCCCCCAGCTCACCGGGACCCCTCAAGCCACGATGACTGACCTCAACACCCTCGCGGCGCGAGGCGTCCGCATCGTGGGCCGCCTCGGCCGTATCACCGATGGCGTGGCGCAGTTCTCCGGGTCACTCGCCAACACCTGCGCGCTCGCCGACCTGAAGATGAACCGGTTCCTGAACCGGGCCGACGAGTGGGCCGCAGCGTCGGGCCTGCACGGCGAACTCCCGCCACCGCACCGCTTCGCACCCACGCGCGTTGATCCCCGCTCGCCCCTGGAGCTAGATCTGCGAAGCGGGGAGATCACCACGGTGCTGTGGGCGACGGGATTCCGGCCCGACCACTCCTGGCTCGACATCCCCGTGCGTGACCGCACCGGCCACATCCGCCACGACGGGGGCGTAGTCACCCGGGCCCCCGGACTCTACCTCCTCGGCATGCCGGTGCTCCGCACCCGCGCTTCCACCTACATCCACGGCGCAGCCGCCGACTCCGAAGCCCTGGCCGGCCACCTCCGCTCCTTCCTCAGCAGTCGGCGCCGATGGATACCGCAAGCACGCCCGTCCTCACTCATAACCGGCTGATCCGTGCCGCCCCGGCCGCTGGAGCCGACTGACCGCTGCGGACTTCAAGGAGGAGCAACTTCAGATCCAGTTGCTCTCCGAGCAGTGACACCTCACGCTGCCTGCCGCGGCCGAGCTCTGGCGACCGCGCGCCGCAAGTGAGTGAAGAGCCTCATGTCATGGGCTAGGGCGCTACTCGCGGCGGGAGCTATCGCGCTCGGGCTGGGTACTGTCAGGGCGCATCGTGACCGTCGCAATCCTGGCTGCTTCCGCTCGCGGTCGCGGCCGTGGACAACATTGGGTACGGGGTCTTGCTGGCGGCCGCCATTGGAACCGCTCACAGCACCGGGCGCGCACTTGGGCTGCTGCGCGACGTGCGAGACGTTGACGTGAACAGCTACCTGCAGTCGGCATTGAGGTCGATGTACTGGCGCATCGTTGACGGTTTCGCACTGCTCGTCGTAGCAGGCGCGGCGGCGATGACGTACGCCTACAGGCTGTGAGGCTCTACCTGCTCTCTCCATCCGACCATTATGCGGGTTCATGAGCGTGACGGGAATCACCCTTAACGTGCCAACGTGGCTTGCCGGGGATCGAATGGATGCTGCTGGACTCGGCTCACTTGGGAGCCGCCTTTGGGCTGGGAGCGGCTTTCCCTGCAGGCGTCAGACGGCATGTGCTAGTATGCTGCACTACTGCTAGTTTTCGCGATTAAATTCGATGAAAAACGGCACCTGCGGCCCTCTAATCGAATATCACCGGGCTTTGGCCGGAATGTACGGGAGTTCGCCGGGATTCCGGCCTGATTTTTCCGGTAAACAAGTTGTGTAACGCCCGATCCCGGGGAATGGAACCCCGGGCAAGGGCGCTATCCTGATTACGCGTGCTATTGCACACACCAAATAATCAAGGGAATTGAGATCATGAGCAAGCAGGCCAGCCCGACCGGGGAGACGCTGGTGCGTCCGGCCGCCGGCCAGGTGCTGCCCGGGGAGTTCTTCCTGCAAGACGGCACCCCTGCGATGATCTGGCCGCTGCTGCCCACCGATGCCGAGATGCTGCGCGAGGGGTTCCGCCAGCTGTCGCCCGATTCGCGCCAGCGCCGGTTCCTGGCGACGCTCGATGAGCTCGATGACCCGATGATCCGGCTGCTTGTCGACAGCGTTGACGGGGTACGTCACATCGCGCTCCTGCTAATCGTGCTGCCGCCAGAGGGCGAGGAGGAGCCGGCCGCGGTCGCCCATCTCGTGCAGGACCCCGATGATCCGGCTATCGCCGACATCGCCGTCACCGTCGCCGACGACTGGCAAGGACGCGGCGCCGGCACCGTACTGGTCTCGGCGCTGATGCAGCGGCGCCCGGCGGCGGTCACCCGGCTGCGCGCGCTCGTCGCAGCCGACAACCGCGCGTCGCTGGCGCTGCTCGCCGGGGCCGGGCGCGTGTCGTCGGGCCTGCCTGAGCAGGGCGTGCTCGACGTCACCGTTGAGCTCCCGCGGCGACCCGGGCGCGTAGCGCGGTGGAGAAGGTCGCTGACCTCTGGACGCAGGGCGCGATCCCGGCGACAGCGACTACATGCAATTCGGGCTGTCGGCCGTCGGGCCGGTCCCAGCAACGCGCGGCGGCCTCCCTCAGTGAGACAGGTGTCCTGGCCATCACGGCGGCGGGGCCAGGTCCGAGCGGCCGGTGAGCAAGAACCAGGTGATCAGCCCGGTGACCAGCGCCGGCGCGGCGGGCTGGCCGGGGATCAGCTGCAGCACGGCCAGCGACAGCAGCGCGGCGGCCAGGGCGCGGATGACCAGGCGCAGCGGCCGGCCGTGCCGGATCCGGGCGGGCAGCTGCAGCATGGCGGCGAGCAGGTCCGTCGGCCCGGCTGACCGGCCTTCGCCCGTCGATGCCGGCGGGCCTTCGCCATCGAGGGCCGGCCGCGGGACGGCCGGCAGCGGTGAGGTGTCGTCAAACGTGGCGCGAAGGTCGGCGAAGGCCTCGCTGCGCCCCCACGGCGTGCGCAGCACGGCGTAGGCGGCGGTGGCTGCGGTGTAGCGGGCGACGTCCCCGCCGTCGCGCCGGTCGGGGTGGGTGGCGGCCGCGATCTTGCGCCAGGCGGCGCGGACCTGCTCGTCGGAAAGGTCGGGCCGGGCCGGCAGGCCCAGCGCGTCGAACGGGTTCACGGCCATCGGGGACCTCCGGGTCCGAGGACGTCATCCAGGTTGGCCGGGGCCGGGTCGGCCGCGGGCGCGGCTTCCCGGCGCGGGGCGGGCAGGTCGACCGGGACCCGCGCCGGGAGCAGGCTCAGCGGGGAGGCCTTGGGCCGCGCGACCTGGACGAAGGTGGCCGCGCCCCGGTTGATGTAGCAGGCCTGCCCGACGTCCAGGCGGCGGATTAGGTCGGGGTCGGCGGTCCAGGCCCGCGCCTGGTGGGTGGTGCCGCGGTCGCCCCAGGTCGCGCCGACGAGCTCGTGCGCGGTCTGCAGCACCCGGCGCTGCCCGGCCAGCCCGGACAGCGGTTCGGGGTACGGGGTCCGCATCACCCAGACGCCGCCGTCGGCGGTGGCCGCGATCCGGTACCGCTCGTCCTCGTCCTTGCCCAGGCCCTGCCATGACTGGGCGGAGACCTGCACGCCGATGCCCAGCGACCGGCCGCGCTCGTACAGGTTGGACAGCGGCACCCGGCGGGACACGGCGCTGTAGTCGTCGGCGGCGAGCAGCATCGCGCGGGGCTCGGCGGCGGGGTCGGTGACGGCCCGGGCGGCCAGCTCGGTGATGGCCATGGCCTGGGCCTCGGCGACCGACGGCTCGCGGGTGCCTTCCAGGATGAAGTACCACGCGTCGGCCTCGGCCAGGCTCCCCGGCCCGTCCAGGGCCGGCCCGAGCCGCCCGAGCAGGGTGGCGAACCGCAACTGGATGTCGGGCAGGTGCCGCGCCGCGCCGCGCACCTCGGCCAGCTCCTTCGGGTGCAGGCCGTCCCCCCACGCGTGCTGTAGCCACCTAACGTCCAGGCGATCAGTAAACGCGGCCGCGTTCAGTGGCGGCCCGCCGGGCGCCGTGATGGCCAGAATCAGGACCGCCTGCATGATGTCGGCGTAGTAGGCGGCCGCCCCGGTGCCGCTGTCGATCATCTGGTAGAGCAGGACGGCCAGGTCGTTCGGCGGAAGATCCCACAGGGAAAGCCGCGCCTCGTCGGGCCAGACCGCGACCCGCCGGGCGCCCATGCCGTACAGCAGCCGCCGGGTGCGGTCCGCCTTGACCCGGGCGTCGCGGCCGCCCTTGCAGTCCAGCACCACCAGCAGCGGCCGGTGGCCGCGCCCGGCCCAGGCCGCCTCGCGGGTGGCGGTGAACCAGCCGGCCCACAGCCGCATCATCAGTTTCTTATTACTCTTGCAGTTATCGCAGCTTAGGAGCCTGAAAGGCTCATGATGGTCAGAGGAAAGTCAGAGTCAGGAGCTGATCATGCCGCAGCGTCAGGGCACCATCCTCAAGAAGTGCCAGTGCGCCAACCAGGAGCGCTGTAGCCACAAGTGGACGCTACGCTACTGGGCCGACGGCAGGCAACGAGAGCGGAGTTTCGGTGACGAGCTGGACGGCAGCGGCCGGCCCCGGTACGGGTCCGGCAGGCGGCTGGCCCAGGATGCGCAGCTCAAGATCGCCCACGACAAGCGCGCGCGGGTGTTCATCGACCCGAAGCTGGGAAGCGTGCGGTTCGGGGACGAGTGCGAGAAGTGGATCAGCCGGCACGCCGGCACCGACACGACCAAGGTCCTGTACCGGGGCGTCCTTCGCGCGCACGTCGGCCCGGTGCTCGGGGACCGGACCCTCGCGGCGGTTGCCCACGCGCGCGATGACGTGATTGACCTGCTGATGATCCGGCTGGGCGGGGCGAGCAGCTCCCGCCGCAGGCTCGCCCGGGCGCTGATCACCGGCGTTCTTGATGAGGGGGTCCGCGCGGGGAAGATCACCATGCACCGCTGCGATGGTATTACCGTATTACCCTCTCCGGCAATGACGGCAATGGGAATCACGATGATTTCGTGTTTCCTACGCATGCTCAGCTTCTCGCGCTCGCCGGCGGGCTCAAGTTCCCGTTGACGATATGGCTGATGCGCGGATGCGGCCTGCGTATCGAGGAAGCATTCGCGGTGCAGAAATCGTGTTTCCGGGACGGCGGCAAGGTCCTTCGGGTCTTTGAGCAGGCGACCAGGAACGGCAAGAAAACGGTGCCGCTGAAGCACCGTAAGGCAGGGGAATATCGGGATATCCCGGTTCCCTCGTATCTGTGGGAAATGGTTAAGGACCTGCCCGATGGCTACCTTTTCAAGTTTGACGGCAAGCTGCCGGTATATCCCAGCTACATGCAGCCGTTCCAGCGGCTCGCCCGTAAATCGGGCATCCCGCAGGGATTCAGGCCGCACAGCTTGCGGCACGCGTTCGTGAGCGCTCTACTGTCGCGCGGAGTCCCTATTACCGACGTGGCCGCGTGGCTGGGCCACCGGAACATCAATGTCACGTTCGCAACATACGGGCATCTCGTGCCGTCATCTCTCGGGCGGGCGCAAGAAGTGCTGAATGCGGAATACGCAGAATGGACCAGGCAGGCCTGAGCGGAAACTGCTGAGAGCGACGGAAGCAAATGCTCTCCCGCCTTGTTGTCCGGGCGGGAGAGCATTTGGGTTGTCAGGCGGTCTGGCGATCGATCCAGGCGTATACGTCGCGTTCTCTCCATCGAAGATGTTTGCCTATCCTGTAAGCGGGCAATCCCCATTCCCGCCATTTGTCGCGGACGGTGCGTTCGGGAACCGCCAGTATTGCTGCTACGTCGCGCGCTGACAGCATGCGGTTGGAGCCTCCGAGAGTGCCGGCGCGTGGTTTGGAGTGCTGCCTTCGGGCAGTCACCTCCCTTTTCCCGCTGTTACTTGATGGTGTTTTCGTCAGGATCCTTCACCTCCTCTCGATCGAGGCGATGGGGTCCGCTCCTGCTGCGCACTCACACGGGTTTGTCGCGTTGCCGCGCTTCCCGCTGCCACGTCGGCTGGTCGGCCGGGGGTTGCCGGGCCGGACCGGCCGTCGCGATCACGGCGGGTGATTGTGAACGTGAACGTGCACGGCGCGCGTGCAGCCCTACGCGCGTAGGCGCGCGCGAGGCTCGTTCACGAATAACTCGTTCACTCACCGCTACCGCCAGTCGGCCGACGTCGGCCGGGCCGACGTGCGTCTGGCGGGCCGTCCAATGGCCGTGCGGCCCGCCAGTAGCCGCGCGTGACTTGCACCGCGCGGCCCGCTGCGGCGTGCTCGCGGAGCCGGTAGTAGACCCACCGGCGGGTCCGGCCGCATGCGGCTTCCAGGTCGGCGACGGAGACCCCGTCCGGGCCGGCTCCGTTCAGCGCGTCCCATAGCGCCGTTTCCGGCGCGGGATGGTCGTCATCGCCGGGTGCGGGGTGTTCGCCTGGCTGCGGCGTTCCTGGCGGGTTCTGGGGTGTGTCCGGCCCGCTGGCCGACAGCCGTGGCCGGCCGGAGGCGCATTGCGCGGCGTGCCTCGCTATCCGCTCGTCGGTGAGCAGGTAGGCCCGGTTCCGTTCCGGCGCGGTGTGCTCGGGATCGGAGATCAGGAATTCGCCCGGCCGGGTGAGCTGGTGGGCATGCCAGCCGGCGTTGACCGCTCCGGGCCCGAGGATCAGGTCCGCGTCGCGCTTTTCCCGCACCCGCAGGCAGATGCGGATGTCCATTTGCGAGCGGACAGCGGTGTCCTTGCCCATCGCGGTCTGGGTCGGCCGCTGGGTCGCGGCAATCAGGTTGACCGCGACCGCGCGGCCCCTTCGGGCGATGGAGTCGGCGCATTCGTGAGCTTGGGCGGGCAGTTCCGCGTGCTCGTCGGTGATGATGATCAGCGCCGGATCATCCGGTGCCGGCTCGTGCACGCGTTTTCCGGCTGCCGCGTTTTCGTGGGCCCGGTGGTTGAGCCATGCCACCGCGTCCTGGAAGAGTCCTTTCGCGTCGTCGGGCGTTGTGGCGAGCCTGTCGAAGCATGCGGCCCACGGCTGGAGTTCCATTCCGCCTTTCAGGTCCACTCCCCACAGCACCACATCGCGGCATGCGGCTAGGGTGGCGATGATGACGTTCAGGATGCCGGATTTCCCGGCTCCCGCTATTCCGCCGACCAGGACGTTGCGGCGCAGCAGCAGGACCCGGACGGGCCGGCCGTCTTCGGTCAGCCCGATCTCGACCATTTTGGTAACCGACGTGATGGACGGGCCAGGCCACGGCACCGGGACGGAATGCGGGTCATTCTCGATTACCCGCATGATGAACCGGTCGGCTCGCTTGCCGTCCGCGAATACCCGCATGCTGCCCGGCCGTAGCCCGAGATTGGATTCCAGGACCGGTATCTTGCCGATGACCTCGCCGGTGGTCTTTCCTTTCCGCAGCAGGACCCGCGCGGTCCATCCCCAGGCGTCCACCACCACCGACAGGATTTCCGAGCTGGCCAGCCCCGCGTTTTCCGCCACGTCCGGCCACGCCGAGATGGTCTTTTCGACACGTGCCTTGGCCCGGCGGCGGCGGTGGAACCACCACGGAACCGACATGATCACAGTGGCGGTTCCCGCGATGGCCGGCAGCGGTTTTACCAGCGGCCCGGCCGCAATGGCTGCTGCCAGCCACCCGCCGGTTACCGCGATGACCGTGGCGGCATAGGCGCGCTCGATTCCCCGGTCGATGCCGCACGCTTGCCACAGG
>Ga0209039_10002004_pt1 | contig 17966 bp, 25 predicted proteins | sample BogFormECP12_OM1_FD_188238 | JGI IMG/M metagenome (GOLD analysis project Ga0209039, IMG submission 188238) | Bog forest soil microbial communities from Calvert Island, British Columbia, Canada - ECP12_OM1 (SPAdes) (version 2) | ecosystem: Environmental > Aquatic > Freshwater > Wetlands > Bog ...
ACTGTTTTCTCGTCGTCGTCATCGACCTCTCCGCTGTCAACGACTCCCGCCGAAATCTTAGCTTATTGCCTGGTCTGAATTCTGGGGACCACTATAGATATGCCGCACGAGCGTAGCATAGCGCGGCCGGCCAGCGTCCGCAAGGTCGGCGCCTGCCCGTCTTGTCGGGGCGACGAATTTCTCAGCGACCGTTCCAGCGAGCGCGACGCAGGGGATCACCGGAACCCCGCAAACCCAGAAGCGACGGCCTATCGCTCAAGCACCAGGTCCAGTTTGCCGTCACTGAGCCGCCGTGAGAAGCGGCCCTTCACCCGCACAACCGGATTCACCGGCACCTGTGTCGAGCGGTCTTCGTTATAGGCCCGCTCCGCTTCGGTCGGCTCCCAGCTCACACCCAACTTGGTCAGCGCCTGTCGAGCGGCGCCGAAAAATCCGTTCGGGCTGTAGAGGAGCGGCTCCCCGTTCAGACGCGAGACCACGGCGCGGCCATAGACTCCATACCCAAGCCGCACCAGGCGCTTTTCGCGCACCAGGCCGCGCAGTACGCGCAGCACCTGATCCTCGCCGCCGAGATCGCGGAATTCACGGGGCAGGAATACGTCATCGCGCCGCTTTCTTGCGATGCGTTGCTCGATCCTTTCGCGCAATGTTCTCTGTTGAGGCATGGCCATACCACCCTGCAAAAACCCGACATCCACAGTATACAAAAACCCGACACGTTCCAACAACAATGAATGTGGTTTCAAACAGATAGACGCCAGGTTCTTGACCTCGTCTGATCAGCACGGCCTTTCTTGGGCGGAAACCTGGCAGTTGCACCCTACCCTGCCTCCGCGGCGCCGTCAGGCCAAGATCAAGCGCCGCCCCTTCGGCTCTGGAATCGGATCGCCGAACGCCTTGGCGGTGTCGATCCAGAGGCGAATTGCATCTTGTGCGTTGCCGAGCGCGGTTTCGTGGGTGACACCGTGCGCCATACACCCAGGAAGTTCCGGCACCTCCGCGATGAATGCCCCGTCTTCGTCGCTCCAATAGATGATGACTTCGTATTTGATCATGGTCTGGAACCCAGCTTCGCTTTCAGAATCACGGACCGGACCTGCTTTACCTGGTACGGCTTCGCCTGCGCGCCCGCCCTCTGCAGGTTGATCTTCTCCTCAACACCACTCTTCCGGAATAGATGATGGCTTCCCCTCACGCGCTTCTCGAAACCCAGGCTCTCAAGCAATTGGCACAAATCGTCAAACCGGATGGCCGCATCGGCAGTACCGCTGAGAAGCAGTCGTAGTGTCTTCTCAGCTCCCATAGCCACATTCTACGCCTAAACCGTTGTAGCGGAATCCCCTGCGGAGCCGCGCAGCTTGAGATAATCGAGCGAGGGCACGGCATGACGATTCAACTGAACCCTGAAGAAGAGCGGCTGATCGGGCAGGCGATTCAGGCCGGGTTGATCGGCAAAGCGGATGACGTGGTCGCCGTCGGCGTCGAGACCATTCGTCGGCAACTCCAATCGCGGGCCGGGTCGGAGGCGGAACTGAATACGGAGCAATGGTTGCGTGAGTTCAAGGCCTGGGTCCATGGCCACGTCACCACCACTCCACTGCTGTCCGAAGAAGCAATTAGCCGAGACTCGATCTACGGTGCCCGCGGCCTGTAATGGCATTTCTGGCGACTACGCCCTACCCGGGTTCCGCGGCGCCGAAGAACCGCGCATCGTAGTGGAACGGCTCCGCCGGGTGCACCTGGATCTTCGCGAATTCCGGGTGGAGAGGGTTGACCAGCCAGTTCGACTCCGACGGGACCAGCGCCGAAGGCAGCACCAGGATCGCGCTCTTACGTTCGGCGACGAAGGAGTCCCCGATCATGGCAAGAGACGGCGGAGCGGGAACCTGCCGCCAGTTGGAGGGCAGCGTCCGTGGGGTCAATACCACCCGCGAGACGCTATCCGGGATGTCGGCGGCCACGACCACCAGGTCTTTCGGTGGGTCACTGGCCTCGATGTGAACAAAGTACTCGATCATGGCCAGGGAAAGGTGCTCTGCCAGATAGGCCACGCGCGTGCCTGGACTGGACCACCGGCCTCCAAATCGATAAGGACCTTCACCGTCGAGCGGCGTCCTCGAGTAAGGTTTCCGGACGATCCTGTAAACCCGAATCAACTCACGCCGCCGAACGCGATTCGGCCCAGAACATTCTCCACCGCGCGCGCGCCCAGTTCGGTGTCGATCAGTTCGAGCGGGTTGTTGCCGCCGAGCGCCCGGTTCGGCCGCCTGAGCCACCGGGCCGCGGTTTCCTCATCCCCGATATACCGCTTGGCGAGCGCCACAATGCGAGCCAGGCGGTACAGGCGGTCAGACTCGTAGCGCGCCAGGCGGCCTTGATGCCTGCGCCGCTGCAGGCTGCGCGGCGAAAGATCGAGGGTCGCCGAGAGTTCCTTAAGGGTCAATCCGGCGGAGTTCATCACGCTGCCCACCACTTTCTGGGGAAAGCCCTCGCGGATCGCCGATCGAAGGTCGTTGTCGGTTCGTAGAGTGCGGCCCATCACCCCCTCGCCCCCCAATTCAGCGATGACGGCCTGAAGTTCACTTGCCATTCTGTCGTCTATTATAGCGCCAAATGACGCGTAGCCCCCTACTCCGCCGGCGCGTAATACCCCAGCCGCCAATAAGCGTGCAGCGGTGGCAGCCCGCGCGGCGGCACCACTTTGACTTGCACGTGGTGATACTTGCCGTCGCGCTGCTGGGCGGTGGGTGAGAAGCCCAGCACGTACCGGTTGCGCAGTTCCACGCCGATCTTGGCGGCGATGTCCGGAAGCTCGGACGGGCTGGCCGGAAAGTGACGGCCGCCGGTTTGCTCGGCCACGTCGTTCAACAGGCCCGGCCCGGCGGCTTCCTCGGGGGTACGGCCGCGCGCGTTGTCACCCTCGAACACGCCGATGGCATAAATCAGCGTGTCGCTCTCGCGCACCAGGTTCTTGACCTCGCCCTCGGTGTAGCGGCTGCTGTTGTCGCCGCCGTCGGAAATGATCAGCAGGGCCTTCTTGTTCTTGGTCGATTTCTTCATCTCGTGCAGCGAGAGGAAAATGGCGTCCAGCAGCGCGGTGCGCCCCTTGGACTGCGCGAACGTGAGCTGGTTCTGGATCTCCTCGACGTCGCGCGTCAGCGGCACCACCATCTTCGGCGTGTCGTTGAACTCCACCAGGAAAAACTCGTCTTCTTCGTTGGCGGTCTTGAAGAACGCGGCCGCGGCCATGCGCGAAAGGCGTAGCTTGGGTCCCATGCTGCCGCTGATATCGAAGACCAGGCCGACGGCCACCGGTTCGTCGTCCATGGCGAAGTGCGTGACGGTCTGTTCCACGTGGTCGTCGAAGACCTTGAAGTGCTCCTTCTCCAGGCCGGTTACGGGGCGGTTCAGCGGATCGCACACGGTCACTGGAACCAGCACCAGGTTGGTATCGACGCGCAGATTGGCCGGCGGCCGCTTCTGTTCCGCCGTGCCGGGTTTGGAACGCGGCTGGATGTCCACCTGCCCGCGGAAGGCGAGCGGCGCCAGCAAACCCAGCCCGAGCACCCACCCGGCGAACCGCCACGAGCCTCTCATGGTCCCTCGGTCTGTATTGTATTACAATAAAACCTTAGCGGAGGTGGGTCTTCTCGAGTAGCAGTCGAGTCGCAGTCGCGAGCCACGGTCCTTCTGTAGTCCGCGAAGTCTCCCACGCCCTTTTTTCCCTTTTCTTCCCTGGCGATTGCCGCGTCTGTGGCCGGCCTTTGGCTGACGCGGCCCGCATACCGGTGTGCCGCGAATGTTTGACGGCGCCCCAGCCGCTGAGCGCGCAGTTTTTCTGCGTCAGTTGCCGGACCCCGTTTCAGAACGCCTTTCCGCTGGATGCCGAAGGCCGCTGCTCTCTGTGCCGCTTTGGCCTGCGGGGCTTCGACGCGGCTTACTGCTTCGGCTCCTATGAAGGCGTGCTGCGCGAATTAATCCACCTGTACAAGTACGGCCGCGTCAAGACGCTGGCTCGCCCACTCGGCGCGCTGCTGGCCGACGCGCTGCCGCGCGAGGAGCGCTTCGATGCCGTGACGCCGGTTCCGCTGCACTGGCGCCGGCAGTGGCAACGGGGGTTCAACCAATCGGAGTTGCTGGCGCGGGCCATCGCGCGGCGCTGCGGCATTCCCGTCGTCCATGCGCTCAAGCGCGTGCGGCCCACGGTGGCGCAAGCCGGCCTCAGCAACACCGGCCGCCGCCAGAACGTGGCGGCCGCTTTCCGCCCCCGGCGGACGGTCGAAGGCAAACGCATCCTGCTCGTTGACGACGTCATGACCACCGGTTCCACGGCGGCCGCATGTGCCCTGGCCCTCAAGCGGGCGGGCGCCGCCAAGGTTGCGCTCCTGACCGTGGCCCGCGTGGACCGCCGCATGGGAGTAATGTGAATGACCAGCGACCGATTGCAAAGACCCGTGCTGGTGCTCAATGCCAGCTATGAGCCCATCAACATTTGCGGCGCGCGCCGCGCCCTGGTGCTGGTGCTGAAGGGGGTGGCGTCGGCCGAAGAGGAATCCCTCAGCGCGGTGCATTCGGCGCGGACGGCGATTCGCCTGCCGTCCGTCATCCGCCTGCTGGAATATCGCCGCATCCCCCATCAGACGCGGGCGCTTTCGCGTAAGAACATTCTGATGCGCGACCGCTACACCTGCCAGTATTGCCATCGAACCCTGCCCTCGGGCGAGCTGACCCTCGATCACGTAGTCCCGCGCTCGCGCGCCGGCGAATCGGCCTGGGAGAACCTGGTGGCCTGCTGCCACCCGTGCAACAACCGCAAAGGCAGCCGCACTCCCGAAGAAGCCGGCATGAAACTGGTGCGCCAGCCGCGGCCCTTCAGCCTGCACACCAGCCGTCACTTGATGCGCATGTTGGGCAAGGCCGACGCCCAGTGGCGGAAGTACCTGTTCTACTGAAAACCCGGTGACAGACGCCACGTTTCCCGGTTTTGCGGAGCGCTCGGCGTACCCTTATCGCGGTGCCGTGGTGGTTCCCGGCGCTGCCAGCGGGTTCGGCAGATGGCGCTCGGTGTAATAGCCGGGATGCACGCGCTCCACGATCTGCGCTACCGAGCGGTCCAGTACGCGGAAGTAGGGTTGCGGGTTCAGACCGATCCAGAAGGCCCACGCCAATAGCGGCGCGAAGACCGCGATTTCGCGCCAGCTCAGGTCTTTCAGCCCCTGGTTCTTCTCCTTCACCTCGCCGAGCATGGTCCGCTGGAACAGCCACAGCAGGTAGGCCGCGCCCAGCGCGATCCCCACTACCGTCCAGAATGCCCAGTTGAGCGAAACCTGGTAGACGCCGCCCAGGATGGTGATTTCACCGATGAATCCATTCAACGGCGGCATCCCCATGGAACTGAGCGCCGCCAGGCCGAAGACCACGGTGAATATCGGCATCACTTTCAGCAGCCCGCCATACTCCGAAATCTCGCGCGTGTGCCGGCGCTCGTAAACAATGCCCACGATCAGGAAGAGCATGCCGGTGGAGATGCCGTGGTTGATCTGCTGGATGATGGAGCCTGAGATTCCGGCGGGGTTGAGCGCGAAAATCCCCAGCGTGCAGAAGCCCAGGTGGCTCACCGAGGAGTAGGCCACCAGCTTTTTCCAATCCTTCTGCATGAGACAGGCCAGCGCGCCGTAGACGATTCCGATGATGGAGAGCACCGCCATCACGGTGACGATGGTGTGATCCTTGGCGGCATCCGGCAGCAGCGGCACGGAGAAGCGCAGGAAACCGTACGTCCCCATTTTCAGCAGGACGCTGGCCAGAATCACGGACCCGGCGGTGGGCGCCTCGACGTGCGCATCCGGCAGCCAGGTGTGGAACGGGAACATGGGCACCTTGACCGCGAAGCCCACGAAGAAGGCCCAGAAGACCCACCATTGGACGCCGGCGGGAACCGAGGTGCGCATCAGGTCGACGATATCGAAGCTGTACACCTGAAACTGCATGTAGTGTTGGAAGTACAGCGTCAGGATGCCCAGGAACATCAGGACCGAACCGATGAGCGTATAAATGATGAACTTGATGGCCGCATACACCTTCCGCGGGCCGCCCCAGATGGCGATGATGAAGTACATGGGCACCAGCACGGTTTCCCAGAAGATGAAGAACAGCAGGAAATCGAGGGCCATGAACACGCCCAGCATGGCGGTTTGCAGCAGCAGGAAGAAGCAGTAGTATTCCTTAAGCCGGTCGTGGATGGCGTTCCAGCTCGAGAGGATCGAGATGAATCCCAGCAGCGTGGTGAGCATCACCAGCAGCAAGCCGAGCCCGTCGATGCCGATGTGATAGCTCGCGCCCAGGGTGGGAATCCAGGGGGCCTTCTCGACGAACTGAAAGTCCTTCGTGCGGTCGAAGTTAAAGACCAGCGGGAGGGAAACCAGGAAGCCCACGAAAGAGGCCACGTTGGCCCACAACTTGATGGCGCGCGCATTCGACGACGGAATGAACAGCAGCAGCAAGAGCCCGGCCAGCGGGGTGAACAGAACAATCGAGAGGATGTGGTCCATAGACAGCTACAGAATAGTTCCCCATGTTAGCACCTGTACGGGGGCGGCACGGCGACCGGCGGTGAACTTCGGATGGGATCTCGACGTCTGTCCTATTGACACGCAAATGCGGATAGGCTATTATATCCGTAACGGATGTATTTATGACGAAGCATCAATCGCCTCAAGATCTGCTGCCGCTGACACCGCCGGTCTTTCACATTTTGCTCGCGTTGGCAGAGGAGGAACGGCACGGCTACGGCATTATGCGGGACGTCGCACAGCAAACCGATGGCGCACTCCAACTTGGTCCCGGCACGCTCTACGGGTGCCTGAAGCGCATGCTCGCGGCCGGATTGGTGGAGGAATCCGGCGAACGCCCCGATCCCGCCCTGGACGACGAACGGCGCCGCTATTACCGTATGACGTCACTCGGGAAACGCATGGTGCGCGCCGAAGCGCAGCGCCTCGCCGGCGCAGTGACGGTGGCCATGTCCAGGCTGGCCGGAGAAAGCGCATGACTTCCGAATCCAATCCGATGGGCAGCTTCTGCCGCCTTTATTCCGTCCTTCTCTACGCCTATCCGCCCGAGTTTCGCCGGCAGTATGGCCGTCCCATGGAGCAACTTCTCCGGGATCGCTGCCGCGACCTGGCACGAAGTTCCGGCGGGCTGACGCTACTTCGTTTCGCCGGCCAAGTGATGTCCGATTGGCTCCGAACCATGGTCCGCGAAAGAGCCGCGGTCTGGTCCGCGGGCCGCAAGCCTGCCAAGCGTAGCTCCGTAACGGAGTGGGCCGGCACGTTGCTCATCTACCTGTTTGCCACCACCACCCTGGTCCAGGCTTACGTAATTCCCACGGGTTCCATGGAAGGCAACCTCCTTATAGGCGACCACATCCTGGTGGACCGGGTGGCCTATGCGGACCCTGGACCGTTGGGCCGCCATATCCTGCCGTATCGCCAGGTGGAGCGCGGCGACATCGTGGCCTTTCTCTATCCCGAAGATCCTCGCGAGACGTTCGTGAAGCGCATCATCGGCCTGCCGGGCGACCGCATTCGTCTGGAGAACGGGCAGGTGGTCCGTAACGGCCGCCGGCTTGTCGAACCTTACGTTCGGCACATTGCGAATCAGCTCGATCCCTACCGCGACAACTTCCCGCTGGCGCCGGAGTTTTTCACCACTCCGCGCGGCCGCGACATGTTCCAACACCACGTGCGGTCGGGCGAAGTGGTGGTGCCTCCCGGCATGCTCTTCGCACTGGGCGACAACCGCGACAACTCCGCCGACAGCCGCTATTGGGGCTTCGTGCCGCGGGAGTACGTGGTAGGCAAGCCGTTGCTGGTCTACTGGTCCTACGACGCGCCCACCGCCGAACTTCAGGAGTGGACTCTGGGTCACGTGATCGACGTGGCGGAGCATTTCTTTACGAAGACCAGGTGGAAGCGAAGCTTCCTGGTGCCCCGATGAGCGCTGTGCTGTTGGCCGCATTTGGATGGCTGGTGCCTGGAGGCGCGTACCTGCTGATGCGGCGCTACCTGCAGTTCGGGGTGTTCGCATTCGTGGTCTCGACTGCGGTCGCCGCCGGATTTGCGCTCCAGGGTGGATGCCGATGGCCCGATCCCGCCGAGCTCGCCGGCCTGGATGGCTTCACCGCATTAGTGTTCAAGATCGGAGCCTTTACGAAACTCCTCGCCGGCGGACCTTACCTGGCAGCGCGGTTTTTCGGCGGCTCCAGCGGATTTCTCGACAGCCGTCTGCACGAGTATGGGTCGACACTGCTGCTGATGGCCGGCATTTTCAATGTGCTGGGAGTCGCGAGCGCCCTGGATCTGCGAAAGGAGCGAAGGTGGTGATTCCGCACCCCGCGTTCACTCTGCTTACCGCAGTCTTGCTATCGATGGCCATGGCAATGGTCGAGCATCGAGCTCCGCGCGAGCGGCTGTACGTCGCGATTCGCGTGTTCTTCTGCTGTGCGCTGACCACCCTGAGCGGCGGCTGGCTGATGTACCTGATTCACGGCTGACGTCTATCTCATTGCTTCCACGCTGGCCAGAATCTCACGAGCCTCGGCTTCTCTCTCCCGTGGCACGCGAACGCTCCACCAACCGATAAAATTCCCGCTTTCCTGGCGCGCCGCGATATTCTGGTCCATGGTGAAGAACGGTATCCCGGCCTCCCGCAAAAGACTCTTCGCCAAGCCAACTCCAATCGGGTTCTTCAAGCCGGTTTGGATCAGGATGTCGATGTCGCCTTCGTCTGGCATGGTGCTACTCTTTCTGGAGATACGATAGCATGAGGCGATTGTTCCTGTTGGCATCGATGGCGGCCGTTGTACTATCCCAAACTCCGGGCGGAGAACGGCCAGAGGCCATCATTTCCCCCGAGATTGGCCCCGATCACCGGGTTACTTTCCGGATCAGGGCGCCGAAGGCCTCCGAGGTATTGGTTTCGGCAAGCGTGGGAACGCTGAACCCCAAGCCCGCGGGAATGACCAAGGATCAACCTGGTATGTGGAGCATGCCGATGCGGAAGGATTCGACCGGTCTTTGGACGGTCACCATCGGCCCGCTCGAACCGGATGTTTACCGGTATGTCTTCTTCGTAGACGGAGTTCGCGCCATCGACCAATCGAACCCCAACGTGCGGCCGGGCGGCGCCGTCCACTGGAGCTATTTCGAGGTCCCCGGCAATCCGCCGCGCTTCGACGAGTTGCGGGACGTCCCTCACGGCTCCGTCCAATACCGGACGTACCGCTCGACTCAGTCGAAGACCTTTCGCAGCGTGGCGATCTACGTCCCGCCCGATTACGACCGGTATCCCAGCCGCAAGTTTCCGGTGCTGTATCTCTTGCACGGCGGCGGCGATTCCGAGGAAGGCTGGGTTCGTCTCGGCCGGGTCCCCGCCATCGAAGAGAACCTGCTGGCCCAGCACAAGACCGTGCCGATGCTGGTCGCGATGCCTTACGGGGATACGCCGGGCGACGCCACCACCTTGGACTCCATCGAGGCGTTCGGCAGGGAATTGTTCGGCGATGTGTTTCCGATTGTCGAGAAGAACTACCGGGTCGAAGCCAATCGCGAAAACCGCGCCATCGCGGGATTCTCCATGGGTGGCGGCCAGTCATTCACGTTGGGTTTGCGGAACTTGAGCAAATTCGCCTGGGTAGGTGAATTCAGCTCGGGCGCCTTCGGCTTGGCAGGGTTCGACATGGAGAAGCAAGTGCCGGGATTCCTCAAGAATCCGGCAGCCGCGAACCGGGAGTTGAAGCTACTCTTCCTCGGGTGTGGTACCGAGGATCCGCGGTACCAGGCGCATACCCGGCTGGTCGACCTGCTGAAGAAGAACCAGATTCGCCATGAATTTCATGACACTCCCGGCGAACACGAATGGAGGGTCTGGCGTCATCTTCTCGCGGAGTTTATGCCCAAGTTGTTTCAGCGTATGGGAGGACTATGAATCGCAGACTATTCACGCTTTGCCTTCCGCTTGTTCTTGCGGTGGCACAAGCGCCCTTCGACCCTCACTCCCTGGATTCTCACTTCGAGAACGACCAGGTGATTCTCAACGCGCCGCACCCCGGAATCAGTATTCCCGGCGCCGCCACCGGCAAGAATTGGCACAACCACCCATTGAATCGCGTCATGGTCTACATTCACACCGGCGGGGAGAAGCTCACCTACCTGGATGGCAGCGTGGCGGACCTGAAATGGCAGGCGGGCACGGTCCGATGGAGCCCGGCCGAAGGGTATCACTACTCGGAACTCCCGCCCGAGCTCGATCCGCGAGTCTGGAAAACCCCGGCGTTCACCACGCCCATGATCGTCGATATCGGAATCAAGAAGCCGGGGTATCCCGGCAAGGTGGCGGGCACCGCTCTCGACCCCTTGCGAGTTGCGCCCAAGGCCTTCACGTTGGTATTCGAGAACAGCCAGGTTCGGGTTCTCCGCTTGAAACTGGGTCCACGGCAGAGCGTGCCGATGCACGAGTACACCCTCAACCACCTTGTGGTCTACATCACGGACCAGAACGTTCGCGAAAATGCCGAAGTCACACGCCACCAGGACGGGAGTGTCACTTGGAGCGGGCCCTCCAAACAGAAGATAGACAACCTGGATGACAAGCCGCTGGAAACCGTGATCGTGGAACTGAAGAGTATTTACTGATCCCCGCCCGCGTGCGTCTTTTTCGCCGCCTGACACGTATACCCGAGTGCGGTTATGATTTACCAAGCTGCTCACTTCGAGGACGTGCCCGTGGCGGAACCCGACGAGATCGCTCGGCTGCGGAGCCGCGACTCCGCCGCCCTGGCGTGTGTCGTGGGCCGGTACCAACTTCGTCTCTACCGCTACCTGCGGCGGCTGGTGAGGGAACCGGCCGCCGCCGACGACCTGTTCCAGCAAACCTGGCTCAACGTAGTGCGCCACCTGGACCGCTACGATTCGCGCCGCAACTTCGATACCTGGCTCTTCGCCATCGCCCACAACGCCGCCATGGATTTGCTGCGGCGCAAGACCGGCGAAAGCCTTGAGGAATCGGGGCGCGAACTCGCCGCCGCGGAGCCGGACGCGCTCTCGGCCGCCATGGCCTCCGAACGCACAGCCATCCTGGCTTCGGAAATGGCGGGGCTGACCGCGCCGTACCGGGAAGTCCTCACCCTGCGGTTTGAAGAGGGCATGAAGCTGGAGGAAATCGCGGAAGTGACGCGCGCGCCGCTTTCCACCGTGAAGAGCCGCGTCGGGCGCGCGCTCGAGACCTTGAGGGAGAAAATGACCGCCCGATATCGCAAGGAAGATTTACTATGACCACCCATAAGACCATCCGCCAACTGCTGGCGCTGAGCGCCGCCGGCCTGCTGGATGCCGCCGATGAGCGCCGCGTGCGCGAGCACGTCCGCGAGTGCGCCGAATGCGCAACCGCGCTCGACGAACTCGCCGCCGTCTCCGCCGATTTGTGCCGCTTGCCCACGCCCATGGCGCCCGCCGACCTGGTGGCCCGCACCGAGGCGCGCATGGCCGCGGAACTGGCGGCTCAAACCAGCCAACGCCACGGCGCAATCCTGGCCGTGGGCGCCGGCCTGTTTGCCTGGATGGCGGCCCTGGCCACCTGGGGCCTCTACCGCTTTTTCGCCGGCAGCGCCGGCTGGCTGGCGTGGATCGTGTTGACCACCGTTCCCGCGTACATGGCGGCCGGGGCGGTCGCGGTCATGTTCGCTTCCCGCCGCCGTCTTGAGAGGAGCCTGTTATGACACCCGATTCTCGAAGCAATCACGTGATTCCGACCATTGCCTGGTGGATCGCCGCCCTTGTTTTTCTGGCGATGTTCACACTGATGAACTGGATCGTTTCCCTGGCTAGGGACATGCCCGAGGCGATACGGATCTTTCTGCCCATCCTTCCGCCGCTCCTCATGGCCGGATGGACTCTGCTGATCGGCTACGTCTACGGCGACGCCCGCCGACGCGGCATGCGCTACGTGATGTGGACGCTGCTGGCGTTCTTCATCCCCAACGGCATCGGCGTGATTCTCTATTTCATTCTTCGCGACCCGATGCCGAGCTATTGCCCGAAGTGCGGCGCGTCCGCCAAACAAGGCCACGCCTTCTGCCCCGTTTGCGGCGCCGGCATACTGCCGGCGTGTGCGCAATGCCACCGTGCCGGCCAGCCTGGCTGGTCTCACTGCGCCTGGTGCGGCGCGAAGTTGTAAAACCGGTTGTTGGGGAGGGCCTTCGGTCCGCGAAACTCCATGAAAAACCGGGCGGGCACGCTGAGCGGCAGATCTGACCTTGTGGGGCAGCTTTGTAAGCTGCGGCCGATTGGCAATCGGCCGGCGGCGGTTACCAACCGCCGCGCAGGTTGGAAACCTGCCCCACATCGGGGCGCACGCCGTTGTGTACCACAGTGGGTTCTCGACCCCAATCCTTACCGCAGCGCCTTCTCAATCGCCGCGGCGACCTCGGGCGATTCCGGCGTCACCTTAGGCTCGAAACGGGCCACCACCTGGCCGTTCTTATCCACCAGGAACTTGGTGAAATTCCACTGGATCTCGCCGCCGGTGGCGGTCAGAAATTGGTACAGCGGCGCTTTGTCGTCGCCCTTCACCGAGATCTTCGAGTACATGGGGAAAGTCACGTTGTACTTGCTGCTGCAGAAGGTCTTGATTTCTTCATTGGTTCCCGGCTCCTGAGCGCCGAAATTGTTGGCCGGGAACCCTAGAATCGTGAATCCCCGGTCCTTGTACTTTTCGTAGAGCGCCTCAAGCCCGGAGTACTGGGGTGTGAATCCGCACCGACTGGCCACATTGACAATCAGCACGACCTTGCCCTGGTACGCCGAAAGCGGCGCGGGTTTACCATCAATCGAGTTGAGTGTGAACTCATGCACACTGGAAGCTCCGAACGCAGATGCTGTCATAACGATACTCGCGAGAAGGAGTTTTGTCATACAGGGTGGTGATGCGGAATTCGACACGAAGGATTCAGGGTTTCAGGCGGGCGGGGGTCCGATCCCTAGCGCCTTCATCTTGCGGTACAGGTTGCTGCGCTCCAAACCGAGCAGCTCCGCGGTGCGCGTCACGTTGCCGTTGGTCTCCTCCAGCTTCTTGAGGATATACTCGCGCTCGGCGCTTTCCCTCACCTCCTGGAGGCTTCCGAAGCGGCCGGTGGCGCGGTCCGCCTGCCGGCGCACGGCTGCCAGCGGGATGTGGCGCGCGTCCACCCGCACCTGAGGGTTGAGAATCACAATGCGCTCGATGAGGTTCTTCAGCTCGCGCACGTTGCCCGGCCAGTGATGCTGGCTCAGCACTTCGTAAGCTTCGGCCGTCAGCTCCTTGGACTTGCGGCCGTAAGCGGTGGTGAATTCGCGCAGGAAATGATCGGCCAGGAGCGGGATGTCTTCGCGCCGGTCGCGCAGCGGCGGCACGAAGAAGGGGATCACGTTCAGGCGGTAGAACAGGTCCTCGCGGAAATTGCCGTGGTCGATCTCTTCCTCCAGGTGCTTGTTGGTGGCCGCCACCACGCGCACGTCCACCTGCATGGATTCGGCGGCGCCCACCGGCTCGAAGCGCTGCTCCTCCAGCACGCGCAGCACCTTGGACTGGGTGCGCAGGCTCATGTCGCCCACTTCGTCCAGGAACAGCGTGCCGCCATCGGCCTTCTGGAATTTTCCGATCTTGGTTTCGTGCGCGCTGGTAAAGCTGCCCTTGATGTGGCCGAACAGCTCGCTCTCGATCAACTCCTCGGGAATGGCGGCGCAGTTCACTTCCACGAACGGCTGCGCGGCGCGCAAGCTGAGCGCGTGGATGGCGTGGGCCACCATCTCCTTGCCGGTGCCGCTTTCGCCGTAGATCAGCACGCGGCCATTGGTGCCGGCCATCAGCGCGAGCTGCTGCCGCAGCGCCTTCATGGGGACGCTTTCCCCGATGATGCGGTAGCGCGCGCCGCTATCGGCCTTGAGCTCGCTGTTCTCGATCGACAGGGCGCGATGCGCCAGCGCGTTCTTGACCACCACCGAAACCTTGCCGATGGAAAGCGGCTTTTCCAGAAAATCGAACGCGCCCAGCTTGGTGGCCCTCACCGCGGCTTCGATGCTGCCATGTCCGGATATCACCACCACCACCGGCCGCTCCGGGACGGGAACCTCCTGGATGCGCGCCAGCACCTCCATGCCGTCCACGCCGGGCAGCCAGATATCCAGCAGCACCATCTCGAAATCCGCGCCCGGGAGCGCCGCCAGACAGGCCTCGCCGCTTTCGACGGCCTCCACCTGGTAGCCTTCATCCTCCAGAACGCCGCTCAAGGACTGGCGGATGCCCGGCTCGTCGTCCACCACCAGAATGCGCCGCTGCTTCATACGCTGGCCGCGGCTGGGTGCGCCCCTGCCTCCACCGGCTCAGGCTCGGCGAGCGCCGGAATCTCCACCGTGAAGCGCGCGCCCGCCGGCCGATTGTCCTCGACGCGTATGGTGCCGTTGTGCTCGGCCACAATATGGCTCACGATGGCCAGGCCCAGGCCGGTGCCGCGGTTCTTGGTCGAAAAGTATGGCAGAAAGAGCTTTTCCTTTTCATCAAAGCTCACGCCGCAGCCCGAATCGGCCACCACCAACTCCACCGTCTCGGCGGCGCCGGGCTGGGTGGCGATATAGAGCTTCTTCACCAGCGAATCCTGCATGGCTTCGGCGGCATTGTCCACCAGGTTCACCACCGCGCGCTCGAACTGCTCGCGGTCCAGGTTCACCGGCGGCAACCCCGGTGCGAAGCTGGTTTCGATGGAAATGCCGTCCAGTCGCCCTTGGAATACCGCCAGCGCGCCGGCCACCACCTGGTTCAGATCGGAACGCACGGGCTGGGCCGAGGGGAAGCGCGCGAATTGCGAGAACTCGTCGACCAGCGTCTTCACCGATTCCACGGATTTGGAGATGGTGGCGGCGCACTCATGCACGATGCGCGCGGCGCCCGGCGGCAGATCGAGGCGGTCGAGCTGCCGGCCGATGCGCTCGGCGGAAAGCGCGATGGGAGTGAGAGGGTTCTTGATTTCGTGGGCCACGCGGCGGGCCACCTCGTGCCACGCGTCGGCCTTCTGCGCCCGCAGCAGCTCGCTGGTGTCTTCCAGCACCACCACGAACCCCGACGTGAGCTTCTCTTCCAGCGCGGAAACCGTCACCGCCAGGTGCAACTTGCGGTTCTCGGTGCGCAGCTCGAGCTGGCGCGAAGCCACCCCGGTGCGGCGCGCGCGCTTCATGAGGTACTTGATTTCGGCCGTGTCCTCGCGCGAGAAAAGGTCCTCCAGCCGCGTGGCGCGGGCCGCCTGTTCCGCGGGGAAGATCTTGGAGAGCGCCTGGTTCACGCGCTGAATGGAGCCATCGGCGCCAATCGAGATGACGCCCGTGGGGATGCTTTCCAAAATGGCCTCGGTGAAGCGGCGGCGGCGGTCGAGTTCCAAGTTGCTGGCCTCCAGTTCCTGCGTCATCTGGTTGAAGCCGCGGACGAGGGAAGCCAGCTCGTCGGTGGCGCGCACCTGCACGCGGTGTTTCAGGTTGCCGCGTCGCACTTCTCTGGCGGCATCCAGCAGCGCGGTGATGGGAATGCTGATCTGCTTGGAGAGGAACAGCGCGATCCACGTCGCCACGAACAGCACGAAGAGCGTGATCACGGCCATCAGCATCACGTAAAACAGCTTGAAATTCTTGCTGACCTTGCGGATCTCACTCCACTGCTGGTTGTATTTTTCGATGGCCGCCGTTTGCCGCGCCACGTCCAGCGGGAGCCGGGAAGCCAGCGCCACATAGCCGATGGTCTTTCCACCGTCGGTGACGGGCGCGCGGGCAGTGACGTCGTCAGTTCGGGTGAACGTCCCCGAGGAATCCAGCGGTCCATCGCCCGACACCGGAAGGATGGCCACCGACACCAACCCCTGGCTCTTCGAGAAGCGATCCAGGAACCCCGGCGTGCGCACCCCATCCGCCAGAAGCTGGCGCGTCTCCGGCTGTGCGGCCAGCAGAGCCGCCTGCGTGTTGACTTTGTCCTGAATGTCGCGCTGCAGCAGGACGGAGGCCTCGACGAAGAGTTGCACCTCGTTGTCGGCGGGCTTTCGGAACCACGCCTCCAGGCTGTGATTCAGCACCTCGTAGCTGAACAGCACCAGGAAGAAGACCGGCAGAAAACTCAGGGTCAGCGCGCCCACCACCAGCTTGGTCTTGATGCGCGAGCCTTCCCTGTTGCTCTGCCGCTCGACGTATAGCTTAACGCCTTCGCGGAACAGCATGAACCCGAGCGTCACCATGAGGACGAAGATGAGGCTCGATATGGCCCAGAAAATGAATGTCTGGTATGGATCCGAGGGCCCGAATTGCCACGGGCTGAACGATCCCTGCCACACCACCAGTGCCACGGACAACACTAGCGCCACGATGGCGAACCCGTAGAGCAGGGGCTTACGCATGAAACGACTCTATTTTCGATTATACGTGTAGCGCCGGCGACGGAAACGTCCGATGCGGATCTTGTCGCCGGTGGGTGTTGCGCGGAATCGAAGAAGCCGGCGGCATAGACCCGCATCGGGCGTGCCGCCGCCGGCGCTACCCTACATCTTGACGCTGTCGACTTTGATGGTGTCGCCGTCCATCTTCCCGGTGATGGTCACCTTCTTGCCGGCGTGTTCCGTCACCTTGTCCTGGTCGGCGATCTTGTAGATCTTCCCGTCGTCCGTGACCAGTACGGCCGGCGATCCGCGCTTAATGCAAGCTTGGGCGCAAGCCACGTTCCCCAGCATCTCTTTCTTGGACGCGCAGTTCTGGTCGATAATGTACCCAGTCCAATCCGCGGCCATTCCCGACACAGCGGTCAGGGCAAATACAGCAAGTACTCTCTTCATTGTGTGAATTCCCTCCTCGGAATCCGAGTCCCAATTTAGAATCAGTATAATCCAGGATGCGGCCCGGGCACAAGCCGCAAACACCTGTCCGTTCTTCCAGTCCGCACCTGGCCGCGCTGTCCGATGAACTGGCGGCTGCGGTAGAGCTCTGGAGGCGCTCGCCGCTTCCAGCCCCGAGCTACAGGTCGTGGGTTCGTTTCCCGACCTTTCCGGCGCGCATGGTCTCGACCCCGATGTCGTCGTGATCCAATAGAATCCGGAGGACTGGCGCATATGGTTGTGAATGCCGCGCTTGCGGCGATGTTCCAGGTTGCGCTGCTGGGGGGTGTGCCTTTCTTCGCGTATTTCGTCTGGCAGCGCCGGCGTCACGGACGCACGTTCCAGGAAACCTCTATGGAGTCGTGCAGACCGGATTCACGGAGGAACTGCTGTTTCGGGGGCTGCTCGCTGGCAGCCTTTCCCGGCGGCTGTCCCTTACCTGGGCAACCCTCGTCCAGGCCTTGATCTTTCTTCTCCCGCACCTGGCGATTCTCCTTGTGGCGCCCGAACTGTGGGGCATGTTGCCGGTTGTATTCCTGGTGATGCTCCTCTTGGGCTGGGTGCGAATCAAGTCTGGTTCGATCCTCGGGTCGTGGCTGATGCACGCGTCGGGCAATGTCACGATGGCGCTGGTGGTGGCAGCTCGGACCGTCGCCTCATAGACTCCTAAGGAACAAGTCTGCCCGCCCCGGTGTCTGAAGAACTGGGGCCAAACGAGACGATGAACACTGCGGACTATTACCCCTATCGAACCGCGGCGGCGAGAGATCTCTGCTTCCGCTACCTCGACGGCCTGGCCGCCAGGCTGTGGCCGATTGTGTCGGAAGAGCGCATGGTCCCGACGTCGTTCGGCGCGACATTCGTTCGCGTAAGCGGCCCGCCCGCCGCGCCCGCGCTCGTCCTGTTGCACGGCGCGGCGGGGACTTCGCTGATGTGGTCGCCGAATATCGAAGCGCTATCCAGGGAATATCGAACGGTAGCGGTTGACCAGGTCGGAGAGTTTGGCAAGAGCGTTTGCGCCAAGCCGGTC
>Ga0209039_10002005_pt1 | contig 17966 bp, 17 predicted proteins | sample BogFormECP12_OM1_FD_188238 | JGI IMG/M metagenome (GOLD analysis project Ga0209039, IMG submission 188238) | Bog forest soil microbial communities from Calvert Island, British Columbia, Canada - ECP12_OM1 (SPAdes) (version 2) | ecosystem: Environmental > Aquatic > Freshwater > Wetlands > Bog ...
ACGGACATGACGCGGCCGCGCAGTTGGTCGGGGACCATGGTCTGGATCAGCGTGTTCGAGCAGGCCATCTGTAACATCATCGAATAACCGGCGGGCAACAGGAGCGCGACCGACAACCAGAATGAAGTCGAGAAGGAAAAAAGAAACAGGCTGATCCCCAGGCTCGCGCAGGCGATTGCCACCCACCGCCCGAGCCCTTTTATTCCGGTTTTAGCGGCCAGCGTTAAGGCTCCAAACAGAGCGCCTACGCCGGTGGCGCCCATCAGGATGCCGAGGCCACGCGCTCCGCCGTGCAGGATTCTGTCGGCGAAGACCGGCATCAGCACGGTGTAGGGCATGCCGACCAGGCTTATTAGGCCAAGCAGCAAGAGCAGCGCACGAATAACCCGCGTCTGGTTGACCCAGCGAAAACCTTCGATGATGTCTTCAATCGGCGAATGCTCGCTGGCACGCGGGGCGCAGTGCACGCTCATCAGCGACAGGCCGACGATCACGGCAATGTAACTAATTGAATTGGCGGCAAAGCACCAGCCTTCGCCGATTCTCGCCACCAGAATTCCGGCGATGGCCGGGCCGATCACGCGCGCGCCATTGAACATCGAGGAATTCAGCGCGATGGCGTTCATCAGGTCTTCTTTGCCGACCATGTCCACGAGGAAGGCCTGCCGGCCGGGAATATCGAAGGCGTTCACCACTCCGAGCAGGGCCGCCAGCACGAAGATGTGCCACACCTGGACGCGCCCGCTCAGCGTGAGCCAGGCCAGAATCCCCGCGAGGATCATGGCAGCGGTCTGGGTGCCGATCACCAGGCGCTGGCGATTAACGCGGTCGGCGGTGATCCCTCCGAAAGGAGCGATAAGGAAGACAGGAATCTGGCTGGCAAAGCCGACACTTCCCAACAGCAGGGCAGATTTCGTCATGCGATAGACGAGCCACGCCTGGGCCACGGTCTGCATCCAGGTGCCGATGAGAGAGATTAGCTGTCCGCTGAAGAAGAGCTGAAAATTGCGGTGGCGCAAAGCGCGCAGGGTTGTGGCCCATTTCGACGAAGACCCGGCTTTCACGTCTGTTGCTTGAGCTACCGCCGAATTTTGCTCCTCAGTCACTCTTCTAGAACTTTTTCACATCTTGGGGATGACGGCAACCGGCGGGAGGATGCGGCAGTGTCCTAAATTCAACTTCGAGCTGCGATCTCCGGGCCGTTCACAAACCAGAACCTCACCACGGAGGCACGGAGTCACGGAGAAAAGCAAGTTCATGATTCCGTCGCTCATAAGGCAACTACGACTCGACAATGAGTCTATGAAAAAGCCTGCCTCCGTGTCTCTGTGCCTCCGTGGTGGGTGTTGCTCGAGATCGCGGATCACAGCCGATTTAGGACACCACCTAAAGGAAAGGAAGCGGAGGGATCATTCAGTTCGTTGCCGGACCTATGGCTGTTTACTCTACCCACAGATTTCCACAGCCCGGCCACCAACTTGGAACTTCCCCATCGCTTCGATCCGCGATAGAGTTAAGGTCCACCGATCCGAGAGAGCAGGATCCGGGAAGGATGAAAAATGAGCGCAGATCCTAATCGTCTGGAACGCCGAGGCGCGCAGCGTTTCGAAGTGCACCTGCCGTTGGCGGTTCACTTCGATGAACGGACGGTGCCCGGATTTACTCAGGACTTGAGTGGTCGTGGAGTTTTCTTTTACGCCGAGACGGCGCTTCCGGAAGGGGCGGTCGTGGAATTGACTTTCACCATGCCGTCCGAAATCACTTTGGCGGAAAACATGCCGGTTCGTTGTCGTGGGCGCGTGTTGCGCGCCTCGGATTCCCATTCCGGTCAACGAAGCGGGATTGCCGTGCAACTCGATTCCTACGAGTACTTGCCCGCCAACGAGCCGATTGCTCAATTGGTGCGACTTTCGGCCAGCAGTGCCATCGGAGCGACTTCCGGCCCGGGACCGCGCTGAGGCTTTGTTTTCCGGCCCTGCGGGTGCTTCCTAGGGTTCTTTGCCGGTAGCCATGGTCTCGGCGGCTTGGCCCTCGGCCAGACTCGGAAGAGTAGCGGATCTTTTCCTGCGAAGATCTGACGGTAATTCCGAATGCAACAACCAGAGTCCAACGGCGACGGCTGCTGCCCAGGTTAAGGAGCCGAGCGCGAGGGCGAGGAGATCGGCGCGGCGGCTGCCGTTGAGCGGCAGGCTGCGCATGACTTCATAACTCAATCCGCCGGAAATGACGCCGACAACCGCAGCCTTCCCTAATTCTCTCCAGTTCAATCCGCCGAGCGGCACCATGCCGCGAATATGCAGGAGCAGGGCAATGGCGAGCGCGTTAGCGGCGATGCCAAGGTCGGACGCGATGGCCAGTCCGGTGACCGAGAGCGTCCGAAAGAACAGCGCGTAGATCGGCAGAGAAGCGACCGTGATGAGGGTGGTTGCGATCATCGGAGTCAGCGTGTTGCCGGAGGCGTAAAACGCGCGCGCGTACAGCGCCTGACTGGACCACAAAGCCAGCGAGAGCGAAAACCAGAAAAAGTAAATGGCGGTGGATTCGGAATCGGCTAAGGTGAAGTGGCCGCGACGATAGACGAGATCGATCAGGGGGACGGCAACGGCCATCATCCAGCCGGTTATGAGCAGAGAAGCCGCCGTGATGCGGTAGACGGAAGCGTTCACGGTGGCGGCGAATTCCGAGAACTTTTTTTCTCCGAACAGGCGCGAAAAAAAGGGGAGCGACGCCTGGCCGACAGCTTGTCCGAGAATGGCGATGGGAACGGCGAAGAGACGCTTGGCATAGTTCAGCCGCGCGATGTCGCCGATGCCGCTCGAGGCAAAGTACCGGAGGATCCAGTCGTCGGCGGTGACCAGCGAAACGCCCAGCATCAGCGGGATGGAGAGCCGGACCCACTCGCGGAATGCGGGATTCTTCACGTCGAACGAGGGCCGGTATCCGGTGCCGATTTTGGCCGCTCCGAGCGCGTTGATCAGAAACGGGCCGGCAATGCTTCCGGCGAGGGCGCCGAAGGCAAGGGATGCGATTCCCATCTGGCGCCCGGCGACAACTCCACCGCCGATGATGAACACGTTGTAGATCAGCGGACCGAATGCCGGCAGCAGGAACAAACGGTGCGAGAGCAATACCGCCGAAACGACTCCCCCAACATAAAAGAAGATCTGCGCCGGTAGAAGAATGCGCGTCAGATGAACGCAGAGTTGCATTTGCTCCGGCGTGAAGCCATGGAACATCCAACCGGCGAACTGCGGCGTGAAAATCTCGGCCAGGATAGTGCCCGCGACCAGCACGGTGGTCATCACGGTAATGACGATCGAGAATGTTTTCTGCGCATCCTGCTCGCGCTTTTCCGCCAGAAACCGGGTATAGATGGAGATGAATGTGATTGAGGCGGTGCCGCCGGCGACGATGTAGTTGAGCCAGTCGGGCAGGGTGAAAGCGGCGACGTAGGCGTCGGTCTGCTGTCCGGCGCCGAAGGCGTAGGCGATGTAAGCCTCGCGAATGTATCCGATCACGCGCGAGAGCGTAATGGCCGTCATCAGCAGCAGCGTGGCCGAAAAAGCGGTGTGCTGGTGTGACGGGCGGAAGAAGCGCAGCAGACGCATCCTTCGCAGATTAACGCATCTGGTAGGGCGGTGGCGGAGTTATTGGAGGACCAGAATCGGGAATGGCAATTGGCTTTCCCCTGTGTACCTCTGTGTCCCCCGTGGTTCAAGTTTCTGATTCTCAACCGCCGGACACACAGAGGTAAACAGGGGAAACCCAAATCTCTGGGCAGCTTTGACACGCTCTGCTTTCGACCAGCATAATCCGTGTGTGGCTGAACCTTCGCGGAGGCAGATGAATCCCGAGGCTTTGCCCGAGGCCCGTCGCGCCGACTTCCGGCAGGCGACGCGCGTCCACGGAAGTTTTCTGGCTGCCGCCGAGAAGAGGGTTCTTGTCTGGATGGCCGAGCGCATGCCCGCGTGGGTTAATTCCGACCATTTGACTCTGCTCGGGTTTGCCGCCCAAATCGCGACAGGCGTCTGCTATGCGCTCGCGGGCCACGATCGCCGCATGCTGCTTGCGGCGATTGTTTGTCTCGCGGTGAACTGGTTCGGCGACAGCCTCGACGGAACTTTGGCGCGCGTCCGCCAGCAGCAGAGGCCGCGCTACGGCTTCTACGTGGACCACATGATCGATTCCATTGGCGCAGTGGCGATGATGGGCGGGCTGGCTCTTTCCGGCTATATGCATCCGGCCATTGCGATTGGGTTGCTGCTTGCGTTTCTTTTGCTTTCGGTCCAGTCGTATCTGGCGACATATACGCTCGGTGAGTTCCATCTTTCAATGTGGCACTTCGGCCCGACCGAGTTGCGCGTTCTGCTGATAATTGGCAACCTTGCCCTGTTCCGGTGGGCATGGGTGATTCATCGGCGCTACCGGCTGTTTGATATTGGCGGCGCGATTGGATTGGCTGGAATGCTGCTGATGCTGGTTGTTGTCAGCCTGAAGAATACGGTTCGGCTTTACCGCGAAGAGAGAATTCGATGAAGCCGGATAGTTCTCAGTTGCCGGTTCTCAGTTCGCAGACGAATCAGACCTTTCTCCGCTGGATGAAGTTCAACGCTGTAGGTGGCATCGGCATCGGCGTGCAGTTGGCGGCGCTGGCCGCTTTTCGGTCCTGGCTAAAACTGGATTATCTGCTGGCTACCGGGCTGGCGGTTGAGATCGCGGTGATCCACAACTTCGTATGGCACGAGCGCTTCACCTGGGTGGACCGGCCGGTTGTTCGGCCAGTGCAGTCGCTAGTCAGGCTGGCCAAATTCAACGCCGGTAATGGAGCGGTTTCTATTGTCGGGAATCTCGTGCTGATGCGGCTGTTGGTCGGCAAACTGAAGTTCAATTACATCGTGTCGAATTGTGTTGCGATCGTCGTTTGTTCGCTGGTGAATTTTCTGCTGGGCGATCACTTCGTGTTCGACGTCGAAGCTGGCCCGACCGCGAACTCGACTTAGCAGCGGACGTCCCTACGTGGTCCGTAGCGAGCGCGGCGGCTTTGTGGACGTGCCTTTTGGGGTGTGTCTTTTGGGGGTTACGCCGCGAGCAAACTCGGGATATAATGTGAGCAGTTACCATGCGCTCGAATGGCTACATTTCGCCTCTCCGGACGTGCTGGATCGAGGGACGCGCTTGTCCCCGCCGGTACCTTTCCGTTCTGCCTTCGCACGTGCGCGCCAATCTCTTTGGCTGCGACTAATTTTCTTTCCTCTTCGTTGCCCCGCTAATCGCTATTTCGCTGTTCGCTCTTAGCTTTTAGCTCTTAGCCAAAGCAGCTTATCTCGCTGGACGCTGATCGGATCTGGCCTGATAACCACTGAGAACCGGGAACTGAGAACTAATCTGGAGGACTCCATGACTGCCAAGACTTTGACCGTCGGCCCCAAGCTCAAAACTGCGATTCCGGGCCCTAATGCCAGGCGCATTCTCGCGGGCGATGAGAAGTATATTTCGCCTTCCTACACGCGCTCCTATCCGATGGTTGCCAAGCGCGGCCGCGGCATTGTGGTCGAAGACGTGGATGGCAATGAGTTCTTCGATTTTTCCGCGGGCATTGCCGTGACCTCGACCGGCCACTGCCATCCGGAAGTGGTCGCCGCCATTCAGAAGCAGGCGGGCGAGCTGATCCACATGTCGGGCACCGACTTCTACTACGAGGGCATGGTAACGCTGGCTGAGCGGCTCTCAAAGATCGCGCCGATGCCGGGGCCGCACAAGATTTATTACGGAAACTCCGGAGCCGAAGCCATCGAGTGCGCCCTGAAGCTGGCGCGCTATCACACCAAGCGTCAGCACATGATCGCCTTCTTCGGGGCTTTCCACGGACGCACCATGGGCGCGCTCTCGCTGACCGCTTCGAAGCCGCAGCAGAGGCGCCGCTTCTCGCCGCTCGTGCCCGGGGTTACGCACGTGCGCTATCCCGATGTGTATCGGGGCTGTGCGGGCGGTCCGCAGGATGCCGAGAAATTCGCGCTTGGCTGCGCGCGCTACATCGAAGACAAACTGTTTAGGACCATCCTCGCGCCGGAAGAAGTTGCGGCCATTTTTGTCGAGCCGATCCAGGGCGAAGGCGGATACGTCATCGCTCCGACGATTTTCATGCAGGAACTGCGCCGCATCTGCGACAAGCACGGCATCCTGCTCGTGCTGGATGAAGTCCAGACTGGCATCGGCCGCACGGGCAAATGGTTTGCCGTCGAACACACTGGTGTGCATCCTGACATCGTTTGCATCGCCAAAGGTATTGCCTCCGGCATGCCGCTCGGCATCACCATGAGTAAGGCCGACATCATGGACTGGATCCCCGGCTCGCACGCGTCGACTTTCGGTGGTAACCCCGTCTGCATTGCTGCCGCGCTGGCCACGCTCGATGTGATCGAGAAAGAAGGGCTGCTGAGGAACTCGCAGGAGGTCGGCGACCACATGCTGAAACACATGGCCGACTGGCCAAAGAAGCACAAGATCGTCGGCGACGTCCGCGGACGCGGCCTGATGATCGGCGTCGAGATCGTGAAAGACCAGAAGACTCGCGAGTACGGCGCCAGCGAGCGCGACCGCATCGTGGAGTTGGCGTTCGAGCGCGGCGTTCTGTTTCTGGGCTGCGGTCCGAGCACGGTTCGCATCGCGCCGCCGCTTATCGTTACCAAGGACGAAGCCGACGTGGCCATGGATGCGCTGGAAGAGTCGATCGCGGTCATGGAAGCTGAAAAGAACGCGTGATCGCCGGAGGTGCGCAAATGTCAAACGGGACTGTGGAATCGATCTATATCGCCTCCACTGCCCAGGGGGCGACGCTAGCGGTTGGTCAGGCGGTGGCGATTCCGGGCGCTGGCCTTGAGGGTGACCGCTACGCGTTGAAGCTGGGCACGTTCTACAAGCCTGCGCCGGATTACGAACTCACGCTGATTGAGGCGGAGGCGATTGAGGCGCTGCGGCGGGACTATCAGGTCGAGCTTACTGCCGGCGAAGCTCGCCGCAACATCGTGACTCGCAACGTACCGCTGAATCACCTGGTGGGCAGAGAATTTGCCATCGGCGAAGTGCGCGTTCGCGGCATCCGCCTGTGCGAGCCTTGCGATCACTTGCAGAAAGTAACAGGCAAGCCGGTGCTCAAGGGCCTGCTTCACCGCGGAGGATTGCGGGCTCAAATTCTCACGCGAGGGACGATTCGGGTGGGGGACGAAGTTAGCTTGCTCACGTAGAGACGCGGCTTGCCGCGTCTCAGATTGCTGGCTTGCGGCACGACTGAACAGGTTGCGGAAAAATGCAATCTGCCAAGGAAGAACGACCACCGGGGCTAAAGCCCGCCGTGATTTCACGCGGGTTACGCGGCCCTGAGGGGCCGCTCTTCCACGATAGTTCCCACATTCGTGCGTTTTTCCGCTGGCTGTGAAGTCGTGCCCTTTCCAAGAACTGCGTGACGCGGAGCTTTTCAGCAGACTGAGACCGGGCAAGCCCCGTCTCTACAGGTGAACAGGTCATTAAACACTTCTGTGGAAAGGATGGAACGTATGGGTGACACCACACTGCGTGAACTCGTGTACGGCAAAGGCGCCCACGTGGATCCGGTGGCTTGCGTCGAAGATATTTCCGCGGAGCTGGCAGCCCGGACCGTAGCGGGCTATCCGCACTCCATCTGGCAGATCGTGGAGCACATGAACTACTGGATGGACTACGATCTCGGCAAAGTCGCCGGCGAGAATCGTCCTTACCCGGACAGAGCGATCGAAAGCTGGCCGGAGCATCCGAATCCAGCCGCCGAGAGTCCTGTGGCAAGCGAGCAGTGGCGGGCCACGACTCGCCGCTTCACCGATTTGCTGGCCCGGCTTGCCCGCCTCGCGGAATCCGATGCGGCAGAGCTGGAGCGAAAAGTTCAGAACGTGGGCTCGCCACAGTCTCCGCGTGAGTCCACCGTGCATGCGATGCTTTGGCAAATTGCGGCGCACAACAGTTATCACGCCGGCCAGATTGCCTTGCTCCGGCGGCAGTTCGGCGCGTGGCCTCCTGAACGAGGCGGCGATACCTGGTGAGCGATACCCGATAGAACCGCGATCCCGACGCAGCCACTCTTCATCAACCGAAATTCTTACTGGAAGGAGGCCTCTCGATGCCACGTTTTACATCTCGCACTCTTGTCGCTCTGGCGTTTACGCTGGTGGTTTGGGCCTCTGCCTTTGCCGGCATTCGCGCCGGGCTGCGCGCTTATTCGCCCGCGAATCTCGCCATCCTGCGTTTTCTCGTCGCGTCTCTGGTGCTCGCCATCTACGCCGGGATCGCACATTTTCGCCGTCCGGAATTGCGCGACATTCCCGGGTTGATCCTGACCGGCGCCATCGGGATCACCTTTTACAACCTGGCACTTAATTACGGAGAGACGCGCGTGACTGCGGGCGCAGCCAGCATGCTAATTGCCTCCGTGCCGATCTGGACCGCGCTGGCGGCTCGATTCTGGCTGCACGAGAAACTGACTGCCATCGGATGGTGTGGAGTGTTCGTGAGCTTCGCGGGAGTCGCGCTGATTTCGAGCGGAGAAGGCGAAGGGATCCGCCTCTCACCGCAGGCACTGATTATTCTGGCCGCCGCGGTTACGTCCGCGCTCTACATGATTCTGCAGAAGCACTATCTGGCCAGGTACAGCGCGCTGGAATTTACCGCTTACTCGATCTGGTGCGGGACCGCGCTGATGCTGCCCTTCGGTAACGGCCTGATGCACACCCTGCGCGCCGCTCCTGCTGCGGCGACGCTGGCGGTTATTTATCTGGGCATCTTTCCGGGAGCGTTGGCTTACGTGGCGTGGGCCTACGTGCTTTCACACGGCGCTGCCGGGCGCACGGCGACGCTGCTCTACGTGATTCCGATCGTGGCCATTGGCATTGCCTGGATCTGGTTGGGCGAGGTGCCGAAGCTGATCTCTCTGGCCGGCGGAGCGATCGCCCTCGGCGGCGTGGTGATGGTGAACACCGTAGGGAAGAAAAACTTGGGGAAGGGGAAGCCGGTCGAAGCAGATGCCTTGCTTGTTTCGGAACTCGGGAGCTGAAGTCGTCGCCAGTGGTCAGCCACCAGTCAGCAAGAGCGCAAGCAGCGAATTGTACCGGATGCGCGGTGATCAGCATCACATAACGCGCGGTTCGTTCAAGCTAAGGTGAAGACGGAGTTCTCCCATGTTCGCCGGACGTCTGACGCAAGCCACACTACGCGCACTGGACTGGCTGGCGGCAAGAACGCTCTCGCCCGAGGACGCGCCAGCCCACCAGCGTACCGGCCGGCGCGGCGAGGAAGACGCTTATTTCTACCTGCGCCGGCGGGGCTACACCATCATTGCCCGCAACTACCGCTCCCCCCATCATCGCGGCGAACTCGATCTTGTCGGCTGGGATCGGGACGTTCTGTGTTTTATCGAGGTGAAAACACGCACTTCGCGTGACGTCAAGCCCGCCGAAGCCGCCGTAGACCGGGCCAAACAAAGGGAGTTATCGCTAGTCGCCCGCGACTTCCTGCGCCAGATGCCCCCTTCGTGCCAGTGGCGGTTCGACGTGCTCTCCGTATACTATGAGCACGGCCACAACCACCCCTCATTCGAGTTGTTTCAGAATGCGTTTGCCGTGTCGTACAATCATAAATTCGGCAATCGTGGCTTCGCGAACTCCTATTGAAAGGATTTAGTGCGTGCCTGAATTAAGAAAAGACCCCATCGTGGGCCGGTGGGTGATTATTTCCACGGATCGCGCCAAGCGGCCTACCGATTTTGTGCGCGAGCCCGTGAAGATCAGGGGCGGATTTTGTCCCTTCTGTTACGGCAATGAAAGCAAGACCCCGCCGGAGATCCTGGCGTATCGCCCAAGCGGCAACAGCAATCCTCCTCAGAAGGACAGTCCGGGTTGGACGATCCGCGTCGTTCCGAACAAGTTCCCGGCACTCGGCATCGAAGGCAATTTGAATAAGCAGGCCGAGGGCATGTTTGACAAGATGAATGGCATCGGCGCCCACGAAGTCGTCATCGAAACGCCCGACCACAATGCCACCCTGGCCTCGCTTCCGCCGAAAAGAATCGAAGACGTTCTATGGGCCTTCCGCGATCGTATTCTCGATCTCAAGAAAGACCGGCGCTTCAAGTACATTCTCCTCTTCAAGAACCACGGAGAAGCAGCCGGCGCCTCGCTCGAGCACGCCCACTCGCAACTGATTGCGTTGCCGATTGTGCCCATTTACGTGGCTGAGGAACTGGAGGGAGCCAAACAGTATTACATCTACAAAGAGCGCTGCGTCTTCTGCGACGGCATCCGGCAGGAAATCGACAATGGCACCCGAGTCGTGGCTGAGAACGAAGATTTTCTGACTCTCGCCCCGTATGCTCCGAGGTTTCCCTTTGAAACCTGGATCCTCCCCAAGCGCCACGAATCAGCCTTCGAGAACTCGTCATCGCACATGTTCGAAAATCTCGCGAGAGCGCTCAAGCTGCTGCTGATGAAAGCGGACCGCGTGCTCGACAATCCACCGTACAACCTGGTCGTGCACACGTCGCCAGTGCAGGATCCAACCAACGAGTACTACCACTGGCACATCGAATTCATGCCCAAACTGACCAAGACCGCGGGATTTGAATGGGGCACCGGTTTCTACATCAATCCCACGCCGCCCGAAGAGGCTGCGAAATTTCTGCGCGAGGCGAGCGTGGAAGATGCGGCTCCCAGCGCGGTGGCCGTGCGCTGAGTCTATCCCTGGGTCCGGTCGAGAACCTCGGCCTGCCACGCCATCTGGATCGCTTCCAACTTGGCTTCGCTCGACTTGGTGGGGTCGTCTTTGAAGCCGGGGAGCGCGATCACATATTTGTGCAGGTCGGTGAAACGGACCGCGAGCGGGTCGAGTTGCGGATGAGTTTCAGAGAGCAGAATCCCGATGTCGTCAGAATCGCTCCAGGTGAGTTCTTTTGGCATAGTAACTCCGCTTTTCGTCTTTCGCTGTTCGCTATTCGCTTAGTCAGCTTCACTTTCGTTCATCCGCGGAGCAAAGCCAAACAGCGAATAGCGAACAGCTGGTTCTCTAATGCTCTTCCGAAACGTAATTCCGGTTCCAGGCCGGGATTTCCACGACCACTTTGCCCGGTTTCTTGATCACGGTCTGGCATCCGAGGCGTGAGTTTAACTGAAGATCGGCGGCCATGTCGAGCTTGTCGGCTTCGTCGTCTTCCATCTCCGAAATCAGGTCCGCGCCTTCTTTCACCCAGATGTGGCAGGTCGTGCAGGCGCAGTTGCCGCCGCAAGCATGATCGAGGTGAATGCCGAAGTTCAACGCTACATCGAGCAGCGACTCTTCTTTGCCGTGGTCTTTATAAGGCAGCTTGCCGTGTTCGAAGGTCACCGTCTTGCCTTCGGGAAGAAAGGTGACCTCAACCGTGTTTTCTCCGGGAGCATCCACTGTGGTCGTTCCAGTTCCTTGTGCTTTTTCGTCAGACATGTAAGAACCCCAGGTTTCAAAGTTTCAAAGTTTCAAGGTTTCAGAGTTTCAATCATTCGTAGCCGTTTCCATCGGCAGGGTTTCCCCTGTGTTCCTCTGTGTCCCCTGTGGTTCAGGCTTCTGCTCTTTGAAACCTGCATCTATTCAAATTCTGCCTTCGCCACCGGATGGCCGGCCTGCGGGCCTTCCTCCAGATCGGTGTCGTCCATCGCCTTTCCTTTGAGCGCGGTCGAGACAGCCGTATCCATCATCAGTTCCGCCAAACGCATCGTGGCCTGGTTCAGCGCTTCAATGCCCGCGCGGATGGCGTGATAGTCGTCGCCATTCTTTACCGCAACCAGATCTTTCTCCAGCGTCTCGACGCTGTTGCGTTCCTCAGTCGTGAGCTCTTCCCAGGCCGGATTCTTCTTCGCTTTCGCGAGCGCGGTCAGGATCGTGTCGGCTTCGCGTCGCGCTTCAATGACCTGCCGCTGCCGGAAATCTTCTTCTGCGTAGTCGAACGATTCGAGCAGCATGTTCTCGACCTGTTCGTCGGTGAGGCCGTACGTGGGCTGGACGTCGATTTCAGCCTCTTGTCCGCTGCGCTGCTCCCGCGCCGAGACGCGCAAAATGCCGTTGGCATCGATCAGAAACTTTACTTCAATCCGCGGCAGGCCGGCGGGCATGGGCGGAACGCCCTTCAGATCAAAGCGCGCCAGCGACCGGCAATCGCGCGCCAGTTCGCGCTCACCTTGCAGCACGTGAATCGCGACGTTGGTTTGGCCATCCACCTGGGTCGTGTAGTACTGCGTTGCCGAAGCCGGTACTGTCGAATTGCGCAGAATGATTTTATCGGTCACGCCTCCGGCCACTTCGATTCCCAGAGAAAGCGGAGTTACGTCAAGCAACAGCATTTCTTTCGTGATTTCGGAGCCGCCGCCCAGGATATTCGCTTGCACGGCCGCGCCGAGCGCAACCACTTCGTCCGGATTCAAATCCGTGTGCGGCACGCGTTGAAATAGATCCTGCACCAGTCGCCGGACTTTCGGAATGCGCGTAGAGCCTCCGACCAGCACGGCCTCGTCGATTTGTTCGGGCTTCAGGCCTGCGTCTTTGAGCGCCTGCTTGCAGGGACCGACGGTGCGGTCAATGATCGGCTGGATCATCTGCTCGAAAACTTCGAGCGAAACTTCCCGCTGATACTTTTTCCCGCCGGGCAAATCGACATCGAGCTTCGCCGTGGGCTGCGACGAAAGCGCAATCTTGGCCTCAATCACGGCCTGGCGAATGCGCTGCACCGCTTCGCCGCTGCGCCGCACGTCGAGTCCCAAATCGCCGCGAATGTCGTCGAGCGCGATCGCGATCAACAGATTGTCAATGTCGTCACCGCCGAGGTGCGTGTCGCCGTTGGTCGAAATCACCTCGAAAATGCCGTCGTGCAGCTTGAGAATCGAGATGTCGAACGTGCCTCCGCCGAGATCGTAAACCGCAACAATTCCGTTCGTCTTCTTGTCGAGGCCATAAGCAAGCGATGCCGCCGTCGGTTCGTTGACCAGCCGCAAAACATTCAGCCCGGCGATGCGGCCGGCATCTTTCGTCGCCTGTCGCTGCGCGTCATTGAAATATGCGGGGACGGTGATGACCGCCTGGCTGACGGGCGCTCCGAAAAACCGCTCGGCATTGCGCTTCAGTTGGCGCAGCACCAGCGCCGAAATCTCAGGCGGGGTGTAGGTTCGCTCACCAATCTTGATGCGCAGAACCTCTCCCTCCTGAAGATCTTCCGCCAACTGGAACGGAAACAGCTTCAGCTCGTCTTGTATGTCCTCGACGCCGCGCCCCATCAGACGCTTGATCGAGTAAACCGCCCGCTCCGGTGTTTCGATCAGATACTTGCGCGCGGCATTGCCCACTATGATCTGGTTCTTTTCGTCGAGCGCCACCACCGAGGGCACAAGGTTCAGCCCGTCTTCTCCGGGGATGACGACAGGGGAATCCCCCTGCATGTATGCCACGAGCGAGTTCGTGGTGCCGAGATCGATGCCGACGATGTAGTCAGAACTCATTTGTCCCATTGCGTCGTTTATTGCAGAGGTCAGAGGTCAGATTGCAGAGGTAAAACCCTTGGAGGTGTTAACCTCTGCAATCTGACCTCTCACCTCTAACCTAGTCTTCCATTGCCTCATTCACGTCCCGCACCAGGTTCCGGACATAATTTCTGCGGTTCAGCACATCCAGCATCTTATCTAGGATTTTCCGCCGGTCTTCTTCGGTTCCGTTGTCTTCCGATTTTGCGTCCACGGACCTGTCCCAGTTGTTCCATTCGGTCTTGAGTTCGTTGAATAGCGCGTTGTATTTTTCTTCCAGCGAAAGCTTGGCCTTGCCGATTTCCTCGAGTAAAGCGGGATCGTCTTCGCCCATCTTCTTCTGCATTCTCAGTTCTTCGAGATGCAGGTTGAGTTCGAAGACTTCCTCCAAAAGATCGGGGGGCACGACCTGCTTCTTCAGTTCCCCGGTGGCGCGAGCCTTTTCGGTCGCCTGTTTCGATTGCTCTTCCAGTTCGACGCCTTCGAGGCGCAACAGGTACTCGGTGCGCTTGATCGGATCTCTTAGCGTGCGGTACGCGTCGTTGAGCATGGAACTTTGCTCCAGGCTCCAGGCGCGCTCCCGCGTGTCAGCTTGTCCGAATACGTCAGGATGGAGCTTGCGGCTCAGCGCGTAGAACTCTTTTTCCAGTGCGGACGTGTCGAGGTTAAGCTTGCGCGGGAATCCGAAAAACGTGAAATAGTCCACCGGAACCGGCGGCTGCACTTTGCCGCACGAACTGCAGAAGTGCACCGCGCGCATCGTGCCGCACGACCAGCAACTCGAGGTTGCCTCTCCGGGCCCGTGTCCGGGTATGATCAACGACGACTTGGATTCTATGTTTGCCATACAAAATTTAGGGCGAGCGCGCGGCCCGCCCTTTGACCACTGGTCGTGTGGGGAGGGCCCTTTGGCCCGTTCAGACGGGGCGGAGCCCCGTCTCCACACCATCCACTACGAGAACGAACTGCCGCAGCCGCAGGACTTGGTCGAGTTCGGATTCACGAACACGAATCCCTGCTGCATCAGGGTTTCCTGGTAATCGAGAGTCATCCCGTGCAGATAGATGAAGGACTTCGGGTCGACAAAAACGCGCACCTCTCCGAACTGAAACACACGGTCGCGCTCGCGTGGTTGCGTATCGAACCGTATGTTGTAGCTCAGGCCCGAGCATCCGCCGCCCTGCACGCCCAGGCGAAGCCCGCCCTGCTCCGGCGAAACGTTTTCTTTCACCATGGCTGAGCGAATCTTCTTGAGCGCGTTGTCGGTCACCTGGATGCCCTTGGCCGGAGCCGTAGGCGGAGCGAGAGTTTTGAGTACGTCTTCCATGATTGAGCTTCGGGCTGCGAGCCACGAGCTGCGAGCGAGCAATCCGGGGAAAGTCGACCGGGTGCTCGAAGCTCGCGGCTCGAAGCTCGCGGCGATTTTACCTTGCCTGCGCTTCCACCGGTTTCCCGGCGTCCTGCTTTTTCTTCCAGTCGCCGATCGCGGCTCGGATGGCATCCTCGGCCAGCACCGAGCAGTGGATTTTCACCGGCGGCAAGGCCAGTTCCTTCACGATCTCGGTGTTCTTGATCGCGAGAGCCTCGTCAATCGTCTTGCCTTTGACCCACTCGGTCGCCAGCGACGACGATGCAATCGCCGAGCCGCAGCCGAAGGTCTTGAACTTGGCGTCCTCGATGATGTTGGTCTGCGGGTTGACCTTGATCTGCAGCTTCATCACGTCGCCGCACTCGGGCGCGCCGACCAGGCCGGTGCCCACATCGGCATCCTTTTTGTCCATCGAGCCGACGTTGCGTGGATGGTTGTAGTGGTCGATCACTTTATCGCTGTATGACATTTTTCCTCACCCCTTGTTAAAGACCCCTTGTTAGATTTTAAAAGTTGCACCAAAGCCACCCGCTTCTAGTGCGCTTCCGCCGCCCACTTCACACTCTTCAAGTCCACGCCCTCTTTCGCCATTTCGTAGAGTGGCGATAGTTCGCGCAGACGCACTACCGTCTCAACCACGCGGTCGGCCACGTAATCGATCTCGGCCTCGGTGTTGAATCGCCCAATGCCGAAGCGAATCGAGCTGTGCGCCAGATCGTCGCCCGTGCCGAGCGCCTTCAATACATAAGATGGTTCAAGTGTCGCCGAGGTGCATGCCGATCCGCTCGAAACCGCGATATCGTTGATGCCCATCAGCAGCGACTCACCTTCCACATAGGCAAAGCTGATGTTCAGATTGCCCGGCAACCGATGTTCCATGGAGCCATTGATGTACACCTCATCAAGCCGGCTCATGATGCTGTCTTTCAGCCGGTTTCGCAAGCCCGCCATTTTGCAGGCTTCCTGCGGCATCTCTTCCTGCGCGATGGCGCAAGCCTTGCCGAGGCCGGCGATGCCGGGAACATTCAGCGTTCCGGAGCGCATTCCGCGCTCGTGCCCGCCGCCGTCAATCAAGGGCACCAACTGCACGCGCGGGTTCTTGCGGCGCACATAAAGCGCGCCCGCGCCTTTCGGCCCGTAGAGCTTGTGTCCGGTGATGGACGCGACGTCGATGTTCATCTTGTTCACGTCGATCGGAATTTTGCCGATCGCCTGCACCGCGTCGGAATGGAAGATCACGCCGCGTTCGCGGCACAGTTTGCCGATTTCCGCGATCGGTTGCAGTACGCCGATCTCGTTGTTGGCCGCCATGATCGTCACCAGAATCGTCTTGTCGTCGATGGCGCGCTTCAGGTCGTCGAGGTCAACCAGTCCATCCTTCTGCACCGGCAGATAGGTCACGCGAAAGCCAGCCTTCTCCAGATGCTTGCAGGTGTCGAGCACCGCCTTGTGTTCGGTGACCGCCGTGATGATGTGGTTGCCCTTCTCGCGGTACATCTCGGCCACGCCCTTGATGGCGAGGTTGTCGCTTTCGGTGGCGCCCGAGGTGAAGATGATCTCTTTCGAGGTCGCGCCGATCAGCTTGGCGATACGCTCGCGCGACAGCTCGACCGCTTCTTCCGCCGCCCATCCAAACGGGTGATTGCGGCTGGCCGCGTTGCCGAACTTCTCCATGAAGTAGGGCAGCATTTCTTCGAGAACCCGCGGATCCATCGGCGTGGTCGCGTGATTATCCATGTAAATCGGCAGCTTGATCCCACTCGGGACAGCGCGTTGTTCTGCATCGTGACTGGTCTGGGTCGCTTTGTTGCCATTCGTGCTCATGACCGCGTTTTCTCCTCGCACTTCTTCCTGGGATGAATACAATTTGCCTACGAAATCGTTACCAACTCCACCGGCTTCCTGATCTCCTGGTTCTTCACCTGGATGACTTCCGGTTCTTCCTTCATCTGCGAAATCATGATGTTCTTCAGCACCTGCTCGATGCTTTCATTCACTTTGCGCAGCGGCTCGCGAATCGTGCATCGATTGCTCTGGCCGCATTCGCCGCGAACGGTCACGCACGAAGTAATGAACAGCGGCCCGTCAATGGCCTTGATCACCTCGAACGCGGAAATCATCTTCGGATCCCGCGTCAGCGTGTAACCGCCGTTCATGCCATGCTGCGACCGGATCAATCCCACCTTCGCCAGCCGTTGCAGGATTTTCGCCAGCGCTTCCTGCGGGATCCCGTAAGCCTCAGCCACATCCTTGGCGCTGCATGCGCCCTGGTCAACGTGCTCGGCCAGATGTTTCATGGCCATGAGCCCGTAGTCCGCTTTCTTGGTGAGTTTGAGCATGGGCCGAATGGCGACCTATATGATCGGATTAAATCCCGACTGTTTCGGTCGCACTTTAATTCTAACCGCAGCGGCTACTTCGCGCAAGCCCGATCAGGCATCGGTCCGATTTGGCGACTGAACGGTAACTTTCAGCAGGCAAACGGCTTAGGGACTGGGTTCTTTTTCCTGGGTGTCTCGCAGTTCGCATTAGGCTGCGGCGCGCCCTGATTTCAGCTCTGCCGCGGGCGTTTCAGACCCTTCAGCACCAGCCCGCAAATTTCGTCGGCGAAGCCTTCGTCGAGCTTGTCGTGGCGGATCAGAAAGCGCATGTAGATGGGTCCGTAGAGCGAGTCGAGGATGAGATCGAGGTCGCTGTCGGCGGGGAGTTCGCCGCGGTCGATGCCGCGTTGCAGAGTTTGATAGGCCTGCCTGCGTCTGGGCCACAGGAATCTCTCGCGAAAGGCCTCGATCAACTCCGGATCGGATTGTCCTCCGGCGAGCAGTGCCGCGACAACCTTGCCGCGTTTGGAGCGGAAGATGCGAATCAGCCGTCGCATTTGCAGGCTCATGTCGGTTTGCACGGAACCAGTGTTCGGGAAGCGGAGTTCGTCGTCGGCGCTGGCGGAGAAAGCGTCGGCGACCAGGGCGGCCTTGGTCGGCCACCAACGGTAGACAGTTGTTTTGCCCACCTTGGCGTCGGCGGCGATGGCTTCAATG
>Ga0209039_10002007_pt1 | contig 17951 bp, 11 predicted proteins | sample BogFormECP12_OM1_FD_188238 | JGI IMG/M metagenome (GOLD analysis project Ga0209039, IMG submission 188238) | Bog forest soil microbial communities from Calvert Island, British Columbia, Canada - ECP12_OM1 (SPAdes) (version 2) | ecosystem: Environmental > Aquatic > Freshwater > Wetlands > Bog ...
AACTAAATAATGCAAGAACCGACCTATTTGTGAGCGCGGGAGCCCCGCCGGGGAGGACTAGCTTGAGACATCTCCCTGTGAAAATGTAGAAACTCCAGAAAGCGGCAGCAAGCTGCCGCACTCCAAAAGCCCTGTAGGGGTACGGCTTGCCGTACCCTCTCCTTTTTGTCTCACACGACTGAACGAAAAGGATACGCCAAGCCATAGCCCTACTTGCGGTGCAGCTTAATGTTCAGACCACCAGGTAGAGTCTGGTATTCGTCATAAATCAAAGTGCCGGCGCCATCGTATACTTTCAGCCGAACCCTGTCGCCGTTGTTGCCGTTCACTTGAAAGTCGAACCTCCCCAGTTCATTTACCTTGCCCTCCACCGACTGGCCATCCACCATGAGGCGCAAACTGGCCCAGTCCTTGGGCGGCGGAATAATCGATCCGGTCAGACGGGTGACGGGTTGCGGTGCCGGTTGTAGCGTCACATCGAGCACAGCGCCTTCCAGTTTCAGGCGCTGCCATTCCTGTTTGTAGCCGTCCACCTGAGGCAGAACTCCTACGGTTGTGCCTTTGAACTTTGCGGGAATATTCTTGAAATCCGCCTCGCCGCTTGAATTGATGGGTTTGGAACGACGATCGCTATCGAGATCGATGGTGATTTCGCCGGACTTGATGATTGGCGCGCTGCCATCGGCGCTGTGCGCGCGCACCGTCAGGTCAAACGGCTCGCCTGTCGGACCCTTGGCAATGAGCAAAGACAGAACGACGATAAACAGCGCCGCCGGCCCCCCGAAGGTGGAGCTCTTGGAGGTGAACTTGCCCGTGCTCTTCATCGTTCCAAAGAGGAATGTGGCGCATGCCAAGGCAATGAGAATCTGCAGAACCGAGGATACCAGGCTCTGGGCGCCGCTTTGAGCGATCCTGGGGCCCTGATAAACGTAGAAGATCGTGAGACCGACCGCGCCAATCAGACCGACCAACGCCATGCCGGCATAGGCCCAAGCCGACAAAGGTTGCTCGGAATCGGACGCGGCGGCAACGGCGGATTTTCGGGCTGGCTTTGCTTCCTTGAAATTTGGATCTTCGCGGTCAAGCTGGGCTCCGAAGTTCTGCGTTTGGGCGCCTCTGCTGAATTCCCCCCGCAGGCGCTCCGCCTCCGACTTGACACTTCGCCGGAACTTCCTAAGCTGCCAGGTTACGGTGGCGGTTTGGCCATATTTCTGTTCGGGCCGGAAGTAAACGGCGAGTCGCCCTTCGAACTCCTTGGCGCTGGTCGGCGCAGGACTGAACTCGCTGAGGGTGTGACCTTTGGGCAGGACCAGAACCAACTGAAGACCCTCACCCAGCGCGACATTGTTGAACACATAGCGGCGAGGGCCGCCGCCAAGCGTGAGCACGTCGCTTTCAGCTCCAGGTGGGCAGTGCTTGTAACCCTCCGGCTGGCTCACGTGGACAACGCCCCGGCCCACCGGGTAGAAGTCCGGGTCGGGGGCTTCGTCAAACCTCACCCGCAGCCACCCGTATGCGGGCTCCTGCTGAGGCGGCTCAACCTCCTCCACGGTTTTCAGCAAGATGTCATTCTCGCTATATCGAAGGTCGAGCACGACGAGATTTCCCGGAGCTTCAGGCGCCATGTCGGCTCCTCCGTTAGGCTTCCTCTCGCGAATATGTACATGGACGTGTCACCGCCAAACCTCGGCCACGTCGGCAAAGGGGCGAGGGCCCCTTCCGATCTGCTTATTATCCATATTTTGATCAGGGAGGCAATGGCGGTTGCAGGGTCCGCTACCGCGGGTTGTCCTTTGGCGTTTCCGTCTTGGTCTGCGGACTCGTCTTGGCGCGAATCCTCGCGGCCTAATCTTCGTAAACCTTCGCTTCGCTCTCGCGGCCAAGCTTTCGAAGGACGGCTGCCGAGCTCTCAGCCGTCGCGGCGACACGTGGATGCTCCGGCCCGAGCGCCTTTTCGTCAATCGCCAAGGCCCGCTGGTAGAGTGGCTCTGCCTCGGAGTACCTGCCTTGGTCGTGGTACAGCACCGCCAAGTTGTTGAGGTCTCGCGCCACCCCCGGGTGCTCCGGCCCCAGCGCCTTTTTGTCAATCGCCAAGGCCCCCTTGATGAGTGGCTCCGCCTCGGCGTACTCACCTTGTTTGTAGTAGAGCGTCGCCAAGCTGTTGAGGTTTGTCGCCACATTCGGGTGCTCCGGCCCCAGCGCCTTTTGGTCAATCGCCAAGGTCCGCTTCAAGAGTGGTTCCGCCTCGCCATACTTAGCCTCAGCATCCAGCACTACCCCGAGATCATTCAGTATTAGCGGGTCATCGCTGTGAACGGCACCTGCCTTTCGCAAGGCAGATTCAGCCGCCGGATAGTGACCCTGTCCATACTCCGCTGCGGCCAACGAGTTGTACTTACTGACCAGGTCGTTCTCGGAGGAACTGATTGACTGCTGAAGGTACGTGCTCGCCTCCGGATATTGGTGGGCGTACAGTGCCGCCAAGCCCTTTTGGTACGGCCCCTGAACGTTCTTGCTCCACTCGGTGATCGCTGATTTCAGTTGTTCAACGGTGAAGCCCAACTCGCTGGCTTGGTCAGCCAGGAATTGGTCGGATTCCGGTGCCGAGGTTGGTTTCGGGCTGATCTGGGACGTAACGCCTTGAACGATTTGCTGGACGAGCTGCTGGTTGGATAGCAGGCCTGGATCGCCCTTCCGGGCCACGACGATTTTCACGGACTCGGCGCTGCTTTTGGGAATGTACGTCTTGCCGCTCGTTCCTACAAACGGGTCGATGACCACCCAATTCCGTACTCGGAAGATGATGGGATCTCCCGGTTCAAACTGGGAAGGCAGGGGAATCGCAAACTCTCCAGAGTCCGAGGACACTGTTCCCCCGGCGTTGGTCACACGCACCTCAACGCGCGCCACGGGCTTGCCGTCCTTCGTCTCGACAACCCCGGAGATCGATCGTGCCTGGGGCGCAGATTGTACGGATACTGGTGGCAGGAGAATGCAGAGGGCACCTGCAAGATGTTTTCGCCGGGAGGGCATTTCGCCTCCTCTTCGATATTCATCTTATCCATGCTCTGGCAGGGAAGCAACGGAATCGCGCTGCAAACACGGCGGAAGAGCTGGGAAGGGAGATAGCCAAACCTAAAGGACATGTTGTACTATCGGAGTTGACGGAACGCGCGGGGGCGGATCAGGGTAGGGAACACAGGGAGATGGCCGTGACCATAAAGCTAAAACCGGAGCATCAGCGTGTGGTTGACCGGGCCATCCAATCGGGCGCCTACCGCGACCCCGGCGAAGTCATCAGCGCCGCGCTGGAGATATTGGCGGAAGGCATTCAAGAGGGGAACGGCCAACCCCGCAAATCCCGCCTCTGGGAATTACGTGAAGGGCTGAGTCTAGGCGACATTTCCATCCGCGAACTGATTGAAGAAGGGCGCGAGTGAGCGCCTTCATTCTGGACGCGTCTTACACGCTCGCTTGGTGCTTCCCTGACCGCACCACCGCAAACACGGACGCCACTCTCAAGCGATTGGAAGCGCGCGAAGACAACGCCATCGTGCCGTGGGTGTGGCAGGTGGAAGTCGGCAACGCGCTCGGCAAGGCCGTCACGAGAGCCAAGGTACCCTTATCCCGCGCCCTCGACATCTGGGCCGAATTGCTGCTCCTGCCGATCCGCCACATGGCCATCGGCGACATTCCGCAGCTTCTTAGGCTGGCTGTTAAGCATAATCTGTCCGTGTACGACACCTGCTATCTGCAAGCCGCTCTCGCCTCACGTCTCCCGCTGGCAACCAACGACAAGAAACTGAAGGACGCAGCAGAAGCAAATCATCTGGTCACAATGACGCCTTAATCGGGCAACAGCCGGGCTGGGACTATTGTGACCGGAGATGAGGATCTCCTCGCTCTCAATCCCTTCCGTAGTATTCCGATGACCACCCGCTGCTCATCTCGAAGGCTGACCGCTGATGGGTGATGATTTCATTCGTATCTCAGCGCCACCGTGGGATCGACGTTGGTCGCACGGCGGGCGGGGATGTAACTTGCCAGCAGCGCCACGCCGGTCAGAATCAGCGCCACCGCGGCAAATGTCACCGGATCAGTCGGCTTCACGCCATAAAGCAAGCCCGACAAAAGGCGCGTTAATTTGAGGGCGCCGATAATTCCGATCACGACGCCGGTCAGAGCGGGCCTGAGACCTTCCCCAATCACCATCCTGAGAACATCGCCCTTCCGCGCCCCCAGCGCCATGCGAATGCCGATCTCGCGCGTGCGCCGGACGACAATATAGGCGATGACGCCGTAAATCCCCAGGCAGGCCAGCAGCAACGCCACTCCCGCGAAACCAGCAAGGAGCAGACTGATGAAACGCGGCACCGCCACCGACTCCGAGAAGTACTGGTCGAGGGTCTCCGCATGATAAATGGGTGTGTTCCGATCCAAGGAGGCTACCTGGCGGCGAGCCGCCTCGACCAGGCTGCGTGGGTCATTTGCGGTGCGCACCACCATAAGCATGGTATAGAAGGGGCTCTGCGCCAAGGGGGCATAAACCTCGGGAGCGGCTTCGCTGCCGAGGTCGCTTTGCTTCACATCGCCGATGACGCCCACGATTTCGCGCATCGGCGGCTCTCCCGGACCGTAGCCATTACCGATACCGGGCCTGACGTGCTTCCCAATCGGGTCCTGGTTGGGGAAGAAGCGCTGCGCCAGCGTGCGGTTGACGATCACCACCGGAGTGGATTTTGAATCGTCACGTTCCGTAAAGTCCCGTCCGGCAACGAGGCTTATACCCAGCGTGCGAAAATAGTGCGGTTCCACCGCGTTGAAGTCAGCCGTGGGTCGTGAGCCCATCGGCGTGGGCTCCCCCTCAATTTCAATGCTGGAGCTGATGTTGTCACCCGTCAGGGGCAGCGACGCCACCGCGCTGGCCGAACTGACGCCCGGGAGCGCGCTGATCTGCGTCACAACGTCGCGAAAGAATGCCGGAACCTGTGCGCCCTGTTTTTCAGCGGGCGTATCGAGCTGAAAAGTCAAGACATGATGTGGATCGAATCCCGGATCGACCCGAATGAGGCGCAGAAAACTTTGGATCAACAGACCCGCGCCGAGCAGCAGCACGACGGCCAGGGACACCTCGCTCACCACCAGAGCGCTTCGCAGGCCGCTGTGCTCCTTGCCTCCGCTTCCAGAGCCGCGACCGGTCTCGTTGAGCGATTCGGTGAGACTCATCTTTGCGACCCGCAGGGCGGGAGCAAGCCCGAACAGGATTCCCGCCGCGAGCGATATCAGCAAAGCGAAGCAGAGCAGGCGGGCGTCGAGGCCGATGGCGGTGAGGCGTGGAATGTCAGCCGGGATGAGCCGCACGAGCACCCTGAGCGACGCCACCGCCAGCGCGAGACCGAGGCCGCCTCCCAGCAGGCCGAGCCCAACACTCTCGGTGAGCAGTTGTCGAATCGCCCGGCGCCGGCTGGCGCCGAGCGCAGCCCGGAGAGCCATCTCCTTGTGCCGCTCAGTGGCCCGCGCCAACAACAGGTTTGCCACGTTGACGCACACGATCAGCAGCACGCAGCCCACGGCCGCCAGCAGCACCAGCAGCGGAGTGCGGATAGGCCCGATTAGACCCTCGACCTCCGGCACAATCCCCACCGTGCGCGGCTTGTTCTCGGGATATTGTTTGTTCAACGCGCTGGCGATCGCAGCCATCTCAGCTTGCGCGCGCTGAAGCTTGACCCCAGGTTTCAACAGGCCAATAACGTCGAGGTAGTGCGCGCCACGCTGTGCAGCCATCGCGTTTGCGCCACCTCGGGCGTCAACGGCGATGGTGGTCCACAACTCGACGGGCTCGCCCAGAATGGGGAAATGGAACGCCGGCGGCATCACCCCGACTACCGTAAAGGGTTGGTCCCCGAGTTGAAGAGTGCGACCCAGCACCGACGCGTCAGCACCGAACTCCCGTTGCCACAGAACGTAGCTCAAGATGACGGGATCGGCGCCGGCCGCCGCAGCGGGGTTGTCCTCTTCCGGGAGGAAACTGCGCCCGAGTGCCGGAGTTACCCCGAGCAGAGAAAACACTTGCGCAGACACGACCGCCCCTTGCAAATGCAGCGGCTCACGTGGGCCGATCAGAGTAAAGTCGTTGGTTCGGAAAACCGCCATGCTCTCAAAGACGTGATTCCGTGCCCGCCAATCAAGGTAATCCGGATAGGACGCTACAGCGCCGTGGCCCGTGGCGGCAATCACCGACCTGACTCGTACCAAGCGGTCGGCGGTAGGAAAAGGCAGCGGCTTGAACATTACCGTATCGACTACGCTGAAGATCGCAGTGGTGGCGCCGATCCCCAGCGCCAGGGTCAGGATAGCTGTCGCTGCGAAGCCGGGATTCCTCCTGAGCACCCGCAGGCCGTAGCGAACGTCCATGAAGAAATCCTCAACCGACGGCCACCGCCAAACCTCACGGCTGCGCTCCTCGAGCAGAGTCACGTTTCCAAACTCCCGCCGGGCCGCGTGGATTGCGTCTTCCCTCGACATGCCGCCCGCCACCAACTCGTCGATCTTCTCTTCGAGGTGCTCTTGAATCTCAGCGGAGAGATCGCCGTAAACACGGCGGCGTGATAACAGTTGCTTGATCCAGTTCATAATTTACCCGGTGCTAAACAGTAGCTATTCGTACCTCAACGCCACCATGGGATCGACCTTCGTCGCGCGCCGTGCGGGAAGATAGCTGGCGAGCAGAGTCACGGCCGTCAACACAAACGCCACGCTGATGTAGGTGACGGGATCTGTGGGACGGATCCCGTAGAGCAGGCTCGATAGCGCGCGGCTGACACCAAGAGCCGCGGCCAGTCCGATGATCACTCCGACCAGACTCAGCCGCATGCCTTGTTTTACCACGAGCTTCAGCACGTCTCGGCGCTCGGCTCCGAGCGCCAGGCGTACGCCGATCTCGCGGGTTCGCAGGCTCACGAAATAAGCCACCACGCCGGAGAGGCCGACTGCCGCCAGCACCAGCGCCAGCAGTCCGAAGACCCCCAGCAGGGTTCCGGTGATACGTGCGACAAAGAGTGGAATTGACATGTATTGTGCCATGGTCTCCGCGTCCAACACCGGCAGATTCGCGTCGAGCGCATGAATCTCGCGCTCGACGGTAGCCAGCATAGGCTTCGGATCGCCTGCCGTTTGCACCACCAGGACCCCTTGGGGCTCATAGACCTGTGAGAACGGCCGGAACATAAAGGGTTGGGACTCCTCGCGCAAGTTTCGGTACTTGCCAGTTGCGGCCACCCCCACAATCTCCAGGCTTTGCCGCTTGCCGAAGGCCAGGGCGATCCGCCTTCCTATGGGGTCCTGACCCGGCCAATAGCGCTGTGCCATTGCCTCATTGATGATGGCCACTCCCCGAGAAGTATTGTTGTCCTGCCGGCTGAATTCACGACCCCGCAGCAGCGGGGTTCCCATGGTCTGGAAATATCCCGGCCCGACTCCCGTGAAGCCGACAATAATCCCCGGCTGCCCGGGCGGAGGCTCAAAACCATCGATGGCGACCGCCGTCGCCATGCTCGAGAATCCTAAAGGCAGATGGTTCGCGACGCTTGCCGACCGGACGCCCGGCAGGGCCTTCACGCTTTCGACCAACCGGTCGTAAAACCCCCGGCCACGGCTCTCGGAGTAGCCGAGAATATCGAGATCCAGCGTGACGTTCAGCCGGTTGTTGACTTGAAATCCCGGATCGACCGAGGCGGCCCTCATCAAACTGCGCAAACAGAGGCCGGCGCCAATCAGCAGAACCGTGCAGACGGCCACTTGCCCGGTCACCAGCACGTTGCGCAGGCGGCTCCTTGCGTGGCTGCCGGCCGTTTCATCTTTCAATCTGGAGACGACATCCACTTTGGAGCTCCGCAGCGCCGGCGCCACGCCGAAGACAAAGCCCGCGAGTAACGACACCAGCAGCGTAAATGCCAGTACGCGCCAGTCCAGCGGAAGTTGGATGTCGATAAACGAGAGCATCGGCGGCTTGAGCTTGAGGAGAAGAGGACCCGCCGAGACGGAAAGCCCAGTCCCCACCACGCCGGCGGCGAGCGATAGCAAAGCGCTTTCCGTTAGTATTTGCCGGATGATTCGGCCCCGGCTCGCTCCCAGAGCAGAACGGACGGCCATCTCCCGCGAGCGCCGCGAGGCCTTGGCCAGCAGCAAGTTGGCCGCATTGGCGCAGGCAATGAGCAGGACCATACCGACCACGGCCATGAGCAGGGCGGTAAACGGCACGGCAAACTCGCGGAGTTCCGGCGGAATCCCTACCATCGGCATAACGGCCGCATCCCATCCCTTGTTGCTCTTGGGAAAGGCCTGCTCGAGCTGTTTTTCCAAAACGCTCAGGTCGGCCTGCGCCTGCTTGGGAGTGACGCCCGGCTTCCGCCGACCGGCCACAAAAAGCCAATAGCCGGTTCGATTGGCCAGCAGGTCCATGGCAGGGAAGATTTGGCGTTGCATCATCATCGGAGACCAGAAATCCGGCACGAAACCCGTTTCGATGCCGCTGAAATCGGCGGGCGTCACCCCCACAACGCTAAAGCTGTTCCCATTGAGGGTGAGAGTTTTTCCGATGACCCCGAGGTCAGAGCCCAGGCGTTGCTGCCAGAATGCGTAATTGAGCACCACAACCGGATTTCTTAGGGCGACTTGATCCTCTTCCGGCAGAAACGCGCGTCCCAGAGTCGGCTTCACTCCCAAGACGGAGAAGAAATTTCCGGAAACCAGTTGCCCCACGATTAGCTTGGTTTCGCCGCCCGCACTCCAAGCCACCCGCTCCAAGTCGCTGTTGTAGGCCGCGAGGCCGGAAAACACCGTATTGTGGTCTCGGTAATAGACGTAATCGGGATAGCTGTACTGCATATACCCGCCACTCGGAAGGTGATTCCACACCGCCAGCAGTCCAGCGGGTGCGGAGACCCCGGGCGGTGGACGCAAGAGCAGCGCGTTCACGTAACTGAAAATGGCGGTATTAGCTCCAATGCCCAGGGCCAGCGAAAACACCGCCACAGCCGTGAAGCCGGAGTTTTTGCGCAGCATGCGCGCGCCGTAGCGAACATCCATGAAAAAGTTCTCGAGGGAGGGCCACTGCCACACCTCGCGGCTGCGCTCTTCGACCAGGGTCACGTTTCCAAACTCCCGCCGGGCGGCGTGGGCCGCTTCTTCCCTCGACATGCCGCCTTCCACCAGTTCGTCGATCTTCTCTGCGAGGTGCTCTTGAATCTCAGCCGAGAGATCGCCGTAGAGACGACGGCGTGAAAACAACTGCTGTATCCAGTTCATAATTCACCCGGTGCCAGCACTCGCGTTATGCCTTCCAACATGCGCTCAAAGCTCGAGACCTCCCGGTGCAAATGTCTGGCGCCGGCAGGTGTGATTTTGTAAGTTCGAACCCGACGGTTGGTGGAAGAAACGCCCCATTCCGCCTTCACGAGCCCTTCCTTCAAAAGGCGCTGGAGCGCGGGATACAACGAGCCTTCTTCAATCTGAAGTAAGTCGTTCGACGTGCGCTTGATGTGCTGGGCAAGGGCATAGCCATGCAAGGGCTGGCGCTTCAGCGTGCGCAGGACCATCATTTCCAGCGCGCCGCGAAAGAGATCGCGCTGCTCCGGGTTTTTCATACGGTGATCCTCCAGACCGTTCTCGGACATGCCTAGAGTAAAATGGTGTCGTTCGCTTGTCAATGGGAATCTTCGCGCAGAGATGTTCGCGGCGGACATCCGAGATGCCCCCGAGCAGCCTCGCAAATCGCGCCTCTGGGAATTTCGGCTGAGCCTGCTGAACCTGGACGATATTTCAATCCGTGCGCCGGCGCGGTAAGACGGCGTGGGGCCAGATCGATCAAGACCGTCTTGAGGGAGCCACGAATTGACACCCCCGGATGCTCGGGCTTCTCATGATGCGGCACTGGATGAGGCGGGTCTATTGAGAGTGAAGCGGGAAACATGGGTTACTAACCGGTAGAAACTACCCGCCCTGCAGGCCTAGTGATGGCCCCGTAATACTGAAAGTTCTTCCAGAACTCGGGCCAACTCTGGCGCAAGCCGCGGCAGACGTAGATCTCCGGATGATCGCGGGTCTCCTCGTTCTCCACGGCGTAGCGGTTCCACGTGTGCCCCGCCAGATCACACGCGGTGAAATTACGCTCCACGAAGTGGCGCGACATTCCCACCACAATCATAGTCTCCGGCGGGGGACTGCCATAGCCGTGCTGCCAGAACGAGTTGATGCCGCTGATCGCCGGTGGCAATCCATATCGCGCACCATACAGATTGATGGCTCCGGCCTCTCCGTAATTACCGGCCAGGATACCCATTCGCGCGCGATCTTCTGCCAGCAACGAATCGCGAATCTGGGCAACCGTCTCCACCAACTCCGGCCAGCCGATCTCTTCTCTGAAATCGTCGTTGATCTTATTCGCAACCTTCCACCACCTCGAGTTGACCGGGGTCAGGGGCAGTGCCACGGCAGCAGCGATCATGATATCTGCGGCCAGGGCCGCCCACGCCAGCACTCGTGCCACGCTAGCCCAGTGGCGGCGTCGCAAGTCCAAACGAGCTAGCCGCTGCTCGCCCCACACACTACCCGCCGCGTAGAGCATGGGATACGCCCCCGCCAGGTAATAACCGCGGCCTTTGGCAATCACAAACAGTAGCAACGGAACGATATACATCCAGCCCAGAACGCGGAAACGCCCTGCCGCGTGAGCTTGGACATGGGCAGGCCCGGGGATTGCCACGGCCTCGTGCGGTCGATTTCCTCCGGCCGGGTCGGATGAAGGCGGGGCCAGCCTCGGCCGTACAGACGAGAACAGGTAGAAGTAGAGTCCCGCCAGCCAAAGCGGAAACGCGAAAAGCGTTAGCCAAAACTGGTCGGGAAGAAAGCCCGCAGTGCGGCCGATGCGAATGTCGCGCGCATGAATGTGGCTTAGGAAATCCAGCGACACAAAGCCGTGCCGCGCCTGCCAGGCGAGATTGGGCAGGAAGACTACGAGTGCCGCCGCGGCTCCGTACCAGAGCCACCTGCTTTTGAGGTAGCGGCGCGCGTCCGTCAGCAGCACTCCCACCGCGAGGCCGGCGACGAAGAAAAGCATCGTGTACTTCGTCATCATTCCGAGCCCGATGGCGCCGCCGATGGCGATCCACCAGTGTGGATCACCGGACCTGAACAGACGCAGGACGAAGTAGGCGGTCAGCACCCACAACAGGTAGTCGAACGAGACGTATTGCATCAGGGCGCCGCCCGCCAGGCAAAACGGAACCGCCGCGACCGCCGCCACCATCTGAGCCCCTCGCCGCCCGCCCAGCTCGCGCGCCATCAGTCCCGTCAGCACCACCGCTGCCGCCTCGGCCAGCGCGGCGAAGAACCGGAAGCCCGCCAGGGAGGTTCCGAAAAGGACGAGCGACAATCGGCCAAAGAACGGAGTTGCCGGCGGATAGGCCACGTATCCCCACGCCAGGTGGCGTGCGTCGTCGAGGGTGGCGAGTTCGTCGCGATGGAATCCGTAGCGCCCGCCCGTCAGCAGGTGCACGACGACCGTGCCCACCGCCAGGTAAATCAAGACGGCCACATCGCCGGACCAGATTGATCGTGAGTCGCGCATTCAGGGTGTCATTGTGCCATGCCTGTAACCGAAAGGGGTAGAATGAGCCGAGCTGGATAGTGGTCGGTTTTGAAGTCTCAATTTGTCCCCGGCACTCAGGTTTGTTCATGGCCCGATGTACTGGACCCTATCCCGTTCCTTAGTGGCTTCATGACCGCATCATGCGCTACATCGCACATTCCGAGGAGGCGCTTACGAATCTCCCGCTAGCAGGGCAGCGATGATTTGAGTCGTTCTGCGCGGGCCTGAAGAGAGCACTGCGGTAGGCGCCGGCGAACAACCTGCCGCGCCGCGCAACCCACTTCAAACAGTGCCGGGAGTATCAGAAAGTTCCGACAGCGATCGATGGAGAGACTCTAGGCGCCGGTTCTAACCCGGTATTGAACTCTGCTTCCAGATCCTGACGGCACGCCTCCGTTACACTTAACGAGGCGACGGTCCGAGCCGCCTCAACATGGGTACGGCGGCGATCGAGGGTCGGTCACGCGGGTCGACTTCCACGCGGGAGCCTGGCCTGTCAAAGCGATACTGTCGTCCGGTGACGGGCCCCCTCACCGTAAGTCCGGTCCTGCCGACGTACTCAAAAGTCGCGCCGACGGGTCGGAAAGGCTGCGGCCGCGGACTCGCGCCCGGCGCGGGTCTAGGAGGTTGGGGACTCGGAATTCCTGGCTGAAATTGTGCCCTATTTTTGCCGCAACACATCGTCTTCCTCCTCGTCTTCGGTAAATGCCGCCGCCGACGGCGTCCCGCGCGATGTCAGCCGTTCCAGCAGAATTGCTGCCGCCGACAACGCCGGCCACAACAGGAGCTTCTCCCGCCACCCCACGCCGAGAAACCACGCGAAGGGGGCAGCGATCCAAAGGCTCAAGCAATAAAAACAATCGAGCAGGCCTCCCCAGAAGCCGTCGCCCGCGCGCCGTCGCAGCCTGACCAGCAAATCCCACGGGCCATCTTCCGCATTGAGCAGATGGACGATGCGCCAGACGCCGAGGACCCCAAGTGCAAGCCAGTAGAAACGCAAGCCCGACCTGATTCAGCCTGGGGCGGGCTGTTGTTGCCACCCCGCCGTGCAGACCCGGTTAGAGATTCATAAAGGCTACGGGCCCCGCACCTTGCGATGCGGAGCCCGTTTAGATTTAGACGTCAGGCAAAGAGTCTGCCTGGACAATGGATGCCGACCTTCTTACTCGATCAGCGCTGCTGCTCGCAAGCAGAAACCGACCCCCTCTTCGTTGTAGTGACCGCTGCATGTGTTGCTCACCAGCGCCCGGTCCCACGCTTGGAGCAGGATGGTGTAGCCGCACGGCGTCATTCCGGCGGTAGACAAGGTGAAGGTTCCGGCGACTCCGCCAGTGTTCGTGCCGTCGTAAACCAATGACGTTCCAGGCGGGAAGACAACTGGGTTCTCCGGTTGCGGAACGCCGCCGACCGTGATCGGAACCAACCCGATGCTGACACTGCTGAAGAACTCGTCCGTCACGCTGTAGCTGCCGCTGATGCTAGCTCCCACCTGTACGTCACCGCAGTCTCCCGAGGGCGACGTGAGGGTGATGAACACCTCTGGCCGGAACTCCTGAACCGGGGGTCCGCCAGCAGTTAGCTCCCAATGCGGGTAGCCGTTGTAGACGTGAATCATCTTGCTTTGCGGCGGGATCGGCTGGTATTTGGAGCCATCCCAGGTGAACCCCTGGATTTCGATGGTGTAGTTGCCTTCCGCGAGGCCGCCAGCCTCAAACACGGCTACCGTCCGCGGATTCACCGCCTGCAGGTCTGACTCAAAGTAGGTGTAGTACTGCGTCCCTGGGGCGCCGGCCGGGACCGGACCCGGAGCGGGCACGACCGGACCCAGAGCCGGCCAGACGTTTGACGCCTGGAACACCCCGCCCAGCGCGTTTGGAGGGTAAAGCTCGAGGTTGAGCTGGCCCGTGAGCTGGAAAGGCGTTCCGACGGGTGGAGTTACCCATGCCTGGTAGATGATGGGATAGGTTCCCGGCAGGACCTTACCAGTCGTGTGATCGAAGACGTCGATCTTCGGGATGAAATCACCCTCTATAATGGTCTCGCCGCCGAAAGGACTCTGGTCTCCGGGGCAATCGCCCGTGACGTACCCGGGATCACCGGCGCCAACCACCGCAAGGCCGCTCGTGTTGTCGATGTTTGCCACGGTCACCCGACCGATGCGCATCAATCGCATCTGTTCCTGCTCACCCACAACCGCGGGAGCGATCTGGGGCTGAACATGGGTATTGAGAACGTTGCCCCACACCGGAATGAAGTTCGGACCGGTGGGAGGCGTCGCCCAGGACAGAATCGCGCGCAACGGGACGCCTTCGAGACCTTGGCATGGCGCCGATGTCAGGTTCGAAAGCCGGAACACCGCGTAGCTGATCGGGTGCAAAGGGCTGGCCGCCTTCAGATCGTGCACCTGCACTTGCGCTGTACCCAAGGCGTTCCAGACTCCACCGAAGAAAGCGAAGAAGCTCACGTACTCGGTGCTGCCGGGTGTGCACAACCCGCCAGAGTACCCGCTGCTCTGCTTCACGTGGATAACGCCTTCCAGCGCGCGGGTCTGAGGGTTGTACCCAGCGCAGGTCAACTGCTCAAAAGCTGTGTCGCCACTGGTCCCTTCGATTCCCGCCAGGATTGCACCTAGCTCCTCGCCGGCTACCAAGCCCGCAGACACGGACAGAGCCGCCGTGATCGGTCCCTTTGACAGTTGGGTTGCTTCGCTAAACCCAAAGCGGTGGCCCGGAACTTTCTTTTCCGCATACAAAGCCTTCAGCTCGCCGAAGCTCAGGGCTTTCGGCGGATTGGCTGGTAGTGGCTGCGTCACATCCAGGTCCTTGAGCAGGTCCGGCTCGATGGAGAGCTCCTTTCCCGCAATTAGTTCCGAGATCGGAACTTCAAACAGAAGCCGGGGCGCCACCTGGACGTTGGCATTGACCACATTGCCCCACACAGGAATAAAGTTGGGGTCGCCCGGAGTAGGCTCCCATTGCCACGAGAGAATAGCGCGCACCTCGACGATGTTCTCCGTCTGGCAGAACTTGCGCGCCTCGCTGAAGTCCACAGAGACCGAGTAACTCAGTGGAAGCGGCCCGGCCAGATCGTACACCTGGACCGAGCTCAAGCCCAGGTCGTGCCAGCCTGCTGCATCGTGCACGAAAAACCGCACGTACTCCGTTGTGCCGGCGCCACAGGCGTCGGTGCCGTAACCGGAATGCTGCTTGATGTTCACAACGGCTTCCACAAGGGCGTTTCCCAAAGGCCCGGAGGAATTCAGACCCAGGCACGTCAGATCCTCGTAGTTCGTATCGCCGCTGAGTTGTTTGATCACCTTCCCGCCGGACTTGGGAAAGGTGCCAAAGTAATTGGGGTTGCCGAGAATGAGTTCGTTGAACTTTCCCCGCTCTGATTGCATGAGTATTCTCCTTTTCAATTCTCGAGATATGGACAGCGATCGCCATCGGGTGCCGTTAAGACCGCCTCGTTTCACGCGGACCGCCTTGGCCCGCAGGGTCCCTTTTGTTGCTGATCCTTCTTCCCAACTTCCTCGAGGCGTCTTCAAGGAACTGCTCGAGCGCTGCATGGTGAGCCGTCTTGTGCAGGGAACCCCGTTGCTTACTGACTTCGAGCTACACATTAATGTTGATAACGGGCGCTGTCAAGTCCCTACCTGCTGAGTTACGATAGATAACCAGTACTGTCCAATTAGGGAAACGGGTTCGATTGCATACAGGGAAAACTCTCGGAGGTACCGTAATAGGTCTTGCTGTGCAGGTATTGTTTGATCCGGCGCAAGAGGAGTTCGACCTGCCAGCGGTCGCGTCCAAGTACTATCCGAACCGGGAGGAGGACCGGTCGATGGTGAGCGAGAGCGTCTGGATGGTGTGCGACCATAGCACATGTCGCGGACCCGCCGTCCAAAACCGGCTTGTTCGGCATCGTGGGCCTGCGGTAAGATGGCGTGGGGCTGGTTCGATCCAGAACTGCCTTGAGGAAAGCTATGAAGGTGACGCCCTCGCATGCTCGGGGTCGTCGCCCGACGCCGGACGAGGCGGACCCGTTGAGAGTGAGGCGGGAAACATGCGTACTGAAGAGAGCACTGCGGTGGCCGCCGGTGAACCACCAGCCGCGCCGCGCGACACGCTGACCATCATTGATAACCGCACCGGCAAGCAATACGAAGTCCCCATCAAGAACGAAACGATTCGCGCCCTCGATCTGCGGCAGATCAAGGTGAGGCCGGACGACTTCGGGCTCATGAGCTACGACCCGGCCTTCACCAATACCGCTTCCTGCATCAGCCGCGTCTCGTTCATCGACGGAGACCAAGGCATTCTGCGCTATCGCGGTTACCCGATCGAGGAGCTGGCCGAGAAGAGCACCTACCTGGAGACCGCGTACCTGCTGCTTTTCGGCGAGCTGCCGACGCGCGCTCAGATGGACGACTGGACCTACCACGTTACCCACCACACCTTCATTCACGAGAGCATCAAGAAATTCCTGGATGGATTTCACTACGACGCCCATCCCATGGGGATGCTGATCTCCGCCGTGGCGGGCCTTTCCACCTTTTATCCGGACGCCAAAGACATCTTCAGCGTGGAGTCGCGCCGCAAGCAGACGTGGCGGCTGATCGGCAAAATGCCCACCCTGGCGGCTTTTGCTTACCGCCATAGCCTGGGGATGCCTTATGCGTATCCGAACAACGACCTCAGCTACGTGGGGAATTTCCTGAACATGCTTTTCCGCACCACGGAGCTGAAATACCAGCCCAAGCCGACGCTGGAACGTGCCCTCGACATCCTGTTTATCCTGCACGCCGACCACGAGCAGAACTGCTCCGCCAGCGCCATGCGCGGCGTGGGAAGCTCGCAAGTGGACCCCTACTCGGCCATCGCCGCGGCCACCGCCGCCCTCTATGGCCCGCTGCACGGCGGCGCCAACGAAGAGGTGCTGCACATGCTCAACGAAATCGGCTCGGTGAGCCGGGTGCCGGAATACATCAAAAAAGTGAAGGCCGGGGAATTCAAGCTGATGGGTTTTGGCCACCGGGTGTACAAGAATTACGACCCGCGCGCCCGGATCATCAAGAACGTGGCCTACGAGGTGTTCGACGCCATCGGCCGCAACCCGCTCATCGATATCGCGCTGGAGTGCGAGCGCATCGCGCTGGAGGACGAGTACTTCATCAAGCGCCGGCTCTATCCCAACGTCGATTTCTACACCGGCCTCATCTACCAGTCGATGGGCTTCCCGGAGACCATGTTCCCGGTGCTGTTTGCCATCCCGCGCACCTCGGGATGGATTGCGCAGTGGGAGGAGATGCTGCTGGATAGCGAGCAGAAGATCGCCCGGCCGCGGCAGGTCTACCTGGGCCCGGGCGAGCGCCACTACGTTCCCCAGGAAGAGCGGGCATAATCGTTAGTGCCCTGATCCCGCCGGCAGTCTGTAACATCCAATTCCTGACAAGGCGAAGGATTGACGATTGCAGATTGACGATTGACGATTGAAAAGAGAAGAAGCAAGCCGCGCCGGCCTTTCAATCGGCACCGACAATCGTCAATGGTCCTCTTCCAATCGTCAATCGTCAATCGTCAATCTGCAATCGTCAATTCTTATGAAGGACAAGGCCTTGGTTACCGCCCGCAATTGTCGAGAATTAGGTGTTACAGCACACTGGTTACGGGCCCCTGGCCGCTTGTTCTTCCCCGTCCCGCGCGAGAAAGCCGGGTTAGACTGAGGTACGGCGGTTACCAATGGGAACGATTCGATTGCGCACCAAGATTCCCGGGCCTCGGTCCGAGGACTGGATGCGGCGACGCGCCTCCGCCGTGCCGCGCGGCCTTCATCAGGCGACGCCGATCTTTGTGGCGCGGGCGGAAGGCGCGGTGCTCGAGGACGTGGACGGCAACCGCTTCATCGACTTTGCCGGGGGCATCGGATGCCAAAACGTCGGCCATCGATCGCCGGGCGTGGTGGCCGCGATCCGCGATCAACTCGATCGCGCCTTGCACCTTTGCTTCAACGTGACGCCCTACGAAGGTTACGTGCGGCTGGCCGAGCGCCTGAATCAGCTTGCGCCGGGTGATTTTCCCAAGAAGACGATGCTCGCCAACAGCGGCGCCGAAGCGGTGGAGAACGCGGTGAAGATTGCCCGGGCTTACACGCATCGCCCCGCCGTGATTGCCTTCGAGGACGCCTTCCACGGCCGCACCCTGTTCACCCTGTCGCTCACCAGCAAGACGCATCCTTACAAGACGGACTTCGGACCGTTCGCCAGCGACGCTTATCGTATCCCTTACGCCTACTGCTACCGCTG
>Ga0209039_10002008_pt1 | contig 17950 bp, 11 predicted proteins | sample BogFormECP12_OM1_FD_188238 | JGI IMG/M metagenome (GOLD analysis project Ga0209039, IMG submission 188238) | Bog forest soil microbial communities from Calvert Island, British Columbia, Canada - ECP12_OM1 (SPAdes) (version 2) | ecosystem: Environmental > Aquatic > Freshwater > Wetlands > Bog ...
TAGTACCCCACGTGGGTAATACAGCCGTCTCATGGCAACTCAATGAGAAATCAACCACATCCCGCTCTTTTTGGCGTGTTCGCAGTAAACTACCGTTAGAGATGTTAAAAATGAAGATCGACCCGGCTATGTATATGAAAACAAAGGCAACAATTACAAAATATCATGCACAAAACAAGGTTTTTGCACGAAAAAGTACGAATCGCACGATATTTGACAACAATAAGTCGGGTTTATTGGCCGAAAATGCACAGGCGATGCGATAAATTGGGGCGAAGGCGGACCCAAAATCGGCTCATCGGCCCATCGATCCATCGGAGGAGCACAAAGTTGGTTTTAGACGGCGCGATGACAAATTCAGTTGTGGGTGATTTGTGGCGCGTGGCAGGCAAAGGACAATCCGGGGGAACTGAATCACGAATCGCAGGTCGTAAATTGGCGACCGAATGTTGCAAACCACCAATCGAAAATCGAAAATGCCCCGATGGTCCGCCGACCCGATCGCCGCAGCTCTCCACGATATACTAGAAACAAAATGGGTTAGTCGTTTAGAGTAAAGATGTCCATAAGCCTATCTCATTGAAATAAAGATAATTAGCTTGAAATGAGGGAGCGGGGGAGAAAAAAGGGACGCGGCTCTCCACGATATACCAGAAACAAAATGGGTTAACGGTGAATAGCAAAAACCTTGCGGAAATCGATGTCATTGAAACTAAGGGATTTATCTGATTCTGCGACGGCCACAGTCATGAAAAAAAGGGGGATTAAAAAATGAGACTCACATTCTGTAAGTCATTGAAAACACATGTAGAAAAAATGTCGGTTTTTCGCATCTCCACGATGTTGATATAAACAAATGAGTTAGGCCATTCTCTCCACGATGTTGATGAAAAGAAAGAGGGTTAATGAAGAACAGTGGCGAGTGGCTGGTGACGAGTGTCGAGCCGGAAGGGCTGTGAAGGACCGTGAGGAGTTACAAGAACATGATGGCTTATAATGGCCTGTCAAGCCTTCAAATATCCGCTCGCGGGATGCCACAAAGATGACTCCATCAGATTTTCCCATGGTACTCGGTGTCGATGTCGGAACCAGCGGGGTTCGCTCCCTGGCCGCAACCGCAGAGGGGGAGGTTCTGTCGGAAGCTCACGCGGCGCTTTCCGACCTGCCCGCCGCAGGGTCGGCGCACGAGCAAGACCCGAGCGCGTGGTGGCGCGCCGTCTGCCACACGATGCAAGAACTGCGAGAGAGCCTGGGGGCTGGCCGACGCTGGGCTGGCATCGTAGGGATTACCGTAACCTCGACCTCCGGTTCTCTGGTCCTGGCGGATTCGCAGGGTGAACCGGTTCGGCCGGCGATGCTTTACGATGATGGGCGCTCCGGAGCCGTTGCCGACGAACTGAACCGCAGGTTTCCCGCCGGGCAAGCGCCCGTCAACGCGTCTTTCTCCCTCGCCAAGGCTCTCTGGGTGCGGCAGGAGGAACCCTCCGCCTGGGAGCGCGCGTCATACCTTATGCATCCCGCCGATTGGTTGACCGCAAAGCTTACCGGGCAATGGGGAGTTGGCGATTACTCGAACGCCCTCAAGCTCGGCTACGACCAGGAGAAAGGCGGGTGGAACGCGGCGGTGGGTCTTGCCGATATCCCCGCCTCCATGCTCCCAAGGGTTGTCGCTCCAGGGGATCAGGTGGGAGAGGTCTGCGCACGCGCCAGCGAGGACACCGGATTGACCCCGGGCGTGCCGGTGTTTGCCGGGGCCTCAGACGGCATGGCGAGTCTCATTGGTTCCGGGGCCAGCGAAGTGGGCCAAGCCAATACAACCCTGGGGACCACCCTCGTTTGGAAAGTCCTCTCGCCCACCAAGCCTCGGCTGGGACCGGGAATGTATTGCCACCATCTGCCCAGCAATCTGTGGGCTCCGGGGGCGGCCAGCAACACCGGGCCTGGCAGCCTTCAGTTCGATGAAGCGGGCGTCACTCCGGCAGAAATGGATCGGCGTGCGGCCCCGCTTCTGCCTACCTCGGCTCAGTGCTATCTCCTCAGGGCGCGCGGGGAACGCTTCCCCTTCTCCAATCCCCAGGCCAAGTCATTTTTCGAGGGGCCCGCGGCCTCCTCGAGCGCGGCGTACGCCGCGCAACTGCAATCTCTGGCGTGCGTGGAGCGATGGGGCTATGAGCGGCTGGAGGCCTGTGGAGTGAGCGTGGGGACGGAGGTGTTCTCGGCCGGAGGCGCCGCCGCCAGTCCCGTGCTGTCGCAACTTCGCGCCGACCTTATGAACCGCACCGTGGTGCGGTGCGCGAATCCAACGGCATCGTTCGGGGCAGCCATCTTGGCGGCGGGGACAGCCCTCTTTGGGGGGGATTTGACCGCAGCCATCCGCAGCATGACCCGCACCCTGGAGTCCCACCCGCCGGAGCTCGAAGCCGTGGAAAAGTTCGAGGAGGCTTACCAACTTTTCCGCGCCGCATGCGCCCGCCGAGGGTTTGAATGATCCCCTACGGTTCACTTAGTGGGTTTCCTTCACCGCGGCGGTCAATAAGTTGCTCTTCCGCCGGAGATGTCGTAGCACTGGCCGGTGGTGAACGACGCCTCCCGCGAAACCAGGAAGTGTACGAGCGCGGCGATTTCTTCGATGGTCCCGGTGCGGCCCATGGGAATGCGGCTCACCATATACTGAACGGTTTCCTTGGCGATGCCATCCAGAATTTTGGTTCGGATCACGGCGGGGGAAATGGCGTTGACGGTGATATTGCCTTTGCCCGCCACTTCCTTGGCCAGCGCCTTGGTCAGGCCGATGACGCCAGCCTTGGTGCTGGAATAGGGAATCAGCGTGGGATTCCCTTCCTTGCCGGCGATGGAAGCGACGTTCAGAATACGCCCGTAGCCTCGGGAAAGCATGCCGGGAATCACCGCGCGGCAGGTCAGAAACACGCCCTTGAGGTTGACGGCGTAGACCTGGTCCAAATCGCTTTCCTCGAGCTCCCAAAGGGGCAGCGTCCGTCCGGAAATGCCGGCATTATTCACCAGGATTTGAATGGGCCCAAGCTGCCGCTCGACCTCTGCCATGGCCTGTTGGACGGAAGGAGTTGATCTGACATCGCAGAGCAAGCCCACGCCCTCGAGTCTCGCCGCAACTTCCTCTGCGGCGGACTGGTTCGTATCGAGGATCGCAACGCGCGCGCCGGCGTCAGCCAAGCGCGCAGCGATGCCTTCGCCGATTCCCTGTCCTGCCCCGGTAACCACCGCGACTTGTCCTTGTAAGGAGAAAAAGGTTTCATTCGGCATAAATGATAAAATACACGAATCTGACCAATCGTCCAGGAGATTTATGATGAAACGCCGGGTGCTCATTACGCCCGTCCTGATCGGCCTGTTTCTTACTTTTGCGTCGGCGCCGGTTTCCCCTCAGACACCCAAGCCCCAGCCGCTGACTTTGGCTCTCCAATGTCCGCAAGGAGATTGCCCGCTGCTGAAAGGTGCGCCGCAGACGGCGGGCATGCGCAGCGGCTATGTACGATTGAATCCGGGCGAGACCGTAGGCTGGCACACGACGGGGAGAAACGAAGAGTCTTTGATAATCCTCAGGGGGCACGGAGAAGCACGACTGGAGGGCCAACCGGCGCGCCCCTTTTCTGCTCCGGCCCTGGTTTATATTCCGCCGGCCATGAAGCACAATGTCGCCAACACCGGCAATGCAATCCTGGAGTACGTCTACGTGGTTGCCCCCGCCCAGGCTTCGCAATAAGGATCGTCCCCTGCCGCTGTGGGCGTGATGCTCGATTGGACCAACGAGGGGGGAAAACGGACATCCTGGCGAGATTCAAAAAGTGTGCAATATTGAACAGATTTGAGAATCATTATCGGCTAGAAAAGGAGGGTCCGGGCCCACTTTGCTCGGCAATTCAAAATTCTACGTGGCAGGGGGGAGCGTCATGCTCATCGTAACCCTGATCCTGACCATATCGACGGGGCTGTTGTTCTTCTATCTCCAGGCATTTTGCCAAAGGCTCTTGCAACGGCACTTCCGGCAGGAGTTTTTCCAAACCATCGCCAACACCAATCGTCTGGAATTCCCTTCGGTTCGGAAGGCAATCAAGGATTTGGGCTCTCCCCTGGAATACCCACGGCTGACCGTGGCCCTCAAATGTGATTTCCTGGCGCTTACATACCTCCTCAAAAACGCCGCAAACTTCAATCAGCGCTACACGTATGAAGACCATCTTTTGATCCTCTACTTCAAGTTGGTCTACGCTTTTCTGCTGGTGCGCCACTGGATGAAATTGCGCGAGACGCCGGCCGCCTTGAAGTTGACCACGATCCTCGAGTACTTTGCCAACGTGGTGGGAGAGCGCGTGTATACAGTGAGATTCGAAAGCCTGACGGGTTCCGACTATCTACTGGACCTTTGATGATCTCGAAGACCCGTGCGCCACGATCTTGACTTCCTGCGTCCCCCGTTTTAGTCTTAATGTTTCAGGGTCAATCGAAATCTGTACAGCTTAACTTCCAAATCTCTTTTTGCCCGGGGGCCGCGATGAGTCTCCTCAAGATTGCCAGTGTTCCTCCTGCTGCCGTCACGCCCCACGCTAGCGTGCTGGAGGCCGTGGAAATAATGGCCGAGCACGCGGTGGGTGCTGTCGCCGTTGTCGAAAACGGCAAGTTGTGCGGTATCTTCACGGAGCGTGACGTGATGCTCCGGGTCGTCCTGCGCCATCGCCACCCCAAGGACACTCGCGTCGGCGATGTCATGACCTCCCCCGCCGAGACCATCACCGGCGAAAGCCACGAGGAAGATGCGCTGGTCCACATGGTGGAGCGCCACGTGCGCCACTTGCCGATCGTCAATGCCAGCGGCCAGCTCACCGGCATGCTCTCCATTCGCAACCTGCTGGAGCATCGCGTGGACGAACTCGCGCGCGAGCTCCATTCCCTCGATCAATACCTTTCCAACGACGGTCCGGGCGGTTAACTTCGGCCGGCCGCGCGGTACGCTCCCAGGATGTCGGGGAGGCCCACCACGCCTTCGAGCTTGCCAAGATCGGCGCGGCTGACGACCGGCAGGAGCGGCCATTCACCCAGGCGGCGCAGGGCTTCATCGAGCGGCAGGTCGGGATGAAGATAGGGAAGAGTCGTTTCAGGGATCAGGTCGCGGAGAGGATCAGTCTGGCGCATTCCGGGCGCCCAACCGCGCAATTCATCCTTCTTGATCCCGTGCCACCTCTCTCGCCCGTCTTTGAGCAGGACAAAGACCTCCGCGGAAGCCTCCGCTCTGGTGAGAGCCACCTGGAAGGGATCCTCGGTGTTTAGCACCATGCCCTGATAAGCTCGCATGGCGTCTTCCACGTGCAGCGTGGCCTCTTCGCGACGCTCTTCCATGGAAGGTAAGTCCATACCATCCTGTCGAGAGAGCAGATCAAAGAGCGAAGCCCGCTGATACTGCCGGGAAATCAGATAGGCAATGGTGTTGGAAATCATTACGGGGAGAATGATGGAGTAGTTGCCGCTCACTTCCAGCACCATGAACACGGAGGTGAGAGGAACGCGCAGGAATCCCGCGAACAGCGTCCCCATGCCGACCAGCGCGTAAGCGCCTACCCCGCCGGTCAGCCAGGGGAAGAAGTGATGTTCGATGCCACCCACCGCGCCGCCCAGCATGGCGCCGATGAAAAGCGTGGGCGCGAACATGCCGCCCGGCGTGCCGCTGACAAAGGAAAGGCTGGTGGAAAGGATTTTGAACGCTGCCAGCAGCGCCAGGATCTGCCAAGTGAACTGGTCGTGCATCGCCTGATCGATATATTCGTAGCCGGCGCCCATCACCTGCGGGAACCAGATGCCGATGACCCCGATCAGCAATCCCGCCAAGGCGGGCTGTACATATTGCGTCCAACGCGGGAGAGCCTTCAAGCGCGGTCGCGCGTAAGCAATCAGCTTGACGAAGGCCAAAGAGGAGACGCCACCCATGACGCCCAGTGCCGCATAAGCCAGCAACTCCGCGGGATGAACCAAGTGATAGACCGGAATGCGAAACAGCGCCTGGTCACCCAGAAACCAGCGCGACACGACCACGCTCGAGACCGCCGCGAGCACGATGGCGCCTAACACCCCGGCGGTCCAGTTCCCAATGACTTCTTCAATGACAAACAGCACCGCGGAAATCGGCGCGTTGAACGCCGCCGCCAGGCCCGCCGCCGCACCCACCGGCGCGATCAGCCGCACCTTCTCGCGGGAAAGCCGCAGCCTCCGCCCCAGCGCGGAGGCAATCCCGGCGCCCATTTGCAAGGAAGGGTCCTCCGGCCCCAGCGATTGTCCAGTTCCGATTGCGAATGCGCAGGTAATGAATTTTCCGATAACTGTATTGAACGGAATATATCCGTCATAGATATACAGTGCTGCTTTCGTCTGGTTCACACCACTGCCGCGAACGCGGGGAAAGAATCGGATCACCAGGTAAGCCACCACCAACCCGCCGACCGTTGGCACCAGCAGGGAGCGCGTCCAGGGCGGGGCCAGCGCGGAGCCGAAAGCCAGCAGCTTTGCCCAGTCGATGGCGATCCGGAACAGGACGACGGACAGGCCCGAAAACAGCCCGATGATCACGGCCAGGAGGAGAAAGAGCTGCGCTTGTTTCAGCGTCTCACCTTCCTGCACCCAGCTCAAGCGTTTTCGCACTTCCGCCCAAATGCTGGACGCCGAAGGCGGATGTTTGTCGGGGGGAACCGGTGGCGTCACCAGGGGCAACCTCACGGGCGGGTTCCTCCTTGCTCGCGTGCCATCAACAGCAGCGCCAAATCCAGGCCCTGCGGCTCACCGCAAGTGTGCGCCGTCGATTGCTCAATCTCGAAGACTGTGTCCATAACCTGGGAAAGCAACTCGGAATCACGACTGAGGTATCGTTGTTGGGCGCGCGGCTGAAGCTGGGCGGCTTGGGCAGATAAGGCTTGGAGCGGATCGCCGCCTGTCGCCTTCAGATCGATTCCTCTTTGCGCCGCGCACTTTTGCAGGCGCATCAGGGCGGAGTTAAAGTCCAGGGCGGCGCGCCTGGCCCGCTCCCTGTTATCGAGGCGGCGATTGAAAGGATCAAGTCGCAGGACGGCTTGGGCGATGTCGAGCATCGCCGCCGCCTGCGTCAGATGTGGATCTTGCTGCACGGGACGGGTGAGGTAGCGCTCCGCCTGCGCATAGTCGCCGTTCTGGAAGTAACACTCGCCGGCTCCGGCCAAGGCGGGGGCCAAGCGGGGCTCCTCCCGGAGCGCTTGGCGGAACAGCTTCAAGGCGTCATCGTAGCCGGCAACTCGCAAGAGCAAATCTCCCACCTTGGTCTGCAAGGGGGGATCGTCGGGCAGGTCGGCTGCCAGGGCGATTAACTCGGCGCGCGCGGCATCCTTCTGGCCGGCGTCGAGCAAGAATTCCACCAGTTCCAGCCTCACTGCCCTCCGCCTGAGCACCGGATCGTCATCCCATTCACCGTAAATCGCGCCATGATAGAATCGCAACGCGTCGGAGACTGCATGATCCCGCGCCGCCAGCCGTGCCAGCTCCAGATTCACGGTGCCGTTCCCAGGTTCGTGCTCCAGTAGGTTCAGCAGGTAAGTGCGCGCTTCCGAGCCCGCTCCCCGCGATTGCCCCGCCGCCATCAGCGCCTGCGCGAGCCGCAACTGATAGCGCTCATCATCATGTGAGTAGGACAGGGCCGTGCGGAAGTCCGCCAGCGCAGCCTCCGCGCGCCCGGCACGGAGATCTTCTTCGCCGCGGGTGTACCAATCCTCTGCGAACCCTCGTTCCACAGCATGATAGACCCTCACGGCAAAACCCGTTATGACAAACAGGAGAATGAGCAGCACGAGTATTATCAACAGAAATGTATCGCGCCGCAGAGACCAGAAATATCCGCCGTGGCCCGGGCAGAAGGGGCATTGTGTTTGCCCCCACGGAATATTCCGCCCGCACAGTGGGCATGGCCGCTCAGGTTCCATCCGATCTTGACCTCACGTTATCAACTCCTGATCTTACAAGGATAACGCAACTCATACGCTTTCAGGATGCAATCAGAAATCCGATATCAGACAAATTGTCTTGAATGTCCTTTTACTCGTTTTTGTAATAGCAGCCCTTTGAAAAAGGTGGTATGGTCAACCGCGCAGTTTGTTGTGGTAATTTCCGCGCAATCGCAAACTCGAGCAGCGCACGGATCACGGCTACAGAATTTGCGAGACGAGGTATTACAGGAGCCGTCGGGTATTCCCGCCGTTGCGAATTCGACAAATTGCCAAAATCACATTAACCAGGTGCTTTCAGCATGAAGGAACAAGGAACGGTAAAGTGGTTCAACGCCGCGAAAGGCTACGGATTCATCCAACGAGAAAGCGGCGAAGATGTATTCGTACACTTCTCAGCAATCCAGGGCGAAGGGTATCGCTCCCTCGAAGAGGGCGCCCGGGTGAGCTTTGAAGTCAACAAGGGCCCCAAGGGTTTGCAAGCGGCGAACGTTGAACGTGTCTAAGACCCGCAAGGGGTAGTTCGGCTGCTCAGCGGGTGGGAGTTTTCGCTTCTCCGGTTGCTGTCGAATTGTGTGCAGGCTCGCCCGCCCGCAGGTATAATCTTCTCTGGTGCCAAGCGGACCGCTTCGCATAAGGGCAAAGGTGTGGTTTCCCCGGCTCTGTTCGCTTGGTGTCTGTATACAACAGGGCGCTCGCGCATCTAACAGAATAGACACCGCCGGCCTGGATGACCTGGGCGGGCATTTGAGGAAACTAGATGGCTCAGCTCAGTGTGGCGCTGCCGGCCTCTCCGGCCGTTCCCGTTCGCGACCAATTCAAGCCCATCAAAGCCGCTTTCATCATTGCGATGCACCTGGGCATCATCGCGGTTTTCTGGCAGACCACTTGGGCGGCAGTGGGCCTTTGTATCCTGTTGCACGCGCTTTTCGGGGGGCTGGGAATCTGCGTAGGCTACCACCGCCTGCTCACTCACCGGTCTTTCAAATGCTCCAAAGCCCTGGAATACACGCTCGCCCTTCTGGGCACGTTGACCCTGGAAGGCGGCCCCATTGACTGGGTTGCGCACCATCGGCAACACCACCAGTACTCCGACGAAGAGGGTGACCCGCATAGCGCGCGTGATGGCTTCTTCTGGAGCCACGTCCTCTGGATGTTTTGGACAGCCAATGAGAAGGATTTCAACGAACTCACCGAACGTTACACGCCGGACCTGCTCCGCCAGCCCTTTTATCGCTTCTTGGGCCGCTACTACCTGGAACTCTCCGCCGTGCTGGCCATTCTGCTCTACCTGTTGGGTGGTTGGCCTTTTGTTGTATGGGGCATGTGCGTCCGGCTGGTTATCACGTACCACAGCACTTGGTTTGTGAACTCCGCCAGTCACACCTTTGGATACCGTAACTTCGATGTCCCGGACCTCTCCACCAATTGCTGGTGGGTGGCCCTCGTCACCTATGGAGAGGGCTGGCACAACAATCACCACGCCTTCCCCACCTCGGCGCGCCACGGACTTCGCTCCTGGGAAATCGACCTTTCCTATGGCTTCATCCGCCTGCTGAAATCTGTGGGCTTGGCCTGGGATGTGCGCACGCCGCCTGCCGACAAACTCAGATTCGAATCATCCCGCGCCGCCTAAGCACGGCTTCCTGAAAAGGCCGCCCTGGGCGGGCATTTTATCGTCGAGGCCGTCTTCAGCCGGGCAGCCTGGGGAAGAAAGAACTGTCGCCCTTCGGACCTTGTCGGGGCACATCCCACGTGCCGCTACGAAAATCCTCGCCATCCACGTTGCTCGAAAATTCCCACACGCCAGGCGAAGTCGCGCTAAACTAGCCCCGTGAAGAATCTAAAATCGCACCACGGGAGTGGCGGGCGGCAGTCACGCCGAATCTTTTTGCAGAGGGCGTTGGGGCTGGGACTGGCGCTTACGGCAAGGCCCGCTCATGCCGCAGCCCGGCGGAGCACAGCGGTGGACAAGCGCAACATGATCCAATGGCAAACGCACGAGGTCGCGAAAATTCCCGAGGGCTATCAGGTGGCGGTGGCGGATGTGAACGGCGACGGCCGCTTGGACATACTCGCGCTGAGTTCGGAGAAGAGCATCGTCGAGTGGTACGAGAATCCCACCTGGAAACCGCGGCCCATCACCACGACAACTCAGAAGAACATCAGCCTGGCGCCGTTGTTTCACCCGGGATATCCGGCGCGGGGAGTGGCGCTGGCCAGCGATTTCGCGCTCGACGACAGCACGCACGACGGCGGCCTCTGGTGGGCCGAGCCTGCCGCGGATTGGGACCGCGAGTGGCGGCTGCTCCCCCTCGGCAAAATTCCCACTTCGCATCGCCTGCGCTGGGCAAACCTGGACGGCAAGGGACGCCTGGGTTTGGTGGACGCGCCGCTTCTGGGCTTTGGCGCCGTGGCGCCGGAGTACAAGGCGCCCGCCCTGCTCACGTGGTTCGAGATGCCGGAAATCTTTCGGCGTGGGCACGCCTCCGCCAAAGAAGCGCCGCCGCTCGAGTGGCCTTCCCACCGGATCGACGATTCCTTGACAGTCATGCACGGCCTGAACGTGCTGGACTGGGATGGCGACGGCCGCGACGAGATTCTGACCGCCAGCTTCGAGGGTGTGCACCTGTTCCACTCCACCGGCTACGGTGCTGATCTCACCTGGACGCGCACGCATCTGGGCGAGGGCGACCAACATTCAGGGCCGAAGCGGGGCGCGAGTGAAATCGGCGTGGGCAAGGTGGCGGGAAAACGCTTCCTTGCCACTATCGAACCCTGGCACGGTGACCAGGTGGTGGTGTATTCCCAAGGTCCGCCGGGAGAGTCGTGGACGCGGCAGGTGATTGACCCCAGCTTCCATGAAGGTCACGCGCTGGCCTGCGCCGATTTGGATGGCGATGGCAACGACGAGATCGTGGCAGGTTTCCGCGGGCCGGGAACCAGCCTCTACATTTACTACGCCGCCGATGCGTCGGGATTGAATTGGGAGCGGCAACTGCTCGATACCGAAATGGCGACTTCCGGCTTAGCTATCGCGGATGTGAACGGCGACGGGCGCAAGGACGTGGTGGCCATCGGCTCCTCTACCGGAAATGTGAAGTGGTACGAAAATCATGCAGCTTAACTCAGCGCTCGGGATTCGGCAGACCAATTCTCAGAGCCCGCGCCTTGAACCGAGCAACCTGAAAACCTCCGCTGGCCCGCGCCGCCCAATGCGCGGTGCCGTGGAAAAGCCATCCGCCGGCTGACGGACTGGACGGCGAGCTTGCGCGACATTTTGTCTTGCGTGCCTCAGATAGGAGACTGCGGACAGCCCGCAGACGACCGCAAGCCAAATCCCGAACGTCACCAGAAGAACTTCAACCCCAACTGAATGATCCGCCCGGCGCTGGCGCCCTGAATCGTTCCAAAGGCGGCGCCGTCGAGCACGCCGTTATCCGGGTTATTGAAATTTACCTGATTAAAGACGTTGAAGAACTCCCCGCGGAATTCCACCTTATAACGTTCCTTGAAAGCAAAGTCTCTCAGGATGGCGAAATCCGTGCTGTTCAAGGCCGGCCCGGAAAGGATGTTTCGACCCACGGGCGAGAAGGTCCCCAGCAGGTTGTATTTGACCCCAAAGGGCGTGCAATTGTTATTTGGATTTTCAATGTACGTCGGATCGTTTGCCGCGAGTTGTGAATTGTAAGTACAGGAGGGGCTGACAAACGCGCCGGTGTTAAAAAATTCGTTGACCATGGCGCCGCGGCTGGGATGACTCATGGCAATGGCTTGGCCCGAGGGGAAAGCATGTTGCGGCGCATTCATCCCGTCCACCGCCACGTCCAGACCGCTGTTGGTGAAGCTCATGGGGGCCCCGCTTTGGATGGTGGTGATGCCGCTGAAGCTCCAGCCTCCCAGAAGCTCATTCTTCCAGCGATCGCTGAATTTCACGGGTGGCGACCAAAGCCAACTGGCCACGAAGGCGTGGCGACGATCAAAGTTTGCACGCCCGCGGATACTGCTCAAATGGTAGGGGTCAGAAACGCATCCACAGGCCTCGCAGATCGCCGAGCACATATCGAGGGCTTTGGCGAGGGTGTAGGACGATGTCACCGATAATCCCCGGCTCATCCGGTGGGTCATCTGAATCTGAAAACTGTGGTACCAACTGCGAAAGTCATTGCCGAGCGTCCAACTGAGGGGGCCTAGAATCCCGGGCTCAAAAAGGGCCCGGGCGTTGTCATTCGAGGGATTGGAAACCGTGTTTTCGATACCCGTCGAAGCGTTATAAACCGTCCCCGGGGCGAAGACCGCCGGATTGAAGTTTCGGAGGTTGTTCAGCTTGGTTCCGATATTTCCAATATAGGCAACCTCCAGCATGTTGGACGGCGTGAGCTGCCGCTGGATCGACAGATTCCAGGACTGGGTATAAGGTGTGCGTAATCCGCCGTCGATGAAGAAACCAAATACCGGCAGTGGGAACAGGGGGCAATTGACGCCAGGAGCAGTAGGAACCGGCGTGCAGCCGAACTTGCCCGTTAGCACCGTGGGTGGGGCGGTAGTGCCGGTGGAACCAAACGGGTCGGTCCAGTTGCCGTTGTAAATGTTAACGACTCCGGAGTAAGGCGCGTTCTGTTGGGCTTCGGAGTCGGCGTTGATCTGGTTGAAGAAAACACCATACCCCCCCCGCACGCTGGTCTTTCCATCGCCGAAGACGTCCCAGGCAAAACCTACCCGCGGCGCCAGACTGTGCCATTCAGGAGGGACAATGGTTCGGGGGATGCCAGGATCTCCCGGGAAAACGAAGCCCGGGGGTGCATCGGGGTGGACGGTGGATTGCGCGCCGAATTTGATGGTATCAATGCGGTTGTGTTTATCGTACCAGAACAAGTTGGGCTCCCAGCGCGTACCGTAGGTCAAGGTCAAGCGCGGGGTCACCTTAAACCGGTCCTGAATGAAAAGGCTGGGCGCCGTGGTGACGTCGTCATTGTCGGCGAGCCCAAAAGAAACCCCCATCGTGCTGAACGCGCCGAGAAGGTAGTCGGCAAACGCGTCATTGGAGCGCGACCCCGAGAAGTTGAATCCCGGAGGCCCGATGAAGCGCTGGAGGAAGTGCATCTTCAGCACCTCACCGCCCATTTTGATTTCGTGGCGGCCGTGGACCCAGGTGAGCGTGTCGCGGACTTGAAAGTTATTGTTCTTGAAGAGGTTGAAGCCGTTGCCCTGAAGGTTGAAGCTCCCGCTTACGGCAATTCCCGTCGCGCCGTTAGGAGAATACTGCGGCATGTTGATCCCTTCCGAAGTGGGGACGTCGGTGCGCGTATCGTGGTAGGTCGAGGAGGTCCGCAGGAAGGCGAGTACGACTTGGTTCACGAGGTTCGGCCGAAACGTGTATGTGTCGTTTAAAGCGATGCTGTCCGTTTCCGCGGGGGTTATGGCGCTGTCGTAGCCGGCGATGTTGGAACCACCGCAGCACGGGAAAGCCGTACTGCCATAATTGTGATCCACGAAAACATGTCCGAAGATGGATTGTTTCGAGCTCAGATTCAAATCGATGCGCCCCAGGTACATGGCATCATTGACCGGACTGGAACCCAGAGACACGACACGTCCCGAGGGGCTCTGCGGCACGTACTTGAGGAAATTCTGGGAAGGAGTGGTGATGCAACTCGGATCGATAATATTGTTCGCCACGCAGGGGGCGCCCCCGGGGGTCGTGAACGGCGCGCCGGTATTGGGGTTCACGGGATTGGACAAGATGATCGATTTGGTTGGATCCTGTGGGTTCAGCAGGTCCGTGAAGTCACCGCCGCGTTCCGCTGCCGAAGGCACCAGCGTCTGGTTCGCGACGCCCTGCGGCCGGTTGCGCAAGTCCTGGTAGGAACCGAAGAAGTAAGCCTTGTCCTTTCTGATCGGCCCCCCGACCGCCCCACCGAATTGGTTTTCTTTGATGGTCGGCACAATCGGGGCGAAAAAGTTGCGGGCATTGAAGTCGTCATTGCGGACAAACTCCCAAACATCGCCATGCAGGGCATTCGTTCCTGCGCGCGCTACGACCATCGCCTGGGAGCCGGAGTTGCGTCCGAATTCCGCATCGAAATTGGAAGTCAGAAGCCGAAATTCCTGGATCGCATCGGGAGGCGGGAAATTCATTCCCGTATTGCGCGAGGGATTGTTATAGAACGACCCGTCGAAGGTATAGAGGTTCATGTTCTGGCGGCCGCCGTTGCTGTTCATCATGGGCCCCCCCCGCGCGCTCGACAAGGATTCGGGGGCGTACACGCTCACTACGCCGGGAACGAGTTCCGCCAGGCTCATGACATTGCGGCCGTTGAGCGGCAGATCCACGATGCGGCGATCATCCACCAAACCGGAGACGGTTCCGGAAGTCGTGTCCACCAGCGGCGCCTGACCGGTGACGCTTACCTCTTGGGTCATCGTTCCCACCACCAAGGTGGCATCCACGCGCAGATTTTGTCCCACCGAAAGAGTGAGGCCCGTCTGCACGCTGCGCTCAAAGCCCTCCTTCTCAACCGTCAGCGTGTATTCACCGGGGTCCAGGGCAGGGAAATTGTAGAAGCCCTCGCCGTTGGTTTCCGCGGGGTAGGACGTGCCGTGCTGCACGTGGGTTGCGGTCACTTTGGCTTGCGGAACGAGCGCACCACTGGCGTCTTTAACGTACCCGGTCATGGTGCCCGTGGCCTGAGCCCGCAGGATTGCCGGGGCAAGCAGGATGACGATCGCAAGTCCCGCTCCTACAACCAAGTTCGACAGCCGTTGCCTAATCTTGTCCATTTCTCCCTCCCAGAGATCAGCTCGTCACCAGCGCGACAGGCCTCGACAAAGGACTTAGAGTCCCTAAAACTCTCCCCGAAGGGAAATCCAAGCGGCCCCCACCAGGTTAGGTCTATTTGGTTTTAGAAGAATTTCGCCCTTTTTGTCCGTCAGCATCAGAAATTACACTGACCCGTAGCTCGCTGTCAAGAAGATTCTAGGACTTTCCGTCCGCAATGAGCCGAGGCAATCTCGAAACCTCGAACCGGTCGAGCTAATGCGCCAGTTTGGGTGCTGTCCAATTCTCAACGTAGCGCCGCCATCCTGGCGGCTCAATGCCGGCTGGAAGCCGGCGCCTCGAGATTGTATATTTTGAAGCGAGGAATGCGTTCCTGAGCGCTCGAAAAGTGACAAGAAAGCCACCGATTTCGGCAAAAGACGTGTGCCTTTGCATAAAATGTCCTTTTGTTATACAAAAATGTCGCTTATTTGCCGGGCAAATTGTCGTCGTTTTGTTTGTTTTCATACAGATCTCGGCTTTGCTCGTGATTAATTTCTTTTTCCCGGGTCCCCCCGCCACTTTTTTCTCGCCGCCGCGACCATGGAACCTCCCCGGCGCGGGATGATTTGTCCTGCGTTCTCCGCGTCGGCCTGGGCATTCGTCATCTCCTCCGGGCGACCTGGGGAGGGCGCCGCCTTCCGCACCCCTCCCTTCTCTCTAGGCTAACCATGAGCCCAGGTTGCCGGTCAAGAGAATTCTGCGCGGTTTTTCCTGCCGGTAGGAAGAATCGTACAAACTGGCGTCACTTCTCCTGCCGGCAGGAAACCCTGCGTCTCGGGCTGCCGATGTTCAATCCTCTTAGCGCCCCCCTCACCCCGGCCGGCGCCGGGGGAAAAATGTAGAAACTCCAGATCCCGGCTGGAAGCCGGCGCTACATCTGAAATTAGGATGGCACCTCAGTTTGCTATAGGGCCCGTTGGCGTCTCCCCTGGGGCAGGAAGGGACCGCCGGATCAGGTCCCAATTTGATGGAGTGATCTCGAAATAGAGGGTAGGGTTTCCTAGCGGTACTCTACTGCGACAGAAAATAATTCACAGCCTGATTCCTTGATTTCACGTTGGTTAGAAAGGAGATCGTTGTATTACCCCACTATGTTGGGTAAGACTCAAGAATCAACACCTGCTGCTCCTAAAATCAATCACTTAGCCTGTTGAAAAAATCCGCTCGCAGTAAACTACCGCTAGCCTTCTACGAGTAGACCCTTATCGTCAGAGTGCCCCGGCGTGGCGGGACTCTCGACGATTGCTAAACCCTTGGCGACTTATGGGGAGGAACATGGAGAAACCACAGCAATCGTTTGCCGATGAGACATTTGAAGGATCATGAGTGCTAGGGACTTGTGCCAGCCCAATTCGTGTTGTTCATGCCCCGCTGACTTGGTATTTCAACTCGCACCGAAATCATATACCAGGCAAATGTAGTATTGCGGCGGGCATTACATGCGGTGCAGGAGGTCTTGGAAGCGCAGGGCAGCCCTTAGCAGATCCACCGCAACGCCGTCCAGGCAAGAGCTAATGGTTGAATGCCGGCTCGTCACTTGTCACCTGTCACTCGTCACAGTTCTCAGAAGTTCTCCAGCAACCACACGTTGTTATCGGTGGAAGGCGCTACCATCGCCAAGTAACGGCCGTCTGGGGAGGGTATACCCCTGCCTTCGACCCAGGCTGTAGGGAACCGCTGCTGCCAAAGGACTTGACTGCGACCTTCCAAGTCCACATAGAGGAGCGTGTACCCCGCGTCTGGGTCGGTTGAGACAAACAGGCCTCTGCCGTCCGCTGCCCAGAACAAGCGGCGGAGGCCCTGCCAGCCTCTGACATTGACCTCGCGAACCTCCCCGCCAGCCAAGGGCAGAATCTGGATCCGGCCCCCCTGCCAATTCCACTGCGTCCATGCGAGGTGCGAACCATCCAGGGATAGGTCCCAGCCATAGACGATGACTGGCGGATTGAGACTAATCCTGGTAAGCTCCCGCCCCCGGTGGTCTTGCGACGGGTCGAAGGCGGAGAAGATGAGTTGCTTGCGGTCCGGACTCTCCTCGCTGAAGACACACAAAGTCGCCGGAGACCGGGCACAGGCCAAGTAGTCGATACCTCGTCCCTCCAGCACCAATTGTGGCGCTCCACCCGAGGTGGGCACGCGCATGATGCGTACCGGAGTGGTGGCGGTAGACCCAGGTGCCGTGGACAAGTACAGAATCCAGGAACCATCCGGGCTCACTACGGCCTCATCCTTATAGTCAGGGCCAGTGACGACCGGCTGGGCTGTGGTTTGGTCCAAACCCTGTTTATAAATGCCCCACGTACCGTTGCGATTGGACACGAAAAGGACGGCTTTGCCATCCGGCATCCAATGGCAGAGAGAGTCCCAGGACTCTTCCCGCGTTAGAGGGCGCGGGTTCTTCAGGCGCCGACCTCCGCCTTCCAGTTCCCCAACGTAAACATGTGCTTGGTCGGTAGCTTTTGTAACGGCCAACCGCTTCCCGTCCAAGGTCGCGTTAAAATGAGCAATTTCGGTTTCCGCCCAGTTCGTGATAGGTCTCGGATTGCTTACCGGCTTGCCAGTCTTCGTATCCACTTGCACTTCCCAAAGATTCTCCCCACCCCGAACCTCCTCAGCATCATGCATAAGGTAAACAAAGCGACCACCCGGAAGCCACGAGAATGCTTTGCCCAACCTCGGGCCGGGCAACATGACAGTGGGTGGGCCTCCTCTGAGGTCTCGACTCTCAATGGAAAATTCATCTTTGTCAGACGTGACGCGAAATCTCCCATAGGCGATTCGCTGGCCATCTGGCGACCAAGCCGCGATGAAGACCCCGTCGACTTCGGAAGCGGCGACGAGTCTGTGTGGGTCTTCTCCCTGCGCGCCCATCACCCAGAGCTCACCGTAATGGCCATGAGCACCATGACCGGTTCCGAAGGCGATCTGGGTGCCGTCCGGGGAGACCGCCCAGGGGCTAGCATCGTCTCGAAGCTTACGAGGAGGTCCGCCCATGACGGAAACAACCCAGGCGCTGGTGGGCTTACCGGGCTCGATAGCGGAGGCAATGAAACTGGTGCCATCAGGGAACCATGCATTTGGGTACCAAACATAGAAGTCCGGCGCCCGCCCTTCGGGTTGAGGAATGTTGAGCACCTCT
>Ga0209039_10002009_pt1 | contig 17948 bp, 13 predicted proteins | sample BogFormECP12_OM1_FD_188238 | JGI IMG/M metagenome (GOLD analysis project Ga0209039, IMG submission 188238) | Bog forest soil microbial communities from Calvert Island, British Columbia, Canada - ECP12_OM1 (SPAdes) (version 2) | ecosystem: Environmental > Aquatic > Freshwater > Wetlands > Bog ...
TAGTCTTTATGGAGTGGCTGTCGTTGTACCGGATGGCATGGCAGGGGCAGTCGGGCTGCCGGACAACATCGTGTTAATCGGGGCGCCGCTAGGAGAAAGCACCCACCAATTTCCGTTGCCAAAACCCTGTCCGTTCACATCCTGAGGGTTAACATCCTTACTTAAATAATAGAGTGGATGTCCGTTATAGGTAACCTGGCTACTTCCATCCTGGCGAGTTATCACGCCGATCATGCTGGCAGTAACACCGCTGCCGGCAGTCGCAGTTCCAATCAGTGGAGGCCAAAGGGCTGCGCATGTACCATTGCAGTTGCTGACCGTAGGTGTATCTTTCACCAAAATATAGAGTGCCCTTCCATTTTGATCGGTCAGGTAATTACCCAGCGTTGCGTTCGTACCTACAACCAGGGTAAACGAGGCAGGCGTCGGTGCCATCACTGCGGGGGCGGTTTGTGTCCCGGCGGGAGCAGCCGGCATGGCCGTATTCATGGTAGTCGGCATAGCCGTATTCATGGCGGTAGGCATAGCTGTTGCGGGCCTTGCAGGAACCTGCGTGGCAAGGGTATTGGCTGTCGGAACCGTTGTGTTCGCTTGAGCCCCAACACCAGCAAAGCCGTTACAACCCGTTAAGATAAGGGCCAGGAGCATAAACAAACTAAAGGCCGCCCATAAATTTGATTTTTTGCTGTACATCATCTTCTCCTTTACACCAATAACTATAAAAATAGTCGTGGATCAGTTTTCAATTTCCACTTCTTTGGACAAGGCAACCAGTAAACTCTTTTGTCCGCGGGATGATGGAACTTTTTTCCAAGCAATAGTAAAAATTCAATAGTGATGATCCTCTTGATTTTAGACTATTATGCTCGATTATATCTATAATATATTAACGGTCAATTAAAAATAGAACTGTGATCAATATAAAAAGCGCCCCCGGCTGCCCGAAAACAGCGGAGACGCTCTTCGCAAATTGACATGGGCACGGGATTTTCGAAACTAGTCAGTCTTACTCAATGACCTCTCGCCCGTGCAAAGCAACCAGCCACCGCGCTCCTTTCGACGCAACGCTGCCGGCGGACCGGGTCAATTCTAATAGGCCGGAGCCGATTTGGGCGCTGGAGCCGAGGTAGGAACCGCCGTAGGTAGAGCGGTCTTGATAATATCACCCGTAGCTGAGAGCACAAACCAGGTCCCCAGTACGCCCTGACCGTTTACATCACCGGGTTTTAAGTCTTTCAAGAAATAGTAGAGCGGCAGGCCTTTATAAGTGACCTGCATCAGGCCATCCTTGCGGTTGGTGGTGCCGATCAGGCTGGCATCCACGCCACTTCCGGCAGTAGCGCTACCAACCAACGGAGGCCAGAATTTAGCGCAGGTATCATAGCAACTGACAACACCGCCGACATCGGTAGTGAACATATAGACCGTACGCCCATCCTGGTCTGTCAGATAGCTGCCAATTGTGGGGTTATTGGCTACTTTGAGTGTAAATGCCATCGGGGTTGGTGGAGCCAGGCTTGGAGCTATGGTTGCTTCTGCGGTGGGCCGCACGGTCTTGATAAGATCGCCGGATGGTGAAATCACAAACCAGACACCCTGGATATTCTGACCATTGATATCGCCCGCTGTTGTATCGCCAGACCAGTAATAAAGAAGCATACCCTTGTAGGTAACCTGTTTAGAGCCATCCTGGCGACTACCTACGCCAATCAAACTGGCATCCACTCCTGCTCCGCCAGCTCCGACACCTTCCAGAGGAGGCCAGGCCTGGGCGCAGCCACCATTGCAGGTGCTGGTGCTGGTTGTATCCATCGTAAATACGTATACGGTGCGCCCGTTCTGGTCGGTCAGATAACTGCCAAGAGTGGGGCTATTGGCCACTTTGAGGGTGAAGGTCTTTTCAGGCGCCATAGCAGTTGTGGCCGCCGAAGTTGGCGAGGCTGCCTGCGGCTGAACCGGGGCGGCGGTTGGTTGAATTGCAGCGGCTGGGCTGCTGCAAGCAGTTAATAGGAGTGAAGACAAAACAATCAGGTTGAGAGACAACCAGAGACCAATTTTCTTGAATTTCATTTTTTCCTCCAAAAGGTTATCTATTTTTATAAACGAACTCATAATATCTACGCAATAAGGTCATATTTGGATTGTTGTTTTCAGGGATTAGATAATAGGCCCTGGCAAATCAACACTTGCCAGGGCCTATTTTTAATATACGACTCTACCTGTTAATAATGGTAGCCACCCATCGGGGGCTGATGCATAGGCTGTGGCGGCATATACCTCGGGGCAGGCGGTGGGTTGTATTGGTTAGGCGCTGAATAGGAGGGGGAAGAGTACGATGGCGATGAATAGTAGTTCTTGATGGCAGATCCGGAAGGCGAGACCAGATAAAAATTGTCCTGGCCCTCTCCACTGATCATGCCCACTTTTGAATCCTGAACGAATTCATAGAGCGGGTATCCTTTATAGGTGACCTGTAGCGAGCCATCCTGGCGTAATACTGACCCGATCAGGCTGGCGTTTACCCCATTTCCGGCAGAAACAGGACCAATAAAGGGTGGCCAGAGCGTGGCACAAGAACCTGTACAATTGCTGCTCCCGGCGCCATCTTTTGTATACAGGTAAAGTGTGTGACCGTTCTGATCGGTTAGAATGTTGCCGTATTTCGAGTTGTGTGATTCATTGAGTTTGACAGACATAGCAGTTGAGGCCGCTGAAACTAATTTGGCGGCATCCGCCGGTTGTTTGACGCCCGTCTTGATCATTTTTCCGGTCGGCGAAATCACATACCAGAATTTTTGTATACCCTGGCCGTACATGTCGCTCGAGTCTTCATCTAGGCTGAATTTATACAGCGGGTAGCCGTCGTAAGTGACCTGAGTAGTGCCGTCTTTACGCGTTGTTGTACCGATCATACTGGCATTTATGCCGCTGCCAGCAATTGCGGGTCCAATCAGCGGGCCCCACATTGCGGCACAACTGGCGTAACAGTTGCTGGCCCCGTGACTGTCCTGTGTAAATACATATAAAGTATGCCCTGTTTGATCGGTCAGATAGCTGCCTAATTTGCTCTGGCTGGCAGTTTGCAAAGTGACCGGAGCCTGCGTAGGCTGTGGAGTTGGGGCGATGTTTGGAATGCTGGTCGGGTTGGGAACTTCGGTCGTATCCAGACTGGGCGCCAGTACCTCCGATGACGGGATGGCAGTGGGTTGTGCTGCTGCAACCGGAAACCCGCTGCAAGCCGCTAGAATTAAGGACAAAACGACAAAAAGGTTGAAAGTCAACCAGTAAATCAGCTTATTTTTCTGCATGTTTTTACCTCACAATATACTATAAAATTTTGGAAATCTTAATATGATACGTCACTGGAATAGATTTGGATTGATAGGAACCTGTGGATATCGGGCAATCCAAACCGAACCATTCGCCTGTCTATGTTAAAATGATTTCAATTTTTATTATTTAAGCTCAAATGAAACTATCCAGGAGCATCCCATGTTTGAAAACATCTTAGAGCAAGGTGAAGGTATTTTGCGGCTGGCCCCCACCTGGGTGCCCAGAGATTTCTGTATCCCGGGCAAACGCCTGCGGCTGCACCCGGACGACCTCTATGCCTACGGTGCCCAACGTGGCGGGATTGACGAACGCTGGTTTGCTTCGACTACCAAAGCCGATAACGGCCCACTGACCAGGCCAGACGAAGGGCTAAGCTACGTCGTCTATGGAGCTGAGGGCCATCCAAAGAAAGTCTTGTTGAAAGATATGGTTGACGAACTTGGTGCACAGCTTTTGGGAAAAGAACTCTGGTCAGCGGCGCACGGCTGGCCGATTTACGCTAAATTTTTCGATAACAAAGCAGCTTTACCGCTGCACCTGCACCAGACCCGCCCATTTGCCGAACTGGTGCGGGCGCAGCCAAAGCCGGAAGCCTATTACTTCCCGGTACAGGTCAACAATTACGGTGGTGATTTCCCGTACAGCTTTTTTGGGCTGGAACCGGATGTAAAGATCGAGCAGGTGCGGCGCTGCCTGGAGAATTGGCATCTGGGCGATAACCACATCCTGGAATTATCGCGGGCCTTTAAGTTAGAACTGGGCAGCGGTTGGGATGTGCCGGCCGGCATCCTGCACGCCCCTGGCAGCCTGTGCACCTACGAGCCGCAATTAGCCAGCGACGTTTCAGCCATGTTCCAGTCCCTGCTGAACGAGGTCCCGGTGGACTGGTCAATGCTGGTTAAGTTTGTGCCGGAAGACAAGCAGCACGATCTTGATTTTATCCTATCGATGATCGACTGGCCAGCCAACACGGATGCCAGCTTCAAAGCCAACCATTTTCGTCCGCCCCTGCCGGTCCATCCAATCGAGGAAATGGAAAATTCAGGCTTTATCGAAAAATGGGTGACTTATGGCAACCCAATTTTCTCGGCCAAGGAACTGACCGTTTTACCCGGGCGCAACATCCTGTTCAAAGAGCACGGCCCGTTTGGTATGATCATGCTGCAGGGCCACGGCAGCCTGGGGCGCTGGCCAATCGAAACCCCCACCTGCATCCGTTTCGGCCAGCTCACTTGCGACGAGTATTTCGTCTCGGCTGCGGCAGCCCATGCTGGGGTCAAGATCAGCAACCCCAGCCTGAGCGACCCGATTGTAATGCTCATCCACCTGGCCCGGCCGGCTAATATCTAGGGCAAAATCAACCTGATTGACACGTCCAAAAATATTATTCTTATATAATTATCCTATCAAGCAAATCAGATCATCAGAGGATGCGCATATTTTAGAACAATTATAAAAATAGGCTTTTTACTTGAAATTAATTTCTTTCTAGTTGCTGCAATGCTATAATCTTTTCGTCAACTGTACGACAACATCAAAATCGCAGCAGAGGGGAAACATGAAATTCAGCCAGACTGGCCTGATTCTCGATATTGCTGTTTTTCTTTTGGCCATAATCGTAGATTTGCTCTGGATTAGTTGGAGGAAGAGCCATCCCATTTATCCATCATTAAAACGTGAGGTTAAGCTATTCTATCTTGCTATTAACCGCTCATTAATACGTGGAGGAAAGCTATTATCTCTTGTTTACGTATGGATAAATAAATCTCTTTCAAATTTTCTCAAGAATATCAAAACTGCTCGAGAAAAATCCATGCCATCCCAAAAACGTGGGGGTAGGTTAATCTCTATCACTAATAATCGGTTATTAGTACGTGTAGCAGAGCAATTATCTTTTATTCACTTATGGATAAATAAATCCCTGTTGGGTTTACTCAAGCATAAAAAAACTCCTCGAGAAAAATCCATACCTTCCACAGAACCTATTTTCAAGAAAAATTCCACAAAGATTGTCGAAAAACTACGTCTCATGAGGGAGAATTTACTGAATCAATTTTTAACTTGGTGGGAGAACGGCCACCCAATCTTTGCTACGAAAAATAGCGCAGAGAAGCTTGCCCCCGATTTAAAGAGATGGCAGGCGATCGTCGAGATCGGTGTGATCGCCCTCATCGTATGGACCTACTGCTGGGGTTTCCTGGATTTGGGTCAGCATACGATATTACCAGGTAATGAATCGGAAAATAATCAGATCCTAGACAAAATTTTTTATAATGCACTGCACCAATCTGGCCATTTAATAGCCTGGAATTCATCTTTATTTAGTGGTTTACCGATGGTTGGCAACCCCATGTTCCATTTCTTTAATCCCCTGGTGGGTCTACCCATCTTGCTGTTTGGAGTTGCCGACGGTTTTAAAATTGCATTATTTCTGAGTTTTGTCGTTGGCGCCGTAGGAATGTGGTTCATGGCGTTGACTTTTGGCATGAAGCCAGTAGCGCGCCTCTGGATGGCGCTTTTATTCGCATTTGCAGGCCAACCGACCGCGCGCTATTTCCAGGGGGAATATCTTTTTGTTTTTGGCTGGGCATTCATTCCTTGGATAATTGGCGGACTTCACGCGGTATATAGTACCCGCCGGCGCATTTATGCCGCATTAACTGCCTTTGCTTTGGCTGGAATTTTCCTTTCAGGTAATGCCTATTATGCATTTTTTACATTTTTTATTATTCTATTATTTTTATGTGTTTTTCTTTTTACCTTTTCCAGAAAGAAACCGATCCTGAGCATAAATTGGAGTACTGCCACTTTATATGTCTTGATCGGACTGGTAGCCATTGGCCTGATTGCCATCCAGCTTTTGCCGACCTACCAACTTTGGCCGCGAATTTCTAAAGCTGAGGATAATCTCGGGTCAGCCAACCTCGGTCAGGTGGCAATGGATTTTCTCTCAAACGATTCCTTCCGGCCGGATATGTATTCCATCTTACCAGCCCGGGAAGAATTTTATGCATTCATCGGTTTAACACCTTTTCTTTTTTTATTGCTACTGCCTGTGGTTATGATCAGGCGGAATAAACCCAATAAACGCAATTTGCTCTTTGCATTTTTGTTATTGCTGATGAGTTTCTTATGGATCGATTTAAAAGATATGCCCTGGGCTCAGCTTTACAATTCGATGCAAATCTTCGCTCAATTTCGCTACCAGGTACGCATGATTATCTATACAGAGATCGCTCTGCTCCTATTGATGGGATATTCGCTCGATTCAACCTTGCAGGTTTTGTGGAATACCATCTCTAAAAGTTCGGTTGAGAGGGCTTATTGGGTAAAGCGAATTCCTTCGCTGATCGGCGCCGGAGTAGTGCTGGGCCTGGCGGGCTATTCAATCCTGATCGTCTATACAACCAATCGTACTGCGACTTTCACTGCAGCTATTTATGACCCACCTTACCAGCCTTTCAGTTGGCTGGATCATTATGATCAATCCATTTTCTATACTCGCATTAACCCTAATAATGCAAGTTATGATGCCGGCATTTCCAATCATATGCGCCTATTAGAACCATGGAATTCTTTCAATGATATTCGCCTACAAAACGATGGAACTAACCAGCGCACTGTTCAAGCCCATCCAAATTACATCATCCAATCTCCTACCGACACCCCCCCGCCCAATTCTAAGATCATCAAAACCTTCCCCGATTTTGTAATTTACCATTCTCTGGATGCTTTGCCATTCTCATTCAGCGTCAAGAATCAGACGCTGGCAACTCCAAATGCAGACGAATTAAAGCTGCATGACGTTATTCCCCAAACCACTTATTCTCCAAATGGGGATTCTATGGAAATAGTGGCTGATAGCAGTTCCGATTCCACCTTGGTAACCCTCGTTACCAACTTCCCCGGTTGGGTAGCGCGCATTGACGGTCAACCTGTAAAATTGTATTCCGTTAACGGTTACCTTGCGATAAGTATGCGCACTGGTGTACATCAATATACTTTTTCTTTTGAATCGGGGGCTTTAAAAACCGGGATAATCATTAGTTTAATAAGCCTACTTGTAATCCTCTATTGGGCATTGAGCGATTTGAATTGGGCAAAAGCCTGGGCAAGATTAAGAAAACTGACCAGCCCGGGTCATAAAAATTGGGACGAGCGTATTCGGAATAACCCAATAACTGTTTTCTTCCAAGGAATATCTACCCGGCAAAGCCTGGAATTCAGTTTATTAGGTCTGAATATTCAGGTCAAAAGGAATTCGAAACAGGTAAAACAGGTCGTTTCACTGGGAATGGTCCTATTTATAGCCAGCCTGATTGTATATGGAGTGATCCATTTTGTGGGTATTAAACAATATCCCATTTATTTCTTCTCAGACGAAGCTAATCCATCCCTCTATGCTCAGGGATTGATTAAAAACCATTTTATGGATGATTCCGGGAATTATTTTCCACTGTATTTTGAGGAATCTGGCAGCCGTTGGGCGCCTCTTTTGTCCACTTATCCCGAGGGGATAGGCAGTCTATTGTTTGGAAATTCAGTCTCGACCACGAGAGGTACATCTGCTGCGATATCATTCTTGGCAGTCATTTCCTTAGCAATCATACTCAAACGTGTATTCAAGGCACGCTACTGGTGGATAGGAGTATTGATTCTGGGATTAATACCAGCCTGGTTCCTTCATTCACGCACTGCTTTTGAAACTGCAATGATGTGCGCTTTTTATGCCGTGTTCTTGCTGTTTTACGAACTTTATCTGACCGAATCGCCGAAATATATTTTTCCAGCCTTCCTATTTGCAGGTTTGACATTTTACACTTATTCGAATGGACAAACCATTATTGGTGTTACCTTTATCCTTTTGCTCATATCCGATTTTCGTTATCATCTAAAAAATTGGCACGTAAATCTTTGGGCTTTACTGCTTGGATTGATAATAATGATCCCTTTAATCCAATTTTTGGCCCAACATCCATCCGGATTTGCTGAAAATCTCGACACTTTGGGCTCCTATTGGTTCTCGGATATATCCTTTTTTCAAAAGATATTAACTTTCCTTCAAAAATATGGCTATGGGCTAAGCCCCCAATATTGGTTTTTTAGCAATGGTCAAGACCTTACTCGTCACACAATGGGCGACTTTGGAAATATATGGTTGGAAATGCTGCCCTTCTTTTTAATTGGTTTGGTAGTTTTCCTCTGGCATTTCCGCACAGCAAAATATCGTACGATTTTACTGGCCATGCTGGCTATTCCAGTTAGCTCTGCTTTGGTAGATATTGGCATTACCCGCGTTTTATCCTTTGTTATTCCGGCTGCCTTGCTCATATCAATAGGATGTAACTGGTTGCTGGAATTAATTAGTAAACGATCTTTATCCAATTGGATTGCACTGCTTACTTTTACTGGTTTATCGATTGCCAGCATCATGATGCTGCAAACAGCTCTAAACCAGGCACCTTTTTGGGACAAAGATTATGGTTTATATGGCATGCAATGGGGCGCCACACAATTATTTGAACACGTAATTCCAAAATACCTTGCTGCGGATCCAAAAAATCAGATCCTTATGTCTTCAGCGTGGGCAAACGGTTCTGACCGTTTCATTCCTTACTTTCTTTCGGAAAAGGACCAACAGCGGGTTTGCATTGGAACACTGGAAGATTTTACGATTTCTCAAGGGAATCTCAACTCGAATGTGTTCTTCATTTCTACACCAAGCGAATATAATGCGATTAAAGTGAGTAATAAGTTTGAAAAGATTACCGTTGACCAGATCGTTCCATATCCGGATGGTACGCCAGGTTTTTATGTATTGCAAGCCGCCTATAAGAGCGGTGTTGAGGATATCTTTGCTAAGGAAAAAGAGGAGCGCAAGCAATTGATCGTCGAGAATTACAATTTGGATGGTCAAAATCTGGTGGTGCGTCATTCCTTGCTCGATATGGGTGAGATAAAAAATTTATTTGACAACGACCCATCTACGTTAATCCGCGGCTTTGAAGCCAATCCATTTATTATCGAAATTGAGTTTCCGCAACCGCAACCTATTCAATCAATTTCTTTTGAAACCAATAGCATCAACATTCACGTCACTGCTTTGCTATTTCCATCAGGCGATCCGTATCCAAAGAAATTCGAGGATGATTATCAATATGACGATTCCACCGGCATTCCGGCTAATCTCGTTTTTAATGGTGGTCCATATCTGATCAAACGTCTGCGTGTTGAAATTCTAAATAAAGATGTTGCCCCAGACTCTCAAACGAATATTCACGTTCGGGAGTTTCACTGGAAATAAGAAAAAAAAACCAGAAGTTAATGTGCAAAACTCTCTGCTTCCACAACGCAAATAACACCTCAGGATTTAATTTGATTACATCTGCCAACTCCCCGCGCTTATTATGAAATCATACAAGCGTTCCCCGGAGGATAGGTTGTGCAAAGATACCTGGGGAATCATCTATATTTTACGGTCTATCAACGGTAGCCGTCTGATTACAAATCCGCCGCTGTCAGTTCCAAATCTTCGCCGGTAAAGCGCTGCCCAGACAGCTCATCGAAGGTCAGATTTCGGGCAGTCAGGCTAAGTTTTTGTTTAACACGATCGAATAAGCCCAAATAACTCATCAGGCTGCGCGCTTCCCAATTCAAACCCAACTGTCCGGCTGCAGCCCGGATTGTTTCGGCATCCGGCCCTTCGATCTCGGCAAAATTCCCAAATGGCATCTCGTCCAGCGTAATCATGGTCCCTGAAAGCTGGTAAGTGGTGCGGTATTTATCATAAGAGATACTTACGATATAGCCCAGCGCCTCCAGAAAACGGCGCGCTTCGCCGAAATCGCTCACCTCAAACTCGATCTCTTTCCGATCACTCACTTCCTCGCCAACGGCGGCCGGACCTTTGAAAGTAAGGTGGTAGGCCTGGTCCTGACGCAGGCGCAGCACCTGGTGGGCGGCGGTCAAAGACCCATCGAGTGTATCGAAACGAAGGTTTAATTCATGCTGGCGGGCGTGTTGGAGCCTTGCACCGGCAGCAATCAGCCGTTTTTCCAGTCCGTGTAAATCCGACAGGTAAAACTTGACTTCAAGCTCTGTATCATTCATTTGATTGCCCTCTTTAGGGTTTCCGATACCCCAAATGTATAAATCAATCCAGCGATCGTCAGGCCGATGGCAAAGTAAGCATTGGTCTGGCTGGCGGCAGTACGATCGAACGCCAGCCGGTTGAGCCAATAGCTGGCGGCAAACACCAGCGCGCTGGCCTCTGTAAAAATGACCGACCAGGACAAACAATACCAAAGACTGAAGGCTGCACTAAGACCTAACACTCCCCACAATATCCCGCCCAGCGCCAGGTAAAGCGGTCCAGGATGGATACCCAACTGCTGCAAGAAATCCCAATTGGATATGGCCTGTTGCAGACGCAGCCAGCCAAAAAGCGAAATAAGTAGCATAACAACCGTCAGAAATTTCAAGCTTAAGCTACGTTTTGGACGGAAATGAGAGCTTTGCGATTTGGATAATTGATCCATTAGAACGATTATAGCATGCGGAACCTGTATCGGACCGAACGTGCCAGCTTCAATAAAAAAACTGCCGGGAATTTCACCTCTGTTAATTGATCATGCTATAATTACTCCATTAAGGATGAATACGCAGCCATTCAGGCAGCTTCTCCCTGGTAAAGACAGCTTACTGGTTGAATTTCCGAATTTCCCCTCGGAGTGAAGTTATTTATGTCCCTTTATACCTGCGGACGTTGTGGAAAAGTAGTGGACAAATCGTCCCGGGTCTGCCCACACTGCGGTGCACGTCTGGGTAATATTAAATGTAAAAACTGCGGTTTCAGCGGTTCCGAAGAAGATTTTATCGGAGACCGCTGCCCCCGTTGTAATACTTCCATTAATAATGTGCGCGGCCTTCAGCGCTGTAAGGTGTGTGGTCGACAATTTTCCAGCAATGAATGGGCCTGTCCATTCTGCGGCGCGGTCGTCTGGCAACGCATCGGCTTTATGGTTGGCATAACCGTCATCTCTGTTGCAGCCGCGTTATTGGTATTACCCTTTCCTTCGCTTATCGCTTGGCTGGTGATCGGGGTTGGCGCGGTTTCCCTTTTTATCGCGGCCGGCGGTCTCGGATCAGCGTTGGATATCCGCAGATCCTATCTGTTTGCTATTTCTTTTCTGATGATTGCCGGGTTGGTCTTGACTGGCATGGCAATGCACAAAAAAGGCTATTATTTACATGTCTTCCCAGAAACCCCTACCCCGATTCCAAGCGTGACGCCGACTCCCTCACCTACGATCACGCTTACACCTACGCCGGCACCGCCTGCCAGTCCTACCCCAATCATCACTCCCACGCCATCCGGCCAGGCGACGGTGCAGCGCATTCAGATCAATGTTCGCCTGGGACCCAGCACAGATGATAATGTGGTCTCTTTCTTGAATATGCACGACCAGGTGGCCGTACTCGGCCGCAGCGCGGATGGAGACTGGTTGTTGATTGAAACACCGCAAGGCACCACCGGTTGGATCTCGGCCCCGCTGGTGACGATTGATCACACACTCGATAAAATACCGGTGGTGACGCCGGAAAGCCCGTAAATTCACAGTCCCTCACCCCAAACCTCAGCCTGCGGCATGCTGCGCGATCCCGAGGGGAGAGGGAGCAGGAGGGATGATACAAGAACCACTATGTCCATGCTCAGACGTCATTGGAAGCTGATTTTACCTGTCGCATTAATTCTAAGTGCGGCGATATTTATCTATTTTTATCTCATTCAGGGGTTGCCATCGCTCGATACGCTGCCGGAGAGGCTGGTTACACCCAGCGTGCAGATTACTGATCGCAACGGTCGCACCCTGTATGAGCTTTTAGGTAACGATAGCGGCCGCCATACCGTCCTCAGCCTTAACCAAATACCGCTGGCATTGCAGCAAGCCACGATTGCCACGGAAGATGCCAGCTTTTACAGCAACCCCGGCGTTGACCTGGGCGGTATCCTGCGAGCTTTGTGGATCGACTTGCGTGGCGGGCAAATCCTGTCAGGCGGTAGCACCATCACCCAGCAAGTCGCTCGTAACTTACTGCTCAACGGCAGCCAGGGCACTGACCGCAGTCTGCGCCGTAAACTGCGTGAGAGTTTGTTGGCCTGGGAACTGACGCGCCGGCTCAATAAGGATGATATTCTGGCCCTGTACCTGAACCAGACCTATTACGGCGGCCTGGCTTATGGGGTGGACGCCGCCTCGCAGACTTTTTTTGGGACGCAACCCGCTGATTTGGATCTGGCCGAGTGCGCCCTGCTGGCCGGTTTGCCGCAGGCGCCCGGACTGTATAATCCATTCGATGATCTGGCCGCAGCCCAAAAACGCCAGGATGTCGTGCTGACTTTGATGGAAAAGAACGGCTACATCAGCGCTCAACAACACAGCCTGGCAAAAGAAGAACCCCTGGTTTTGAGCAAAAACCCTTACCCCATCGAAGCGCCCCATTTCGTAATGATGGTGCGCGCTCAACTGGACCAGATCCTGACACAAGATCAGATTTACCAGCACGGCGGGCTGATCGTGCGAACAACACTGGATCTGGATTGGCAACACCAGGCCGAAGCGGCCGTCAAGCAGCAGCTCTGCGACCTGCAAATCCAGGGCCAACAGGCCCTCAGCTACAACGTCAACGATGCTGCCCTGGTGGCGCTCGATCCACGTACCGGCCAGATTCTGGCCATGGTTGGCAGCCCGGACTTTTTTAGCAGCCAGAATAGCGGCGCGGTCAATATGGCCACCACTCCCCGCCAGCCCGGTTCAGCCCTCAAGCCGCTCATTTATGCTACCGCCTTCGACCCGACCCGCCCGAACCCCTGGACGCCTGCTACCATGATCCTGGATGTGACCACCAGTTTTGTCACGCATGACGGTCAGGCCTACATCCCCGCCAATTATGACAACCTGGAGCATGGCCCGGTGCTGGCTCGTACCGCTTTGGCTTCCTCACTCAACATCCCCGCCGTAAAGACGCTCAATTATATTGGCCTGAAAACCCTCTTTAATACCGCCAACCGGATGGGCATCACCACACTGCAGAACCCGGAAAACTATGATCTTTCGCTGGCGTTGGGCGGGGGAGAAGTCAGCCTGCTGCAGTTAACTTCGGCCTATAGCGATTTTGCTACCGGCGGTATCCGCCACGACCCGTATGCCATCCTGGATATCCACGACCCACAGGGCAAGCTGGTTTATCAGGCCAACCCGCCCGCCGGTGTACGCGTGCTGGATGAAAGGGTGGCCTGGCTGATCAGCGATATCCTGTCGGATGATTCGGCCAGGGCAGTCGGTTTTGGGCGCAACAGCGCTCTAAACGTCGGCTTTCCAGCGGCCGTCAAAACAGGCACCACAAGCAACTTTACCGATAACTGGACGATTGGGTACACTCCCAATCTGGTGGTGGGCGTTTGGGCCGGTAATGCCAATCACCAGGGCATGCGCAATGTCAATGGCCTGACCGGGGCCGGACCAATCTGGCACCAGTTCATCCGCTCGGTATTGACCGGCCAGCCTGAGACGCCCTTTGTACAACCACCCGGTCTGGTCCAGGTAAATATCTGTGCGCTTTCGGGGCTGCTGCCTACGCCGGCCTGCCCTTACCGCCGCCTGGAATGGTTCATCGACGGCACCCAGCCCAGCCAATATGATACCACCTATCATCCGGTGGTGATCGACAGCGCCACCGGCCGGTTGGCGGATGACAGCACTCCGCCGGAGCGCCGTTCGAATGAATTGGCTTACGACCTGCCGCCACAAGCCGCTAATTGGGCCCACAGCAACCACCTGTTACTTTTGAGCGATCTGATTGGGAATTCTCCCGTGCAGCCCGGCGGATCTACTGACAATTTAACAACCGGGATAAATGCTCAAAGTCCACTCAGCATTCTGAGCCCGGCCGACCGTTCCATCTATATGCTTGCGCCCGGATTTGATGCCAGCGCTCAGTCGATGCAGATGCAAGTCGCTGCCGCCGATGGTCTCAGACAGGTCAGCCTGTGGTTGGACGGCAAGCTGCTGACCCATTTCAACGCTGAGCCCTACCAGTTCCTCTGGCAACTATCCGTAGGAAGTCATGAATTATGGGCTACAGCGCTCAGTGCAGATGGAAGCAAGCTCGCATCCGCCCACGTGCATTTTGAGGTCAAGTGAGTTATTATTTAGGGCTTCTACCCTGACAAGTCTGCGTCTTTTACAGCTCGTTCCAATAAATCTTGAATACTCAATTCCACAGCCCATTTGTGCAAATAGTCAAAATCTAGACCTTCGGATTGGATCTCTAATACTCCCAGGATATCACGCCATTGCCGATCGGAAACTTCCCCACCCATCCGAAACCATTCCAACTTTGCCAAAATGATATCTTCTGCACTCGAAAAATATGCCTGCTCTGTTTGTGAATCTCCAATATTTTGAAGGATACGCCGCTGCATTTGATTAAGATCAAAGGGCCGATTTTTCAGAATAAAAACATCCACTTTGAACATAGTATCCATGTGGATGAGATTAAAACTCCTGTTGTAAATAATGGCATCCATTATCGTTTCTAGATCAATATAAAATTGATCCTTTAACATTTCATAAAACGGTTGCACTTGTTCCATTCGAATATCCACTACCAGGTCTGCATCGATGGTTGAACGGACAATTCCTTGAACTGCCGATGCCATTGAGCCGCCAATCAGGTAAGGGATATTTAACTGATTGAACGCATCAATCACTTTCAATGTAACCTGGATCGGTTCAGGTAACATTATTTTTTACTCTACCAGTGGACCGTAGACTTTGAGGGCCAGTTCTGGCCCAAGCAGCAGGTCTGCCAGACGCCGGCGAAGCTGCTCGGGGGTTTCGTCCGGATAGCGGGTCTTTAACCCCGCCAGCGCCAATACTCTTACGGTTTCGTTCATCTGACCAAGCAGGGCTAATTTGCGCGCTGGTGAGGCTTCACGAAGCAGCTTCAATTGAAGTTGAGTGGCTTCAGGCCGGGTATCGGAATATATTTCCATCATTATTTGATTATATAGCATTTAGCGGTTCAAGATACCATCCCTTGATTTTACTAATCAATGCAGATGGTCTATAATTAGCTTCGATACGCTTCTTTATCGTTCTAATGAAAGGGTACATCTTTGTCCAATAAATCACGCGTGGCCGTCCTTCGTACAACCCCTGAAACCGTTCTGGCGGATTATATCCGCCTGTTCGAGTTAGCCGGCGGCGCCCAGGCGCTCATGCCCGGGCTGCCCACCATCCTGAAAGATAACATCTCCTGGCACTACCCCATGCCGGCCGCCAACACTTCCCCCTGGCAACTGGAAGGCTCGGTGATGGCGCTGCGCCAGGCCGGTTACGACAAGCTGGTCTGCGTGGAAAACCAGACCGTGGTGACCAATCCTTTTAAAGGCGATAAACTCAACCTCTATGACAAGATTTTCCAGAGCTACCAAATCCCGGTGCGCTACAATTTTCGACCCGAGGACATGACCTGGACCTCTTATAAGCCGCACGCCAAAATGCTGGCCCTGGACCACATCTATCCGGAGGGGTTGTATATCCCGGATTTCTTTATCGGTAAAAACATCGTGCATCTGCCAACCATGAAGTGCCACCTGTATACCACCACCACCGGAGCCATGAAGAATGCCTTCGGCGGGCTGCTCAGCAAGCACCGCTTCTATACGCATACCTGGATCCACGAGACCCTGGTGGATTTGCTGGCGATCCAGAAAGAAATCCACCCCGGCATCTTCGCCTTTATGGATGGCACCACCGCCGGTAACGGCCCGGGCCCGCGTACGTTGATCCCGGTGGTAAAAAACGTGATCCTGGCCTCGGCCGACCAGGTCGCCATCGATGCAGTTTCGGCTAAAATGATGGGCTTTGACCCGCTCAGCATCGGCTATATCCGTCTGGCAAACGAGCAAGGCCTTGGTAACGGCGACGTACACAATATCGAAATCGTGGGCGATATCGATCTGGCTCAGGAAAGTTGGGGCTTTCAGGTAGGTCACACCTTCCACGGCTTCCTGGCCTGGCTGGCCTGGTACGGACCCACCCGCCGTTTGCAGGGCCTGCTGCGCACCCCTCTGGTCGCCATACCGACTGCTATATCCTTCTTCAACCACGACGTGGCCCACTGGCCCTTCAAAGAACATTTTATCTACGAGGACTGGCTGGCAAACACCGAGTGGGGTAAGCTGTTCCAGCGCTACCAGCAGGAAGGCTGCCTGGGAGAGGGCTTCTCTATAAAGGCTGATTAAGACTCATCACGAATTGGACGAATTATTTCGAATAGATCGAATGTTTTTTAAAATTCCTTAAGCCCTATTCGTGGAATTCGTTCTTTGGGCGGAAATAGACCATACCGGCAAACGTCATAAAATTCATCAGCATGGCGCCAAAGACCAGATAGATCAGCACCTGTGCGCCCACCGAGCCAATCACTTGACCAGAAAACCAGGGCAGCAGCATACCGCCCAGGCTATCGCCCACCAGCACAATGCCGCTGATGCGCCCGGTCATATTGATGGACTGCCCCGCCAGGGTGAAGCCGGTCGGCCAGATAGGCGCCATGCAGAAGCCCAACCCGACCGCCATCAGCCACAGCAACCCCAACGAATGCGGTAAAAACATCGCCAGCAGCAGGATAGACAGGCTACTGATGGAAGCCCAAGGCAGCACCTGCCGGGGGTTATAACGAACGGCTATGGGGATCGAGATCAGCCTGCTAATGGTAAACGACAGCCAAAAGGCTGATGTCAGGTAAGCCGCCGTGGCTGCATTGGCCAGATTGAGCGTTACGGAATAGGTGTAAAACCAGCCGCTGAAGGAAACCTCCGCGCCCACATAAAAGAACAAAAACAAAGCGGCGGCAAACACAAACGGATAAATCGCCCGCCCGTCCAATGCTTGTTTTTTCTCCGTGCTCTTTTCAAAAACAGGCTGCGGACTTCCGGATAAGGTCAGCATTCGCAGTCCAAACAGCAGCATAATGACCGCCAGCGCCCGGTAGGCCCAGGAATACCCCAGCGCCGCGCTGATGGCCTGGGCGACCAGCAGCGGCGAAATAAACGCTCCCAGGCCAAAGAAAAAATGCAGCCCATTCATAAAAGGACTGACTTTTTCTCCGTGAGTCCAGATCAGCATGGTATTCGAGCCGGTCAGGATAAAACTTTCAGCAATGCCCCTTACACAAAACAACCCCAACAGCAACCAGAACCAGGGCACAAACGGGATTAAAAAAAAGATGACTGCTTCGCATAACTGTACGATTCCCAGGACAGGATGCCCGCGCAGACGGTCGAACACCCGCCCAGCGACCACCACCCCGATGGTGTAAGCGGCCGAACCCACCATAAAGAGCAACCCCATAGAAGCCAATGGGGAACCGGTCTGAGCAGCCAGGGATGGAAGGGTCGGCCCGACGATGCCGGCGCTCATACCCAGGCACAGAAAGATGGAATAATAAGCGAAGGTGCGTCGGATAGGTTCTTTTTTTGACCAGGCCAGCAGGTTTGCAAGCATGAAAAAGTTCGATCCAGAACTAGGAATTTTGACCGTTCA
>Ga0209039_10002011_pt1 | contig 17946 bp, 22 predicted proteins | sample BogFormECP12_OM1_FD_188238 | JGI IMG/M metagenome (GOLD analysis project Ga0209039, IMG submission 188238) | Bog forest soil microbial communities from Calvert Island, British Columbia, Canada - ECP12_OM1 (SPAdes) (version 2) | ecosystem: Environmental > Aquatic > Freshwater > Wetlands > Bog ...
ACCCGAGCGACCCGCCAAACTTCCCGATCGGCGTCCGCACTCCCGAAAGTAGATAAACCCCTGGCACGTTCCACCTCCAAACCCATGAGTCTAGCAGGAGAGAATTCATGTATTCTATAAGCACCTAAAAAGGTGCTCTAACGGGAGGACGATCATGCTTGACCTCACTCAGGATATTCAGTCATTGACTACCTTTCGCCGCCGTTCAGGAGACTTCCTTAAACAGCTTAGGAAGAGCAAGCGCCCCGTGGTTCTAACGGTGAAAGGCAGGGCCGCCGCCGTTGTGCAGGACGCGGAAGCATACCAAAGGCTGCTCGATGTAGCCGCGGCTGCCGATGCGCACGAAGGCATTCGCCAGGGACTGGAAGACGCGAGGAGGGGACGGACGCGGTCTGCCCGCCAGTTCTTCAAGGAATTCGAGGCCCGGTATGGCCTACCTCGTTAGCTTCACGACCCGTGCTGAGCGAGATCTCGCCTCTCTCTTCGAGTACATTCACGCCGCCGAATCTGCTGCAGCCCTTCGCTGGTATGAGGACCTCAAGCGGGCGATTCTCAGCCTGGAGCGACATCCCAATCGGTGCGACACAACACCTGAGAGCAAGCAGGTCCGCCACCTGCTTTACGGACGCAAACCGCATATTTATCCTGTGATCTACCGCGTCGTGGAGCGGAAGAAGCGGGTCGACATCCTTCACATTCGGCACGGCGCGCGGCGAAGACTCAATCCGCGCCGCCGGCCATGACAGGGAATCTACGGGACAATTCCGGCCGTCTCGGCCAAATTCTTCAATCTCTGACTGAACTCTCCCGCGCCTTGTCCCGTGTTCGGTGAGCGCGGGCTGCCCGCGAACTGTTAGAGTTCCTGGTCAAGCCATCCGCCAAGAGCTTTGCCTCAACCCCAAAGAGAAAGTCCGCCGCCTAAGCCGCCGTGATTCAAATCGTGTGGCGGGTGCCGCTTTCTGAAATTGGCAGAGCGGCGCCCGTAGTAGCATTTGTGCGCTGGTGTCCGCACTAGCGGGACGAACATCTCCCTACCGCGCGGGCGTTTGCCCTAATGCACTGCCCTTCTATAAGATTAAAAGTTTGCTGCCCGCAGTGCGACGCCGCAAGCAGGGTCCTTCCGATTCTTACTGACGAGTTTCTTTTATGAAAATCCATGAGTACCAGGCAAAGGCAATCCTAAAGAAGTATGGTGTAACTGTGCCGCGCGGGGCGATGGCCGACTCGCGCGACGAGGCCGAATCTGTCGCCCGCGAACTTTTCAGTTCCGGCGCAACCGGAGTCGTGGTCAAGGCGCAAATTCACGCCGGAGGCCGCGGCAAGGGCGGCGGCGTCAAGATCGCCAAGTCGGTCAATGAAGCCGGCGATCTCGCCGCCAAAATGCTGGGCATGAAGCTGGTCACGCACCAGACCGGGCCAGAAGGCCGCATCGTGCGGCGTCTGTTGATCGAAGAGACGCTGCCCATTGAGAAAGAACTCTACCTCGGCATTCTGGTGGACCGCGCCGAGGGCAAGCCGGTATTTATGGCCTCGGCAGCCGGTGGAATGGAGATCGAGCAGGTTGCGGCCGAGAATCCGGACGCGATTCTGAAGCAGCACATCGATCCGGGCATGGGCCTGGAGGCGTTTCAGGCGCGCAAGATCGCGTTCAAGCTGGGGCTCGATGCGAAACAGATCAATCCCGCGGTGCAGTTTCTGACCAGCCTTTATCGGGCATTTCTTGATACCGACGCTTCCCTGCTTGAGATCAACCCTTTTATCACCACCACCGACGGACGCCTGTTCGCGCTCGACGCCAAGATTAACTTCGACGACAACGCGCTGTTCCGCCATCCCGACCTGCGGGAGTTGCGCGACATCACGGAAGAAGATCCGCTGGAGGTCGAGGCGTCGAAGTACAGCCTGAACTACATCAAGCTCGACGGCAATGTCGGCTGCATGGTCAATGGCGCCGGCCTGGCCATGGCGACGATGGACATTATCAAGTACGCCGGCGGCATGCCTGCGAACTTCCTCGACGTTGGCGGAAGCGCCAATGCCGAGCAGGTAGCACACGCGTTCGAGATCCTGCTCAGCGACCAGAACGTGAAGGCGGTCCTGATCAATATTTTTGGCGGCATCCTGCGCGTGGACATGCTGGCGACGGGCGTGGTCGAGGCCGCGCGCAAAACCAACATCAAGCTGCCGGTCGTGCTGCGGCTGGAAGGCACGAACGTGGAAGAGGGCAAGAAGATCCTGACGGACTCAGGACTGAACTTCATTGTCGCCGACAGCATGAAGAACGCGGCCGACAAGGTCGTGGCTGCGGCCAAGGGCACTCTTGGCGTCACGGAATGGCGGTAGACATTGTGCAATGTCATCCCGAGCGGAGCGAGGGATCTGGGTGTTTCGCCCCGCACCTGCGACCAGAATGGTGCAGGCAAAGACCTAGGTCCCTCGCTTCGCTCGGGATGACAATGCAGTTGGGATCACGCCGTATCGATTAGAAGAAGTGAGGAAATCTCATATGGCAATCTTAATTGATAAGAACACGCGGGTCCTGGTGCAGGGCCTGACCGGCCGCGAAGGAACATTTCATGCGAAAGCCGCTGCCGCTTACGGCACCCAGATTGTCGGCGGCGTGACGCCGGGCAAGGGCGGCACCACGCATGAGGGCTGGCCGATTTTCAACACCGTACAGGAAGCGGCCGACAAGACCGGCGCCAACGCAACGGTGATTTTCGTGCCGCCGCCGTTCGCCGCCGACGCCATCATGGAAGCGGCCGACGCAGAGATCGATCTGATCGTCTGCATCACCGAGGGCATTCCAACGCTCGACATGGTGAAGGCGTGGGAATTTCTGCAGGACCGGCGCTCGCGACTGATCGGGCCGAATTGTCCGGGAATCATCTCACCGGGCAAGTGCAAGATCGGCATCATGCCCGCTTCGATCCACAAGGAGGGGCCGATCGGCATCGTTTCGCGCTCGGGCACGCTGACCTACGAAGCGGTTCATCAGCTCACCCAGCGCGGCATTGGGCAGTCCACCGCGATTGGCATCGGTGGCGATCCGATTATCGGAACGAACTTTGTGGATGCCCTCGACCTGTTTAATCGCGATCCCGAGACCGAAGGTGTGGTCATGATCGGAGAAATCGGCGGGAATGCGGAGGAGACCGCAGCCGAATTCGTCAAGGCTCACATGAAGAAGCCGGTGGTGGGCTTCATTGCCGGGCAGACCGCACCTCCCGGACGCCGCATGGGCCACGCCGGAGCGATCATCTCCGGAGGCAAGGGCACCGCCGCGGAGAAGATTAAGGCGTTGGAGGCAGCCGGGATTCGCGTGGCGAAGTCACCGGCCGTGATCGGCGAGACGCTGGCAGCGGCGATCGGCGTGAGCGTTTAGATCACCGCCGCGAGACGAAACAGATTCCTCGCTGCGCTCGGAATGACAAGATCCATTTAGATGTCGGCTGGAAGCGAAACCTAATACCTAAGACCCAAGACCTAAGACCTTAAGGACCAACGACCGACTTATGAAAACTCTGCAACGCACTTTTACCATCATCAAACCCGACGCCGTGCGCAAGAATGCGATCGGCGACATCATTGAACAATTCGAAAAGAACGGATTCCGCATCCTCGCCATGAAGATGCTGGAAATCTCCAAGTATCAGGCCGAGCAGTTCTACGCGGTGCACGCAGGCAAGCCGTTTTACAATTCGCTGACCAACTTCATGTCGAGCGGGCCCATTGTTGTCCTGGCGCTGGAGAAAGAGAATGCGATTGCCGACCTGCGCAAGCTCATGGGCGCCACGAACCCGGCTAACGCCGAGGAGGGCACCATCCGCAAGAAGTGGGCCACCAACATCGAGTACAACGCGATTCACGGCTCGGACGGCGAAGATACGGCGCGCTTTGAACTGAGCTTCTTCTTTGCGGGATACGAACTAGCGAAATAAGCCACGGATTTTCACGGATAAGGCCGGGCCGTCTATCTGGAGTTTCTGCGGTTTTACTGGCAACTGGCCACTGACAACTGGGTTCTATGCCTCTTGTTCAAATCACGATGCTCATGGGCCGTACTGCCGATCAGAAGCGCAAGATCGCGAAGCGGATTACGGATGCCCTGGTTGAAGAAGCCGGGGCGCGGCGGGAGGCGATTGTGGTCGCTTTCCATGAGGTGTCGAAGGAAAGCTACGCGTCGGGCGGCGAGTTGATGGTCGACAAGTCTCCCAAATAGGGACAAGCCATAGCGCCGCATCATCTCCGTAATAGCTCTCCGCCCGGCGGCTTGTTATACTTCGCTCGAAAGGCGAGGAGATACATCATGAAAACGTGGACAGTGGCCGCTGCTCTGCTTCTTGTCGCTACCTGCGGCGTTTCACAAACGGCACAAACGGCGCCGACCGCGCCGACGGTAAGAAAACCCTGCGAAGACCTTAAAGCTGAGATCGCTAAGAAACTGGATGCCAAGGGCGTTGTTGGCTACACGCTCGACGCCGTCGACAAGGGCAAAGAAGGCGAAGGGAAGATCGTCGGAAGCTGTGACGGTGGAACCAAGAGTATCGTCTACAGCCGGACCGAAGCCGGAACCACCCCGGCCAAGCCCGCGGACACGAAGAAGCCGCAATAGATTTGCCCTGACATGTAGCCCCGGACGCCCTCGTCCGGGGTTGCGCGCGAAGCGCGCAATAAGCAAGCACTGAGTGCGGGCGGACGAATGCGTCCGCCCCTACACAAACCGTCTACCCTAGCGGCTCAAACAGGTGTCCCTCCACCCGGTCGGCGACCTTAGGGAGGTCTTTCCTCGCGAACTGCAGAAAATAGGGAGCGGTGCGGTGCGCTTCGAGCGCGGCGTCGTCCTTGTACTGCTCGTAGATGAAGAAGCGGCGCGGTTCGGTCTTGTGCCGATGCACCTGGTACATGGCACAGCCCGGTTCTTTGCGGGAATGTTCGCTCAGTTTCTCAAAGAGTGCGGCAACTTCGGTTTCGTGCCCAACTTTCGCCATCCAGGTAACCGCCAGCACCACCATCGTTCGCTCCTTCCCCGCGGCCCCAGGATCGCCAAGCGAGCCGGTTTGCGAAAGCCCGAGCCGGGGAGGTCATTCTAGGCTTTCTTCGCGGCGGTCTTCAACTCCGTAACGAATTCGTCGATCAGGATGGTGTGGTCGCGATCGGGGCCAGTCGAGATCATGCCGATCTTCGCGCCCGCTTCCTTCTCCAGAAAGGCCAGATAATCCCGCGCGGGCCGCGGCAGTTTCTCATATTCCCTGATGCCGGCGGTTGGAGTGCGCCAGCCGGGCAGCTTTTGATAAACGCACTCAATCTTCTCGTAGCCGCTGGCTTGGGCGGGCGCTTCAACCGTCGCTTTCCCGTCAATCTTGTAGCCCACGCAGACCGGGATTTCGGCCAAATCGTCGAGCACGTCGAGTTTGGTCACCACCAGCCAGGAAGTGCCGTTGATCATGCCGGAGTAGCGCAGGAGCGGCAGGTCGAGCCATCCGGTGCGGCGGGGACGCCCCGTGACCGCGCCATATTCGTTGCCGCGCTGGCGCAGGTTCTCACCGAATGGGCCTTTTTCTTCGCTGGGGAACGGGCCCTCGCCCACGCGAGTGCAGTAGGCCTTGGTGATGCCGATGACGGAGTTGATGGCGGTTGGAGCGACGCCGGTTCCGATGACCGCGCCGCCCGAAGTCGCGCTCGAAGAGGTCACGAAGGGATAGGTCCCATGATCGATGTCGAGCATCGTTCCCTGCGCGCCCTCGAACAAGATTGGTTCCCCGTTCGCCAGCGCCTGGTTCAGCAGCACGGCCGTGTCGCAGACAAAAGGCGCAATCTTCTCCGCCGCCTGCGCGTATTCCGCGTACATCTTGTCGGCATCGAGCGGTTCGGTGTTGAAGAGCGCGTGCACAATCATGTTTTTTTCGCGCACAGCATTCTCGATGTGTTTCTTGAGAAGCTGCAGGTCGAGCAGATCGGCCACGCGCAGGCCGCGGCGGCCCATCTTGTCTTCGTAAGCTGGACCGATGCCGCGCGAGGTGGTGCCGATCCTGACCCGTCCCGGAGCGTTTTCCGCCGCCAGTTCGATCATGCGGTGGTAGGGCAAAATCACGTGGGCGCGGTTGGAAACGAACAGAGTACCGTCCACTTTCACCCCGGCCTCGCGCAGGACACCGGCCTCTTTCAGAAACGCCAGCGGATCGAGCACCACACCATTACCGATGACGCTGCGGCAGCCGGCGCGCAACACGCCGCAAGGGACGAGCTGGAGAATGAATTTCTTGTTGTTGATGACGACGGTGTGGCCGGCGTTGTGTCCGCCGGCATAGCGGGCGACGACCGAGAAGTTTTCCGACAGCACATCGACGATCTTCCCCTTGCCCTCATCGCCCCACTGGGCGCCAACGATCACCGCGGTTTTGCCTTTTTTCAATTCCAGCTCCGTCACGGAAAGATTCGAGCGGGGGTATGGCTGCGCTGCCCCGGGCCGCACACTCCTCGCCCGCGGGAATACCTTCACAAAGGGTTACTGGGATAAAGGCGGAGAAGACGTGTACACATTATCTTATCGTGGCAGCGCGGCGAATGGCAACGCGGTAAGATGACTGGGGACGAACGCCCCGTTGAGGAGGGTTTTCTGAAAAAGGTATTCCACTTTGACGCTCCACGCGATAGGTATCATTGCGACGCCGCCATCCTCTGGTGCTTCGACAACCGCTTTGAGCTGGGGTTTCGCAAGTTCCTCAAGCGGATCGGAGTGACCAATTCCGATCCCATCAAAATTGCCGGGGGCGCCAAAGTTTTGGTTTCGCCCGAACACGAAGCCGACCGCGAATTTGTTTTGGAGCAGATCCGGACATCCATGCGGCTGCACGGCACGCGGCGCGTGATCCTGATGCTGCACTCGGATTGCGGCGCCTATGGCGGGCTCGACGGCGGATTCGCCGGAGACGCCGCGGCCGAGGCGTCGCATCACGAACGCGATCTGCAACGCGCGGCCGCCAATCTTCGGGCCGCGATTCCCGGCGTCGAGGTACAGGGATACTTCGTAGATTTCGAGGGAATCTGGGATGCGGAGATCAGCGCGCCGGAAGAGACGCGAGTGCCAACGGTAGCCTGATGCCCAAATTCGAAAGACACATTTTCGTTTGTGGAAACCAGCGCCCAAAGGGTCATCCGCGGGGATGCTGCGATCCGAAGGCGGAAGCCCGCCTGCAAAAGCTCTTCAAACAAAAACTAGCCGAGCGCGGCCTCAAAGGAAAAGTGCGCGCCAACCAATCAGGCTGCCTCGACCAGTGCGAGCACGGGCCGAATATAGTGGTCTACCCGGACGCGATCTGGTACGGGAAGGTCACCGAGGCAGACGTGGACGAAATCATTCAATCACATATCGTAGGCGGCAAGCCGATGGAGCGACTTCGCTTGCCGGATTCCTGCCTCAACACGCCACACTGCGAACACCGCCCCGAAATTAGGACGCCGGATAAGAAAAGCTGAGGCAGGGCAAAACTTGAATTGTTTGGTAGGCCCGGCAGGAATCGAACCTGCAACCCTCGGATTAGAAATCCGATGCTCTATCCCTTTGAGCTACGGGCCCGCATTTTGTTTTCAAACACTTACGCGCCGACCCGCTTGGCAGCGGGAAGACTTTTCACCGTTTTTACACCAATCCGCTTGGCCGATGCTTTCAACGTGACCGCCTCGATCCGCTGCATGGCCGTGGTGATGGTCCGTCGTTGAAACGATGGCGTATCTGTCGAACACTGACCGCGTTTTGTGACCGCTGATTGCCATGGCCCAGTTCTCCGGAATGCCCGCTGCGACCATGTTGCGAATCGCGCTCCGTCGAAGGTCGTGGACGATGAGACCGCTGTAACTCTGCCACTTGTTGCCTTCGTCGCTTTCCTGCTTTTCCATTTTACCAAGTCCTACGGCGGTGCAGGCCCGCGCCCATTCCAAGCGAAGGTTAGTGGCGTCGAACACCGTGCCCGTCTTTGGTTTGATGCGGGAGAGTTCCTCAGCAAGGACGCTGGGTAGAGGTATGACCCGCGCCGTCTCGTTCTTCGTCTGGTCGGCCTCCAGTCGGATGATGCGTTCCTTGAGATTCACCTGTTCCCATTGGATGGCGCGTGCTTCACCAAGCCTGCAACCTCACCAATACAGAAACTGAATAAGCAGACCCAGATGGCTGGGGCAATGCCGCCAGCAATTCATCGAACTGCTTTTGCGTGACAAAGCCCCGGCGAGGGCGCGGTTGCTTGAGCAACCTGATGAAAGGGACCGACTGAAGTTTGCCGTCTTCGCGGGCGATGGCGAGCATGCGGCGAAGGCAGGCCAGCGAACGGTTGATGGTTGCTGTGCTGTCCTGCAGTGTTCCGCCGAATGGCACTTCGCCCGGTTCACCGGCGACGGTGCATCTATTGCTCCCCTGTTGTATTTGCTCCCCTGTTGTATTCCGCGTCCTTGCATGTGGCAGGTGATACCGGGAACTTCGAGGTTTCTGGTTTGAAGCTAGCCAAGTATTTCAAGGTCAAACCCCGCAACATTTATGCTGCCGCTGAATTGTTGGTTGCTTCTGGTTTTTGGGTTCCAACCGAAGTGTCAAAAGGCAAGCCCACAAAGTACCGTCCGGTTGGGCACAAAGACTGGGCGGAAAAACATCCCGGCTTTTGCACGAAGAAGGTAGAGCACTTGTTTGCCGATGAAGACGAACTGGGCAGAAAGCTCGGTTGCGGCATCGGAAAGCTGTTGCCTAATGCAGTCAAGACCTTCCGAAGAACAGGAGCGACTGACGACCAAATACTGGAAGCAGCCAAGCAGTTCATGGAAGCCGATGCCGGTCATGGTGACCGGGGCCGCCGCCAGCGATTTCTTGCCTTCCTGCGCGAGCGCCATACAGGGCACGGATGCCCTTAAAAGGCGTAGATGGGGTATGTCTTTAAAGGGCACACGTTTCCGAGATACCTATGCCCTTTAAGGTGGCCTAGTCTTCGATGTAGGTTTTTCGATACCTGTCACCGGACATGCAATCCTTCCGATACCGGCAAGCCGGGCCCTAGGGCGGGAGGGTTCTCTTCAGATCTACCAAAAGTCACGTGGGTTGACCAGGATACTGGGCGCCTAATACCTGCACCCCAGCAGGAACTACGCAACCAAGGCCAACAGCGTCCGAAAGCGAGGTCTTCCTGCGATGAACCAACGCCTGCCCGACATGACTCCCATGGCGGTCCTAGAAAGCCGTGCGCCTGTACCTCTGTGACCCCATATGGGGGTCTCTCTTTCCTTCTTGCTCATGCTGGCGAGCGCGCGCTGCCTTCACACGCACACGCGCAAATTTAAATTTCCGTGGATGCAGAAGATGAAGATTCCGAAACAGCTTTAGAACTTAATGAGTTATGGGTAGCCGCAGATTCGATCACGAACAAAAACATGGCCGCCAACGGTGCGAATAACGGCATTTTGTAGCAGAATATCGCCCGCCGGCGTAACTCTCGAGTGAACATTTTGAATGCGGATTGATTATTGTTTGGGAACCGACTGCACGGCCGCCGGCGAAGATGCCACTCGCAGTTGCATGATGTGCGTACAGAAGGTCGGCTTTGACCCGTTACAAAAGCTCTCTGCGAGCTGTTAACTCCCCCGGACACTGAAACCGACTCCTCATCTCGCCGAAGTGGCTGCCGACGAATTGCCCTTGTTAAGACGTAAACCGTGCGGTTCCCGAAACATACGACGAAATAGCGTCAGGTTGGCGAACAACGGAAACATCCATGAACCGAAACCACGTCATTGAGTCCCCTTCGCGCCCATGTTCTGCGGCCGATCACTTGTTCTGTGCCGATCAGAGCCAGCCCTAAGCCGTTCTGCTTAATGATGTTGCGTCTCAGTCTCGCTAACTCAGGCCAGCTACGTCTTTTGCAAGCAGTCCCAAATAAACCAGACATGTTGCAAATGCCGTAGTGGCCCAATTTGTGCAGAAACTTCTTCGAACCACAGGAGAATTCAATGGCAAGAAAACACGTGTCAAGTACAGGTGCTCAAGTCAGTGCTCAACCTCGACTGCATCAGAGAGCTTCGGCGATCCAGGATTATGGTACCGTCAATCTTGTGCTTCCGTTAGAACTGGAACACCCGGTTCGGCTGGAGATGACAGAACAGCTGAACCAATTGCTAGCGGATACGATGACTCTACGCGATCTTTACAAGAAGGCGCACTGGCAAGTGGCCGGCCCGACGTTCTATCAGCTCCACCTCTTGTTCGACAAGCACTTCGGTGAGCAAGCGGAACTCGTTGATGCGATCGCGGAGCGGATCCAACTCCTCGGGGGTGTCAGTATTGCCATGGCCGCCGACGTCGCGGAGACAACCCAGATCGAGCGGCCGCCGCGCGGGCGAGAAGAAGTGCCGGTGCAACTCTCGCGTTTGGTGGATGCCCACCAGATCATTATTCGACAGTGCCGAACCCTGGCGCGTCGAGCCTCGACCCTTGGGGATGATGGTACAAACGACCTCGTGGTGAGCGATGTTCTGCGGCGAAATGAGATGCAGGTGTGGTTTCTGAGCGAGCACCTCGTCAACGCGCCCCTGGTGCATGCCGTGGATTCGTCGCGCGAAACCAGGAAGACTGCATAAGAACCAGTTGCCGGCGGATGGCGAATTTCTACCTTGAGCTGGGCGGTACCGGCAACGCAAGAAGGTGACAATGGAAGATCAGGGATCAACTAATAAAATCACCCTCAATCGTCTGTTGTTCGCGACCGATTTTTCTGCCGCCTCGGACACTGCATTCGAATATGCGAGGTCGATCGCAGAGCGATACCGTGCCCAAATGTATGTCGTACACGTAATCGATCTCGAGCCCTTCGATCTCATCTCTTCCGAATCAACGACGGAAGTGCTCAAACAGGCACATGAGCAGGCTCGCCAGAAGATCGCGGGCATGTTAACTACACGAGGACTTCCATCCGACCAATGTCACATCGTCGTAACGCAAGGTGTAGTGCCGGACGCTCTAACTGGAATCGTACGGCAACATGACATTGACCTGGCAGTTCTTGGAACCCATGGGCGCCGCGCATTCAAGAAGTTGCTGTTGGGTTCTATCGCCGAAGAAGTTTTTCGCATGGCTCCGTGTGCAGTTCTGACCGTGGGCCCGAAAACTGCGCCAATTGCCTCAAGCATAAAACTGCAGCACATTTTATATCCGGTAGAGTTTGCGCCCGATCCGAGTGACGCCGCGAAGTATGCAATTTCCTTGGCCGAACGCTATGGCGCCAGGCTGACCATAATGAACGTTGCGGAAGACATGCCTGCTTCCGCGAATAAGCAAGATGCTTTCCCGATGCCGGCCGGAAGTTGGATCGAAGACCACATCTCCCAGAGTTCGAATCTTCGCAGCCGGCTGTACTTCGAACGAGGGTTTGGGTCGGCCGCAGAGGCAATTCTCAACTTCGCCTCGAACGCCGCGGTGGACGTCATCGTGCTCGGTGTACGCCGGCAGGATCCGATCATCGCTGCGCATCTTCCGAAGTCTGATACTGCTTATGAACTCGTCAGCCGCGCTCCGTGCCCGGTACTCACGATTCGGTGACGCGTACGTCGTTTTCACGCGCAAAATGCTGTTGCTCGAGCAAGTCACAGCATGCAGAAAGGAAAGGTCATAAATGGCCGGCCCTGCGACCCATCCGAAGATCCTGTTGCGTGAAATCCTATGCGCAACCGACTTTTCTGCCCATTCAGTAAGTGTATTAGCGCACGCAGTCGCCATCGCCCGGCGCTATCGCTCCAAGCTTTATGTAGCCCACGTAATTCCGACCGATGTATACAGATCGGTTCCAGCCGAGGTGATGGGGGAGGCGTTGAAGCAGACCCGCGGCTATGTGCAGGATGCGATGCGCAACCAACTGGCGCTGGATTTTCTCGATCGTGTGCCGCACGAAGCTGTCATAAGAGAGGGTCCGGTGGCTTCGGAACTGCTCAAGCTGGCTGACGAACTGAAAGCCGCGTTACTGGTGATCGGCACACGCGCGCATCACGGCCTTGACCGCTTGCTCGGAGGTTCGGTGGCGGAAGAGGTCTTCAGGCAGGCTCATTCTCCGGTTCTGGTCGTGCCGCCAGCCGCGGAGGAACAGTCCGGAACACCGATTCGCACCGTCCTTTTCCCTACGAGTTTTTCCGAGAACTCTCTTCGCGCCGCTCCATATGCGTTCTCCCTGGCACGAAGGCATCGTGCCCGATTGATACTGCTGCATGTTTCGCCGGAAGGTGTCGCTTCTTCGCAGGAGGATCTCGTCCGCTTGCGCGCGGCGGGCGAGGAACGGCTGCGAGCGCTCTTGCCGGCAAAGGGTGGTCCCGGCAGCGAACCGCTGTTTTATGTGGAGTTCGGACCGGTGGCAGAGAGGATTGTTCGAGTTGCCGTAGAGAATAATGCGGACCTGATCGTGTTGGAGATCGCAACTGCGAGTGCGGCTGCCGCGCACCTCGCTGAAGGAGAGGCATACAAAGTTGTAGGTGCTGCGCCGTGCCCGGTGCTCACCATCCGTGGCTGATTCTTTGAGTTGTGAGGTTTGGATCATGAAAATCTTGTTGGCAATCGATTCCTCTGCCGATTCGGAGGCGATGGTCAGGGAAGCCGCATCCCGTCCATGGCCTTCCGAGAGTGTCTTCTGTGTGATGAGTGTCGTGGATATATGGACCTTGGAAGAAACCCCCGCGCTCAGGGAGAACGCCCAGCGCGAGGCGCAGAAGCTTGTGACAAGCGCGGCCGGCACTCTAAGACAATCAGGATATGAAGTGTTCCCGGAGATTCAACTGGGCGCACCTCAGACAGCCATTCAGGATTTTGCCGCGAAGTGGGAGGCCAACCTGATCTTGATCGGCGCTCGGGGACGGAACTCGCTTACAAAATTCCTCTTGGGCAGCGTGGCGCAGGCGGTCCTCCGAACGGCGCCTTGCTCAGTTGAGGCCGTGCGACGGCCTCCTGTTGCCGCCTCGCATCCTGGCCAAGGCATGAGGATACTGCTTGGTACGGATGGTTCTGAGTTTTCCTCCAAGGCTGCCTACTCAGTGGCCAATCGTCCCTGGCCCCCACGAAGTCAGGTGAGGATTATATCCGTCCAGGAGCTGCTGGTTCCTGAGGCAGTAGCAGCCTCCTCCTTGCAATACTCGGTCTACTCGGAACGCTCAATGGATGAGGTGTCTGAGGTTACCCGAAAACGCGCTGAGGATGCCGTTGCACAGGCACGGTCGATCCTAGGATCCGCGCACCTGGAGATCTGTGACACTCCTCAAGACGTGCCTGTGGGCGATCCTCGAACCATTCTCCTGGATGAAGCCAAGTCTTGGGGAGCTGGTTTGATTGTGCTTGGTTCCAATGGTAGAGGCGGATTTGATCACCTGCTTCCGGGAAGTGTCTCTGAGTCAGTCTCCATGCACGCCAATTGCTCGGTCGAGGTCATTCGCGGGTAAGCGTACGAAGGTGCGTCAAGTGATTCATAATCCGTGAGTTGCGTCGTCAAAATGACGGAATGGCGTCGGGCAAAGGCTCCAACAACGCACCGGAATCTGCAGCGGTTCGGTCTAAGATATTGGTTGTGCGAATTGAGCCGTATTCCGCGCAGTGGCTAACCGTCGGAAGCTATGGCCGCTGAATTGCTGCTTTCGTTGTGCGTTCCCTTTGTCCCTATTCGACGAGGAACAATATGACTGATATCCGTGTCGTCGGTCCGAGTACGTTCAAGAACATTTTATTCGTAACTGATTTTTCCTCATCTTCCGAGATGGCTCTTCCTCATGCCATCGCACTGGCAGCGGCGTATGGAGGCAATGTCTATATCGGGCATGTCATTGCTCCCCAGCTCTATGAGCTTGTACCGCCGGACTTTGTTCCCGAGGTTCTCAAGCAGAGTACGGCATACGCGCGAAAGAGAATGGAAAGAATGATCAACGGAGCCAACTTCGGAACTGTGCCTCATGAAGCCTTGCTCGAGCAGGGCGAGCTTTGGGAGACTTTGCGGCGCATGGTCGATCAATACGGCATTGACGTGATTGCACTGGGCACAGGTGGACGTCGCGGATTGCAGGAGGTCCTGATGGGCTCAATCGCGGAGGAGATCCTGCGATTGACACATAGGCCGGTTCTGACCGTTGGACCTCAGAGTCGAGAAGTGCCCCCGGAGGGTGAACCTCGCTGCATTCTGCTCGCAAACGACTTCTCAGCGAACTGCCTCCGGGCAGTGGCTTGTGCTGATTCCCTGGCACGCAAGTTCGGGGCCCGTCTGATTTCGCTGCATGTAGCGCCAGAGGCCCCGGAGGACCCGGAGATTGCCACGAGACTTGAGCAGTTTTTCTTGCAGAGACTCGAGCAGTCTCTGGACGTGGCGGCCTTCCCCAAGGGGCAGTTGGAATTTCGCGTTGAATTTGGCGTGCCCGCGGATTCCATTCTGAAATTGGCCTCTGGGGACGATGTGGACTTGATCGTTATGGGAGTACGGGGTGCCCGCTCCGTAGTCCGGGCCACCTGTCACCTGGGAACGAACGCGTACCAAGTGGTCTCAGAAGCACGGTGCCCAGTACTTGCGGTCACCAACTAGCGGTACCAGAGGACGAACCGCGGTCAGAGCCAAACCAACGCTTTGCCACGCGAGCAAGAGATCTGCCAGCGGCCGATTGTCCCCGATGGGCCGTATTTCGAAGAACGTCGATGCAAGGAGGCATAGATGCCGAGCGGGGAGAGAAATCAACGGTCGGTGGTTTTCCACCAGAAGATCAAGAAAACGGCTAAAGAGAACTTCAGCTTCCGCAAGGTAATTCATGAGGGTAGATTCAGCGATCTGGCGGTTATGAGCATAGCGCCGGGCGCCGAACTGGGGGAGGAAGCGCATAAAAATACCGACGAGATTCTGTTCGTTGTGAAGGGAAAGGGCGAGGTGACTTTAAACGGTCGAAAAGAACGGATAAAGCGACATGCCGCGGTTTTCGTAGCTTCAGGAGAAGACCACAATCTGAAAAACGTCGGTCGTAAAGATCTGAAGCTGCTGTGCGTTTGTTCGCCTCCATCGTCACACGTCAGCGCCGGCATTCACAAATCGGGCGAAAGAGAGGAGCAAGAGCAGCTGAACTATGGCTGGGAGCAATGAGGTGGGCGCAACCATGTGACAGGGGGCAGGAGAATGAGCGTGGATATAGCGACGAAGGCGTTGGATTTAGAGCACGAACTTCCCTCCATGGAAGAGAGCGACAACTCGCAGACGTCAAACAGGGCCCGCGGAGAAGCTGAAGGTCGAGCGACAGGTCTCCGAGAGGGCTCACAAAATGACGACAATGACCCCGCGAAACTCCGGGAACGATTGGCCCGTTTGCAAGCTGATTTTGAAAATGCCCGCAAGCGTTCGGTCAAAGAACAACAGGAATTTCGGGAATATGCCGTCTTCGACACCGCCAAAGACTTGTTACCAGTCGTTGATAGCCTCGAACAGGCGCTACGAGTGTCGCCTTCTGACAGCGCGGACTTACGCACCGGCGTAGAACTGACTCGCGAGCAACTGCTGGATGTGTTGTTCAAAATTGGAGTGCATCCCATCCATGCGATCGGCGAGCGCTTCGATCCCAGAATTCACCATGCGGTTGCAACCGTTGACACCGACCTGGTAGAGGATCAGACGGTAGTCGGTGAGTTGCAGTGCGGCTACAAGTTCAAGGATCGTCTACTGCGTCCTGCAATGGTAACGGTCGCCAGAAAGATCCCGCCAGACAGTAGCCGGTGATCACAGCAGCCTATTCAGAAGAGCGCGGAGTAATTCCAGGCTCCGGATCACCGCTGGCCGCCTTCTCCACGTCACCGCCTCCCTCACGAGCGATCTGCGCAAGCAGGCGATGGGTCAGTACAGAATATGGTCGCTCGACCGCAACGTCCCCCTTGGTCGCATATTGGTCGCGATGCTTGATGAGCAACCACGAGGAACGCCCGGCGCTTGATCCGTAACCAGGCGTGCGGACCAGGACCCAGGCACCTTTTAGTTTCTTGCCATGGAGAATGAACTTAAGGTCACCTTTTCGCAGGGCCGAATCAACGTCAGGGTTATCCGGCTGCCACGTTCCTTTATCCCATACCATTACGGTGCCAGCACCGTATCCCCCTTCGGGAATTACACCTTCGAAATTGGCGTACTCAAGTGGGTGATCCTCCGTTCGCATTGCAAGCCGCTTGATCGAAGGGTCAAGGCATGGACCTTTCGGGATCGCCCATGAAAGAAGGACGCCTTTCCATTCGAGTCGAAAGTCATAATGAAGATGCGAAGCACGGTGCTTTTGCACAACGAAAAGCAAGCGTGCCATTTCGGAAGTGCCGACATCACCTGCCGGTTCCGGTGTCGTCACGAAGTTCCGTTTCTTGCGGTATCTTGCTAATGACACAGCGTGCTCCTTTCGCAAATGAGTGATCTCCGTAATCACCTGTGGTCTACGGTTTCCTGTTGCCCACGAAATGGGAGCTTGAATTTACGCGCGATCTCGGGCCAAAACTCGCGCAGGACGTCAAAACCCATGTTTTGGACAGCAACGTAGGTGACTCGCCGCGCTGCTGGTGCGACCCCCCGTTGATTATCGGGATGGTAGGTATTGCTGAGGGCAACTACGCTCGCCGATGCGAGCCATTGCGAAGCATTCACCATATGCGTTCCATCCTCCCTGTTTGCCACGAATACATGCGCTAAGGCGTGCAGCAAGCGTCTTCGGCCGCTGCCGCGCGCCAGACGGTAGTAACGTGGGTCTTCGGCGAATATCGTTGGATATACAAAATCCCCGAAGAACGAACCGGACGCTAGGCCTGCAAAATTGGCGCCGAATCGCTTACCGTATCCGGCAGCACCCTGGCCGAAAGAAGGATCGCTGTTCTGAGCCTGATCCAGTCCGGCGTTGAAACCCACGCTTAAGAAGCTCGCTGGATCAAATGTATTTCGCAAGAACAGCAGAAACTTGTCTTTCACTACCAGTGTGCAAAGCACAGCGCCAGACTTGTAGTGCGGGCGGGGCACGGATTTTCGTTCCAGCTTACGTGCGAATACTCCGACGGATTTTTTGAACTTCCCTTGATATTCTTCCCAGTGAATGATTGGCGGCGGCTCTAAGCATGGTCCTGTTGGGTTTACCTGGGCCTCCTCCTGGGAAAAATCAATTCCAGGTGTTTGTCGCAGAGCAACCAGGGATTCCTGGGCCTGGATCACGCCGCTCCAAGATAAAGCGACGAGCACAATCACTCGGGATAGAAGGCCAGTTCCCCTATGCACACTGGCTTGCTTCCTGGCTTGCAATGGCCCGAACCTTCCTGACAAAACACAGGCGAGCTTGGGCTCCATTCGCGGCATTCGAAGATCTCACTGTTTAGCTTCGGGGATACGGCAATCCTCAGGGAGTTTGTCGTCACGCAGGCCCAAGAACACGGGCTGGCGCAGCTTCCGATCGGCCGTCCATTCTTCAAATGCGATCTGTGCGACGAGCTTCGGGGCGAGATGAGTCAGTCCGGCTTCGCATGGCGGGTCGACCAACGACGGTGTTTTCCGAATGAGCGGCTGGAATCGCCGAAAGAGAGACCGTAAAGTCGTCCTCGAAAAGCCTGCCCCGACCTTCCCGACGAAAACCAGTTGCTCACCGCTATAGGCGCCGAGCAACAAAGCTCCGAAACAGATCCGTGTCCCAACTGGAGCTGTATATCCTGCGATAACGAACTCCTCCTCCTGATGCACCTTCACTTTCAGCCATTTGCTAGAGCGTTGTTCAACATAGGGAGAGGCCAGATCCTTGGCGACCAGGCCTTCGTAACCTTTCTTCTTCGCCTCCTCGTAGGCTTGGATACCGTCCTTTGCAAGCTGCCGGGAAAGGAAAACAGTTCCTTTATCCGGGATTGTCTTCTGCAAGACCAAGCGGCGTTTGGACAGCGGAGCTTTGCGCAAATCGTAACCATTGCGA